>Ga0131853_10002688_pt1 | contig 31844 bp, 24 predicted proteins | sample TergutLab28metaG_FD_92764 | JGI IMG/M metagenome (GOLD analysis project Ga0131853, IMG submission 92764) | Labiotermes labralis P1 segment gut microbial communities from Petit-Saut dam, French Guiana - Lab288 P1 (version 2) (version 2) | ecosystem: Host-associated > Arthropoda: Insects >... | reverse complement strand
CCCTTTGGGTCGATGTCATCTTCTTTCATGCATCTAAAAAGCACCTGCAAACTCTTGTAACCGGGGATATCCGACCTGTGGTCTAAATACTCACTTCCGGTTATGAGCCCCACTTGTTTGGTTGTAAACAGTTTTGAAATAGATACGATTTTATCGTTGCGCTTTTCTAAATGATATGGTATTGCAGACACGCCAAGCTTATCTGCCACTATACAAGCTACCACCTCATGATATGGTTCATATCCTGCGTTTGAATATCCACTTGTTCCGCCCTTACATAAGATTATGTCATTAATGCCCATTCTTTGCCAATATTTAGGCAACACACCGACCGTGGTCAATTCAGGTGTGCTTAGATTGCGGGAGATGTCACTTGGCAGTCCCGTGAAAGCAATCCAGCCCAGAGCTTCATCAAATTTATTCTCATAAAGATTAATGGATGCAAAGGTAATATCTTCGCTTTCTTCTTTAATCCAAAAAGTATCATTCAGGCTCAGTGCATGGGAGTATCGCATTAAGTCAAAGGGCTCTTTAAGATTTAATGCACCCAGCATAGCCTCCATATGGTGGCGGTTTACAGGAACAGAGCGTCTGGTTATCCAGTTGTCTAACGCTTCTCCGCTATAAATATTACGCAAACGGATTGGCAATTGCTCAGGCACATGTACGACGATATCGCTGTAAACATCCCCAAGTAATGTCCTTTCATGTGAAAACGAGGCCACGAGAGTCTCGTTGTTTAGCAGTTGAAATCTTTCCATTATGCCTCGCCTCCTAGTGTTAATACTACTAATCTCAATTTAAAACATAGAGTGACAAGCTTCTGCCAAAAGGCACGCAATGCTCCAAGCATCGCCAAAGTGGACTTTGGTATGGGGCGGCTTTGGCAGAAGTGCAGGCAGTCTATGATTTTAAATGGGATTAGTATAAGTAGGTTGCAACTGCAAGCAAGCCCACTCTACATAGATTATTATACACTTAAATTTAAGAATCTTCAACAGCTAAATGAAATGTCTGTGCTGCATGACTGTGCTGCAGAAATAGTTAAGCCAAATGAAGATGTCCTAAACACCAAAGCTAAAGCGGTTGACGATATAAATGCGTCAACCGCTTTAGCTTTGGTGTTTCATATAATTGTTTGATTTGCATTTGATTTGGGATTAAATCGGCAAAACCCCGATGTTTTCGGGCTTTGTGGGTTTTGTTCTTATTATAACACCCGCATAAATAGCTGCAATTTGCTGGTCTTTCAACTGTTAGCCTCCTTTTTTATTATGTATGTATTACCAAATATCTCCTTTTTCACATGCCGAACAAGTACCGCCTTTACGCTCTTGTGGCGTGCATTCGCATCATCAGACTTAAACTTGTTATGAATAATAAAATTGCTTTTTTGCATTAAATCACCCCGATTTAATGCAGTATATGATTCTATGGCATGTACTCTTTCTTAACTCCAAAAACAACCGCCTCGGATTACTCCAAGGCGGTTGTTTCTAATTTCGGGTTTCTTTTAAGTGAAAATAGCAGCATAAATATTGCAAAGGCTATTCCAAGCGAGATGACCAATGTATATTGAAAAAATGTATCAGCCCTAAGCATTGCCGCCGCAAGCCATATCCAAACAAGCAAAACTGACATCATGTTATATCCAAAGCCAAACTGACCCTCTTTCGGCTTTCGTGACTTTATCCAAAAAACATGAGTCGTTACGGCAACTCCTATCGCGGACACTAAAATTTGAACCCACAACAGATTAATAAGAAGCATGGAAAAGATCATCCCCGACCACATAAATGCACATGTTCGGATTTTGTACGCCATAGCGATGCCGCGCTTGTTGTGGTAGTTATCAAGATATGGACCTAAAAATCGGCTGTTGAGTAACCACGCGTGCATCTTAGGATTTGCCTTAGCAAAGCATATCGAGGCAATGATAACAAATATCGTAGTCGGCCAAAGAGGAACAAATATGCCAATAATGCCGAATATAACATTTATCATGCCCAGAATATTGAGAAGCAGATTTTTTATTTTAAAGCTCATGGTAATCAGCTCCAAACTTTAGAATGAGTTCTTCTTAGCCTTTCGGTATGATCGGTTATAGCCGCAAGCTCTTTTACTTTGTTAAAATCAAGCCCAAGCGCATCCGACAACCGATTCCCGTAGTCCTCATCAGCCATATAGCAATGTGACACGTGGCGGTATTTAATATTTTCCGTTACAGGTGCGATGTCTATGGCTGTGTTTGAAATCAAAACTCGTTTTTTGTCTTCATCAAGCAAGCGATAAAGATCCCCTGGCTGATAGAACACGTCATCGTTTTCATAGTAACGGTCATGTCGGTCTATTGTGCCGTCCATTTCAAAAGGCGGTTCTTCAAACTCTGGTTGCTCTTCCCATTCATCATATGAATTAGGGAAGTATCCTTTTGTCGCGCCGTAATTACCGTCAACTCTTAAAGCACCGTCACGATGATAACCGTGAACAGGTACTCTTGATTGATTTACAGGGATTTGATGATGGTTTACACCAAGCCGATATCTATGTGCATCACCGTAAGAAAATAAACGGCCCTGAAGCAGCTTATCAGGCGAAACCCCTATGCCTGGCACTAGACTGCCAGGATTAAACGCTGCCTGCTCAACATCTGCAAAATAATTTTCAGGATTGCGATTAAGCTCTAGCTCACCAACTTCAATAAGCGGATATTCTTTTTGACTCCAAACTTTTGTTATATCAAAAGGATTGTCACGGTGATTTTTCGCTTGTTCAATTGTCATAACTTGAATATACATTGTCCATTTTGGAAAGTTGCCTTTTTCAATTGCATCAAACAGGTCGCGCTGAGCGGATTCTCTGTCTTTTGCGATAATGTCAGCCGCCTCTTCATTACTTAAATTTTTAATGCCTTGTTTTGTTTTGAAGTGGAATTTAACCCAAACACGCTCTTTATCTTTGTTCCACATTGAAAACGTATGCGAACCGAAGCCGTGCATATGTCTATATCCATCAGGAAGCCCTCTATCGCTCATTACGATTGTAACTTGGTGAAGCGCTTCCGGAAGCATAGTCCAAAAATCCCAATTGTTTTGCGGCGAACGCATATTCGTTTTAGGGTCGCGCTTGACAGCGTGGTTAAGGTCAGGGAAGTGCATCGGGTCACGCACGAAGAAAACAGGGGTGTTGTTTCCTACTAAGTCCCAATTGCCTTCATCAGTGTAAAACTTAACAGCAAAACCGCGAATATCGCGCTCCGCATCAGCCGCGCCCCTTTCACCTGCAACTGTCGAAAATCTCAAAAATAGCTCGGTTTCTTTACCGATTTTGTTGAAGATGCTTGCGCGGGTATACTTTGTAATATCATTTGTTACAGTAAACTTGCCGAATGCACCGCTGCCTTTCGCATGCATACGCCTTTCAGGTATAACTTCTCTGTTAAAATGCGCCATTTTCTCTAAAAACCACATATCTTGCATTGCAAGCGGGCCTCTAGATCCTGCGGTCACAACATTTTGATGATTAGAAACGGGTGCTCCTGATTTAAAAGTAAGCTTCTTTTTATCGCTCATAATACCTATCTCCTTTACATATATCATATTGACCTTATGCAATAAATTTCTTAATGATAATTAACCGCAATAAGAACTTAATACTATTATAGCATTCAATTCCTAGTAAGTCAATAGGAAATAAAGGATTTATTTTATTTCATCATTTCAGCGCAATGTACCGTGTTGTATGCTGTATTGAAATGATAAGTAAATAGCAAGGGGCGTTATCATAAATGCCCCCTGCTATTGATTAATACTCACCCTCAATCAAAAACACTCCATAATCCAATCCCGTGCTGTGATACTTTCGACAGTTTCCTTGCTTGGATTAACAATGGCATGACAGAACCTATCGACAATATCATTTAAGGTCTTAAATAGCTCGTTTTTAAAACTCTTGCGTAACCCTTTCCAGATTTGCTCGATTGGATTAAGTTCTGGTGTGGCGAAGATAAATAATTTCGATATTGTCTGGTATATCTAGGGATTTGCTCCTGCGCCACATCTCTTGGTCGCATGGCATGATGGAAATGCTTTTGAAAGCTCGTCCAAGAAGATATTCATACAGTCTGTGTTTGCATATGACAGCACGAGGAAGAATGAATCACCATACAAAAGGTCAACTACACCATAGGCATATAGCAATTTACATGACTAAGAGCCATTTCTATAACCTTATCCATATCAAGATATTGATATGTACCCAATCTACCTCCGAATGACACCTTACTTTCCCGCGCGGCTAGTTTGGCATATTGTTCGTAAAGCTCTGCGTTGTCCTTGTCTTTTATAGGATAAAAAGGCTCAGAGCCAACCGCCCATTCGCGGCTATATTCCCTGCTGATAACCGTTTTAGATTGATTATTCGGCTCAAAGTGCTTATGCTCAATTATTCGGGTAAATGGTGTTTCGATATCCGTGTAATTAACTACCGCCACCTCTTGAAATTTATCTGAATCAATCGTTTCTGTTTCAAAATGCACACTGCGATACTTTAGTGAGCCATAGCAGTGGTGAAAGTATTCATCAATTGGTCCTGTGAAGATAATATACTTTGCGAGTTTATCAAAATAAGCTTTGTTATCTAAGTAATCCGTTGAAACGAGAGTATCTATGCCAGCCAACATATTTTTTACCATAGCTGTATATCCCCCAATGGGTATGCCTTGGTGCTTAGAGTTATAATAGTTGTTATCGTAAGTAAAGCGAATTGGTAGGCGTGTAATGATTGAAGCTGGCAAATCAATGCATTTACGCCCCCATTGCTTTTCTGTATATCCTTTTATTAATGTTTCAAAAATTTCACGACCCACAAGATTAATCGCCATCTGTTCCAAATTCTGCGGGTCTTCCACAAATTCGGCGCGGCGGTCTTGCTCTATACGTTCTTGTGCCTCTTGAGGGGTGGTCACGCCCCACATTTGGTTGAAGGTGTTCATATTAAAGGGCAAATTATAGACAGCACCCTTGTAATTGGCCAATGGACTGTTTATGAAGTTATTAAAATTTGTGAAACGATTAACATATCCCCACACTTCCTCATTGTTTGTATGGAAAATATGTGGCCCATAAACATGAACATGTATCCCTTCTATTTCTTCGGTGTAGGCATTGCCTGCAATATGTTTACGCCGTTCAATTACAAGGCATTTCTTTTCCGCTTCTGCAAGCCTCTGGGCGCATGTTGCACCAAATAGCCCGCTTCCGACAATAATGAAGTCATATTCCATATTAGCTAAACCCCACAATCATCCTAGATATTTTGTATACCGCAATCGCTGTAAGCCGCCCTATGGGCGTTCGTAGATGCAATATCCGCCCTACTAAGCTTTTACGCAGCTCTCCATAAACAACGGCATCTTTTGCTTTTATATATTGCCAAAGCCCATCCCTCTTTATCACAGAAGTGCGCGAACCCTCTTTCAGTAGCAAAATAGAGGATATGGCTGTTACAATTTCCAAATAATGCATTAAATACCTGCGCTTTTTATTGTTAGCTATGTCGCTTAAATTTACGGATTCAATCATCAATTTATTGACCGCAAGTTGTTGGTCTATGCGCTTCATCATGGTCTTTTCTTGCACAGATTGCCCTTCGCGACCTATAAAATAGCGATAGAAATTTACGTTTATATAGCACATCGTTTCAACATAGGCTAGGGGCGTGTAAGCATAGATATTATCAACATAAAATGTGTTTTCTGGTAAAACAAGACCGCTTTTGCGCAAGACCTCTCGCCTGTAAATTAGCGCGTGCATTAGCATATATCGACCCAGCCGAAACTGCCCTGCTTCGTCCCATGTAAACACACGCCCCTCTGGAAGCGCATCTGAATAACTTATGACAGTTTTGCGGCGTTTTCCAAGCTTTTCATAAACATAGTTGCTTATAATTGCATCTGGTAATGAATCCGACGAAAAAGAAGTGATTGTTCCAATAATTTTTTTATACGATTCCGCATCCACCCAGTCGTCACTGTCCACAATCTTAACAAATATGCCGCTAGCTTTTGCAAGTCCAGCATTAATAGCACCGCCATGACCCTTGTTTGCCTGATGAACAACGCTAACTATCTCTGGATATTTTCGCTCATATTCCTCAGCAATATCAGGCGTATTGTCCGCAGAGCCATCATTTACAACTATGATTTCCACAGCCTCGCCGCCAACCAATAAAGTATCAATGCAATGCCGCATATATCCAGATGAGTTGTAGCAAGGCACTATGATTGATAGTAGTTTCATATAACAAAACCTCACTTTGTCTAAGGCATAAAGGCTGCCCCATGGTTGAGGCAGCCTGTCTAATTTAGGTCGATACTTTCTCGGGCTTGCTTTTGAAGATAATTTTGAATATTGGGAAAAATACCCAGAAAGATATGGCGGCATTTATAATCATTGTAACAACATCCGCCGCTGTTTCGCCCGTAGAACCCCACCAAGCAATAAAGTTTGCGTAGATAGGAGCTTTGTAAAGCCCTTGCGCCGCACCTGCCGCAAATGTGATTACAATATAGGCTATCAAATACCATGCAGCAGCCTTAATCATAGAGTTGCTTGCTTTAAAGGTGATATTGCGCTGCAAAAAGAAATTAATGATTTGCGCAACCCCAAGGGAAATTTGCACAGCTAAGAAATATGCCAGCCCGCCGCCAGTACCGTCTGCAGTGATGGGTCCTGCGGGATAATTGAATATATAATGGCTAGCACCATCCACGGTTTGCCCAACCGCGAACACCTGAAACGACGTATAGGTTAAAGCGGTATCCGCAAAGAGACCTCGTAACATAGGCATTAAAGCAAGTTGTAGCACAGTTACGCCATTGGATATAATGAAAAACATAATAAACTGTGCCAAGGTAGGGCGTTTTTCTTTAAAGCGCGCCCAGCCCTCTCTAAATTTGCCATCTTTTTTTGGTATATCTGCCATATTAGTTAGCCTCCTTGCCTGTATCTGCATTCGCCAACAGGCGTGTTGTTGCCTTTACTGCCTTTTTCTTGCGGAAATGCGCACGTATCAGCCGCCCTATGCCTCTAAAGAGATGTCCATTGAAAATAAACACAACAGCTTGAGCCATTTCCATATTAACTATACCGCCAGTGCTTTTAGCCATTCCACGAAATGGCATATTATAGACGAACATGATGTTCAAGATAGGTTTGCCTTTTTTCTCTGCACGCCTTTTCTTAGATTCCATAAGCTTATACACCATCCGCCCTACAAACCCACGGGCATAAAACAATTGAGCAAAAGTGTCATTCATTTCTAAGGGAATATTGCGATTCCAAGCTTTAAGCGGCGGCTTCTTTCCAAGCAATTGCGAAAACTCTTCGTCAGAGATATTTCTGATACCGCCTGAATAATAAGATGGCAAAAGCTCTTGATTATATGGGTTTGGCGCATTAGTGCCATCTAATTTAATGACACCCTGCAGCCGTATGTCTTGGGACGATGCACCAATCATAATCTCATATTCGCCGCCCTCAATCTCATATTTGTTTGTTATCACATTGAAGTATCGAAAAGCCATGTCGTCAAGCTCGATGGATACCTTTTTTTCTTCGCCCGCTTTTAGATAGATTTTCTTAAAGCTCTTTAGCTCTTTGCACGCACGAAAGATTTCTGCGGAGTTCAGCCCTATATATACTTGCGCAATCTCTGCTCCGTCATATTCGCCAGTATTTTTGATTGTAAATGACACGATGTTGCCATCAATTTCTAGGTTCGAGTAGCTGAAGCTCGTGTAGCTAAGCCCATAGCCAAATGGAAAGCGCACATTCACATTAGCCTTATCATAATATCGATATCCCACAAAAATGCTCTCGCGGTATTCAGCAGTTTTTTCAGCACCTGGATAGTATGTGCGTGCTGGCGTGTCATCATAAGCAATGGGCCAAGTTTCTGCTAGCTTGCCAGATGGATTGTTCAAACCCATAATTGTAGCTGCCAAAGCTGATGCTCCCGCCTGGCCACCAAGGTAACCATGCAGCACCGCTTTACATTTATCAATCCATGGAGTTTCAAAAGGTGCGCCGCCACAGAATACAGCAACCACATTAGGATTAATAGCGGCTACAGCCTCCAAAACATCCACTTGATTCTGATTTACACGCATATGTGCTCTGTCGCAACCCTCAATTTCGCTCATTTCATCCAAGCCAATGAACACAATTGCTATCTCTGCATTTTTTGCGGCATTCACCGCATCTGATAAAAGAGGTGCATCTGACTTGCCATAGCGGTCATAGCCTTTGCTATATGTAACGCTCAAGCCTGATTCGGTTAAGAAATCCAAGGGTCTTTCGACTTTGGTTGGATTTACAACGCTAGAGCCAAAACCCTGAAAGCGTGGCTCATCTGCAAAATCACCTATAACAGCTACTTTTGTGCCTGCATTTAACGGCAAAAGCGCATCATTTTTGAGCAATACAATACTTTGTTTCGCCGCTTCACGGGCAAAGTCATGATGTGCTTCTTTGTCAAAAGGAGCAAGATTATCCTGCAATTTTGTTGCGAACAGCACAGATAAATATGCATTTAAAATTTCGTCAATTCGGCTTTCGTCCAGCATCCCAGCGCGTATCGCTGCTATAACCTCGCGGTCGCTATCGCCGCCAGTTTCAGGCATTTCTATATGCCCACCAGCTTTCACAGCGGCAACACGGTCATTGCTGCCGCCCCAATCCGTAACAACTATGCCTTTAAAGCCCCAATCTTTGACCAATATATCCGTTAGCAGATGCGGGCATTCGCTGGCGTATGTGCCATTTACTTTGTTGTATGACGACATGATACCGAGTGCTTCACCCTCCTTAACAGCAATTTCAAAGGCGGTAAGATAGATTTCCCGCAGGGTTCGCTCGTCAAGGACAGAATCACTATGCTGTCTGAGAGTTTCTTGATTGTTTACGGCATAGTGCTTAGGACAAGCTGAAACACCTTGGCTCTGTATACCTCGTATAAAAGCCGCCGCTATCTTGCCAGCAAGCAGAGGGTCTTCTGAAAAATATTCAAAATTGCGACCACACAAAGGTGAACGTTTGATGTTAAAGCCAGGACCAAGCAGCATATTTACACCATGATGAGCCGCTTCTTTGCCTAGATAGCCGCCTAGTTCTTCACCCAGACTTTCATCCCACGAATTTGCTATGGCAGATGCTGTAGGATAACAAGTTGCAGGCAAGCTCTCATTAAGCCCTAGATGGTCGCCGCTTCCCGCCTGTTTGCGTACGCCATGCGGACCATCCGCAAAGGTCATGGCAGGGATGCCAAGCCTTTCGATAGATTTGGAGCGAAACTGCTCGCCGCCAGAAAGAAGCGATGCTTTTTCCTCAAGGGTCATTTTACCGATGATATCTGCATATCGCATAGCTTATACCTCCTCATCAGGTAAATTTAATTCAAGAATGATTCGTGTACAAATCCGCTTAGGTTATTGAATATGATTCTGACCCACCCATTTCCTAAGCTTTCAAGAATAAGTAGCTCATCACCATGATGCACATGACCTATAATATCATGGTTCATTCCTCCGCCTGCGCGCACGTTTAGAGCATGGGTATTGACAGTTCTAATCTCTTGGTTTTCACTTACAACAACCGCTGGTTCTTCTATAGCTTGCTCTTCTATAGCTTGCTCTTCTATAACCATCTCTTCTATTGCTTGTTCTTCTATAACTTCCAGAGGCAAAACTTCAACTTCTATGCTTTGCAGAGATATCCATTCAAAAATGGTGTAATCCAATTCAGACTCTTCAAAATAGCCAGGGTCGTCCACTATTACATTACCATCTTCCGAACGGTTAAGGTCACTATAGCTTGTGGTTACAGTATTAATAGAATTATTAAGCACAGGTATCCAAGACCAATGCGGGCTGTGATACCAATGTTCACCATCAATCATTGTATATATACCGTCCGTTAAGGTTAAGCGCACATTTGTCGCTCCTGCGGCTATAAGTTCCTCATAAACCCTTATGGCATGAAGAGCATTCAGGGTATTATCCCTTACATCATGAATCATCCAAATGGGGATATGTGCAATGCTTTCCATTTTTTGTGCATCAAACCAATCCTGATGATAACCTAGGCAAATAGGGAAAGCTGCCGCATAAAGATTGGGGCGTTCAAGTAGCATACGCATAACCATATAGCCACCATTGGAACAACCACCTATATAAATACGGGTGGTATCAATGCCAGAGGTGTTTGCAATGAAATGGTCGATTAAAGCCAGCAAGGTAGCCTCATAGTTTGATACATATCCTGTTTCGGGCCCTTGCCACAAGTCAGTACCAGCCATCCAAGCCGATGGGGTTGTTGGAACAAAAACATGCGCCCCGCCCATGATGCTTTGTATTTCAGAAGCCGCCAGTTGGGTAACGCGATTACCTAGAAGTGCGATTTCGGGGTTCACAGTGTTGTTTACATTGCCTTCACCTGCGCCATGTAGCCAAATAATCAATGGTCTATCGCTCGTAGCAGCTTGAGGTGGCGCGTAATGGGCATAAAACAGTGTTTGCTCGCCAAGGGTAAACTCACCATTTAAATCAAACAGGTCTGTTATCGGTCTAATCTCACCTGTACGATTAGGCGTAAAGCTCTCACCGAGCCAAGTAATGGTGTGTTCGTGCGAATCTGCCCATCTATTGCCCATTGGCGAAAGAACAAAAGTGAATGGATTACCATTATCTGGGTTTACTAGCAATTCCAAGGTAACAAATCTGCTTGCAGAAGTTATAGCTTCACCATTTTCGTCAGAAGCAAAGGCATTAAGTATCGGTCTGTCTACATCAACAGTTTCGCCATCCCATCCCCCAAGGCTCATGAGAAACCCTGGCTGCCTTGTAACAGTTACAGTAAAATCAGCATCATTAACTTCATCAGGCGATACAGCTTCATTTAGCTCAAGAATAAGCCTTGTAGCGCCAGGTCCCCAGTCGAAGCCTTCAATTATTGCTTGATACGAAACTATCCAATATACATCCCCGTTTTGCTCCTCAAATGACCCTTCCTCAGCAAGGGCGATTGAAGAAAAAGTTAGTGTAAACATTGCTATCAAAATTGCAGAAAACAACTTCTTCATGAGAAATTCTCCCTTCATATGTTTGTTCTATATCAAACTTCGTTGTCAGGTGCATCAACTTCAGCTAATTGAGCAGCTTTATGCTTGCGTACCCGACGAAACATTAGGAATGAGCCACCAGCAAGCAGCAGACCCATAGTAGCAGTGCCGACCCATTGAAGAACCATCCAAGTAGGCGGAGTAAAATGCCCAATAGAGCCAGGAGCAATGCCATTCATTGCATTGGAATTAGCAACTGCGAAAAGTATTCTGTGAGTGGCACGACGCATGTCATATACTGCGGCGGCGGAGCTGATATCTTCAAATGTGCGCCCAACCAGAGAAAGTGTCAGGTCAGTACCAGCGTAAATTGACTGATTCGGACTCATGTATGGGTAAAGGTTGAAATCTGAAATAACAAATCCCTCAAAGCCCCATTCGTCCCGCAGAATGGTCTGCATCAGGCGATAGTCGCCGCCAGTCCATACAGCACCAATACGGGTAAAGGCACTCATCACACCCATAGCACTCTTGGTTATGGTTTCGATTTGACCACCAACTAAATACGACACCTCAAAGGTCGAGTTTTTAATTGGAATTTCAAATGCTGGCAGATAAACCTCGCGCAGAGCCTGCTCTGTTAGCCATTGAGCCAAACCATTAGTTTTTCGGTTCATTTCCTGCTCATTTACAGCAAAATGCTTGAGCATGGTGTATACCCCAAATTCACCTAAACCAGAAGAAACCTCGGTGGCAAGTATGCCAGACAAAAACGGGTCTTCGGAATAATATTCAAAATTGCGGCCACCAAAAGGTGAGCGATGCAGATTAAGACCAGGTGCATACCAGCCAGACACGCCTAGATGCAGTGCCTCATTACCCATCATGCGACCTTGCGCGCGAGCAATTTCCACATCCCAAGTTTGGGCTATTAGGGCTTGCGATGGATATGCCACACCTTGAACCGCTTCCGAAATAAATGAGCTGAACCCAGCTGGGCCATCAACGTCAATTGTCTCAGGTTTGGAGATTGAGGCAATTGGCGCAGTACGATAAGCTCCAAAAGCAAGCAAATCAATCATCTCATTGACGGTGAGGGAATCAAGAAGCTCTGACCACAACGGGTGGTTAAAGTTTAAACCGCGCAAATCCGCTAGTGTTAGGTCAGAACGCGCGCCTGTTGTGGGTCGTGCGCCGTCAAATCTGTCAGCGCGAGCCTCATAATCCCAAGGCTGAAAATCGTTTATAATCATATCATTAGCAATAAACAAATCTGGGGTTGGAGCGGTCGGGAATGTGCCTGCAAAATCCCTGCGGGATAGCTCTAAAATGCGACCTTCAGCAGGGGTTTGGGTGAACATGCCCGATACATCATCAAATAGATTTGTTGCTGGGATATGGTCGGTTTGGCGGGCGTTCTCCCCTTCAAACACATGCATTTGGGGTTGATTAAATATAATCGGCATTGTTCCATCTGCAACGGTGTTAGAGTTGTTGCGCACAGTCAGTTGGTGCTGACCAGGCAGCATTACCCAAGCACGGGCAGAACGATGGTCGTAGGATGCCAAGGATTCGATAGGAACTGTGATGGTTACATCCTCAAAATCATTAGGGGCAATCAGACCTGTCTTGGCAAACCCGCGTAATACTACATGAGCAACCTCGATATTGAGAGCTGAATCCCAAGGAGCAGTATGATAAATTTGAACAACATCGCGACCAGCCACATCACCAATATTTCTTACCCTAACAGTAACCTCAATGTCGCCCCCTATATCGCCTATCGAATAGGAGATAATCTCCCAATCAAATTCAGTAAAGGACAGACCATAACCAAATGGGAATACCACAGCATCATCAAAATTCAAGAAGCCCTCGTAAGCGGCAGTCTCGTACCAACGATATCCTATGAAAATACCCTCTGCAAAGTTTACGAAGGGGGCAGCTCCTGTTTGTAGCCAATTTGGGGTTGCCATTTCAAAAGTAAGACGGTCTACAGTGGCTGTTGGATAAGAAACGGTCAAATTTTCGTAATTGAAATTGCCAAAATTAACAAAGGTAGGGTTGGCACTAAAATCCCGCGCCCAAGTGGCGGCGGTGCGACCAGATGGATTAATCTCGCCAGTAAGAATCCTAGCTAAAGAATTCATGCCAGTAAGACCAGGGAAGCCAGCAATAAGAATGGCATCAATATTAGGGTCGTCAACTAGCTCACCAATCTCCATAGTTGTGGAGACATTAAGCACAACAATTACCATATCAAAATGCTGTTGCGCCAAGGCAATCGTTTGACGCTCAGCATGATTAAGCTGGAGCTGATGCTGACCAGCCGTAGCATGGTCATCCCAATTGGTCATGTCCATGGTAAGGTCATCACCTTCGCCACCAGGGCGACCAATAAACACAATGGCGGCATCGTTGTATCTAGCGAAAGAATCGATATACTGGTTGTAAAGTTCGATAGGAGGCTCGCCAATAAAGAAAGTAGACGCCAAGGGGTTATCCATAGCAGACCTACCTCGTGGGTTGCCCTCTCTAGGATGTGTCCATTCTGCCAATGTTTCGTATAAATCAGGGTTGACGTTGAAGCCTGCATTCTCCAAGCCCATGCGTGGCGTGATTGCGGTGCGGGTATCAACCGCGCCAGAGCCAGAGCCAGACAAAATAGGGTCTACAGATGAGCGACCAAATAGAGTTACATTGCGGATATTTGCGGCAAGCGGTAGCGCACCCTCGGGATTATGTACAAGCACAATGCCCGATGCCGCAATATCTTCAATTAAGTCGCGGGAAGCCTGAGTAACCTCCGCCTCCGTAGCAAAATCAGACCTAACAAAATCCAAATCCCAGTCTGCGGCTTCTGGTGGGTTTTCAAAAGTCCATACACCTGCCCCGAACTGAGAGGCTACCGCAGTGCTAAACATATTAAGCCCTATATTGGCCACTATCGTTATAATAAGGAAAAAAGCCAGCACAGGAGTCCAAATTCTTAAAAACTTCTTGTTGGACATGGGCTTTCTGTCAGCGCGGGCTTTTGATGCTCGCTTGCTCATTTTAGTTACCCCCTGTGATTACTCCATCTTGATTGATGAACCAAGAAAGCCCAGTATCAGCAGAAATAATCTCTATTGAAAAGTTGCCATTGTTGATGTCAACAGTGCGGGTGTGACGCTGTACCAAATCAGAAGGGAAGAAAGGAACAACCAATAGACCGTATTTCATTTCTGGAGAAGGTACGTCATCAGCAAGCATAATTTGCTCCCAAGCATTGTCGCCCCAGAATAGGTTTTCGGATACAACTGCAAGAACCTCTTGCAAATCTTCGTATACATCTACTTCTTCTACAGAAGCAACCTCATCGGTTGTAACGTTAGGCTCATCATCAGAACCGCAAGCCGTCATAACAAACATAAGGCTAGAAATAACTAACATTGCCAATAGGGTTTTGATTGTTTTAATTTTTTTCATGATAACACTCCTTTAAAATATGGTTTTATTATTTATAACCAAGGAAGGGAACTGGGCGGACATACTTTTGAATGTCCGCCCGATTCCTATTCTTAAAAAGATACTTTAGTTAGTTAATTGGACCAGAGAAGTTCAAGCCAAATCCAAAGCCCCAAGCATTGCCACTTGAATCTATGAACGGGTCAGTGTCAGCAATATCTTCAAGCTGACGCTCAACTGCATCCATGTCCGCTGGCATTGTCATAGGCAGACGACCAGAAGGCTCACGAAGACCAAGACCAACCTCGATGAGGGCTTGGTCAGATATACCAAAGCCAAGGAGAATAGCACTAGATGCATCATAAATTTCCACTGGTACGAAAGTAGATGAGCCAACGCCACGCACTAGAGTTATCACTGGAACACCAAGGTCAGCAGCTATATCTGCGGCTCTTTCAAAGGAAACTAGATGCTCGGCATTGGAAATACGAGCAGTATTACCAAAGTAAGAGCGGTTTTCTCTGGTGCCATCAGCTTGCAACATGCCAGAGATTGAGGTTTGACGTACATATGAACCATCGGCAGTATACGAACCCCACTGTAGCGAAAGCGGTAACCACTGACCTCCGCTAAAGCCGCTGGATGAGAACTGCGAGCCATTGTTTGGCGTATCCATACCAACCAAAACAATGTCAACGCTCGCTAGTTGCTCGGCAGATGGCGGAATAAACTCTTCTACCTCGCCATCAGCATTTAAAACAATCTCGTCTGTTAAAACAGTGGCGAAGAAATGCTCAAGAATGCCAATGTCCAAGGTTGCGCCAGAGGTTTCGTTGGCAGGCCCAAAGGCTGCCCAACCGATATCCTTAGAAGCAGGAACATATACAGTCATGTTAGCCCAGTCAGCGGCATTGCTAGGAGCAACAGAGCCATCATTACTTAGCATAACAACAGATGCGAGCTGTGCTTCAAAGCCTGCGGCTTGCTTTTCAGGTGCGCCAACTATAGCTAGAGATGCTTCAAGGTCGATAAATGGGTTTTCATATAGACCTGTCTCGAAGAAGAACTGCGACAATATGCGAATGCCAGATTCTTCCCAGCGAGCGCGAGCATCAATTGGAAGATTGTTAAGTTCGTAGGCACGTTGCCACATTTGGAAGGCACCGTCTACATTATAAACAGTAATAGGGCCGCCTTGGTCTGGTGGGCGGTTTTGTGTCCAGTCGCCGCCAATTACAGGCTGCATAACATTAAGACCACCAAACATATCCATGCCATTCACCAAAAGAACAAAGATTCTTTGCGCCATAGCAAGGCGTTGCTCTTCAAGAATTTCTTCGGTTATTTCGGCAGCAGGCATACCCCATGCCCAGTCTGCTATAAATTCATCGCCATGTGTACCCCAGCCAGTAGCAAGGAAGCCGCCAGGGTTGTTGGTTACAGCCCAGTCAGTAACTATTGCGCCTTGGAAACCAAGGGTTTGGCGCAAAAAGTTCATTACATCAACGTTAAAGCCAGTAGACATACCACCATCGACTGTTATGATATTGCCGTCGCGGTCGCGGGTTTGAGTTGACCACAGCACATTGCCGTCGCGGTCAAGAGCGATTGGATAGCCTGTCATAACACCAGCAGAATGCATAGCATCTGCAAATACATTGAAATGGTCGTATTGACCGCCACCAGGGAATACATCAAAAGAACCTGGGGACATATGCGCTATACGACCGCCTTCGTTTGGTCCGTCGCCACCAAAGTGTTTAATCATTGTGGCTACAGATTCTGTACCCCAAACATTTTGACCATATGAGTTTTGGAAACCATCAACATATACCGCAGCAAGTTGGCGAGCCCAAGCCAAATCTTCACCCAGCGTACCTTCATTACGAATCCAGCGCGGGTCAGTTGCTAGGTCAACTTGCGGGGAAAGTGCAGTAACAATACCAAGAGCGCGATATTCAGCCGAAGCCATTTGAGCGAAATTAAGCATATATTGAGTGTCAAATGTGGCAGCCAAACCAAGATTGCCTGGCCAACCAGAAATTTCACCATCGGCATCATAAATTGCTGCACCTGCAGTAGAGCGTGGGTCTGATGCGATATTGATAGGAATAAGAGGCTGCTCAGCAGTACGAACTGACTCCGCAAATGCTTGCATTTGGTTATTCCATTGAACATTTGGCTCTACATAAGAATCGCCTGCATTAAGAATGAGACGCAGATGGTTGTCGCGAATCCAATCTTCGTGAGCGGCGGTCATTAGGTCAGCAGAATTGGTGTGACCAGAGAAAAGCATGAGACCAGAAAGCTGCTCTACAGTAAGCTGAGAAACTAGGTCAGCCGCGCGAACTTCAGCAGGCAAACGCCAGTCTTCCCAAATTTCCAATTCATCGCTACCGCTCATGTTGCGGAAGGCAAGCTCGTAATTTCCATCTTGAATTACAATTAGTTCAATGCCGCTATCGGCAGCAAATGAGAGCGTAGCACCACCATTAGGATTTTCTATCACATAGAATGTGGTTAGCCCATCGGTTACTTGACGTTGGGTAAAGCTAGCCAAAGCTTGTGCAGTAGCACCATCGGTAGCATCAGTTTGCGCTTGGTCTTGTGTGGTGTCCTCGACCTGTGCTTGGTCTTGTGCAGTGTCATCTGAATCATCGTTATTGTTCAACAATACCGCAATCAGTATCCCCGCTATAATCAGGACAGCCAAGACAGCTATGATGATTTTGTTTCTCTTATTCATTTATTACCCCTCCTCATTTCTTTGCTTAATTAAATTTAGTTAATTGGACCAGAGAAGTTTAAGCCAAACCCAAAGCCCCAAGCATTGCCAGCAGAATCCACAAAAGGAGCATGGTCCATTGCAACATCTTCATAAGAGGCTTCTACAGCATCCATGGAAGCAGGCATACCAATAGGAAGGCGGCCATTAGGCTCATGAAGACCAAGAGCCACTCTTATTACTGCTTCTTGTGCCACATGATAGCCAATCAAAATCGCATCGGCATCACTATAAATCTCTGTAGGTACAAAAGTTGCTGGACCTCCAGCGTGCAAAACAACGATAATCGGAATATCCCGACCAGATGCAGCCACCGCGGCTACAGCCCGCTCAAATGTATCCAAATGACCCTCATTTGATGCAGTGCCAGTGTTGCCGAAATAAGAGCGGTTTTCTCGAGTGCCATCCTCCAAAATCAAGCCGCCAATTGATACACGGCGTACATTTTCACCGTCAGCAGTATAAGGTCTCCACTGCAACGAACGCGGGAAAAATTCTCCCGTGGCAGCATCAAATCCGCCGCCTGGTTGAGGGGTACTCATGCCAATGAGTATCAAGTCCACATTGCTAAGGTCAGGCATGATAAATTCTTCAACGCTATCGCCCTCAGCAGTAAGCACAACCTCATCAGTAACTACAGACCCAACAAGACCTTCCAATACTTCAACGCTAAGCGAAGGACCTGAATTTACGGTAAAGGTATCAGTCTGCCAGTTATGGGTTCGGCTATAGTTAGCAGGCACATATACAGTAAGCCCAGCCAAGTCAGCTAAATTTTGAGCGGCAATAGCACCATCGTTTTTAAGCATAACCACAGAATTAAGCTGGGCATTAATGCCAGCATCAACTTTGGCTTGCGAACCGACAATTGCCAGAGATTCTTCAAGAACCACAAATGGGTTATCAAATGTATCTACTTCAAACATCAGGTTAAGTACACGTACACCAGTTTCACGCCAGCGCGTTTCGGCATCAATGTTTTCTTCCCCAGACTCATAGGCGGCTTGCCATACATCGTATGCCTCTAAAACACGTGCAAGATTATTCATGCCGCCAAATACATCTACGCCAGCGGACAAAATACGATAATACTCATATGCTGGTATGCCTGCCCAAGCTTCTTGTTCAATGCCCCAGCGGCGGCCAGCAGGTAACAATGGACGCTCAGGGTCTGCAGGTACAAACCAGTCAGTAACCACAACGCCTTCCCAACCCAAATCGCGCAACAATTCAATTTCTGCCCTGTTGTATGCAACAGACCATGCATTGTCACCCCAAATAGGATTGCCATTAACATCAATATTGACCGCAAAGGAGGTCATAACAGCCGCCGAATCAAGACCAGCCATAAACACCGCCAAGTGGTCATCCTGTGCGCCGCCAGGGAATACCGAGAATGCTCCCGAGCCATCAAGGGCTGTAGATGCACGCCCTCCCTCTCCAGCACCGTCAGCTGGGAAGTGCTTGATTGTGGTTGCCACACCATTGCTTTGCATAGCATCAACAAACACCTCTGTCATATCAGAGGCAAGGCTAACGCTCTCTCCAAAAGTTTGCCAGTTACGACCCCATCGCGGGTCGGAAGCCAAATCAACTTGTGGTCCAAGAGCCCAGCGAATGCCAAGTGCGCGGTATTCTTGCGCTTGCATTCCAGCAGCACCTTCCACTAATGCTACATTATGAGTGGCAGCCAGACCCAGATTTTCTGGCCATTGCGAAACGAACTCGCCCGTGCCAGCTTCGATAAACGCGCTACCGTCCAAGGCTAAGGTATGACCGCCTAGCGGGGTGGAGCGCGGGTCTGAGGCAATTATTGCAGGGATAAGTGGCAGTCCGCTTGCCACAGATTCTGTCTCAATGAAAGCTTGAATCTCGTTATTCCAAAGTACAGAATTGGCAACATTATTGTTAGCGGCATGTAGAATTGAGCGAACGTGGCTGTTTCCAATATAGTCACGTTGCTGAGGGCTAATGCCGTCCACCACCGAAAATTCATGAGGACCAAAAAGCATCAAACCAGATAATTGCTCAATACTAAGCCGTGCTGCCAAGTCTTGCGCCCGCTCCATAGGGGTCAAACGCCAATCCTCAAATGGCTCTAAAACTCCACTGCCAGTAAGGTCTCTAAACGCATACAAATGACCATTTTCTTCTACTTCAATGAGACCAATACCAGAATCGGCCGCAAAGCTCAAAGTTGGACCATTGCCAGGGTTTTCTACTATATAAAAAGTAGTTCGCCCATCGGTTGCCTGACGCTGGGTAAAGCTAACTAGAGTTTGACCCCCAGTAGCACCATCGGTGGCATCAGTCTGCGCTTGGTCTTGTGTAATGTCATCAGCTTGTGCTTGGTCTTGTGTGATGTCATCTGAATCAGTATTATTGTTCAACAATACCGCAATCAGTATTCCTGCTATAATCAGGATAGCCAAGACAGCTACAATGACTATGTTTCTTTTTCTCATTTACCACTCCTCCTCAAATTTTCATGTTATTTTATGTAAATTTGTTAATTGAAGCCAGTTTTGTTGATAAAATTAATAAAAAAATGGCTGCCGTACAATTTAACGGCAGCCGTAGGGCGAATGAGGTTCATTTGCCCCATACTGCTATGTCAATTACTACTACAAAAAAGGATGGCATCCAAAAACTCATGCTCATTGACTTAATTGTAACATGGTTTATTCTGAAGGAAATGGACTATGGATAATCTGTCGATATTTAAGGATAATCTGCATGATTAGATGAATAGTTACCGTGATATTGCACAAAATCATATATCTGTTTTATATCATACTTATGCAAAACTATTGCATTATATTGCATTTTGGCATAACTATTTGCAACACAAACCAGCCATTTTTTTCTTCCACGCTCATTGTGCCATTATATTTGTCCGAAACATATTTTACACTTTTTAGACCATAGCCGTGATATTTTGTATTCAATTTTGTGGTGGTAGGCAGATTGCCTTCAAAGCTAAGTTTGCCTATCATATAGTTTTCAAAGCGGATGACCAGATAATCAAGTTTAGAAAAAACAGCAACATGAATAAGCCGCCTTTCTGGGTCTGCAATTTGTTTGGAATGCTCAATTGCATTGTCAAGCGCATTGCCAAACACCGAACAGATATCCATAACATCCATGAAATTAAGCAAAGCACCATTGGCAACGCATGTTAGGCTAATTGAGTTTTCATTGCAACGCATACCATTATCGGTTAGGATTGTATCCAGCACAGGATTTCCAGTTTTGAACATTGTTTCATATTCTTTTATATCCTTTTCCATTGAATCAAGGAATGTATTTCGCCTTATGGGGTCTTGTTCGGCTCTTAGATATGCGATTTTGTGCTTTAGGTCATGATAATTGCGGTTAATATATTCTTGCTTGTCCTTGGCGTGCTGATATTGCTCTGATTGGCTGCGGAGTATGCTTTGAACAGCACCAAGCTCTTGCTGAACAAACATCTCTCGGCGGGCAAAATTGTATACTCCAAGGAAAAGCAGACCACACAAGCCCATAATCGTGCGTATATTAAAAATTTCACGATGATAATGCCCACTGAAGGGCGTTTGGGTTGTTAAAAACCCCAGATTGCTTATTGTGAACATGCTTATACCAATCAAAGAAACAATTAGCAAATGACGTGATGTTATGTACAATGCCGCGTCGCGGAAGGCAAAATGTTTTATTATTAGTCTGGCTCCCACAAAAACAGCGGCATAGACTATGCACAACAGGGCAATTGAGTATAGCAATGCACCATCATTGAGCGGCCATAAAAAGCAATGAATTTGCCATTCCAACGAGGCCGCAAACTCGGCCAATACAACAGCATGAACAGTATAATAACATGCATCAATCTTCGGAATATTGCAAGAAAAAAATATGAATGCGAACATAAGAATCCAAGATAGAGCCATGAATAACAGCCACAACGAACCCGAAGCCTCGGAGGTGGTTACTAGAAGAACTGATTGCAACGCAAGAAAAAGAGCGCAAATCCCTAACAATTTGAGATTACGCAAGCATCTTTGATTAAATCCCGTTACAAAGACGACACATGAGAGCCATTGGGCTAAAGCCGTATAGATACGTGGTATATCTGGCAATTCTTCTATCATTTCGTCGCCTCCCCGATATATTTAATCAGTGCCGCTTCAAAATCCGCCCTGCGGGAACGGCTCAAAGAGATATGCTCATTCCCAACAATGGCACAGCCATCTCTTATAGCATCTACATAACGCAAATTTATAAGGCAGCCATTATTCCCTTTTGAGAAGTTCATATCTTTTAGCGCAGCTTCCGCCACTTTCAAAGTGCTGTAGGTCACCAGCTTTTCATCAACAGTATGGTATATCAGCAAGTTTTTTTGACTTTCAATATATTTTATGTCCGCAATGTCAAGCTTTTGTACACCTCTGTTTATGCGTACAGCAATATACTGGGTAGTGGTTTTGCGTAGCCTAGAAATTGCTTTGTTTAGACGTTGGTTAAGGGCAAAATAGCTGACAGGTTTTAGTATGTAATCCAAAGCCCCAACTTCATAGCCCTTTATGGCATATTGAGCCATGCTCGTAACAAAGATAATAATTACTTCGTTATCAGATTTTCGTATTTCTTCTGCCGCGCCCATTCCGTCCAGCAATGGCATATCAATGTCCATAATAATAATATCATAAGATTTATTGCGGTTTTCGACAAGCATTGCCCCATCAGTATAAACATCAAAAGCAATGCCACTATCGCTCTCGGCATTATATCGGTTAATATATTCCGTCATTGTACGGATGTCATTTTCGTTGTCCTCAACAATTGCAATCCTAACCACAATGCTTTCCTCCGCTAATTATTGTTGGCTTCATGTTGGCATTTTAGCATTTATTAAGGCTTGTGTCAATATGTTCTGGCGATATGCTCATCAAGTCCAAAACTGTCAAGAATTTAAATATGGCACATGTGTACCATGACCATTATCATCATAGGCGTGCTTACGACCCTTTATAAAATCCACGCTCGCAAGAATGCGATTTTCTGGCGTGGTTAGGTCTGCTACGGGGGCGATGCCTGTGTCAAGCACCGCGATACAAATGCCGCGCCCAGTCACTTGTGTGGACTGGGCTGTGACATGAGTATTGCTTTTTATCGAACTAACACCCTCTATAGCTTCCAACGCCGCCACCTGCGCCTCTGGCAGCTCCACCACATACAGCCCTAGTGCTGGCAAGCGGTATTTTACGCTGGCTATAGCAGCTATGCGCGCCTCTTGCTCCTCGTTGTTTGTTGCCTCTATGATGATTTCGACCTTTTCCACAGGCTACACCCCTTTCGCCCTATTCTAATTGCTAAACAGTGTCGCATATGGTATAATATTGCGAGACGAGATGTGGTGTTACTGTTGCAATCTTAGTTTTTGCTGAGGGCTTACAAAAAGTTAGATTGCAACTATATATTTGGAGGATTTAGTATGAAAACTAAAAGAAGGCTTAGGCGGGGCTGGGTATTGCTGATTTGGCTGCTTTGCATAGCACTTATTTGGATGGGGATTTTTTGGTTTAATAGTGGTCGCTTGCCTTGGCAAGAAATGATAGATGCGGAAATGTCTATGGACTTTGCCGATTTTGGTTTAAGCCCTGACGATTTTTTTATGACAATAGGTAGTCCTGAAAATCATGCGGAATTAAACGATGTTGTGTCTTTTACAAATAATATGTTGCATTTGCGAGCAATGCCAAATATTTCTAGGGACACATTTGAAAGTTTAGCACAAGAGCATAACGCCCAAATAACAAGCTTTATGCGCTGGGATACCATGGGACACAGCATCACCTTCACATTCAACAGAATATTTACATACAGTGAACTGGAGGAGCTGGCGAGATATTTCGAGAGTATGCCCATAGTGCAATATGCCAACCTAGACATAGTATTCCAAATGGACATGGAATTTTCTTTACCGTTTACCTACTCCCCTCCCACAAACAGCCGTTGGGGACTAGATGCTATTGACATTAACGGCGCGTGGATTTATGAAAGCCTTATGAGTGATGTGGCTGTGCTGGTTTTGGACACAGGCTTTTATAGAAACCACGAAAACTTGATTCTTTGGTCTGGGCCTGGTTCTCGTTCTGTTGGCTTATATGACCCCGCTCACGGCACACATGTATCGGGAATAATCGGTGGAACACCCAATAATACACGCAATACATCTGGTGTTGCGCCAAACGCAAGGATATATGGGGTTAATCTGCTCTTTTTCAATGACGACAACGAAAGGGACGGTATGAGTTTGCATAATATGCTTGAATTGATGGCATTTTATGTCAGAGAAATGGATGCCAGAGTTATTAATTATAGCATGGGTTTTAATCGCATAGAATTTGCCGCCTCAAGGTGGAATGAAAATGCGGTTCTTTGGGTTGATTATCAGGCGGATTTATTTGAAAGATATTTTAGAAAATTGATTGACGATAACCAACAATTCGTATTTGTAACATCATCTGGCAACCAGTTTGAAAGTAATCCGAGCTTAACAAATCTTAGATACTCTCGTTGCCCAGACCCCTGCACAAATGAGGATTGCAACGAGGTTTGCTTTGGTTTTATAAGCAGCCCTAATGGCAATTACGCAGGTATTGCATCAGCAGCATTTTCTCCGACCAGCAGAATATTGGATAATGAGGTTAGAGGGCGGATAATTACAGTGGGGGCTGTTGACGAACAGGGCAATATGGCAAATTTTAGCCAAAGGGCGGCTGGTGTGGATGTTTTTGCGCCAGGGGTGAATATATATAGCACAAATAATGTTACAACAAGTTGGTTGGGCAATAATACTAGTCATTACAGGCTCAGCCAAGGCACATCCCAAGCCGCACCCCATGTCGCAGGCATAGCAACCATGATGTTTGGGATTTATCCAGATATTTCTGGCGAGCGTGTCAAAGAAATAATTGTAAGAACAGCAAATCCAGACCAGAACAATTTAGTAAATGCTGCGGAAGCCGTGCAGATTGCTTTGCTTGATTCAGGACAGGTCTCGCTAGTTCCTCCCCCTGCCCCATCACCACCCTCAACAAACACAGGCTGGGGCTGGCTTGATAGCATACTAGACGACTTTTTGAACAATCTCGACTGGCTGGCTTGGCTAGATAACCTGCTCGCTTGGGCCATAAGCCTATTTGATGGCGGCGGCCCATTTAGCTGGGTGCAAGAGACTATTAGCGAGGAAATGCTCGTGGGCAGATGGAGGCTCATACGTATGGAAGCATCCATTCCTGATACCTTTTTGGCACCTAGCGATTTTTCTGGCTTTGTCGAAGAGTTCAGCAACGCATATTTGGAGATTTTTGCCGATGGAACAACTGTAATGGTAGATGGGAATGCAATGGACAGCGGAAGCTGGGAGCTGCACAACGGAAGAATAACCCTTAATATCATCGGCGAGTGGTTTGGCATGACCTTTGATATCAATTTAACAAATAATGGTATGATACTAACAAATAACACGCTAGGGATGGTGACTACTCTCATATTTGAGCGAGCAGGAGGAGCTATGGGCAGCGGCGCAACGCCAACTGCTCCGACAACGCCAGCCGACCCCGATGGTTTACTAGGCATGTGGCGGCTGTGGGGAACGGAATATTACATCTTTAATGCAGATGGCACAGGGTCAATGATGGACTTGCCTATACGCTGGTGGTCGCATGAGGCAGGGGTGCTTTCTGTCTGCGTAAAGCCTAGCCTTTGCGGCACTTGGCCTTGTGCCGTGCCTGATGATTGAAGATATAGCATAAGCGGCGGGCAATTGACCATAACAGGTATGCATGGCAACATCTTTGATGGGGTTTCGTTTACGTTTACTAGGTGATGATGAGAATACGATATCTCGTAGGGGCGGCTAAAAAGCCGCCCCTACGAGATATGAAATTTGATTTGGTCAGCAAAAAAGGCGGCTTTTTAGCCGCCTTTTAGATTGTATGCAATTTAATCCTCGACGTCTTTCTCCTCTGATTCCAATTTTTCATGAATCATATAATAGTCAATCTCTGTGCGAAGAGTATCGACAAGCTTTGTCACATCAAAACTTGTGGCTGTGTCTGTGCCATTTTCTATGCCCTCTATTGTTGTAGAGGGTATGTTCACTAGCCTTGCCAGCTCTTCTGTAGACAGCCCTGTTGCCTCTCGGCGGTCACGCACAAGCTTTCCTATGGCTTTATCAAATTGGTCTTTGCTCATTTTCAGCTTATCAAAGAAGCTAAACTGCTCAATATCCCTTTTCATCATTTTATGTATTTTTTCTGCGGCAGGAGTGCCGACCCTCTTTAACTCAGCGAGACCATCGGCTACATATGAGCTATAGCCGCCAAACAAACCCATCCTTATGTAGGCTACAGCTTTATGTATTGGAAAATTTTCTCTGTAGCAAATACTCCTAATGGCATCATCGTAGCCATAAAACCTATCCTCCAGTGTCTTAGACGGGATTAGGTTATTAGAGTCGAAGTATTTGGCGCGTAGCATACGATAATGGGTATTCATATAGACTACAAGCCTGAGATTTTTGTATAGCTTATCGTCTGAATACTTTTCCAGCTCACTTAAAGCTTTTTCTGCGAAAGTGTACGCTTGGTCAGCTGTTTTTGCGCCTCCTAAAGTGGCAGAAATTAGCTTGATATCATATAAATCCCATTCGTATATGCCAGATAACCTTTCAAAAATTGGTGCTACTATTTCGCTACAGGCATCGAAGTCACTAACTTTATTCCCTGTAGAGAGGGCTTCTAACATTCTCAGGCCATCCTCAACCTGAGCATCGCTACCATTGGTTTCAAGATGGCTAGAAAGCTTATCTTTCATTTCATTAATTCCATCAATATTATGACTGCCACCTATTGTAATTAATTCATAAAACAACTGATGTTTTGACAAAGCTATCTCCCCCCTTCCCCCATTATCAATCTTAAACACAAATTGTATTAATCTTCGGTTGGCTTTTCACAACAACAATCCCAAAAAGGACTAAACAATCGCGTAAATAAAGACATAAACATCATAAAAACACCACCTTCATAAATATACATGATACCACAGTATCGACTAATAGTTATTTTAAATAATAACACAAATCGACAAAAAGTAAATAGAAAAAGTCACACTTTTTTTCTCGTAAATGTTGCAATTTTTCTATTGACTTTTTTAGGGAAATGTGGTATAGGGGTATGTCTATAATAATAAAAAACATTGCTCCAAAACACCCAAATGAACCGCTTGGGTGTTTTTCCGCAATACCCCACTTTGTGAAAATTTTCTCTTGCATTTCATTTTAATTCATGCTATACTTATAAAAATAGTCGGAATAGTAGGATTTGTTTCTGAACAAATCCAATGAATGGAGGTAAATGTTATGAGCAAAGTCGTAATTATTGGCGTAAACCATGCGGGAACGGCGGCGGCAAACACCATTTTGGGCAATTACCCTAATAATGAGGTGGTGTGCTTTGATGCTAACGACAACATCAGCTATCTGGGCTGTGGCACGGCTCTTTATGTAGGCAGACAAATACCAGAGACCAATGTGCTTTTCTATTCATCCAAGGCGGCTTTGGAGGAAAAGGGTGCTACCGTACATATGGAAACCACGATATCGGATATTGACTTTGACAAAAAAATCGTAAAGGGCGTGAAAAAAGACGGTGCGGCTGTAGAGGAGTCGTATGACAAGCTGATTCTTGCCACAGGCTCTAAGGCTATCCGCCCGAATATCCCTGGTGTTGACCTAGCTGGCGTGCATTATGTTAAACTTTTCCAAGATGGACAAAAAATTGACGAAGATTTGGCAAGCTCTGATGTAAAGGCTGTGGCAACCATTGGCGCGGGTTATATAGGCGTGGAGATAGCCGAATCTGTGCAGTTGCGCGGCAAAAAATCCTTGCTTTTTGAAAAAGAGAATGCCTGCCTTGCGGGATATTTTGATAAAGAGTTTTCAGGCGGCATGGATAAGGTTATGTCAGATAAGGGCATAGACCTGCGCTATGGCGAGACTTTGCAGGAGATAAAGTCTAAAGATGGCGTGCGCGTTAGCTCTATCGTAACTGATAAGGGCGAATATGATGTAGATATGGTAATACTTTCTATTGGTTTTGCGCCGCGCAATGAGATAGCAGGCGGCAAGCTGGAGCTTTTCAGAAATGGCGCGTTTCTTGTAAATACCAATCAGCAGACCTCCCTGCCTGATGTGTATGCCATAGGTGATTGCGCTACGGTGCTTAATAATGCCACAGGCAAGCCAGACTATATCGCGCTGGCTACAAATGCTGTGCGTAGCGGCATTGTGGCGGGACATAATGTATGTGGCACAGACCTAAAGTCGGCTGGTGTGCAGGGTTCTAATGGCATACAGATATATGATTACAAAATGTTTAGCACGGGGCTGTGCCTAGAAAAGGCGAAGAAAGAGGGCTTTGATGCGACCTATGTGGACTATGCCGACACGCAAAAGCTAGGCTTTATGCCTGGCGAAAATGAAGAGGTAAAGCTACGCATAATCTACGATGCAAAGAGCCGCAAGATAATAGGTGCGCAAATGGCATCTTATTATGATGTTTCCATGGGTCTGCATATGTTCTCGCTGGCCATTGCGCAGGGCTTTACGATTGACGAACTGCCACTTTTGGATATATTCTTTATGCCGCATTTTAATCAGCCATTTAATTATGTTACTATGGCGGGGTTGACGGCGAAGTAGCAAATAGATTTAGATAATTTCGTAGAGGCGGCTCTTTGCCGCCTCTTTTTAATTGTAAAGCCAAAACTCAAACCAAGAAAATGCAGGATTTTTGAGCGAATGCAAAGAGGTGACAATTCTTGTGGTTTGCTTTTGCAAGCTGGACGAAGCCGCTTTCGTATTATTTAATACAGAATAAATTATATTGCATATTCACCACTATATCAACAAAAAATTCTTTTTTAAAAAACCCCTTGACAAACAAAATCCACTATGCTATAATACATACATGATGAATGTATGGAGGGCAACACTATGCCAAGAAGCAAATATCCTGAAGCAACAAAACAAAAAATATTAGATGCCGCCATAAAGACCTTTCAGGAAAAGGGATATGAGCAGTCCACCATCTTGGACATTGTGGCAAATATGGAGGGCTTAACACGCGGCGCGTTTTATCATCACTTTAAATCCAAGGAGGAGGTACTAAATACCATAGCCGACAGAATTTTTTACGAAAAGAATCCTTTTGATATGGTGCGTAAAGAAAGCGGGCTTAATGGGCTGCAAAAGTTGCAAAAGGCTCTTAGCATGAATCTTGCTGACATAGATGATGAATATAGACTGCTTAGAATGGCTACCTTGACATTACTAGATAGCCCACAGTTTTTTAAAGAAAATATTCATTTTAATGTTGCGGTATGTAGGGATTATGTGCAGCCGCTCATAGAAGAAGGCGTTGCAGATGGTTCTATAAAGGTAGAAAATCCACAGCTTGTTGCAGAGCTGGTTGTGATGTTGCTTAATTTCTGGCTTTTGCCAGTGGTCTTTGAAGGTGATGCAGATTATATGACACAAAAGGCCATTCTTTCCAACGAAATTTTAACCAGCCTTGGCTTGCCGCTTTTTAATGACGATATTAATAAATTCGGAGAAAGAATGATTGATGTGATGGCAGAGGAGCACAAGAAAAAGTCTTGCCCCGAGGGGTAAAATTTTTTTAATCATCTTTCATACATTCAGCATGTATAATACATATGTATAAATAACAATATATTTTGGAGGTACAAAATGGAAAATATTATCACAGTATCAAATCTTAAAAAATCCTTTAAAAAGCACGAGGTGCTAAAAGGTGTGAGCTTCGCCATCCCCCGCGGCACAATTTTTGCCCTGCTTGGCTCAAATGGCGCGGGCAAGACAACCTGCGTGCGCATCCTTAGTACATTAGCAAAGGCAGACGGCGGCGAGGCTACAATCTGCGGGCATGATGTGTTTAAACAGGCAGACAATGTGCGCAGTGTCATAAGCCTTACAGGGCAATATGCCGCCGTAGATGAGGTATTAACAGGGCGCGAAAACCTCTATCTCGTAGGCGATTTGCGGCATCTTCCCGATTCACATAAGCAGGCCGACGAGCTATTAGCCACCATAGGGCTAGAGGAAGCCGCAAACAAGCGCGTTGCCACCTATTCTGGCGGTATGCGCCGCAGGCTGGACATAGCCATGAGCCTAATGGGCAAGCCCGAGGTAATTTTTCTTGATGAGCCAACCACAGGGCTAGACCCCCAAAACCGCCTAGCAATGTGGGATATGATAGCAAATCTAGCAAAAAATGGAACGACAATATTTCTTACCACACAATATTTGGAAGAGGCGGAATATCTGGCAGATAATATAGCTATTTTGCACGAAGGCACAATAATAGCCGAAGGCACGCCAGAGGAGCTAAAGGAGATATTGCCAAAAGGAGAAGCCGTGATAGAGGTTGATAAAGCCCAAGTATCAGAGGTCAAGAAAATACTAGAAAATAGCGGCATTGCAGTAAAAAATATCACACAGAACCAGCCATCTCTTGAAGATGTATTCCTAACCCTGATTGGAGAAAAGAAAAATGACTAAACCAAAAGTATTTGCAGACACATATATAATGTTCAAACGCAGTCTTACAAAAACACTAAGAAGCCCAGAAGCTATGGCTATGGCAGTACTTGTACCTATTGTACTTATGGTGCTTTTTGGATATGTTTTTGGCGGCATAGTGGACTTAGGCGAGATTAATTACATCAACTTCATTGTGCCTGGCATCATTGTACAATGCGTTACAAATGCCTCCGCAACCACAGCCCTAAGCATACATAACGACATGTCCACGGGCATCATCGACCGCTTCCGCTCTATGGCAATAGCCAAATCTGCTGTTATTTCGGGGCATGTATGGGTTTCGGTTATCCGCAGCATAGTCATAGCCGCCGTTACAATTGGTGTAGCCGTTGCCATTGGCTTTCGCCCTCAGGCTGGCTTTGTAGATTGGCTCATAATTGCGGGCATCTTGACACTTTTCATCATTGCTATGACATGGGTTGTGGTCATCTTTGGTTTGATAGCAAGCGATGCAGAAAGTATAAGCGGCACAGGCTTTCTACTTACCATCCTAGTATTCCTAAGTTCTGCCTTTGCACCAACAGAATCGCTACCAACAGCATTACGCATTTTTGCAGAAAACCAACCAATGACACCAGTGATAAACGCCCTGCGCGGGTTGATGCTGGGGCTGCCTATGGATGGCGAGATATTGGCGGCTGTGGCTTGGTGCGCAGGGATAACAGTTGCGGCTTTTGTGCTGGCTGTTAGAATTTATAAGGGGAAGTTGACTAGGTAAAGTACCACGCACAGCAATTCCCCTTATAACGGCGAGCTGTGTTCGCCACCCCCCTACTCTGGAGGCATGGCATACACATGGTCATAATCATCATTAAAACTAACTGTGCTTTCACCTTTGTTTGCCGATGGTTTTGGTCTTGGTCTATACTTTGTAGGAGCCATCATTTCTTCCACGCTTTTCCCAAAAAAATCACAAATCTCAAGCATGGTTTTAACGCTTGGTGTTCTTTCGCCTCTCTCTATTAAGCCTACATAGGCTGTGGATATGCCCAGAAGTCTCGCGAGCTTCGCAGACGTAAGACCCACACTCTTGCGGGCTATCCTCATGTTTACGCCAAAGACCTGAAATCTCTTAATAAACTTATCCTTACTCATGGCTTTGTCCTCCCTGTTGTAGTTTTCTTGATGAATATAGGATACCACGAGCACTTGGTCTTCGTTAAACCATGATATCGGTATATACAGTGATTATTTGTATAAAAATGTCGTAATATCATGACATTTGGTTTTGGAATTTAACACAAAATGTATTTTTATGCCATAAAAAGCAAATAAAATAGCGGAAAGAATTAAAACCCTTTCCGCTATTTTGGAATTTATAAATCGTGATTATATTGATAAATATACCCATTTTTTTGGGCAGCAAGTTGTGATGCCCTTAAATATCAAGCAACAGGGACTTCATTGGGCGTGGCAAATAGCATCGTTAGCGGCGGCTACGTTTCACAACAAAGAAACCAAGACACCACAAAGCCCGCGGCAATCCATATTTCATGCCCTATTCCTCAATGTCAGGGTATATATCAGGCGGGCATATGATTATGCTTCTTGGTGATGGATACGGCAATGGCGGGATTTGAGGGTCAGCATAAATAGTTGAACCAAAAGTAAATATCACAATTATAATTAAAAGTAATGACAACAATCTTTTTTTCATTATATATTGCCTCCTTTCTTGTTAGACAAAAGCTCGTAGTAGCTTATGCCCTATTCCTCAATGTCAGGGCATATATCAGGCGGGCATATGATTATGCTTCTTGGTGATGGATACGGCAATGGCGGGATTTGAGGGTCAGCATAAATAGTTGAACCAAAAGTAAATAT
>Ga0131853_10002686_pt1 | contig 31851 bp, 21 predicted proteins | sample TergutLab28metaG_FD_92764 | JGI IMG/M metagenome (GOLD analysis project Ga0131853, IMG submission 92764) | Labiotermes labralis P1 segment gut microbial communities from Petit-Saut dam, French Guiana - Lab288 P1 (version 2) (version 2) | ecosystem: Host-associated > Arthropoda: Insects >... | reverse complement strand
TCCTAACTGAATCATAAGCCTTCTTGAAGTCTATAAAGAGCTGATGAACTTCTTCATTGTATTCCCATTTTTTCTCAAGTATTTGGCAAATGCAGAATATATGATCAATAGTCGACCTGTTGCATCGAAAGCCACAATGATGATACCCGATAATTTCCTTCGCATATGGAATTAATCTTGAGAGCAGGATGTTGGATAAAATTTTGTAAGTGGTTGGCAATAAAGTGATATGCCCCTATAATTATTACAATCTGTTTTATCCCCCTTCTTATGAATGGGTACTATGATCGACTCCTTCCACTCTTCAGGCAGTTTCTCCTTCTTCCAAACAGAAATAATAAGTTTATGAATCTCCATGTAAATTGTTCTACCCCCTGCTTTAATAAGTTCTGCCAGTATTTGGTCAATACCTGGCGATTTGTGACATTTTAGCTTGTCGATAGTCAGCTCAACCTCAGAGGCACTTGGCTCAGGTACTAGTGGTTCTGCTGTGTGTATTTCTACCTGCCCAACATCCTTAACCCCATGCACATTGAATAGCTGGGAGAAATAGTTCCTCCACCTAGCCACAATACCATGGAAGTCTGCAACCAAGTCACCTTTCTCATCCTTTACTATATTGCATCTAGGCTGGTGCCCCTTCTTAAAGTCACTGATGCCCCTATACAAGTCATATGTATATAGTAATTAAAATTACGGATACATATTTTAATGGTTTATTTGGTACAAAAACTTGTAAGACATGACTCACATTTCTTCTCCATACTGATCCATTTCAAAAAAATTTGAGCTTGAGTAAGAACACTGATCACACTGGGCTGAGATGATGGGTAACCAAAACTCTCCCGTAGTTCACGATCAAACCCGAGTGTCTCATCCACAGTATGTGAGAAGAGTGTATCATCACACTGCAGATGTGGCAGCTCTGAGTGCAGCTTTTCCACTACCAACTGTACCAGTCCACGCATAAACTCCAGCTGTGACAACATGTGGAAAAACAGTTCTAAATTTCTGACAATTATAAACTGTGTGTGCAGTTTTCCATATGTTTCTAAAAATTATCAGTTAAGTTTATACCCATAGTGCATGTCAGTATATCAGAATTGTAAATACTGCTATTTAAGGATGCGAAGATAAGTATGCATGTATGTATATATGTATTTATGTATGTATGCATGCATGTATGCATAATAAATGCAACCTATTTTGTTTGTTTTTCAGTTATTAAAAGAATGAGTTGGATGTATATTAGCCAATGCAGAATGAACTGTCAGATTTGGACACCAATGCACATACTTCTTGCCTGGGCATAATATATACTGACACCTTTAAAACTCCCTTGCTGAGACAATAATGTAGCAATAATTATTTATTCTGTCTCATTTTGTTTCTCAACATAAAAACCTGATGTATAATTCTATCCAAAATGTGTAAGAAGTGAAGAAATCAGCTGGTTTTAGTGTTCAAAATGTGGTAACCAGTACAGTGTGTCTGAAACATCATCACATGTAACAAAACTTAAGTGGTCCCTGTGCAACCCCTACAGCAAACACCAGTCCTTTATGTACACTGCTGCTGATGGCCACAAACTTCTGACAATCACTTAAAAGGGAAAGCGATATCAGAAGGCTGTTGCAACTGATGGGACACTATGAACCACACAATTCTTTTTTGACATGAGTGCCATCAACATGGAGAGGTAAAAGTATGCAATTCGCCTGAAATATAATGATGTGTGGGTAACCAAAAACTGGGGCTTCTTTTGTGATAATGTCCACGAAATCATTTGTTGCTCATTGAGCAGCATATGTCAAGCATTACTATACTGTGGTCCTCTGGTACCCATGGAAATCTCTTAACCTTACACCATGTGAATTTTGTCCTTTTCTGCAGCTAACGGTTGTTATCTTTGAGGATGTAGTGACACTGAAATGGCTTTGAACATGAAATGTAGTATGTTACAAACAGTGGCCTCCAAAAATGTTTTCAACAACTGTACAAACTAGCAGAAATGTGGAGCTGTTGAAGGACCACATTTTGAAGGCAGCAACAATGAAGGGCTTTAAGAACTGTCTCAGGATACCACAAAGGCTTCCTATTTTTGCATTAAAAGGATGCTACAGTACTGGACATTTGCAAATAATCATAATAGTTAACTGAATCTTAAAACTATTATGCAGTCCACAGTGATATCTAGCAGGCTGCATATTGCAATTGAAACTTCTCTAAACATGATTAACACTTACATATGGTAACAAAATCAACAAATGCATATCAACATATACGAGTATCTTACATTATGAACATAGTATGCCTCCTACAAGCTTTGGCCACTCTTGTGGCCATCCTCAGGGTGATGCATTACAAAGGATATATTAAAAAAGTTTTTGGGCCAATGGCCAAAGGTAAGACACTAAGTTCTAAAAATCTGTGGTTTAAAACATATATTCCAAATTTACAGATAAAATGTTTGTGATTAATTCAAGTGTGTAATGAATGTTCAGAGTAATGAAAGAAATATGTGTGTGTATGAAGTTATGAATACATTGGTACATAAAATAATGTATTGTAGCATGGAGGTGAAGTGATAGTCAGTACGATACATACCAAGTACAGCACTATTGATGCTGTTTGGTTGGCAAGCCCCTCTATATTGCAATCAGACACCAAATGGTAGAGGGATGGATGGAGGTACTGTGCATGGGTGTTTGAGTAGTATAACATAAATGAGCATGAACAGGGGTTAATATTTTTTTGAGATTGTTCAATGATAACTGTATTATGTCAATGGAAAAGTTGAATGTAGAAGTTATCTGATGAATTCATTAACTTTTGTGGACTGGGTGGGGTAAGAACATGGTGGGTCACCACCATATTTAATCAGCTTAATGCATGGAATACAGTACTGAAAAAATGGTTTGCCCTGTTTGTGCATATTAACCACATACTACAAATACTCCTGGTTCATGCAATTTCATTTACAGTGTTAAGCTTTTTGAAAGAAATATGAACATATCATAACATTTACCTACACAATGACATGGAATACAAAAGTAGATAAATCACCTTAGCAGAGATGGGGTGCATGTTATTCCTATTCAGCACAGGCTGCACCCACTGGCTTACAAACTTTTCATGATCCCGTATCCATGTGAGTGCCTGTGTAAAGAACCATTCTGGCTTATCAGGACGGTTTGTCTTCTTTGCCCCATAGAAGTGAAATAAGAATCGTTTCCTTAGCGGACGAACCAGTAGGGAAACTGGTAGGCACAACGGAGCAAAATCTGTCAAAAGCGTTGATGACACTACTGGTTGGTCCAACAGACATTCACTAATTTAGGTTAAAGAAATTACTTCTATTTCCAATAGAAAATTTCACAAATACAAGCTAGTTAGGCCACTCTTTCTAAGACTTCTTGTTTGTGGGAATGTTTTGGCCTCAAAAATTACACACACAAAATAATTTAAGAACAAGAACACACTCAATCAGAACAGGGTGATTCATTAAAAAAAGACCAGGACAAAAAATTTATTTACCACAGCTCAACTCTCATTATTCAGATATTTACACACAATGTTGTTACATAAGCTTGATGTAATGTAAAGGTAAGGTTCACCCTAGAAGAAGCCATGAAGGCCCAGAGGGGGAGTTGAGGTATAGTTCTACTCTTTCTTTAACCTGGGCACTAGATGGGGTTGGACAGCGAACACCATGCTCCAGATGCTTTACACCCGGGAAACTGACCCAATACCCACTTTACAGGAGGCTGGGTGGGTCCTAGGGTCAGTCTGCACAGGTGAGAAACCTGATTTTCTAATGACATTTGCCAAGAAGGAAATCTGTTACGTGTATTGGCACAACTCCTGAGATGTCAATAATCCCCTATACTGAGCCACGTAAATCCATTCACATACTGTTTTTAAACAGCCATTTCAATATTATTTTTTCATTAATATTGCAGTCTTCAATGCTGCCTCTGCATTTCACTCATTACAAACAAAAAGTGGTATCATTTCTTGCGGTCAAATAGATAAATATAAAGACATCTAATTAAAAGGAGTGAAAATTAAAAACAAAAAATGTGGTAATATGTTGGAGTTATACAAATAAAAACCAACTAACATATACTACAGTTGTAGACACCCCAACCATCTTTAATAACAAGCTGACATGTTTCAGCCCAGCTGGGCCATTATCAAGCAGCACACATAAACACTAGGCAGCATCAAAGATTAACATTTACATGCAACCACAAAATAGCTCACTTTCAAACATAAAATATGCAAAAGTGATATAAAATTAAATTTGTAACAGCAATATACATACCCCATAATGAAATCATAATTGATGATATTACATATAAAATTGTCAACAGTTTGAATTTGTATACATGTTGGAATTTCATACTTTGGATGGCAACTCTAGATTCTGCATTTAAATATTTATCATGATATTCTCATTCAAGATTTTATTGAGATGTTTGCACACAGCTGTCATACTTACAAGTCTGCAAATGTAACAAGAGATTTTACAAATAGTATACGATTTAGGTCCCAACATATGTACATATGCACACATGTAAACTTAAAATGAACGTCAAATAGCATCCTTATAGCAGCATGACAATGGCCAACCATTCTTTATTGAAATTATTGGTACAAATAATTAAATTTTCAAACTTTTTACTAAGTCTGTAACTTTTAAACTTGAATTCAAGATATGAATTCCATTAGCACTTATTTTACATTTGCAACCGAACTATTCTGCTGTGGCATACAATGTTAAATCTCTGATGCTTCCAAGTGTATTTTATGTGACCTCTTGATAGTGGCCTGTCTCAGCCGAGAGATATTATATGCTTACTGAGAACAAATTGAGTGTCCCCCAAAATCAGTGTATTTTAGTTGCGTTATAAATAAGCAAGAAAATATGGTATATTGATATTATGCAACACTACATGATGTAGTTAGTTATGCAACCATGCCAGAACCAGTTTAGAAACTACTGATCTAGGGAGTCTTACACTCTTAGGTTTGTGACATTTAAACTCAAATTGCAATTAAAATATACAAATGTGTCATTTTTATACTTGCCCATCACTTCATAACTGAACATAAAATTTAAACACTTCACTGTAATCAACAAATGTTTATCAGCTTTATGAAGGATACGGCAGCTGGAGTTGCAGTAGAAACTCAGTTAGTAACTGGAACTGATGAAGGGCATCTGGTGGTGGTGGGGCAGATAAGGTGTTCACAAATGGCCACTTTATTGTTTTCAGTACTGCTTCAAACTCTCTACCATCACATACAGTACAAATTAAAAAAATTAATAAACATACACAAAATATTTAGTTTGCCAGAGGCTAAAATGACAATGAGAAGAGATGACTCTAGAGATTTAATTGCACTGATAATGCCAATACAAAGATAGAGGGGAGAAAAGTACAGGTATGAAAATTATAATAGAAGAGGAAATATATGTTCCTTGTAACATGGAAAATGTGAATTCTTACCCACTTATTTACTTACTCCATAGAGCGGAGTCCTTCTTGAGAAGCTAATCAGTTCTCAGCTAGTCAAGAAATTCCCCACATATCATGGAACCCGAAGGTTCATTACTGCTTTCACAAGTGCCTGCCACCTGTCCCTATCCTGAGCCGCATTGATCCAGTCCATGCCCCTCCCCATCCCACTTCCTGAAGATCCATCTTAATATTATTCTCCCACCTATGGCTGGATCTTCCAAGTGGCCTCTTTCCCTCAGGTTTCCCCACCAAAACCTTGTATACACCTCTACTCTACCCCATACTGTGAAATATATATATATATATAAATAATAAAAACATTTGTTGTCTTGCTAATATAAGGGCAATATGATACTGTGTCTGTGAGCAGGTTCTTCTTCAACTACTATCATCCTAAACTTGACTAGTTTATTCATACGTGTGTGTGTGTGTGTGTGTGCACGCGTGTGTGGCACGCATGCAGGTACGTTTATTCCACTGAAAACCCACAGTTAAAGATAACTTTATGAACAAATACTCACGTGGAGAACTTCTGTTTGAGTAGATTATGCCAAAAATGTACAGTATCATTGAGGAAGGACACCAGATGCTGGCATTTTGAGTGCTGAAGTTGCTTGTTCATATTGCAAAGGGCCACATAATGTTTCACACATTTGCGGTCATCGTGTTCTGTTAAAGCTGACTCCAGATCTTTACTAAGGAACAAACATGCGTAACTATGTGACAGTGAAAATGGGAAATCTCATATGTTACCCTAATCTTAATTTTTGTAATACCAACAATGATTAGACCGACAGTAAACTGATTTATTTAATGCATTTTTAATGACTACCAGTTATACAGAACATATGGCAAGGAATGACTGGATACAATATCCAGTGAATGATGAATTGTAAAAGGATATGGAAGGATGAAAACATGGTCTAATTTATGAGACTATTTTGGAATTTCCCTGTAGGAACTGAGAAAAACCATGAAATACTTCAGTCATGAGTATCAGAATACCAAACTTTGTCTCCATATAATGAGAGAAAATACATACTACAGGTGAAGAGGGAGTAATGGAAATTAAATATGAAGGAACTTAACTGTAATGACAGTTGACTAAAACCTACAACTAGCTGAAAAGCACAATATTCATACAGAAGATTCTGTGAAGGCTGTCACTTAAAAAGTCACAACATGAAACTGTAATTTTACAGTTACACATCCCATTGTGTATCATAATTTTAATAAATGCAATGAACTAAATAACGCAGGTAACACAACTAACCTTTACTATTCTTTACATGTTTTGACCTTGTAAGGTCATCATCAGACTAACAAAAGAACATTTAAGAAGATATATATTTGCAAATGCTAAAAATTATAGCTCATTTTTTTATTTTTTCACAAAACCTGTAAAAATGAGCCCTAATTTCTGGCATCATCAGGCTAACATTAAACTTTCAAAATGATATACAATTGCAAATGCTAGAAATGATATCTAATTTTTTTTTTCATTTTTTTTTTTTACACAATTTGTAAAAACGAGACCTCATTTCTGGCATTTGCAATTTTATACCACTTTAAATGTTCTAATGTTAGCCTGATGATGACCTTACAAGATCAAAATATGTAGCAATGTTAAGGAATATTAAAGGTTAGTTGCGTCAACAGCATAGTTTACTTCATGAAATTGTAAACAATATGAAAATGTGTCTTGGCTGTTATGGAAAGCTGAACAGGAATGAAATGGCTTAGAATTGGGTCAAATGCTGAGTTTTTGGTTGATAGTGTTTCATTATTATAATTTCAATTTTATACAGTTTCAGGTTCCACAGTCTTATAATAATGCTCACAGCTGCACAGACTGGCATGCTGATATGTGCAATGACAGTACACAGGATTTCATTTTGGTCAGACATGTTTAAAGGACCACCAAATAAAAACCAAAACTTTATATTCTGATAAACACTGACTTAATTCTAATTTTTCAGTTGTAACCAACAAAGTCCTCCCCTTCTAGTACAATTTGGTCATACAGAAATGCCTTTTCTCTGTCTTCAAGTATTCAAAATGTGCACTATAGAAATTCAAATTTTATGTCAACATTCTTCACAGAAGGCACCAAAATATATTTTACATTTGGCAGAATGGGTTCTGGTTTGACTTTTTCAGACTGATTTCTGAAAGACGAAGCAGTCAGGCTGCCAAATACTGTGTACATCTCTGTCTTGCACTATAACGTTTGAAGAGAATAACTTTCGGGAAACTCTGAAGAAGAGTAAAAGAAGGTCTCCATGATGCTCTTAAATCTGTATGTAACTTAGGCCTCAACAAATCCCAGGTACTAGGTCAATACAGCACCTAGACTTGCATGGACCAAGACAGCACAGTCACTATAGCTACTTGGTACATGCTGGACAGCTCAGGGATTGAATCCTGATGGGGGTGAGATTTTCCACACCCACCCAGACTGGCCCTAGGGCCCAACCAGCCTCCTATACAACAGGTACCATGTCCCTTTCCTGAACACAAATTGGCTGCAGCTTGGCATTGACACCCACCCCATCCAGAATTGAGGTTAAAGAAAGAGTAGAGCTAGACCTACTCCCCCTCTTTTGGCCTTAATGGTCTGCTCTAGGTTGGACTTTACTACTTTACTTTCCTTGAATTTGGAAAACAATATTGTAGTTTCTCTACTTTTTTCGTTTGAAGATCCTGGTTCAATAAGCACTTTGTTACTAACAAGCTTGCTCAGTGCCACCCACAAATAGTCTAACTTCCAAAATCAACAGTGTAATATGAATATATGTGGAAGGAACTCTAAGCATATTTTTCATGACTGAAGCAGAAAATGGAAAAAAACAATAAAGAGAGGACTTGAGTGGGTAGGTGGTTTTGCACATCCATATACAGTGTTGGAAAAGAGTTTGCTGTGTCTCCCAAAACAGCAGGCTGTGGGTTTTTCTACCATAATTTTATCACTATCAGCAATGCACAATACGTTGTACTTTTTCAACTCTCATGCAGTAGCCACTACAGGAATGCAATCAGTCTGCCCATCTATTAGAAAAAGGCTGTGAATTATGTCACACACTCTTGTTAAGTTTATGGGTATGGTGTACTCAGTTTAGCTCATGGTAAGCTTAGAGTTATTGATTTGGGTAATAAATGCAATAAAAATGTTCACAGACCTACTGGATAAAGATTTGGCTCTTAATGCATTTCTTTTGGGTCAAATATTCTTTCAAAGGATACTCCTATGCTCACCTAAGTGGCCAATCATGTGAGCACAACTGCTGGTACAAACAGATGCATTTAGATACAGGCAAAGAACATTTTCACCAACTGTCAGCATACCATTAGTGTGAATCGTGCTTATGTCATTCAGACTGCCAAGGTCTGCAGCAGAGCTGGAATACACAGCTGATGAAAATGTCAGACTTCAACGCATAACACTAGTAAATGTTTGGATCCTTCCCCTCCCCACTCCACTCAAATCCACCTTGTGAGAAGGATAAAACAATGCCACTCAGCCAACCAGATTTGCTGTTAGGATTGTGTAACAATTAACAATGAGAGGCCTCAGTCAAAAACAAAAATGCAGTGTCTGTTTCTTGCACATTCTCTGACTCTTCAGAATAGAATGAGGAATCTAGGCAAGGTAACATTCAAAGTGGAAAGAATGTTGCTTGAGTTTCTATGCGACACAAGAAATTGTTCAATTTCAGTTCCACATTGTTGTACTCACACATCTGACTCTGTTTCTTACTCTGTTTATTGTAAACAATTACATGAAAATGTGCAAAATATGGGGAGACAAAAACTATCAAAATAAATGTGCCCAACATAATTTACACAGCACTGCAATGAAGACAAAATAAAGTCTTCAGTGGGCAGTAAATTTGATGCTATCACTGTGAACGAAGTATCCTCACATAAAACTGAAGGTCCAGTGGCTTGTGAGGTGGTATGCAGAAGTTTCATGTACAACATGCCCTCCTCTAACTGCAGGGAGAAGGAAACTTATAAAAGATGGGTGCAAGGAACTAAACTGGCTTACATTCAATAAGAAATGGGGCATAGCCGCCTTTCTGAGTATTGAAAATCAGAATTCAAAGACAGTAAAAGTACTGGCAGGGCCTGTCAAGTTGGAGACATTTAAGAAGACAAATCATTCCAGGACCAAGAAAACTGAGAAAAGTCAACAGTGCAGTGCTGATCTCAGAAGCTACTCCATTGGTCACATGTATGGAAAAAATGAAGAAATGTTTGCTCACTTCAAAGCATTTTATAATGCAGCCTGTCAGATTTATTATATTTGCATCTTGTTTTATATGCTTTCCAGAGTGTTTTTGGGCAGAATTAATTTTCACATATTGGTATCATTTCATAATATCCTCGATTTGTAAGAATATCTTGTGATTAACTAGACATAAACACACGATACCAGAAACAACAACAGTGGAAAGTTAAAGTTGGTAAAACACTGTGAAGAAGATGAAGAAAAAAGAGCTCCTACACCCCAAAATATTTTCATGCCAATCTCAATGCAATTTGTTTATAACAAACAATACTATGTGCAGAAGACAAACATGAAATTAACCGTGCTATAAATCCCTGAAATATAGATGAATGGCCTACAGCATTCATGCTTACCTTGTATCTTCAATGGCTTTTACACACTGCAAATATGCTAAAGTCCGTTCTAAATTATCTATCTTATCAGCATATTCTTGTAATTTAGCAGCTGTACCTTCACCCTTTGTAAGCTGATTTCTGACAGCTAAGCTAAGGGAATCAAACTTGTCAGTAAGTTTGTTTATTTCAACACTGGTGTCTTCAACGCCTTTTATAGCTGCACTTACTTTTGAGGGTACTTCACTACTGGCAAGTGACAGCTGAAATAATAACAGTTTTTAGTAGATTATATAGGATAAATGCTCAACACACAGGTGCCCACTAATGTCTGTGTGGAGGTTAATGGGCACAGACTGCTGAAGATGAGGAGTATAAGACACAACTGAAGACCTTATAATCAAATTAATACTACTATCTTTGCCATTCAGGCTCACACTGACTATGTTGTTATGCTTTGCATAGAGGCAGAATGACTAGGGCCCTACAGGGCAATCAGGTGAGCAAGTCTGGTTTATAGGATTAGTCACAATGTAATATATGAAAAAGGTTCAGAATAAGGGTTTAGTGTAACCTTTCTTGATCTTATGGACAGTACAATACATACATCTGCATAAAGATAAAGGAAAGCTAGCAATTTATTGATCAAACTATGTATCACATAACAAAATAATTACAATACCAGTGTTTGTACATAATTCTGTATTTCTGGTATTTTATAGATAAATTAAACAAAATATTGACAAATTATACATACATAAATATTTTAGATTGCATAGTCCTGGCTTCACATCCAAGTTACACTCAATAAGAAACACAAGCAAATGATAGTATTAATACGGATACAGTTCTGAGTTGATTCACATCAGAGAGATCATTCCTTGAATCATAGCATGTTGTTCTGTGTGCTTAATAGTATGAAATACGATTTGCTTAAGGGAAGATTGTGCAGGGAATTATTATGCTATACACAAGTAACAAAGCAATTTCTGGAAAATATAACAAGACAATTTCAGTCATTTTAGTATACTTCAGACACGCTTGCATTTCATGGTCTCTGTGACAAAAATGTAATGGAAGAGAAACAGGTGACATCCGAAATTCTCTAATTCTTTTAACACATATTATTTACTCTTTATTTTTTATAGACTAAACAGAAAGTACAGCATTTAAAAGAACTTGAATGGCCATGAAAAAAAAATGGTGGTTTTCAAAAGTGAAATTTGAGATTTGCTTGTACCGTATTTTACCCTCACATCCAAGTTCCAGCACAATTATTATAAAAGAGGAAAATAAAAAATAAATACATGCAACTCTACTCAGCTATTGATGGAACGTGCATGCATATTGTCATATGAACGTCTAAGACTACATAAAACTCGAAATCCATTCACCCAGCACCGGGCACACAACTTGGCGGATCGATAATACTGCCAAAACGCTAATTACCTTACGCATTTTTGCGAAACGGGCAAAAAACTGGACGCGTAAATTAAGCTCTCCGGAGTTCCAGTTAAAGGCATGATACATATATCTTCTACCCACATATTGCATAACATATACGTAGTTGTGGTGGTACCTACGGGGAGGTGTCCTGACTTCAAATTTAGTACAGGTCATTAACTGGGGAATTTCAACGAGAACGAATACCCCTTTGCTCCGTGCACGCAACAGTGTAATGCGATTTATGCACGCCTGATGTCAGTTTTGGTTAGTGAAAGATAAATGCCAAGAACAGCTGCATTTTTTCCGTGTCTGCACGTTTTCGTAATTTACCGATTTCTCTATGGAACTTTTCTCCTCTTGAAGCTTCTTATATATATCATGGCTTCTTCCAATACATTTTACATCCTTTCCGAATTCAAGATTTAGTTTGTTTATGACGTTTTGCTTCAAATCCATCATATCAACACTCGTGTCTTTCCATTACCGAAACTCTTTGGCTCCAATTTAGCATGGATCAGAGCAATTTAGTTCAACACACAGATTATATAGCACAGATTTGATCCATGCTATGGACGTAGCAGACGCTTGGGGCGCTGTAATTTTACGTTACCACTGAGTTTCAAATCTGTACAAGTAGTAATAATTACACCAAGGGAGTTCAGAAACTGGATAGCAAACTAACCAGCGAATAGCGAGTAAAATTCAACCGATTTATACTTCACTCGCTCGGATTTACTAGCCAGATCTGTGCGAGCCAGCGTGTGTGCGCGTTTTTATAAGTAGACCAGATGAATTACATATATGCTACTGAACTCGTTGGCGAGCTAGCCTCGTGAAATCGACACCTGATCACAGCACGTGAGGGTACACGTGGGAACCGCGTATCAAATGCCACTACACCACCCAGCGCGCGTACACATAGTTATCTGTGATTGCTAGTATAAGTGTACGGTATTATGTTAAGATTTCATTGAAAGTATTATTGCGTGGTTTAGCTGTATTTTCGTGAAACGGTGGTGTTTGTTTATTATGGTGGTCCAAATCAGAGGATTTGTTCAGTGTCTTTGTAGAATTAATTGGGACAGCCGTTGTGTGTTGAGGTTGGGTGTACCATGTTACCAAATTTGTGGCTACCATAACCTTCTTGGTCAAAAACATACGGATTCCATAAAGGGAGCATTATCATACTTGAATGCTTTAAAGCCTATTATAGTAAGGAAAGGGAGCATTGTACAAAATGCTGATGATACAAATATGACACCTAAAGATTATCGCATGCTATACAGATTTTCGCATATAACAGTTTGCGGGTTTGTCAACAAAATTAAGAAACACTTCACAATATTGATGGCCGTAGGAGTTCCTGGAAGTTATATTTTGAAATTAATGGACATCATCAGTTCTGATACATTTTTCATCTTCATTAGTCAAGGTATGATTTGATTTAATTTGTGTTTCGTTACTGGGAGTTGAAGTTTATATTTCACTACGTTGCGTTATGAAATATTTTATATTTCATAAGAAAAATGACTTCACATACTTTGTTCCCATGTATCACTTAAGTTTGGTAACTATTAGGATTAAAATACAAATGTAGTGTAAAACCTGTTCCATTCAGTTTTAAGCCAGAATTTTATCATACAGAAAGTGACCCATCATACCTAACTAACTAATTCCATGGAGCAGAGTTCTTCCTGAGAAGCTCACAGGTCCTAGGCAAGACATTTCCCACATTTTATGGAACCAGAAGGTTAATTACTGCATTGGCAAGTCCCTGTCCTAAGCCCAAGCAATCCAATGCATGCCTCCTCACCCTACTTCTTGAAGATCCATTTTATTATTATCCTCTCATTTACACTTAGGTCTTCCAAGTGGTTTATTTCCATCAGATCTCTCCACCAGATCCCTGTATGCACCTATCCTGTCCTCCATGCATGCCACATGCCCTGCCCATCTCATTCTTGACTTGATCACCCAAGTAATATTTAGTGAGGAGTACAGAGCATGCAGCCCATCATTATGTAGTCTTCTCCACTACCGTGTTAGCTCATTGCTCTTGGAAGGTAGCTCTCATGTTAGGTTTAATTTGGTTTAGTAGCTTGGGATAAATCAGTTTGAATTAGGGGGACATGTTTGTTATTTCATGTATTTCACTTTAAGTGAAAAATGTAGTTACCAGTGAAACATTTAATTATTCTAATTAATGTTTTTTATTGTTGGGTTTGATTGGACTATGTAGTGCTAAGTCTGGCCCGTCAAGGTTTATGGAAAACCCTAGGGCGATATTAGTCGTAACACAGTCCCTCCTGTTCATGCATTTATGCCTTTTTTGCAGATAACTAAATGCTTCTTAGCAGAACATTTCAGTTTTCTGATAACAAGGGGCATGCACTTGATTAACTGTAGGTGAAATGGGTTGAAGTATGTATTTACTTTTGTTGGAGGACAGCTGAAAGGGGATGGCTGTGTAGCTTGGGGGTTGGGTAAGAGGCTAAGAAGTCGTCACCAGAAGAGAATTGACATGTTACAAAATGTTACACAGGGGCTTGGACATGAACATCTTTTTGAACAATGTGAGCAGTGGAAAATGGACATAAGACTTGGAATTCAAGGAGTTTGTAAGTTGGGGCCATTAAAAATAGTTTCAAAAGAATTAGTGAAGCATAGGTTAAATTTAATGGGAGTACAGGAAGTCAGCTGGGACAAGGGTGGCAGTGAATGAACAGAAGGTTATATTTTTATGGAAAAGGGACTGAAAATCATCAATCATGGACAAGATTTCTTGTACATAAGAGAACCATATCAGCAGCTAAGATAGTAGAGCTTGTTAGTGATTGGATTTTGTGTGTAGTTCTCGTAGGGCTGCTAGTGTGTTGCTTATGTTGTGAATGTGCTTACCCATCTGAGGATAAAAATGTTGAATAAAATAAAATGGCAGTTTCAGTGAGGAGGTTTTGCCTAGGGTAGAAGATATTTTTTCACACTGTCAGGAATGAGAGGCTAGGTGAAAATAATAATGGCAATGACACTGTAGCTAAACTTTGCCATATCAAAAAGTGTAATTGCCAAGAGCACAATTTTCCCACATTGAAACTTTCATAAATACTCCCCTGATGGGAAGACTCAGTCAAGTTGATCAGTTAGGGAGAGATATTAAGGAGGTTGTGTTGACTGTAGAAACATGTTTCCTTGCATTATAGTGTCACACAAAATTGTAAAATTTGATAGGGTAATTGCCAAATGTATTTTTTTTTTTAAATGTACATGTTCTGGGATTTCTTCTGTCAGAAATATTGTCTGTTAATGTGGGGCCAGTCCAGGGCAGAGCCTAAAATTATAGTGATTATGCAAGTGTTTATAAGGGGCTATTATGAAAGAAGGAAACACAGATATCTGAACAAGATTGAAGGTTGCGGTCTTGATCCTTGCTTGATTTGAAACAGCATTCCTTAACATTGTATGTAAATGGGCCAATTCATTTAGAATGTAAAAACATTTTGTTTAGACATAAGAGACACCTAACCGTGATTCCTTTAAAAAAAAAAAAGAAGGCTTCATGTATCAGTGGGAAACAATTTTGTCATTTGAGCCCAGATGCAGAAACATGTGTCAGATTCCATAATGGCTTTATTAACAAAACACATTCTAATTGATTTTTCTTTTGTGTTGCAGGTGGTGCGATTTGCTGTGTACTGTATTCAGTTGGTATGATTTTCTATAAACTTGTGGGATCTGTCTATCTCAGTGCTGATAGTAGCACAGTTAAAATCTCATATTTGGATTTCTGGGGCAAACGTGTTGATGTTTGCTGTCCATTATCAGATATTGTGCCATTTTCTGATACAAATGAGAGAATTATGGATGTTTATGTCAATCTGAGACGATATTCTACACCACAGAAGCTTCATTTTACTGTGCGTTTTGGAAGTGTTCTTGACACTAAGCTTTTTACAGATGTGTTTGGTAATGCTAATGAATTTGAGTAACAGAAGTGGAGTCTGTAAATAAAAAAATTGGAACAGTAACATATTAAATACTAACCGTACCAGGGTGGTTTGCATACAATTATATTTTACTAAAGAAACTTGTCACAGATTGATGCTTTCTGGTATGGTTTCTGTTCCATCTAGTCTTGTCAGACTGCTGTTTACATCACCTATTTTAAGTAACTGACTGCTGGGTGATGTATGTATATGTTATCTCTTCCACATGTCAGCTTTTGCATGCTGTACCAGGATGATGTAATTTCCTAATTTGCAGGCTGGGCACCTTACTGGTGCATGATTTGTGCTGTAGATCTTGAGTAGACATATAAGGCTATACTGTTATGGGATTGGGGGTTGGGGTAGTGAGGTTGATATAGCAACTTGCTATGGGCTGGGTGGCCTGGGAATTCAATCCTGGAGGGGGCAAGATTTTACACACCCATCCAGGCCGGACCTGTGGCCCATCCAACCACTTGTACAATCCCAATTGTCCTTGCTGGGAGGTAAATGGGCCAGGGTGTGACATTAACCACCCACTCCCATCTAGCACTGATGTTAAAGTAAGAGAAGAGCTATACCCTTGCTTCACCTTAGGAACTTCATGGCCTGTTCTGGTGTGAACTTAACTTTTATTATGGAAATAAATGTTTTTACATATTGGAAATTTATATTGTTATTAAATTTTGAACAGTTTGAAAAGCAAGTGTCATCTAGTTGGTCAACCTTTATTCAAAATCAAGATGATGCACGGTCCAATACGCATAAGTTTGAAAAACATTTAAATGTCACATGTGTAGGGTTTCTTGACCGTGGTTTGCAGTTGTGATGATTCCTGCATACATCTTTAATGAGTTAGCACATAACATGCAGTAATGATGTTGAGCCATTCATTGGTTTTTATTTGTGTCATGCACTTCCCAGAAAATGTAGCAGCTTCACCTCTGCCCACTGTGCCTTGTACATTGAAAAGATAGGTGTGTGGAAATATTATTAAGTGCAGATGAAATAAACATCATTGAAGTGGTTTGTTTACATGAACTCCAGAACATGCAGCCAGGCACACCATCACTTGTGTGTTCCCAGAATGCGTGCAAAGTGATGCTTATGCCTGTGTTTCTGGATTCATATCACTACTGATGTCATATGGTGATGACAGTTGTCACAAAATGAGAAAAATAGGGTCATGCTTGAAAGCGAACGAGGGTGGAGCAGTCAGAGTGTGAGACACCTATGAATAACAGTAATATTACCAAACTCACTTTGTAGAATAAAAATCGTTGGTTGACAAGCACAATGCTAAGAATAAAATAATCATATACTTACTTTACTTAAAAGTGTGTAATTTTTGTAACAGATTTCATACTCTCGCTCTGGCAACTTTCGTATATAAAGCCACACAAAGTTATGCCAATGAAAGTGTTCAAAATGATGTTGCTTTTTTCTGTTGTCTTGTTTTCTTACACTTTCCCTTTTTATTTTTCTCTTCCATTTCTTTTTTCCATTCTCCCAGTTCTCCAGTGTTTCTTTTGTTGACACCCTTGCCTCGTGTGCCCACTACCTTACTCTTCTTTCCCATTCACCACACCTCAGAATCTAGCAGCTGTGGATATTATCACCTCTTACCATTCATTACTCTGATCTTCTACAAAGCTGCTGTTAAATATATTAATCAGTATGAGTCAGGACAAGCCTGAGGTCATCTATTGCTGTTGTGCACATGGACCAGTAGAGTTTCATCTCACACTGAAAGGAACATTACTTTTTAAGCTGTTGGAAGTATCTCTGTGTAATCTTTGATGGAGAAGTGACATGGAAAGTCCATATGCAAGTGATTGCAGCAAAGGCCTTCAGAATATATATTAGATACTTCTCGCTATTAAGAAAGCAGCAACAAAGTGCTAACATTAAACTAACCCTCCATACTTGGCCAGCTGCAGCTTGAGGCAGCATGAAGCATGTGACTTCCCTGCACTTTAATGTTGTGCATGAAATGGACTTGGAAATAGTGCCGGTAAGTATGTTGAGCTAGAGAAGATTGGACATACACCTTAACTAGAGTATTTATTACTGAGGGTGATATTTGGGTGTCAGACACATGAGACAACAGTGATGAAAAATGTTCGTGTACATGTATGTTACCTCTGAATGCTGTTACAATATGACGTGATTTTCTGACTGGATGCTGTACTGTTGCAGTAAATATAATGCTCTGCTAGTATGAAATTACAACATATTGTCAGTAAATTTTGAACAATTTTCTATTAGGTGACAACTGCTGTTTCTCAACCATGGTTTGCAGATACAAATGCTCATCCCTACATACATCTTGAATGGGTTAGCACATAACATGCAGTAAGAGTGTTGAGCCATTCATTGCTTTTTACTTGTGTCGTGCACTTCCCACAAAATGTAGTAGCGTTACCTCTGCCCACTGTGCCTCGTATGTTAGGAAAGGTATGCATGTTGAATTATTATTATTAGGCCCTGACAACAGCAGAAGCAATAGACTTTATTGGTTTTTTTACATGTAGAACTCCAGAACATGCAGCCAGGCACATCAACACTTTTGTGTTCCCTGACTGCGTGGCAAGTGACACGCGTTTCTGGATTCTTGTCAATATTGGTGTCAGATGGTGATTAAAAATGTCACAGAACCAGAAACATAGGGTCATACTTGAAATGGAATGAGGGTCGAGCAGTCGGAATGCTACACAAATGAATAACGGTACTATCAGCACACTCTTGTGGAATGAAAATTCTTGATGGACAGCATAATGCTAAGAATGAAATATATAATCACACCTATTTTACTACAAATATATCTTATTATTAATCAGTATTTGTATTTTATGCTTCATATTATTGTTTCCCCTAACCCCATTTTTCTTGTTATATCTTAACTCTGCAAGTTATGCTTTCAATTCTCATGGTACTTTCCAAGAATGCACCCTCCATGAATACAAGGTTTTGCTGTGTAGTAAAACATGCCAATATAGGAGAGGTTATTAATGTACATTACACAGTGACAATGTAAAAGCGTAAGTTAACTCAGCTTTGCATACATTAAACTGATGTTCACCGAGTCCAGACATCTTAGCACATGTAATTTCACTTGTAAATTTTAGCTGTTATGTAGTTTTTAACTTGGAACTGGGAGTATTAGCTTTCATTAAACATTTAGAAGCCATGAAGCTTCAGTCTGGGGGGTAAATACAGTGAATGATGATAATTTGAGCAGTTCACTGCACAGTACTGTCAAAGCGATGATGCAGATGCAGATGGTCAACAGGAATGTGGTTTGGTGTGTAGTATAAGAATTTATGTGCATAAAATATACACATCTAAAGTACACATTGCCAAGCTTGTATTGAAGCAACACTCATACTTGGTAAGTGATTTTATTTTCTTTATTAACATGTTATAAACATGTGTACAAGAGAAAGTACACATATTTTATGTTTAAAACTTTTTTTGGACACGTTCATGATTTGTTACAATTATAAACACTCTTAACTCCACCTGTAATGTGCATAGGCTCGATTTGCTTCACACTGACGGTGCAAGTCTTGCTTCTTCTTGACCACTCTTCCCTGAAATGCATTTATACCATCATCTTAAAAGTACAAAGTACAAAGTGAGTGGCCAGCTTCATATTCTAGCATCTCCGGCAAAGAGCCTCTGATGCCCATTGCTAATCTCAATGTGGCAAACAGAAAACTCTGTGCTTCTTTTGGGAATTGAACTTCAGTCATCCAGACACTTTACTTTATGTATGTTTGTTTATGTACTTGTTTTATTATGCTACATTAACTGCTGACACTACAGTCAAATGAGTTGTCACAGGATATTATAAAACATTGAGAGGAAATGGGCACTGCCTGTAACAGGGCCCAGTAGTTTCTTGAGTGGACAAAGGAAAATCATTAAAAAGAGTCTATAAAGCAGGATGCTGACATGAATTAAAACAGGACATTAGAAATACAACAGCTTTTGTCCACTTTATATCCATAATTGGTTAGGTTCTAAATGGAAAAAGAGCTGGGAAAACTCAGTTGGTTTAGCGACTAGTCTACGAGCCAGATGATCCAGAGTTACATCCCCAGCAGGGACAAGAGATTTATCTCTTCTCCAAAATGTCCAGAATTGCTCTGGGACCTCCACAGCCTCCAAGCTATATGTACTTGGGGTACATACCTCTGGGATAAAGAGGCTGCAGCTATACCTTCACTCCCTCTGTATGTCTTAACAGCATGAAAAGGGATTTCTAGTAATACCTGCATTATTTGCAGGAAGAACAGAGCAGAGATATCTTCATTTGCAGTTTGTTTTCATATACAAATAATAATGTAATTGTTATCACCATTTTCACAAATCCAACAAAACTGCATGGAAATTAACTTTTTTATATGGTATATTATTGGCAACAGGCAAAAGACAGTGACTGCACACCTGATTTGCTGCTGCATCCACTAGTTCCCAAGCAAGTTTCTCAGGAAAGTGCACTTTAGGATCCTTCTCCTTGGCAGCCAGAATTAACCACTTCATTGCCATGAACTGGGCTCTGCTGTCTAGGACAGGGACAGGAACCTGAACAGAAAGGAAAGAATAAATATTAAAAATTACAGACACCAAACATAATTTTCTAACAGTATCTTTCTCAGAAAACAACCATGATCTGCTACTTTTCTGTATCATTCTCCTTCAGATGCTGCTGTTGTAATGACTCAAATGAGAGATTACATAATAGTATATAGCAGTAGTTGTAGTAGTAGTACAGACTGGATGATGATATTACTTGTTAGAACTGGTTTCTGTCCATATTGTATAATGGAAACAAGGCTGGTAATGACAATGGTGTCAGGAAGGGATGCTCAAAATACAGACACTGGTAATAAACAAATGACCTGTACTAAATGTGAGGGTTTTCATCTTTGGAAGGTCTCATTCAATTTTATGAGTTTTTTTTACATGAAGTTCATAATATTAAGGTTTAATGCTGTAATCTCAGCATTATTCAGTTGACTTGGATGCAATTTTCTATTGTCTGCATCCACGAGCATTTCATTCAGTGTGGTACATATAAGTCCCATACAGCCTCCATGTTATATTAGGATGAAACATAACCATCCATTTCCTCTAAACTGGTTCACTGTACAAACATTTTATGCTACATAAACTATACTTTTACCTGAATGACATTTGGATATTGTGGATATTCATATTTAACAAAATACCAATAAAATTATCTGTCTTTCTCCGGTGTACTGTCTATAGATTTATTACGAGCATCAACCATAAATTTACACAACTGCAAAATGTACCATTGCTAGGCACTCTCAGCACCAGGTTTATGCCTATAAGAAATGAGGGTTGCAGCCATTTAATTGATTAATTCACAGTTCAGTGTTGCTGTTAGTGGCTTAAATTATATACCACTGAATAAAAGGATGATCTGTGAATAATGAACTGGAAATTATTTGGAAGTGGACATCACCTAACTTGAAATAGTCATGGTCTTTGCATGGTGGATATGGGGTAGTCCACATAAATTTCAGCATACGGATCAGTGGCAAGTTCTGGTGAACACAGTAATGAACCTCTTGGTTTCATAAAAGGCAGTGAATTTCTTGACCACCTGAATGACTATTAGCTTCTTCAGGTCTATGATCCATGGGTTAGGAGCTCTGATATATATTGCAAATGGGATTCCTAGACCTAGGATAATCATGAATGTGATCCACATATAAATGCCACAAAAGAAGTTTGACCCTTCTTGTTTGTTTACTTTTCAGTTATTTTACAATCCTGTATCAGATTGTAAGATTATGGAGCATCAAATTACAGTAGGAAGGATGTGGAAGCCAGCAGTTCATAATAGTTCTGGGGAAGCCCTGGGAATAGCAGTGTGCAGGGTGAATGACTTTAATAGCCCTGTGATGGAATTCCGCTTTAGTACAATGAAATTAAAGCATAAGTATTGATTAATGGTAATTAATTAGACAATGAAACATACTGCCAATATTTCTTGTGGGAGTACTGAATGAAACCATGAAGAAGCTTGTATACAGGAAAGTAGCAGCATTGACAAGTGATTAACAGAACATTTTCACTTTGAAATTCGTCAGAAATGGAAGGTTTCATCTAAATAATTGTCAATTACAGATACTATAGTAACTTTCTTCATAATTTTTGTATGTCTAAATAGAAAATGTACAATTCTTATTTTCTGTTTTTCTTATGTTCATGACACATTTAGTGCTTTCTTACTATTGTTTTCCTGTGCCCAGTTACCAGTGACTTTAGAAATGATAGTTTTCACTGTATGTCAAAATCTAAAGTGACATGGACGTACTTTTTACAGTGCTGCATGAGTAGTTGTATTTTGATTTGAATAGCCTTTTGGCATCTGTAGCCACATTATGAAGATTTAATCTGCCTGACTTACAATCACTGCCTATGCCATTTCAGAAGTAGCCAACCTGGTATGTCACTCCACCACGCTTGATGGGTGTCAACTGGAGTACAGGTGTGCTGTTGTTTATGGCAGCATGGAAGATCTTTAATGGATTTGTTTCAATGGAGGCTTTCTTTTCAGGGTCATCCACACTATGGTACCGCTGCAACTGGATTCTTTTAATTTTCTCAAAAGCCTGAAGAATAATAATTTGTCAAAATATAGTGCTGCACAGTAAAGACAATGTATGCAGATAATACTGAATTATTTTAATAGAAATCACCCAACAATTAATAGAAAAAGTGTATGCTACCTGTAGCGTAGTCTGACAGGCAATCAAGTGACATGGCATTTGGTTATTTTGACCCCTATTTTACATAATGGACATCAAAATCTGCTGCGGTTTCTAAACATAATAATATTACCTCCTCAACCAACTCCCGTGCCAGAAGTTTCCTTCCGTCCCTCATCACAAGGTTTACGAATTTCCTGGTAAAACAACAAATTAACTTTTATAACATGAATTCCATGTACATATGAACAGTTCTGACCTGTCTCAGAAGAAGACATATATATATATCAAGTATAAGTTACATGATTATGTGCTGATAACTTATCATATTATCCAAATACCAGAACTCCACTCTTCTTAAAGATAATATTAAAGTAGGCTATAAGATTACCGATTGACAACAATGCTATGCACTATAACAGAAGCTACCAAATCTTGAGATATCATGAAACAGGAAATGGCAATCAATTACTAATATACTTTTGTAATACCATAAAGTAGTGACATGACATCCTGATTAAAGTAAATATGAGGAAACCTTCATGTATAATGTTCAGAAAAATAGGTATACTTTTGGTATATATATGGTATGTGTAATGATAAGTACCCGGTACACTGTTACCATTTTGTCATTGTAAAATGTTGAACCAGAACATTCAGTTACAGATGGCAGGTAGGTTATTAACAGATGCAGCTGTAAGTATTCAGTTAAAATAAATTCAGTACTTAATGAGATGTTCTAATACAGTTGATGCCTATGTACTCAGCCAGATAAGCTGTGTGCAAAAAACTTTTATAAATGATAAGCATAATGTTTCAAAATGTAAAGCACAAGTAATAGAAGATGATTTACTGTGTTTTGGAATATTCTTAATTCCTTAAAATACAACAGCAATTAACTGTGTTACCATGGTGTTCTGGATTTACAGGTATTTACGACTTTCATAAGATTCTCCAACTAAACAGTTCAAGCAGGGAATATACCATGCGTTAAAAATAATATTTAGATGAGCTTTCTGTTTCAAATGCTATTTACCTATTACTTATTGTGTAGTGTGAATGTCTAAATGATATTGATATTTGTTTTCATATTCAGTTAATCCACAGAAGGCACCACATGGGACCAAAGGATACAAAACTTGTCCAGAGCAACATATACAACACAACTATGGTGTGATACATGTGGAGTGAAATATTCTTACTTACCTAACAACATCATCGTGGAACGCAGAACATGTGGCGTCAGGGCGTGCTGCTTTAACTGGCAAATGTAAGATATTTTCTATTTCTCCAGATTCATACATTGATTCTTGCTTTTCCTTCTTAAAAACAGGCTCCACAAACTGCGGGCCATACATGCTGTATGAATTCACAATATTGAGTGATCTAAAATCAAAGAGCATTACTAATCATTAAAAACTCCACAAGAAAGCAATCTGTGGTTTGGAAAAATGAATTGAACTCCATTTATTATATATTTTCTCATCTCAACAATGGTCATGCGAATTTAGGTTAGAAGCCATGCGACACCAGCAAACAGCTGATTTGTCATATGGGCTGTAAAATTGTATAAATGAGGTCTACAGTAAACATACTTGTGTAAAGCTACTGCACTGTTAACAAAAACATTTCTGCCCAATATTGAACCAAAAATTTTATTCACAGAACCCATATTTTTTCCGCATATACGGGGAGCTTACAGCTAAACGTTCTGTTCGAAACACAGTTTACTACGCAGATGGCGATGTAGTTGCATGTTTGTATTGACCATAGATCAGAGCTATGGACCTGCCAATCTGTAGGAGGTAGTAATCAGTGGTAAGAGCGATCAGTGGGAAAGAGGTAGTCTGTGACCAAGTGAATATGTGCTGTAGCAAAGGTGTGCTGTTGCGGAACTTAGGTTACCTTTGTTGGGAACAACAGCGCGCTGTGTGAGCGATTGCAAAGCATAGTCATGGAGTTCGGCATAGCGCAGGTGTTGCATTGGCGAAAAAAGTAGCCTATTTTGTAAGCTTTAGTTAAGAGTAATTTATTAGCGGACGAAACAAATGATTTACCTGATTAGTGGAGAGCATATTATTTTCGTTAAGGGGGCTGGAAAAGTATCCTAAAGTGGCGAAAGTACGTATGCAGTGTTTTGTACAAGCGCGTCCAATATATTTCAAGATGGCAGAACATCAGGGAAATTCCTCTAACCAACTGAATCAAGGTGTGTTTTTCAAATTCATAAATAAATTTTGTAATAGATGTAGTGTTACAGTGTGGAAGAAAGTGTGAAGTAGTTCCGCAATTGAACAGAACTGATTGTGATTATTCCTTACTTGAAATTTGGAGTGGCAGTATTGAGGTATGCTGCAGAAATGCTTGGAATCTATGCGCTGAGCGACAAATGTATGTAAATATTTTGGTAGCTTCGTGGCATGGTTTTATGTATAACAGTTTGTGGTTCTACGTTATTTGCGTTACTGTACTGATCGTATTGTTGTTTGGAAGGTTTTTGTATGCTTCTGATAGAGACAGCATATCTATGACAGGACGAATATGACCCGCGGAAATATGAAGGAAAATGGAATGGTGCAAAACGTCACTGTGAAAACTGTCACTTAAATGTGTCATGCATGTAGTTAAGGTAATTCTTAGTACCTTGGTAAGATGAGCTTAATGCAGAAGTAATATTTGTTTACTCTTAACTAGTGCAGTCACTATAGTATGGGCTGTACAATTGAAAGGATGGGATTTAATTTCTGACAAGTGCAAAAGGTTTCTGACATGTGTGATGTGTTTGGACCAGTCCTGGGGCCTGCTTGGTGATGCTTTTCCTAGGGGCAAAGTGGCTGGGGTGTGAGGTTAACCACTCACTCCTAACTAGTCCTGAGGTTAAGGAAGAGTGGAGATGCAATCCCATTCTACCATATGCCTTTGTGGCATGCACAGGGACAACTGTAGTCTGGTGCATTTCTTATTAAGCACTGAATAGTTTATTTGGAGGTAGAGAAACTGGAACTTGTCAAGTAGTCACACTGTAGTTTCTTGCATTACATGCTGTGTTGTAGCAGCATGCCTTTTGTTTAAAATTATTGAGTGGTTCTTCCAGATATGTATCGTCTGATGTTGAAATCATACATGTTTGTTCCAAAAGTGAGAATTTACTTTTACGTACAGGTAACTGCTAAAGTAGAAGAAAGCAGTGTCAGGAACTTCAGTTTATAAAATGTTTAACAGAAAATTTGAACCCATGTAATGAATCACATTGTTTGTTTGTTTGTTTGGCACCATGAAAATAAAATTGCAAACAAGTAACACAGGGTCATAATGGGGTTTGTATATTTATTTATTTGCTTATTTGTTTGTTTATCTATTTATTTATAGTTAATTAATGCTGGCAGTAACTCAAACTGCTTCACATCAAATTTTGTTTGGAGTGGATTTAAGGTACTATTGTGGTATTTGTTTTGCGGGACTGCAGATGACAACGGATTGTAACTCAAACTGTATTATGGCAAATGATGAAATTAATTGGAAGGAATGTTGGAAAATTGAGGTGTAACTTAGAATACTCATTAGGCATTTGCTTAGATAGGCTGAGGAAGACTGGATTGACACCCAGTCAGGATAGAATGTGTCCTGGCTGAGATTCCAACTAGGCACCTTCAGAATAGAAGTTAGGAGTGTTACTGCTGGAGTCAGATTTCCATCTGTTAATAGAATGGTATGTGAGAAATCTAACAATAAGTAAGATTTTATTTTCCATAGTAGTATTCTAACGACAAACAAAATAAATGTAACTAAGGTGGGAAGTGATTTTAAAGCATCAAACAGTTGAGTGCAAGAAGACTTGTCTCTTTTGATACATGACACAATGTTAGTTGGTAAACACATAATGTTGTTTTGGAGGACAGCTTGCTGCTTCATTCTTGTGGGTAGGCTGTGGAGGCAGCAGCTTCCTTCAGAAGGTCAGTAATTATTTGCCAGTTGATACAGCAGCATGTCCCAGAAGACTTATATGTACATAAACACTCTGACAACCTCACATGTTGTAAGAGGTGTGCAGAGTTTTAACACTAGATGCAGTAATGTTGCCAGAAACATGGGGAAGCTGTGTATATGAATAAAGTAACTGAATGCATTAAGCAGCTTGATTATTGGAACTGAATGGTCAATCATCATTTTGCCCTGATCACTACATTTCACTTTAAATTTCAGTTGATTACAGCCTGTTCATACCTTGATCTGCTGTGAATTTCAAAACAGCCATACTGTCATTGGGCGTGCATATTTAGTCAACTTACTGCATCACTTATATGTAGTTAAAGTGCGCTGACCAAAATTAAAATTAATATTAGGTTGAAATAAAATCAAATATTGGAATTAGATGTGTTTGTCTTCTGGTATTTATTTTCTGTTGTGCAGGCCATAACTGTTCTGGTGTATTAATTGCCTGTATTACTCCTCTGTTTCCTGTTATTTGTGAATACGTACCTCTGTTGCAGTCTGTACACAGTCATTTCTTTCATTTTTTTAAATTGGGGATTATGTTGTGTTTAGATAAAAAAAAACTGTTTATTTAGCCCTCTGGCTGTGCCTCACATGTTTCATTTATGTCATGAACATCATATAAATTTCTTATAGCTGTCTTTTAACAGTAAGACATAGTATGCCTGTATGTACATTTTAAATGGTGACATGTTTAGGTGGTCATTTGTTTCTTGGGCTTCAGTTCGTACATCACAGAGAACCCAGTCTGCCTCCATTGTAAAGACCAGTCAGTAAATACACATAGGTAATTATGTGTCTGTTATTTTTAGCCAGTTTTAATCAAAATTGAGATGTGTCAAAATAATGTAGTAAACATCCCAAATATGAAGTTCTATGAAAATCTTTCAGGTGGGAGTCATGTTGTTCCCTTTAGACACATGGGCATGATTAGGCTAGTAGTCCCTGTTTGTTTTACAAACATGCCTTCAAGTTGCTGGATCAGGGTACTTACATGGTATAGGCAGAGATCATTGGATCAAGGTCATAGCACTACAGTAAGTCCTGAAATTTAGTGTTAATTGTAATAAATTGTGGTAATAATGTACATGTGAAGAACATGAAGAATAGTTGATGCATTTATAGGTAAATGTTGTGTGCTAGGTTTGAAATATTAATGATTTAAGGTTGCTTGTATTAACTCATTAGGCTCTTTATAATATGTCAGAGTAATTTCAGAGGGTTTCTTCATGTGAGTTACATAAGCTACAGATATGATGATTCAATGGAAATGTCAAAACATGTACTGGAGATGATGTACTTCTTCCATTGGTCTGGCAAATGATCAGTCTTAACTTTGTGAGCATCCATTTTTGGGGGACACGATACTCCAACAGCCTTTTTCATGGCATTTGTGATTCAGCTGGCATCCCCAAAGTGGCTTTGTTACCAGAGTATATGAAAGGTAATCGTATGAGGAATAAGAAAAGTGGGCAAGCACCTCCATGTTAAAAGCCCGTAGCAAACTGTATGTGTCATGATAGCATTAGGGTACTGCATCACCTGTAGGAAAGTGACACCACGCTAAATAAGTTATGTGTTTCTGACAGAGTTAGGCAAACTGTAGCATATGACTGCCCCATAATATGTGTGTTTCATTAAGGTGGTATGACATGGCATAGGTTGATAATGAAAGAACCACCTTTTGGTGGTCAAAGTATGTAACGTCTGTAACTTTCAGAGAGGTGTGACTGATTTGTAGAACCTTCTTCCCTCATGAGATAGGAGGAGTGGTACTTAACACTTGTTCTGGTACAGTTGAATGCATCCACGATTCTTTTACCATCAGATTGTGATATCCCTTTGTTAGAGTTGAGAGTGGATGTGGACGGCATCATGTATATAGTGTGCTGATAACTTTGTGTATGTGGAGTCTGCTGTGTACAAAACATTGTTTCTCCAAACGTTCATTGAGAATGCACAATACACTTGCTTGCAAGATTCTCATTTCTGTTAATGTTGCATTATACAGAGTGCTGCCTGTGCACTCAATAACTGCACATGCATGCTTTACAGTTTTTGTATCAGTGTATCAGTGGCAGTTGTTGGCATATCAGTGTGGCAATTTCTGCTGCATCTTACTGCTGAGTATTAATGGCATTCATGCAACGTCAGTGATGTGCCACATGATGTTGGTCTCTAAGCCCTTTATCGAAGCTCATGACAGTGACATGGTATTGTTACCGACATTTGATCTTGTGCCCAAGGGTCATCAGATAATTTTGCATGGCATATAATTTCATAACAAAAGAACCTTCAAATGTCCTGACTACATCAGTAGTCTGGCTCTTGATTTAAACTCATCTGTTCCTAGTGCTGAAACAGGACATGGACTAATATCAGCAGCACATGACATGGCAGGAACTAGGTGGAAAAGGAGTAGGTTGGCAGTACAATTAAATCAAAATTGTCCTATTACAGTTAAAAATAAATAACCTAAGGCATAGGTATTGAGGGTATCACAGCAGTGTTGATGAAGGCTCAACTTTTATAGGATGTTACACTGTCAATTGGTAAGTGCAGTAGTTACTAAGCAAGTGGTCAAGCAATGCTGGACTGCTTAACTCTGATAATGAAGGCGTTATGATCCTTCAGGATGTTGGCAGGTATTGAAAAGTCAGCAGAATATAACATCACAGAAGATGTGGATCTTTGGAATTTACATCATTACCAGTCATGCTTCCTGTCGTTAACATTTTACTCAGAATATAGAGGGCATTTTAAAAATGAACAGACTGTTGACCATTCTTTCCAAATATGCAGGCCAAGAAGGACTGTGTCACTCTGCACACACACAGTTTTAGAATTGCAGAGTATTGGCATTCTTTTTTCTTCCAGTTGAAAAAGGACGCACAGCTACAAAAGGTCTTGGTCCTCTTCATTTCCATGACCATGGAGGAGGTGTGTAGCCAAACAAATCTGCATATGCATTCTATAAGTTCATGTTGGAATTTGTTTGTTGTGGGTATTAAGTTGTGCATACCATCATACATTGTCTAGTTCCTATATTAAATTAGGCCAAGGATGCTTCAGAATTTTATAAATATTGTTTCTTGATTTACAAGTCAAAGTACCAAGTCTTGTGATTCTGCTACGTCATATGTAAAATTTCAGAAATATTTATAAGTAGTCTTTTAGGCATATTCTGAAAGGTGCAAAAGCACCTTTTGCTTTGGCATGTCTGTCTGTCTGTCCACATGTATCACCTCAGCTCCCATAGGACTGATTTTCATGAAATTTTTTATTGGAATATTTTATTAAAGTCTGTTCAGAAAACCCACATTTGATTAAAGGTGGATAAAAATATCTGGCATCTTACATTAAGACTTAGGTTTCAGTATTTCAGAAGAATATCTTGCCTCCATTATGTCATCAGAGCCCAGGAAAATAAATGTGGAAGTATTGCCAGTCATATCATTATTTATTTGGTTGAAGAAAATAGTGTTACAGGCTTGTTGCTTTGGTTTACAGAACAGTATTTTAGTGTCCTGCACCTTTTGTGTGGGGGTTTGAGTGCCCAGAGATCTTTGACCCAGTGTATGCTCCTTGTCCACAGTCATGTCTAGCATTAGCCTGTACTGAAAACGGGATGTATGAACTGCAACAGACATGGACATGTCAGGTTACACGGTGACATTCATGAGCCTGCTACTCATGTTATGGTAACACTGGTAGAAAGAAACTGACTGCAATGATTTCCTGTCATCTGAGAGAGAGCTAGGCTCTTATTGTTGTTAATTAGTTTTATGTTTATAGAAGTGCAAACCAGAGCTTGATGTTTTGCCAATAGATCTGGTGGTGATGGCATTTGAATGTGGGATATGTTACCAGCATTTGAGAGGAAACTGCTGTATCCGTTTGCATGATAGAGGATGGAAGCTGTGGATTTCTCCAAAGTGGTGGTAACAATCTCAGAGACTGCATGATGTCTTAACCCAGAAGATTCTCATTATATATTACCCCAATGGTATTTACTGATTGGTAAACTTATAATTGACATGGTTTTCTCTGTGAGATAGCATCTGAATTGTTGTTGTTGTTGTTGTTGTTTATATATATATATATAATTGTTAACTTTTATGTTTGAATGGTTATTGTGCTGCTGGAAGTTTTGTAGATGTTTATTTTTTTCAGGGGGTTTCAGCTATGGAAGTACACTGTTTTAATGGTAGTTGATTTGGACAGATATTTTTAGTAAATGTAGGTATAACTTCATGATTTAAATTTTTAAATTTGTGGGCTTACATACAGAATTGGCATCCTGTTCATATGTGATGCTGTCATTGAGAGTAGATTATGCTGTAGTCCTTTTCTATTTTAATTGCTTCATTTTTTGACAACCCCATATTTGTTTAAGTTTCTTACAGTTCTTCCCACCCTACATCACAGGACTTTTATGTGTTTCATAATACTGTATTTTATATTTGAGCTTTATATTGTGTGACAGCCCAAGTCATTGATTTCAACCATCTGTACACACAACCTGTCTTGTTATCCACTGCCAGTGTAGTGTTGTCACACAATGTGCTTGAAACATGTTTCAACCTCATTGTCATCTGCATGGCTTACTTCTGTTAGGAGAATATTTTGCTATGTTATAATTGTAAAATTAATATGCACAGAAAATTTTCAGTATAAAAAAGTTGCAAATCAGTCAGACACAACTACTTAATTGTAAGCAAAGTTAGTTCTATGAATTTGCTACACATGTCAGTCAGAAGGCCTTCTTCAGGTGCAGTAAATATAAAATATATCAAGGAAGGTATTATCAGGTATGGAGAGGCCTGTCTCTTGCATAAAAGAATAGAGTACACTTTGTTAGGAGTAGTGTATTACTGAGTATTAAGTTATCATCTCAATATACTAACAAGTTAATGTAAGGAATATTAGTATATGACTAGTCAATGAGATTCTGGGATACGCTACCTCCAACTAAAGAGTATCGTATTCTTGTGTGTATGGGAGAGTGTTCTCCCAATTTTATCATACCTTTTGGCAAGACCATGTAGTGATTTCATGTAAGTAAATGACTTTGATTACAATCAAGTAGTTGTGTTGACTAATTTTTTATATCGTACATGAAATTGTTGCTAAAAGTTGGCATGCTACCTGTGACAAATAGGACTTAGGAATTCATATTTAAGAGTAAAATTAGAGGAGTTAAGCTATGAATAATTTTATTTCTAAATTCTTCTCATTATGAATGCCATTTAAACATAAAAGAAGAGCAATGATGTTTCTCTGATTGGTTTCTTGTGTGTTGTTGATGACGGGTCAAGTTACTACATTGCACTGGTGACTGTGTTGTGTGTTTGGTGGAGCCCACTGTAAAAAAATTGATTCAAAGTAAGGATTCTATAACTAGAGAATAATAGTTTTTTTTTTTTTTTTTTTTTTTTAATAAAAGCCTTTTTTTTTTTTCCTTTTTTTCTTTTGCTTTTTTTTTTCACTTTTTCCTTTCCCATTTTTTTTTTAACCCCTAATTTTAAG
>Ga0131853_10002684_pt1 | contig 31863 bp, 13 predicted proteins | sample TergutLab28metaG_FD_92764 | JGI IMG/M metagenome (GOLD analysis project Ga0131853, IMG submission 92764) | Labiotermes labralis P1 segment gut microbial communities from Petit-Saut dam, French Guiana - Lab288 P1 (version 2) (version 2) | ecosystem: Host-associated > Arthropoda: Insects >... | reverse complement strand
CGTGCAAGGTATAAGCACAAAACGAATTGAAGTCTTCAGAGAACTTGAACGCCTAAAAATAGATATTGCGGCCCTTACAGAAACCAAAAGGAAAGGAAATGGCATAGAAGAAGAAAGAAACTATATCCAGATATATAGTGGCGTCAATAAAGATCAACGGGCCAAATGTGGGGTCTCGCTTCTCATTAAAAAGAAATATAAGAAATGTATAAAGAATGTCAATATATCGACGAGCGAATAGTACAAGTACAAATGCGATTGAATGGACATGACGTGAACATCTTAGGACTCTATGCTTCAAATGAAGAATCAGATGACAATCAGAAAGAAAATTTTTACAGCAAGCTTTGCTCTATAACTGAAAACATCAATATTCGGAAAGAAGTAATATTAATTGGAGATTTAAATGCCAGAACTGGCTCAAAACAAAATGATTCAGTCACAGGACCACACGGGGAACTGGTGACCAATGGGAACGGAAGTAGATTAATGGAATATTGTGAACAATACGGACTCAGAATAATGAATGGTTTCTTCCAACATCAGAATGTACATAGATACACATGGTCGCACAAAACAAGACAATTGAAATCAATAATAGACTATGTTATTATTAAGCATCATACCCACTTCAATCCCCAAGATGTAAGAATGTATAGAGGAGCTGAGTGCGGCTCGGACTACTATCTCATTATAGCTAAAATATACCTACACTACAGGAAAATGAGAAATAAGGGAGAGTCAGAAAATGAACAACAAATTACCTTAGAAGCACCCAGACACAAAATAAGGAGCCTCCAACAGGATTCTATACGATTTTTATACAAAATGAGAGTGGCCAACAAGATAGCAACAATAGAGGAAGGCACACCAGAGCAGATGTATGAGGAACTAAAGAGAGTCCTCCAGGAAATTACATATGAAGCTTTAGAACAGGAAGAGCAATATCAAAGAAAGACAACACCAGAATGGTGGAATACTGACATAGAAGAACTAGTCGCGGAGAAGAAAGCTGCCTATAACAAATGGCTAATGACCAGGAAGGTGGACATAGGGAAGAATATATACATATACGAAGAAAGGTAAATAAGATGACCAATATATCAAAGAATGAAACGTGGCAAAAGAAGTGAAGTAAAATAAATTGTTATTTAGGTAGTACACGATCGAGCGAAGCCTGGAACACTCTCAAAGTACTAAGGAAGGATACACAAGAGAAAAGTAATATGAGTTTAATAACCATGGAAGAGTGGAAAAACTACTATAAGACGCTATTGACAGAAGAGAGAAGAGAATTTTTGATGACAGAAGAAAATGAGTATACGAACGACCAACAAGTGACGGAAATAACAACTCAAGAAGTAAGTCGGGCCGTTAAAGGAATGAAGAATAGGAAGGCTGCAGGGCCTGGAGGACTACAAATCGAACTGATTAAAAATGCCCCATCAGGTGTATACGAAATCTTAGCAAGAATATTCAACAAGTGCCTGCAAAGAGAGGAAATCCCTCAGGAATGGAATAAAGCACATATTACATCTATATACAAGAAAGGAGATAGAAGAAATTGCGAAAATGATAAAGGTATTAGTATAACAAGCTCAACAGGAAGATTTTATGGGAGAATTTTAAAACGCGGATGGAAGCAACTATACAGGACGCGGAGGAACAAAGTGGATTCTGTGCTGGCAGATCGTGTATTGATAATATTTTCTGCCTGAAACAATTATGTGAAAAATATAAGTTATGGGATGGAAACCAGCCTCACATTTGTGGACCTACGGAAAGCATATGACACCATACCTCTAACTAAGCTATGGAATGCTATGAGAGCTGCTGGAATGAAAGAGACCTACGTTAAAGCTGTTAAAAATTTTTATGAAAACAACGTAAGTGCCATCAAAATAGGCAAAAAATATCGGAGGAATTTAGAGTGACCAAAGGCCTGAGACAGGGGGGTGCAATGGCTCCTACACTGTTCAAAATATATATTAACGAAGTTTTAGAAAAGTGGAAAAAGTATTGTGGAACTATGGGTATTCCCATAAATGACAAATTCCTCTATACATTATTATTTGCAGATGACCAGGTTTTGGTAGCAATGGATGAACAGGACTCAAAATATATGATACGCAAATTACACGAACAATACAAGAATTGGGGATTAGATATCAACTATGAGAAGACGGAACAGCTGATAATTGGAAGAGATGGAGACGACATGGTAATAGGCTGCAAAATCATCCGGGATTGTGTACGGTTTAAATACCTTGGAGTGACACTAACGAAAGAAGAAAATAGTAACGAAGAAATTGATAATAAAATTATACACGGAAGGAAAGCAATAGGAAAGCTGAACTCAGTGCTGTGGAATGATAAGAGAACCATGAAAAGAAAAAGATGATTTTCTCCACAATAGAAGAAAGTATAGTAACATATGGCTCATAAACTTGGGAAATAAATAAGAGGAATGAAAAACGACTGAAAGCCTTAGAGATGGACTTCTGGAGGAGAGCGTGCGGCGTATCAAGTTGGTGGATTGGGTACCAAACAGGAGAAGAAAAAGGGGAAGACCCAGACGAGACTGGAGAGAGAATATACACCTAGAAATGGAACGAAGGAACCTACGAACCGGGGACTGGAGGAATAGGAAAGCATGGCAGGCAGGATGCGGAAAACGGCGCCAGCTGTAACAAAGCCGCTATATATATATATATATATGAAAGGAATTGGTTCTATTTAATACGAACTAACGTAACGTTTTTGGGAAAAAATGACAGAAGCGCTTCCTGGCTTGGTGTTGCAAGACAAAATAGAATGAACTTCTAGCCATGATATCACAATATCAAGAAAAAATTATTTAGTTAAAACTTAATTTACTGTAATTTGCAAGAATTGCTTGTTCATATCCATCTGCGGTAAAAGCTGCCTCTCTATCTATCAATGTTGTGTGTGGTCAGGTATTGATCACTGCTACAGACCGATCAATCTTTCAGACGTGGTCTAATCTGTGTGTGCGTGTTTGTGCATGTGTGTGTGGGGTGGGTGGGTGGGTGGGTTTTGTATGTGTGTGTGTGTGTGTGTGTGTGTCTGTGAACGCGTGCTCTTCTGTCTGAAGGTATCTTACACAACAATGAAATAAAAAATTACAAGAATACTAGGCTAAAATTACTTACAACCAACACTGCTGTATGATTCAACAAAATGTGTCAGATCAAACAACTGAAGCGAAACTACATCCAATTTGAAACCAACGGCAAGACACTACGGGACAGGAACAGAAAATCGAATTTTTTAAATACCGAAATAATCAGGATATTAAGTTCCTCTAACGTAGATGCAAAACGTAAATACACAGCCGTATCGGATACGCTTAGAATGTACAGACAAATGTAACAGTGTATGTCAGCATACTCGAGATTCCATTGAAATTTAATTAAATCAAACGTTGGACACCCTGTATAAAAACGAAGGTTTCAATTTTCACTACAATTTTTATGAAATTCCCCCCAATTTAGAAACTTTCAGCTAGGTGTTATCGTATCTTTACAAGGTCTACGTGTAAATAATCACTTCTTTTTGTAGGATATTAGTGAACTATGAATTTTCAGCTCATACTTTCGAAAGACTCTAACAGTAGCTTTTCCCAATTTTGAATACGCTCTTAAAAGAGTCTGCAAATCTACATACGTCGTGCGAAAATTATTGCTGTCTTACAGGCAGTTGACATGATGTTACCATACTATCTCTTATTTATAAACAGCTGCAACCGCGATCCATTGGCTGAAACAAATGTTTTGAATTAGCTTCAAATACAGCGCTGAAGGTCGACCATTCTGAACTTCATTGGTGCTTTGTCTGATAACATTACTTACTACGTCACTACATATCCATCAAAACACTTATGTGACAAGTAAAAGAACACATCGTTCACTGATGAATAAAGTGTGCATATAATGTATCCAAATGCCTGTATGATGTGTGAAGTGCCTGCAACAGTGAACGTATTCAGAATAGAATGTATCTTGTCTGATGTTGAATCGCATTTCTTCCAAAATAATTCTCCATGCAGTTTGCTTAATATCTATATCACTATCAGAGAATAAATAGCAAGGAAACTTTGGATATAAAAAAAGGAGGCAGCATATTTACGCAGATTTGATATTAACTCACTTAAAAAAGACAGTCAGGCCTCTGCCTGTCTTTAGCCAATAATAGCTGTTTTATAACAGATGATGTATCATAACAATGAGTCACTGTGTTCTCTGTGCAATGGAGAGAAGGGGCGAAGGCAATTTACACGTCACTTGTTTTCATTATTTACAGGAATTAAAACAAAATCACGCTGTTAGTCAGAATATATTTAAACATTCACGATAAAGACTAAATATCTTTTATCTCTATAACCAAGTGTTGTTACAAATGGGGAGTTTAATTTTATGGTTAATAGTAAGGAATTAATAGGCGATATCTTTATAAACGGGATCGGATATAATCCAGTGTACCAACAATGCGGTTATTTTTATTTAATAAGAAAGCTGATATTATTAAAAAAGACTAACCGCATGAATGAGTTACAAAATATTACCGGTGCGTGACAGTATTGTTAAAAATATGTAACTTATGTTTGTTTATATTTATTTTTTGTTTCACTAACTGATTGAGGATTCGTAATTTGAGACGATTTTGAAATACCAGTAGCACAGCGCGAAATATATTTTCAGAAATGTTGGCGTATAAGATTTTGACACCATTTCACTGATCGATGTTTAAGAAGGGCTGATACATACCATCATTAAATGAAAGGAGTCCTCTCCATATCTGTAATATCAAACTCACATTCCTTGATAAACATGAACCACGGTCCATACAAATTATCACAATGTAAACAACACGCTCAAAACAACAGACTGTTGACACACTTGTGTCCTGGTGACATTTATTAGAACATACATTTATAGAAGACTGATAGGGCTACCAATCGCGGAAATCAGAAGCAAATCATAGCCCTACGAAAAGAACGAAACTACTGCAGATCAACATCTCAGGCCACACCATCAGCAGGTTCGATGTAGCCACAGAACATTCTGTCACTGCATCTGTGCTGACACAGTAACGTAATCGAGTGTAGATACGTTGAAATAATTAGACACTAACACTTGCACAAAGAGAGAATTTGGCTTCACAGGTTTGAAATCATCCACTAATGGTCAGTTAGCTAAAACGGGTCAGCTAATTTTTTGAACACATTAAGTGAAATTCTTTTGACAGAGTGTTTTGTGTCATGTGAAATAGGGAAATATTTAAAGTGCACAGACTTGCAACAAAACATAAAGCGGAATGGCAGTTTGTAGACTATCAGAATGGCGGAGTGTTGTGAGTGAGAGTGAAGTGTTGGTTATGTTTGTTACATTAGTTGGCGAACGTACTGTAAGAAATATTTTGAAAAGGCATAAAATATTATAATGTGTAGGGTTGGAAAAAAAGTTAAAATGTATTGAAACATCTGTGTGTTTGAATAAATCATAGCCATTTGTAAATAATATCGTGCGTAAGACAGGGAAGAATTTTGACGTTTATTATAGCGTGTTATCAGCATTTTCTTTTAAAATTCTGTGACAACGAGAGAAAAAACAATAAATATCATTTATATGAAAATCGTTTCGTTCATAAAATACATTTAAAAAAAGGTACAGCCAGAGAGGTCAGAAACAGCAATAAAATATGACGCATGAATATCACAGGCTGGATATATAAAGCTACAGACACACAGTCAGAATAAATATTATTTATTAATTATTTACTTCAAACAAGAATACTCGCACAGACCTCAGTATTACATTATTAAAATTAGATTGTGTTATTTGCATTTAGAGCTGTTATTTGTGGTGGTGAACCGTGTGCTTATCATTACGTCATATTACAAGGAGCATAATTTTTTAATTATGTGGTGTGTTGAAGAATATTGTGACATGCTTCAGAAAACTCGTTTAGTTGTATGACTGTACTGTGAACAGCTTTCTAACTTCTTGGTTCATTAAATATTCGGCGCAAGAATTGTAATATACTTTCTATTCGAAACCTGCGGTAGGCGATGGGGCAGTTGGTTGAAGGATTGCGCTACAAGCCGGAAGGGCGCGGGTTCGATTTCCGATGGGGTCATTGAAATTTTCAATTGACATATTCCTTCCGACCGCGCTATGGTCACGGGGTGACTCAGCCCTAACAGAAATGAGTAACAGGAATATTTCCTGTGGGTAACGGCTGCCGGTATGTACAACTAACAACCTTACTACCATCATGTGCCGGTTGTTTTGAAATCTGGGAGCCTCAACCTAATGGATCACTCAGATTCTCTCCAGGTCTGTAATGGGATTGCTTTACATTTACCTTTATTCGAAACCTGCTTAATCTACACTGTTTCACAAAAACGCACATTAGTGTATTTGTCTGGAATACAAACATAAACGATGTGTATGTTTACATGAAAAATTCCTTTAAACATATATTTGTCGTATTTTTTATTTCTTCCTTTATTTTCTTTTCCATTCCTCCGCCTTTACTTTATTTTATGCCATTCCGAAATATTTCTTGCAGTATCTTCAGTATCTGGTGTAACAAATGTAATAAACACTTCACTGTCACTCACAACACTCATTCACTCTCCTATGTTACAAATTCTCCTCCAGCCATTGTAATCACAACAAGACTATGCACTTATATTTTCCCCCTATTTGACATGACGCAAGACAGTCTAATCAATTACAGTCAGGCTACATTGAAAGATAAGTTTGGTGACCAGGTTTAATAAAATAATAACAAAAAATAAGTTCACATTTGTGTCCAATGCCCCCCGATTTCCAAAGGCCATTGTTTCTGGAAGATTTTCATTGTTTGTTTATCTTGTCTGGGCAAACAATACAATAAGATGCGTTTAGAAGTTCTGTCAAACAATGTTTGCAGGTTAGAACCCAAGTACTTGGAAAATAATCGGTAATACTGCCAGTTTGCATACCACAAATCCAGACTACTGAGATGTAGTTGAATCCGGGACTTCGAGGAGAGTAGTCAGCGAATAAGTTCCCGAACCCTCTAGAGAATAATACTGACAGGATATAATAGACGAGCCTGGTTAAATATGTGTTCTTGTGCCACTTTGTACACCACAAATACGAGATGTTCTGACCTAGAATCGAAACCGCGTCTCCAAAATCAGAGGTTGGTAGCAATGCGCCTCAGACGTTGCAAGAACTCTTAGAATTGAGATTTAACTGACTTTTATTGAAATAAAATTTTTCGCTGCGATGTAAATATTCCGAGTACGTTATAAAAACGAACCATTTAAGGCTGTTTAGGGAAACTGTCGTTGATTTTTTTGATATCCATACAAAACACACAAATAGGCTGTGATTCAATTCTTTAAATAATTCGATGCTTAAGCCTGGCAGTACATGAAATATGCATTGGGCATTTGATGGCTGATCAATGTCGGCAACTGGTGGACAATTTTCTGGAGTTACGATCTCAAATATGTGAAGCCACGGTGTATCTGTGCTACAATAAAAATAGCATCAAGCGTTTTGTATTTAGACGTACACATCCACTCTTTGTTGTAGACAGCACTAGAGAGATATATACAGTTAACTTTAACGTCCGACAGATAGCTGCTCGCAAAAAGAAACACCGTTACGTACTGAATATGAGGCTTGGTGTAAGGGTGATTATGTAGGGACTGGACAAGGGAAATTTCTTGGACAATTAAGGGGAAAAGAAACACGATCTACTGATTGTAGCTAAATAAATATACAAAATGAGTTCAGCATATATTATGAACTTCATGGAATTCAGTGTAAATTCATTTATATATTCATTCTCCAATGATAGTTTCAATGAGAGGAAAAGCTAACAGAATTAGTGATTTTAAGTGCATTAGATATAATACCTAGTTCTCATAAAACATACTACATTCAAGCAATTATTCATTCTCATAGAATCTTTGAAAAAGCAGAAGTTTGCGTTTCATTTCTTATGCCAGGACCTGTATGCTGAAATTCTTCCTGGTTTTGACGATTCTTCCTACTGGCAGTGATCTGTCCTCGACATCGCCAGCTTGCTGACATCTATGTTGTTATCTTGCAACTCCTTCAACACGTCCTTTATTGTCGCTTCGTCAGGGTGATTGCTTCGAAACAGCACATAAACATTCACTGCAAGCAGATTATCGGAGGTGGTTAAGACTTAAATTTAATTTATGTGTAATTGACTGAACTGTGACTAATGAAATGTTTTCATGTTTATGCCGTCTCTGCACCACCTCCAAGCTATTCCCCCTCCAGTATATTTCCCTATATTCCCTTCCTCCCTTATGGACATTCAGTACAAATATTCACTGTGGCTATTCATAGGGTTCGGTGGTGATAAGAACTGGTTAACATAAGCTTTAACGAAACGAACTGGTTTATATTGGAAAGCAGAAACTTTGATGTTGATCTTACGGGTTTGTGAGCTGTAGATTATTTCTGTTGTTGAATCGGTTTGATTGAAATCTTTTGTTAATATAATTGCGTTTAAACATTGCGTGTGGAAAATAAATGTTTATTGTAGATCAACAACACAATTTGCCAATGCAAACAATAAACACAACAGGCAATAAACTTGTAACCGTTATATTGTGGCACGTTTGCTTAATATTTCTGATGTGAAAACTATATATATATATATTCTGATTATGTGTCTCTTGCCTTACATAAACAGCAAGCAAAGCGCATGATGTTTATTATGCTCTCATATTTACGTGTGTGGCAGTACCATATGCTTCAACATTATGTGAGGAAAGGCACAATTTTCAGAAAAGTTATTGAACACAAAATGTGTTTTTTTTTATTTTGTCTACAACTTGCTTCGGAAACGTTTCTCTTTCGAAGAAGAATTAAGCGATTGTTTCAAAAATAATGTATTTGTTCACTTATATTATCCATTATTCTTCTCAGATGACAGCAAAACATTAATTTTTCCACAGTTTTTGGAAAAGGTCTGTGATATCAAATATTTTGATAATCATATTCCGAGACCAGTTGTTCGATGCGGGTGGAAGGACGTCCAGATGGATGGAAATATGAACAGCCATTAAAAAAAACCCAGTAGTTAATTTTAAGAAATTCATTTTTTCACACATTTAAAACATTCACAAGACACGTGCTTACGTTTGCCCAACTCGAAGGAGCAGAGCTTGTTAATGATGTAACGGTTGTAGTCGACTGCTACGACGTAGTATTGACCATTCCAACTTGCTGTAAAAGTGACATAAATTAATGTTATTTTTACTGGAAATTTTCATGACTTAAATTTTGGGAATTCTTTATGTGAGGCGCGTAGATTTTGCGTAATTTTAGGACACATTATCAAAATCAGCAGTACTATATTGTTGACAATATTTTAATAAGATAATATTTGGTGTTTTAGAAATACGTTAAATTTTGTGTGTGAAGTTGTTTCGCTGCTTTTAGTGAACTTCGAAATTTATAGTTATTTTTTCCATGTCTGTGTAAATATTTGAACCTAAAACACCCAGATCAGGAATATAAATTCGTTTGGTATATTACATCAATGCTGATAGAAAACAACACAAATTTAACAACCAGTAAGTAATTAGTAAAATTCTGTCCAAATATTTTAGTTTTTAACGATATATTGATTTTAACAAAGAATAAATAAAAATTAAGAACTTAAATTCTTTAATATTCCATGCCACATTAATCTCATTCAACAAAATTTTCTCTTTCTGTTGTTTGCATGCATTTATTCTCTCTCTCACTTTTCTTGTCCCACAAAACAACCTACAGACTTACGTTACGTGCATACAGATTTTAATGTTCCTTCAACCTATCCCTGCCTGTTATGCAAATTCTCCATAACCCATTTCGTAACATCTTTAACCCCACAATGTAGATTAATGAGCGCTGTGAAGCTAAGCGGAGTGTTCACCCCCGTCTCCAAAGCCGACTACATTTCAGAGTTCGAACAGGCAGCGTCCTCGTCAATATGTGGATTGAGTTAAAATTGTCACAAAACGAGAAGTGTGTGAAATATTGAATGATTTCTGAGACATTTATTTTCCATCTGATTTTCATTGAACAGTAAAATTCTCAATATGTCTCATTATTTCCACAATATCTTGTTTTTCTATAACATGATTTGTGATCATTAATCATTATATTTTCCAGGTGATACCATTGCGTTGTTCGACAAATCTTTTACTCTATACGTACACTCTGGGTGATATAGATTGAAATATCCTGTATTCTTCAAGTGTGTTGTATAGCCATATGTTTTAGTGTGGCGTTTTTTGCTGTAAAAAAGTAAGGTTAAAAATTAGACACAACATGTAATATGTAAATATGTAGACACTCCAATTGTTTTGAAGATTTCACCCCTTTTTTTGAGGGTCCTGAATAGCAGAGAAATAAAAATAGTGTTAAAATTAAAATAGAAACTTACATTATTCTTAATAAATATGTGTGACACGGACATTTATATGTAGAGTGTACGTTGTTGATCTTTATTTAATAATATTTCAAAGTTTCAACAGAATTAAAGAAGTTCCATTTTTCTGTCTTATTCATAATACTTTCAGCCATTGCTGCAGCATTATATGTTTAGAGATAGAAATGAATATAGACATTTATTGTTATAGGTTTTCACCTTTTAATTTAACAGTTGGAAGTCAGCGACATCAGTACAAGCAAGTATAAAATGCTAACATTTAAGTTGTTGGCAACCGTGACGTTTTTAGTACAGTATTAATAACCCACAGAATTACATGAGATGCTTTAACAAACATTAAAACTTTGTACTTGTATTACTTTAAAATGAACACTGTTCAATATAGTATAGGGTAGGTTATGTATTTTTACCTATAAATTACTACAGGCAACAGGCATTCTCCTAGAGTTTCATTTAATAATATTTATACTATAAAATTAAGAGCACATTAAAAATTATACTTATAATCTCTCAGAACTGTCCAGCCATCTGTTTAATTTCATACACCACACATTGTAATTCAACAGTTTGTTTAATTATGAAGCACACAGATTCCTTATGGTAATATCTGGCAACATATTTTTATATTGCCGTATTAAGTGTTCTATTGGATGTCAGTTTACTATAAATCCAAATTGGTGCCATCTTTGAACTGTAACTAAAATCATCTGTGTATTGAAATAGTACTCTACATTTCGTTTCGAATGCAGATGTTTATATAAAAAATGGCATTTTTCTAGTATAAATTTGATTTCATAATTTTTCCACTCTCTCAAGTGACATTATTTTCGGCAGACTTATAGTCGCAACATCTGTGACTTCTGCCTGTCAAGAGACTACTGGGCTAGATATATTAACAGACCAAAACTTTAAAAATTATTAAAATTAGTTACAGTCAAACCCCGCTATAAAGCCACATTATTTATCGCCCATACATTTTTGAACAGAAATTCCATCTAACACATCGTATAGATTTACTGTCACAAATTGCAGCAGAGAAAGAGTGGAAAATATGAACCCACCTGATGTCAAAAGTTTCAACAGTTAATAAGCTAAAGTTTCCCTCCGGCCGTGACATAGTGACTTTAAAGCAGTCAATGTTGTTGTCAATACCATTGGAGAAGTGAAAGATTATGTACCAAGGTCGGGCATCTGCAAACTGTGAGAAAACAAAATTTTTGACACAATTCTTATTATTCGACAGTATTCAGCAGCGAGGGCAATATTCTTCATATACAGGGTGAAAACACAGGCGATCCATTCACCAATGATAATAAAACAATTAGAAGAAAGATTTAAGCTTTAGGGAAAAACAAATCAGTAGGACCTGACCGGGTCTCTGTAGAAATTCTTGAACTGAGTGTAGAAGCCATGAGTCCGTACCTTGCACGACTACAGACATAAGAATGAATAATGGTACACTGCCAGGTGACTGGAAGAGAGCCACGGTGATTTCCATTCACAAGGGGGCAATCGATCATTATTCACGAATTATAGACCGGTTAGCATAACCTCGGTAGTTAGCAAGCAAATGGAACACGTTATAGCTTCAAATCTAAGGCTAGTGTTGGATAAGAATGATTGGCTGTACGAGGGTCAACATGGATTCAGACCGGGATATTCGTGCGAAAGTCAAGTAATCGCGGTATCCCAGGACATTGCGGAATCTCTGGAAAACGGAGACAAGATTGACGCTATTTTAGTTGACTTTTCGAAAGTTTTGATTTAGTTCCTTATGGTCGACTGCTAAATAAAATTGCAAACTCGGGCGTGGATTCTAAGTAGTGGTATGGAAAAGGAATTCTTTTAGGTCGCACGCAGGGAGTCAGGGTAAGAGGGCAACTATCTGAAGAGGTTAGTAACGTCAGGTGTGCCGCAAGGAAAAATATTAGGTCCTCTTCTCTTCCTAGCCTACGTATATGTTATTTGGAGGAATATGAAATCAACTATTAGACTTTTTGCTAACGACTGTGTAATTTACAGAAAAATTATAAATGATGAAGACCTGAATAAATTGCAGAAAGACTTTAACTGGCCAGGGGAGTGTGCGGTTGAAAATGCTATGAAAATAAATCCAAGTAAACGTAAGGCAATTCGCTTCACGAGAGCTAAGGTAAAGGATCCACTAAATTATTCGTTTAATGGTCACATTAATACCGGCAGCGAGCAGTTGAAAATATTTACGAATAATCTTACGCAGCGACTTGAGTTGGGCGGATCAAGTCAACTACGCGGTGAAAGAGCCCTGGCAAGCTAAACATTTCACAATGCGAATACTAAAAAAAGTGTAATAGTAATACAGACAGCTTAAACTACATGTCACTTGTACGTCCGATTCTTGAATATGGGGCCGCGTGCTGGAACCCGTACAAGGAGGAACAATTAAGTGACTTAGACAGGGTGTATTGTCACTAGTCTTAAGTTGTTATGTGTGTAATTGTTGTTGGTTTGGCCTTGTGTATTGTTTTAGTTGTTTTGTGTGGGTGTTGTTAACTTATGTTTATTGGTTGTACTGTGTGTGCATTGCTGTTTTTTACTTTAGATGGCGGACTGCTGACTAGAATTCAATATTCGGAAATTTCCTGCAACCGGCCACGTCGACAAAGTTTTATCTTTTTTCCCTTTGTCTAAAAGCAAATGCTGAAATAGTTCCCAAAATTCCAAGTTGCCACTACTTGCTTCTCATGTAACCCTCCCGACATAAATTCAGTAGTAATCGATTTCATGTTTTGTATACAAGTAAAATAACCACTGCTACCGGGCAACAACCCAATTGCAGTTAATAAATATTACTATTATTATTCTTGTGAGTTGAACTTCTTAATTTTAAAGGATTGTATTAAATTAACTGATTAATTTTTTCATTTTGGATATCCAGAAGTATGAATCCAGTTCTCCTGAACATATAATTGTGCGGACAGAACTGGATCAGCTTTCAACGTTAGCAACTGGAAATGGAGTTTTGGTTCAAGTCTCGATTGGGACTACAAGAAGAGACACTATGTAGTTATAACTTGACATTGAAGTGCGTTCAACTAATCCATGGGGCTGTCTAAATTCGTTAATTGTTTTATATTCTGAGAGTAAGGTTTGTAGACTTAGCTATCCGACACGCAAGCGCATAAGAATTATTATATTTTCAAGTGTTGTTTGTCTCATTCTGCCGTATATTTTTTCATTACTTCATAAAGAGCAATATTATCGAAAGGGATTCAACATACAATATGCCCCAGTGTTCCCTGTACAAACGCTGATTGAAAAGTTTCTCATTTTAAAAAGAACTGACGAGATAATTTTGTAAAAGTAAAAAAGCATTTACGCATAATACACTTTACACGTGTCAGTTTTCAAAGGATGTTGAATTTTTTCTACATATTTTAAATAATTGTTCTAATAGTAAATTCGAATAAAATCCGTAAAGTGCCAACCAAATAGTTCGATGCTGAAGGGCACAAATGTCGAAGCAATCACTCGTACTTTACAATTACTATAAATCACCTATGTGTTCGATTTGATTACATACTGTTTTTTAAAGAACTTGCATGAAACTACTGACCTGCAATTTTAATGAGAATACGGCTGTTTAATTTAAATCATTACAAATAATTTTTTACAAATCACTCAATTACTGGAACGTAAGACTGATACGCTCTAATGACAATCCGTTAATGGAACCACAAATGAAATACAATCAAAGTGGCGGCTTTATCAGCTGCTTGTTTTACTAGAAGCTTGTCAATACACTAACACCCACCTTATTCCAGTCAAAATCCTTCAGTTTCAGAGTTCCAACGTCGCATTCGCCAGAAAGGAATGCTAAGTTGGCGATTAGACCCAAGAAGATAATCAACAACATGTTGGGTTTAATTCCTGTAATTCATTAAAACAAGCGATATGTAAATTGCCTTTGCCCCTAATTTCCCTTCGCACAGTGAACACAGTGACCCACAGTTATGTTACATCGGCTGTTCTCCGAGAGCGTTGATTTGATAAAGACAGAGAGTGGCCTTTACGCCCTTTTCCAGTCACTAAAGTTTCCTTCCCTTCTTCCTGTACAAAATTTCATGTTCAAAATTCTGGGTGGACAGAACGTTTCAAGCAAGTACACAGACACTAATTTATATTACATTCAGACAAAATTTCATTAAATTTCCTACATCATTTTGCCTTTGATAAACTAATTTTGGTACTTATATATTGTTGTGCATTGTTACAGACATTAAGCAACGAGCATGAAAACGAATTGTACTGATTCGTGAGGAAATATGAGTCAGCATCAAACTGCAGGCCGCGCTGTATAATTTCAATGTTGCATTGGGTTCACACATTAAGAAGAATACTAGAATGTTTTGTGCACACTGTATTTCTTTAATTCACTGTGCATTTTGTAGCTTGTGATTAATTTGAGGAGTCAGGAATTCAGTGGTAGTGACGTAAGAGTGAATATTTTCAGGAAATACAGTAATAAATTCTGAATTACTAACTCTCATGTTGGCGAATAAAATCGGGACTTTCCGAAATGAAAACTTTGTGTTAGCCAATGGACGGCGTGTGCAGCTGTTTTGACCTGACCGAAGTTAATGTGGTTTTCGCTCCTCGGCGTGCAAATAGACAGCCATTTCACAAACTATCTCTCCTTTTGAAACGTATTTGTAATAGCCTTCAAAATTGTGAAATTGTGCTATTATATTCAAGTCCGTCTCTCTATCCAACTGCATATCTGCAATGAAAAATTTATCCGGACATTTTGGGAGATATTTTAAAAATCTTTCTAGAAGTTTCATGTTTTATTTACGTCTGAAAACAAATTGCAAAATATGGAATATTAACAAACTTATGTCTGTCTCTCTGTCTGTCTGTCTGTTTGTCCGTCCGTCAATTATTGTGTCCGACAGAATCAACTTGTTTGCCTACGAGGGTTTTCATGGAAAATAATTTTCAAAGTGTTTTGAAGAAAGTCCTGCAATGAATAAAATCTGACAAACAAGACGGATATTTCACTGGAAACGTACGTACTTTTGTAATAATATATGATTAAATTTTTTTTAAATGTCAACTTTTAGTGCAGAATTTACAGAGAAGCTCATTGCACATATTGTATGTTCCACGGCGATTTCATGAACCGGTACATGTTATAAATTCTGTAAGAATTTGTAGCTCCATTGAGGACATAGTCTACAAATTTACACTTCTCATGGTTATTCCGTAATGTATAAGAAAAACTAAGGACCCAGACTGATACAAAGCATTGTTTGATCAATTTCGTACGAAAGAATAATTACTCGAAAACTAATCAAAGATACGTTATAAGCACATTACCTGCATTTTGTCATTTAGCGTCCTGTTTGTGATTGGTGAATCCCTGTGCTGAATAATACGTCATTTTAACAGGTTTTTAACGTTTGTAATTGCGTGGTGTGTTGTGGAATATAGTGAAAAGCATAAACTAACTTTTTAGCTGTATGATGTACTGTGAACGGTATTCTAATTCTAATTTCAACAAATATTCGACCAAAGAACTCTACTATACTTTATATTTGAAATCAGTTTAATCCTTACAGTGGCATGAAAACTCTCAAATGTTTATTATCTATAAATTAAAGTCACATGTCTGTGTGTGTGTGTGTGTGTGATCTAGGAAACTCAACTAACAGTAATCCTAGCCCTCAGTCTGACCGCAGCACCACAGAAAGTACTTAACATAAAGTTTACTTACAGACACTCCAATTACAGTCGTCGTCTTCTCCCAACTGTTCGACAGTGCGTTTGTGTGACACGTGTGGACCCACTTATACAGCACGTTTCTGAATAAGCTTTGTGTGTCGAAGGTATACAAATTTTCCCAGTAACACCTGACAGATGCGATATTAATTTCTTTATTTCTTTGTAATGTTAATGAAGTTGAGTCTTAAGATATACGAAATTGTTTCAGACAACCAATAATTCACTTGCTATAAAATATCAGTGTGAATAGTGTATTTTTAACTTAGAAATTATAATTTATTTATTTCGTCTTCTAACAATTTTTGGCTGAATGTGTAAATGTGTCTGTTAATTTCGAATGTAAAGGAAGACAGAAAAATTAGGTCCAGAAAGAATTTAAGAGCACATTTCACGGAAAAATATGAAATTGTTTTCTCTTTTAGTCTACATAAACACACGTCTGATGTTTTATATGCCACTGTGCATATTAACCTAATTTCAAATCCAGAATATGAAAAATAAATACTTAAATGAAACAAGCAGTAAGAGTACTGTTCACATTACGTCATTCAGCTAAATAAGTTTACAGATGCATGTAACAATATTCTTCAACACATGACGTAATTATAAACAACAATTACCTGTTAGTATGACGTAATGTTAAGCACACAGATTCTTTAAGCACAAGGAACTGCTAAATGCGAAAATAGAGCAGGTAAACCGTAATCTAACACTGAGAACTCGATCGAGTAATTATTATTGGTTTTAAATCGGTTTGATGGAAACATTTTGTTAAAAGTACGTGTTGATGTTTAATGGTTAATGTAGATCAATCAGTCGGATTTGGTAAAACAAACTTGAAACAAGGCAGGCAATGAACGAATAACCGTAACGTTTTGTTGAGATTGAGTAGCCATTGTTGATGTGGAAAATCAATAAATAGTAGTTATTCTGCGTGTATGTCTATAGCCTTATCTGTCCATCATGAAATGGGAATGTGCTGTTTTATATTGTCATTTGTGCTGTGTCTGAATATACCATATTTTTCCACATTTTTTCATAAGAGTCTCAGAAATGAAAATTTGAAAATAAATACCGTGCTTTGTTTTGCCTAAATTTCGTTCGGAAAAGCTTCTTCTTCTACGAAGAATTCGAAACAATTGTGTCTTAAATGTAAGGTTTTTTATGTTAATAAACGTTATTCAGGTCAGATTTTGGTAAAAAAAGACGAATTTTCTCCACACAGTTCTCAAATATAAATTTTTTTAATCCGTCAAATTGGAAAAAGTTATTTGATTCGGACGAACGGATTGACGGACAGCCATCACGAAATTAATAGCTACTTTTCGGAAATGTGCGAAGCGCCTAATGGAATTTAATTTATACTATTTTGTAAAACATTCACAATGCACGCACTTAACTTGATTTGACTCGAAAGAACAGAGTTAGCGAATTCAATAACGGTCGTAGTCAACTGTTATGACGTGGCTTCGTCCAATCCAGATTGCTGCAAATGTGACATAAGTGAATGATGTTATGTAGATAAATTTGTTAGAATTTATGTATTGGATTTACGTTTTGTGAAGCAGCGAAAGATAGCAAATTATTTATTCACAATTTATCAGTTTAAGCAAATACATGGTGTGAAAAATATTACAGTACGACAATTTTGTGTTGTGTCCAATATGTAAAATTTTACACAATATGGTTATTTACTGTCTATGTACTGGGAATTCTGATAAAGTTTATAGAGTGTCTGTCGAAATTTGAAATTCAAACAGACAGAACAGGCGTCTGAGAGGCCACTTATCTATTAATTTGTTTGATTGATTTTATCAGTGGAGAGAGAAACAAGATACATTCAACACACAGTAAATCTTTTTTCAAAATTAGTCTAAAGTGTTGTCTTTTTAAGAATGCATTGAAACTGACAAAGAATAAAGAGTGACTAACTGCCCAGATTGCTTCAAATTCTGTGTCGCATCATTCATATTCACAAAATATTCCAATTTATTATATCCGATTATGTTTTTTCTATCTTCACTTTCCTTGCCCCACAAATTAGCTTAAAGATTTATGTTAATCCGCAAACAACTTTTAATGCACCTTCAACCCCTCCGCTGTCACTTATACACACTGTCCATATCCCTATTCATTGCTCATTCAACACAACATTTCAGAGTAAAGAGCGCTGTGCAGCTAAGCAAAGTCTCCAACCTCGTCACAAAAGCCAACTCCAGTTCTGATATCGACCTCAAACTATCGTCGTCAATATCATAAAAAGAAACATTTTGCAATATTGAATGCTTTTGTGAAAATTTATTCAATATCTTTTCAATGACCAGTGAAATTCTGAAAATGTTTAATTATCCCCACACAAACTAGCGTTTAAATAAAAAGAAATTATATGATCGTTTATCTTTACATTGTCCAGGTGACATCATGACACTGTCATATATTTTAACCTGAAATTACACGATGGTGGGAAAATTAGTTCCACCCCATTTTTGTTCCAGTTTGTTGCATTGCCATAGAACGTAGCAGGAATTTGTGCGCTGTTGTATATGAGAAAGTGTGATTTAGACGCAACGTTTTATGTGTAACAATGTATATAGCCCAGCTGTGTAGAAATTTTCTAACATTTAGATTGGGAGTCTTAATAACTGAGAAATAATGATAGTGTTAAAAGAATGTAGTAGAATATATTATTTTTCACAATCCGTCCGACAGCCACGTGTAAATATAGAGTGTCAGTTGTTGCTCTAAAACTATTAATTTTTCAATGTTCCTAAAAATTGCAATGTGAATTTTCATTCTTTTTCCGTATAATTTCAGTCTTTACTTAAGCATTATGCACGGAGATGGAGACAGATGAATTTCGAACATTTTAGTGTCATGTCAGCTTTTAATTTTATGCTGGGAGACGGCGACATATGCACTAAAAAACAAAAGCTACCAATATTTTATGTGATGGAAAACCTAGTGTTTGTCACACGGTACGAAAATCATAGTGACTTTCATGAGACGCAATGAAGCATTAAATTATATGCTCGGATTTCTTGAAACATTAGCAATATTCACATTAGTACAGTGACAGGTAAATATTTATACATTTAAACTGCTATAGGCAAATGCAGTCTTCTAATATTTGAATTACATGCTGTGAAACCGCTTTCAACATTGGATTTTATACCCCTATGCTCTAAGAATTATCGCGTAAATTCTAATTTTTATGTATCCCACATTTGAATTGAAGATTTTTCTACATTATAAACCGCATAAAATTTCCTACAGAAATATTTTGAGGTTTTGTTCTTCTACATTTATATTTATAGTTTTAGTATTTGTAGTTTGTTTGAACTCTAGGTTGGTGCAGTCTTTGGAGACTTATTAAAGACATCTGTGTAGTGAAATAATACGGGAGTGTTTAGATCTGAATTTAGTGGCGTATGTAGGGAGAAATTTTGTTTAATATAATATTCCATCTCAAACCTTGTATCTTCTACATCAATCGATTTTACAGTCAGTAAATTGGAGACAGCAAAGTCTAAATATAAGAGGAAGAAAATTGGATAACAGTTTTGTTATTATCTACAATAAATCCCTTTTATTATCACCCACAGAATTCTGTGAAGAGAAACTTTGTACTAAATATTATGTCGATTTGCCTTCTTAAATTTGCAGTGAACAATCAGTGGATATTTTACATCCACCTTATGAATTTCACTTGAAGAGTGATTAAGCTAATGTTTCCCTCAGGACTTCCGAAGTTTATAACAACGCAGTCAAGTTTGTTCTCGATGTGGTTGGAGGAATACCATAATATGTACCAAGTACATTTAGCCTGTAATAAAAAGAAATTTGTGCTACATATCTGGGGAGGGAAATTTCATAATTTGATCAAGTCTTAACTCGGTAAATTGGTAAAGAAATCTTCGTTCAAATTCAAATGAAAGCTATAAAAACAATAGACCATTTCCTTATTAACTTAACGTTGAAGTTCGTTCGCCTTACCGTTTTTGTTGTTGTTAACAAGCAATTTGTGTTCAGTGTTTTTGATTATGTTTCACAGTCTTTGTTATCGATCATGCAAAGCGCCCAGTTATACTTTCATTTGTAGCTTGTCTCCCTCTGCCTTATCTTTTACATTATTTCAAATAAGGTAGCTTTTTCGAGAAAAATAAACAGAGAATCTGTTTATGTTCAGGGGAAACATTTCTTACTTTAAGAAGAAGCGATGAGATATTGTGATAAATGCAAGCATGCCTTTTATAAAACATCCGACACTCTGTGCAGAGTTCAAAGGCATTTGATTTTTCCTCACAGAATTTTTAGAATCTTTCAAATATTAAATTTCATGATATTTCGCAAAACGTAATCCAAGTAGTTGCAAAAAGAAGCTTGATATTTCTTATCTAATAATTATGGAAAATAGCCCAAAATTTGGTATATTATTCTAGTTTCTTGTTACATATTTTGCATGAAATTATTTACGTTTCATTTCAACTAGAAAACGAGATGCCTCTATTCTCATCATAAGCAAATAATTATCAATTAAACTTTTAATTTCCCGAAAGTATGTAGATTGATATTGACAATTGGCAATTGGTTAATAGAAAAACCACTGAACTACAAACTCAAGAAATAAGAACCTTATCAATACATTAAAACCTACCCTAGTAAAATGAAATTCGTTCACTTCCTGAGTTCCAACGTCACAATCGCCGGAAACGGACGTTCACTTGGCGATTAGACTCCAAAATATAATCAGCAGCATGTTGGTTTTAATTCCTGTCATTCATGAAAAGAAGTTATATTTAAATTTTCCTTTCCAGACTTTACCTTTGCACAGTGAAAACTGTGACGCTAAATGAAGTTACGTCGTCTGTTCTCCATCATCTTTCATTACCTAAAAAAGACAGAATTCTCTACGACGTTTTCTAGTCTGTACAATTTTTCTTCCATTCGTCTTTCGCCAAATATCTTGTACAAAATTCTGGCTGGACAGAAATTTTCAAGAAAGTGAATAGACATTATTTTATATTAGAATAATGCCAAATTTGCTTAAATTTCCTATTTAATTTTTTCTTTGATAACCCAACATTCCTACCTATACATTGTTGTGAACTGGTACAGGCATTAAGCAAAGTGCACGAACAGATATACCTGTGATTCGGAAAGAAATGTGAGTCATAATCAGGCAAGCTGCACGCTACTCACTATAATTTCACTGTTACATGCAGTTCACACATCAAGTGGATATCTGGGTTTTTTAAGCACAATATCCTGTGAGTACTGCAGCTTGTAACAAACTGGAAGTGTCAGGAAGGCATATTAAGTGACGTAATAAGAAGTGTAAACATTCAATAAAACAATGAAATCCTGAATGATTGACCTCCTGCGTGGTACTTGAAATCGAAAATTTCCGAATTCAAAGCAATTGTGTCATCCAATGGACCGCATGTGTAGCTGTGTTGACCTGAGAGAAAGTAATGATTTATCGGTTCCACAGTCTGTATGAAAGCCAGACGTTTCGCAGATCTTCTGTAGATGTGCAGAGTATTTGTAATGGCATAATGAAACTGTGAAATTCGATTCGTAATGTCCGTCTTTTTCCCTGTCTTTCCCTCCAATCTAAACAGCGAAATATCGAAAAATCTCTCTAAAAAATTCATGTATCATTAAAATTGAAAGAAAAGTATTAAGAAAATTGTGCCCAGCCCTTAGTTTGACTGCAGCACCACATAAAGAATGTAACATAAATTTTACTTACAGAGAGTCCAATTGCAATCAGCGTCTTCTTTCAGCTATTCGACAGTGCGTTTATTTCAGTCATATGGACTCTTTTATATGGCCCATTGCAGAATAAGCTGAACGTTTAGACGGCAAACATATCTTCACAGGAGCACCTGACATGTGCGATAGCACTCTGTTGGTTTCGTAGTGAAGAAAATGAATGTGTGCCTTAAATAAAAGGAATATTGTTTAACGTCCTAACCTCCTCTGGCTGAACAAGTTTATTGCGAAATTACATTATTTGTAAACTTAGACTGTGTTAATTCATTTCGACCTGTAACAAAGATTTTCTGGTTAAATGTGCAAACCTGCCTGTAGATTAACTTTACTTTTCGATGACGTAGTCAATATTTCATGATAACGTAATATTTATATTTTTGTCCTTATGGCTAAAAAAGTCGGCTGAATTCCGCGACTGTTCATTAGTAGCCCTATCAGTCTTCTATAAATGTACGTTCTAATGCAAATTACCTGAATACAAGTGTAACAACAGTCTGTTGTTTTGATCATGTTCTCTCCACTCTGATAATTTGAGTGAACCGAAGTTTGTGTATATCCCGGCGTATGAGTTTAAAATTAAAAATTTGGAGTGGAAAACATCTATTGAATTAAGGCATGTATTAGGCGTTCGTATACATCGATCTGTGAAATGGTGTCTAAATCTTCTGAACCGACAATTATGAATCTGTAGTTCGAGCAACACTGCTTGTGTTCCCGTCATTGTTTACAGTTACCCGACCTTTATAAAAAAATCGAAAAGTTAGAGAAGCAAACATAATGTACAAAAAAAGTAAACTACATCTGTTCCTAAATAAGCAGCGTTGCTGTCAAAATTATATAATTCGTAGCTGTTGTTATCCAGTTTAAACAATTTCATCTTTTAATTAGAATAAAATAACGTTTTATGTTACAATGAATTACATACTAACCCCGTTATAACGACATCGGTTTATGCGAATCCTCGATTATAGCCTTATATAGAGTGTGGTACGAATTAGTTCCTCACTGTTCACCATGAAATTATATGCTGCAGTTGAAAAAACTGCCGATTATACAACAAAAAAGAATTCAGTCCTATTCGCGAATCTATTTAAATAATCAGGTAATCAGAAATATGTTGATTTTAACGCACAGTCAAAATGAATCGGCTATTCTCCCACTCGTCTTATTCGCTAAAAACATGTGCTTCCTCTTCCTTTTTAAGTCATTCTTCGCTTTTATGCTTAATTTCGTGTACAGACACCACTTCAACAGTCACCCTAGCCCTCAGCTTGCCTGCAGCACCACAGAAAGAAAGGAACATAAAATTTACTTACAGATACTGGAAAGTAATTGGGGTTTTATTCTAGTTCCTCGACAGTGCGCTTGTTTCGGTCATGTGGGCCCTTTAATAGGGCACATTCCAAAATAAATTGTTTGTGTCGACTGCAACTTATTTTCTGCGGAAAATCTGACAGGCGCGTTAGTAATTCGTTTTGTCGTAACTTTTGTAAGAATTAGGTCGCAAGTAAGCGACAGTGATATAGATGCCGCATGCTGGTCTGGCTGGACGTGGTCACATTAGAAATTACTAGTTAATTTCGTGTTGAGCAAACACTCTTTTTGTATGTAAAAATTGTTGTAGATTAGCACTCTTTTTCTTTTAATTTTTCACTAATACACGATAATATCAGATTCTGAGTTTTGTTCGTATGGTTAAAAGAAGCCGCGTAATTGTGCCATAACTTTCATTACAACATATGCACGAGCTGCTCAAAATGTCGCTAGTGTAGAGAAGAGTTTGACATAGGTGACAGTGATGTGGGAGTGATACATCAGAATACAGAATAATTGATATTAGACTTAGTGGTTTGTGTGTTGTAGGTTATTAATGGTAATAAAACGACTTGCTATAGACGTATTGTGTTAAAAATATATGCGTTTGTACCCTACTTGTGAAAACTTTAAAGTTAATGTAGATCAACAGCAAACTTTGCAAAACGAAACATAAATAAGGCAGACCGTTTATGTATACAGTAAATATTTTGGTGCTTTGCACTACGTGTTTAGCTGTGGAAAAGTAGTAAGTGTTAAATATTTCCAGGGCATGTCACTAGCATCATTTATCCAAGATGCACAACGAAACACAACCACATTGTATTCTCTTCTGTGGCCTGAGTGGCTCTACCACATTCTTTCTCATTAATTTATGAAACGACAAGGCGTTTTTTTTAATTTTTTAAAAACATTGATTTTTCATTTTTATCTAAAAAATGAATGTTCGTGTGTCTTTATGTAAATTATCCATTATTCGTGACAGATTTAATCACATATTAATTTTCTCCACAGCTATTATTTTAATTGTCCTATTGTATTTGATAATCCATTGAATGTGAGCTGCGTTTTTCGTCCCTGAATTGTGGAACGACGAAAGAACAAACGCAAAGAAACAAGAGGAAATTTCACTTTACACAATTTTGCTAAAATTTAATATGACCGCTCGATTGTTATCTATGGTCATGTCGGTTTTGAGAGTTGTTAAATTCATCCGCGGAATTGAAACCAATGGGAGATTAGTTCGAATTTATAGGTGTAAGAAAAATTGGCAATTATTTTAAAAAATATATATATATATATATTTATTTACACATTTATCTTCTTAAAGTCTTTAGCCTCTCAATCATTCGGTGGAACATTCGATAAGCCGGAGGCTGCAATCTTTCAGGCTTCTGTCTCACAAGAGTCGAGAACTGAGAAAAAAATAAAATTAATTTAACCTCAAAACCCGATACAGCGACAACTCACTTAGCGCTCATATAATTATGTGTACAGAAAGTCTTTATATAATCTCCATTTACAGCCACAAACATCAGTGAACAAACAGCCGATACATTCAGCCTACCTGATAATTTACGTTTGGGCAACCAATTACGCTGCCGTTTCCACCTGCAACTGCATATGTGGTTACAACACTGCAAGAATTGTCAAATTCATTGGAGGTATGCAAGTGCCAATAGGGAGATTAATTACCAATAAAATTTGAAAATAATGTTTTGTGACCAACTTCTTCGGAATAGATCTTCTCAGTTGTACATGGTTTTTAAATTTATTAGTTAGATAACATTTTTCTTTGATTTGTTGAATTTTGATCCCCGTCTCCAACACATGCAGCTGCGTTGCGAGGATTGGATCAGACCTTTACTCTAACAAAGTCTAATGGAGTGTTGGTTTAATTCTCGATTAACTTCATTAAATTGTTTGATTCACTTTCTTAAGAAATTCAGAAAAATTAATCCGGTTCTCCCGAAATTATAGCTGTGAGGCGAGAAATGAATCAGCTGATAACGTGAGCAGCTGGTAATGGAGTCTTGTTTCAGTTGCCGATCAAGGTTACAGGTGTGAAAATATTGTGTAATGCGTAACATTGATGTGTGCTCAGGTAACCATTTTAGTCATCGCAAGCCATTAATTGTTACATATAGTGAGTATGTGTCTGTCGCCTTGTTTACCCATCTAACATACCAATTGCGCCGAGTTACGTTGGCACATGTCGCCTGTCTGCCTATAATATTTTTTACATTGTTTTATAAAGGCCACGAATGTCGAAAAAAAGTATTGAACTTAAAATATGTGCTTTGAATTTATCTGAAAAATTTCTCATTCTAAGCAAAAATGAGCGAAATATTGCCATCACAATACACAGGACTTCATGTGAAGTGCTGTTATTTTTGTCAGATTTTAATCAAAATAAGATATTCTTTACAAATCGAGAAGTAGCGGAATATCACATGTGATGAAAATCCGTCCAGTAACTACTCACAAATCATCGATTTATTCCAAGGTTTTGGTTGAATTTTTCATATTTTGTTAATCGAAATACAAGTAAAATATGAAGCCTTTATATAACTTTAAAATCTACTTGCTACAGGAAGTATCCCAATGTATAGTACCCACCTTAGTTCAATCAAATTCGTTCCATGCAGACGAACAGACGGACGACAATTTTGAAGACACTAATAGTCTCATTCCGCAATTATGTACAAGCTTCAAGAACGGTATTTATATTTCCTAGTCTTTACTGAAAGACTCGTTTTGAAGTAATGAACTTTTCTTTAATTTAGACAAATATAGCTTACTTTCACATAATCACCAATTAGTAATCATGAATCATTCGGTTGCTCGAATGTACACCGTGTGATAAGGTACACTGAGTGTTCTGTATGGATATAAAATGAAATATCAAAGAAAATATTAACAGCTGCTTTTAACGTAATGCATATAAATAAATTAATACCCAATTTAGCCCAGTCAAAATCCTTCAATTTCAGAGACCAAAAGTCGCAATCGCCAGAAACCGACGCTAATTTGTCTATTAGACTAAAAAAACAAACAGCCTTATTTTGATTTTCCTTCCTTTAATTAATAGAAACAAGATATATGTAAACTGTCTGTGCCGCTCCTTCCCCTTCGCACAGTGAACACAGTGACACACAGTTATGATACGTCGGCTGTTCTGCCACTGCTTTTATTCGACATAAACAGAGGCATGAACTTCGTTTTCAAGTCAGTACAATTTGCCTTCGCCTCTTCTCGTGCCAAATTTCATGTTCCAACCTCTGGCTGGAGAGAACGTTTCAAGCAAGTGCACAGAAAACATTTGATATTATATTATCACGATTAGCCCTTAAATATTATGCTTCTTTTTCACTGAGTATATTAAAATTTGTTGCTGTATGTTCTGGGTTATTGAAACAGACACTAATCCAAAGGGGGAGACGCACTGTGTTGCAATACATAATGCAGTGGACCGTTGTTGTGGTAATTGCTCTGCTGACTGCAGATAGTTCAGGCAGGACAGTACTTTGGTAGTGACTGTCAGTGTTGGTTAGAAAAGTAGGTATTATTGAGAACGTCAAAGACAGAGTATCTAACCTATTTGTAATTTGATGATAACCGCCTTTAATTTAATTTATATGGATATTGTATCGTGAGAGGTTTAACTGACGTTAAGTTTTCTTTTCTTCCTTTTTCATGCTTCTTCTATTAATAAAATGAAGCGTTCGCTCTGACACACACACTCACACACACGCACATTCACACACACACACACACACACACAAACTTACACTCACAAACAAACCTACACGCCCGCCTAAACACACACCTACACACGCTCAAACTCACACGCGCGCTCGCGCACACACACACACACACACAAACACACACTCACACATACACGCACGCACGCACAAACAAACAAACAAAAAACGTACAATCTCCCACACATAATTAAATATACATGAACTCATACACATGCACGCGCACGAACGCACACATAAGCGCACCCACACACGCGCCAACACATCTCTGTACCATCGACAGTTCTGTCGCACAGATCTGCACCTAATAACACGCAACACACACAACAGACATACATCCGTGCCGGCCTGCGGGATTCGAAATTTTAATCCTTGCATTTGAGCGTAAATTAATTTTCTACATAAATATTTTTTTAATATTGTGGCAATTGAAGTTTAGTTGCCAAATACTTCATCTCGCGAAACAAATTCAACAAGCGCATCTAACCCCTTTCACGAAAACCGTAGGCTGAGTCGATATTAGGCGAAAAATTCCCTTTACACAGTACCCCAAATTCGTGAGATGGAGACAGTGTATACTCGTGGGTGTATTATCCCTGTCCTTCAAACCAGAACGCAACAAACTAAAGAACTACAGACAAGGAATATTTTGTTTTTAAGTTAGAAATTGTAAAAGATTTCGAAAGATTTTCGAAGTTGGCTGATGTATGGCTTAAAATTTAAAAGGTGCCTTACTGGACATACAGATACGTAGTAACTGTTACAAAATATCGTAACAACAGTCTACACTATAGGTAGCATGATCACAGCTGTGAGCAAAATTGTGTGACCAATGTGGATTAAATGGTGTAACTATTTGAGAATTGTCCAACATAACAAATAGCAGAACGTACCTCACTATTACGTCATGTGTGTGTTTCATGTTCTCTTAGTACTAAAATAACATCGGCCTGTGGAAGTGGGAAGTCTTATTTTGATGTCATCTTTTAATTTTCACATCATGCTTTGCGAAAATGTATCCAATGAGTTTTCTTATTTGGCTACGCGCTGAACATTAAGAATTGACTTTCTGCCAAGCTGCTGTTTGTTTTTTTTAACACTTTTAATTTTGTAAGCGCTTTCGCGAAATTGCAAATCGAATAAAAGCTACGTTACGTCTATCTGTCCGTCAGTCCCTTCATTAGTATATTTAGCCGCAAGGAACTATTTTGCTGCAGGGGACGGATTTTCATAAAATCACGTAATCGAATTCTTACATTATTTCTAGAAAAATAGTTATATGGAATTAAATCTAACTTTGGAGTAGAATTATATATCCCCGCATTCTTTACTGTGGCATGGATTGTAATTTTTCCGGTTATTAATTTTATTTCTGAGAATTTTAAATTCTTAAAACAAATAAAATTAAACCCTTTTTTCCGAACATTCAATAGAGGGAAGGTTTAAGTTATGTGGCCCTGGATAGTGAGGAGTGAAGTTCAGAGTGGATTATTTGAGGGAGTTGGTTTGTTATTTAGCGGGGGTACAAGCAAGCAGTGCCAAGACTGAAATTATGGAATGTTAAAGAAAGTTTGGTGTTTAAAAGTCATTTGAAATTTAAAAAAAGTAATATTTTAAATCAACTAAAGACAAAAGGCACCATGTAAATATCACGCTAACGAGGAGTTTGTCATCTACTACATAAAATGGCATGAGAGCCTAGGGGATGGGTAAAAGAAGAAAGCTTCTTTCGATCGCTGCGATGGCAAACCTGACGAATTCCTTTCCTGTGAGCTACATAAAAGGAACTAACACTACGACCAGTCTTCACCGGTGACTTGTTACTAACAAATTTGTTCTCCCAGGGATCCGTCACACTACCGACACCGCGAGAGCTGACACCGGCAGCCGAACTTGAGTAAGGGTCAGCAATCCTGTCAGCACGGTGTACAGCATGTAGCTTGAATCATACTTAAGGTTCAAGTACATATATTACAATCTGTGTGTGTATTGGTGTATAGAATAGTGAAATAAAAATTTTTCGAACGAAATTTGAGAATCCGAAATGTCTCGGAACCTGTAAACGATGACAGTGAATGTCAGCCACATGGCCTTAGTGAACTATGTGATGTCGGTTGAGAATTAGAAACTCCAAGTAATGAATGTGTAATCGAGGTTCGGAAAATTTCGACAAACCTTGAAGGCAATATATCTGGAAATATAAATGAGTTTATTTCGAGAATAACTTCACAGTTAACAACAAAATTCAGAACAGAGGCTCAGAAAATTTCGGTAGAATTGACGGCAAAACTTCGTGTAGAAACAGTGAAACTGAAAAAGAGTTTTCAAAGAAAATTCAGAATGAGTGAAACAGTGCCATTACTGAAGTTTGTGATTGTTAAAAGAAATTTGTATCAACAAATCAGCTCAAACAAATAGGCGACTGAGAATTCTCATTCTGCCGAGGAATTAGTCGGCTACATTTACAGACTTATTACCTTTCACTAATATTCTGGAATTGGACCCATGAAAACTGATTGATAACACTTTTGAATTCATTGACCCCCGATGTCCATGAGAACATTACTTTTTGAAGTTTGGTACCAGCGACATTAGATACGGAAGAATATAGAGCATGTGCGGAATAATACTGACATGGCAGAACTGAAGTACTGATAAACAAACTTATTAGAGTTCCACATTTTTTCACAAAGAAAGAGTTTCATTTTAGTTGGCTGAACTTTTTAAAATCTCTCAGAAATAAGCATCTATTTGCGGTGGAGTAAAACGCCCACAACATAAGGGAAATTCGCTTTCTTCTTCCCGTTATTAACCATATATTTTGTAAACACAATATCAAAATAGAATTACAGACTTCAAATCCTTACACAGTTTTGAGTTTATAACTTCCGGAAGAAATGGGTAAAAGCGAGAATGTTGAAGGACAGGGATCCCTTCACACTGCGGACGGTCTAACAGGCTAATTATGTGAGGCTACAGTAAAATTGGCTCCGAAAAGCCTAGTGAAATTCTCTTCCCCAACCAATTTTAGAAGCATGCATTCGGAATTTGAATAAGAAGAGCTTAATTAATCCAGAATGATATACGGTGTGAAGGTGTAGGGACCAGAAGGTGGTTGACAAGAATGCGAGAGAATTAATAAAATATTCTCTAAGGAAGTAATAAATGTGCACAGAAATTCTGCAAGAAACATGGCTAATTGAGAATATATAGAACAGCATAAAAGTTGAATGTTATGAGCGACAGTGAAGAGTTGGGTGTGTGGGTTACACCAAATGGTGAAGGTACTACAAGACATAATTCGGAATGGCGTAAAATAATGGAAGACGGTGAGCTGGAAGAGGGAAGTAAAGGAAGAGACAGTAAAATTGGCATGCCATATATTTAACAGTTTCTTTCATAGAAAAATATAAATATTTTTTTTGTATTCTACGTAAACACAATTCTGTAAGTTTTCATGCCACAGTGTAGACTAACCTCATTTCAAATCCAGAAAATAATACCATAAATATTAAATATTTAAATGAAACAAGATATAAGAATACTGTTCACAGTACGTCATAAAACAAAACAATTTCAATGACCACAATATTCTTAAGCATGTGACGTAATTACAAACTTCAAGCACCGGTTAAAATGACGTAATGTTACGCACTCGGAAATTCCAAGCTCAAAAAAAATACGAAATGCCAAAAGACAGAAGATATACTATAAATTAAAACTGAGGAGCTTTCGAATAATTATTCTTGAGTAAGAAAGTATTAAACATACTGCATACTGTTTACTGCACACTGTAACGTAACACTGAAGAGTGTTCTGGTAATTATTCTTGCCTAAAAATAATAAGCAGTTCATTACCAGGTAAATAATTCCGAAGCGCAATTCCATACTTTTGTATCTGCCCTGCCTCTCTGTACCTTATTTTTACATTTATCTCAACAAGTGCACAAGGTAGGACGTTAATGAACATAAAATATTTGTCTTGTTCGTCTCTAAAATCCTGTCTAAAGAACTATATTCCAAAAATATCTGACAGAGATATTATCCTAAATATATATGGGTCATAACGTAAAGTTCCGCTATTATTGTCAGATTTTTGTTTAATACTAGATTTTCTCGAAATTTGTTTGAAAGTTCAGTCTATTTCTGAAAATTTCCGTATATTTTATACTCTTAATCGAAAGCAGGAACCGTGGAAAAGACGTTTTTTGTTCTTGTCAAATTATATCCATAAAATTATACAGTCACTAAAATCTGATAAAAATAAGAGGTATATAAGATGTATACATAAGTAAAAATATGATAATATACCACTCATTTTTATTTAAAATAAGAATTTTCATATATAAATTTGCAGATCATCTCATATTACTTATTTTGTGTTCCGTAACAATTTTCCTGAAACTGGTACATGTGATAAGATAATGTGTAAAATTTTGTACCCGTAGAGAGGACAGAGAAATAAATGTAACAGGTTGACTAGTTATTTCCATAAAGGACAATTTGGGCTGCAGACACACACATTCAGGAAACATTCCGTTGCGATCTTTTTTCGCAAGAATAATTATTCGCACGTGCCTCAGTGTTACGTTACACGTACATTACATGCCTGTTTTTGTTTTTATCTTGTTGTTTGTGCCTGGTGGATGCGTGTGCATAATGTTACGTCATTTAAACAGCTGTTTGACGTTTGTTATTATGTGGTGTGTTGAAGAATATTGCGACATGCATCGGTAAAGTTGTTTAT
>Ga0131853_10002683_pt1 | contig 31867 bp, 19 predicted proteins | sample TergutLab28metaG_FD_92764 | JGI IMG/M metagenome (GOLD analysis project Ga0131853, IMG submission 92764) | Labiotermes labralis P1 segment gut microbial communities from Petit-Saut dam, French Guiana - Lab288 P1 (version 2) (version 2) | ecosystem: Host-associated > Arthropoda: Insects >... | reverse complement strand
ATGCACGGTGTTGACATCCTATGTCAATATATGTCATGGTTTAATTGTAAGATTACAGCAGTTTGGCAATACAACACCAAAGGCACAAGAGGCAAATAGTTTTCCCACATATGAATCTGTTCCGAAAGCACATACAAATAAAGGTAAGGACATATTTGTTCCTGTTTAATTAAGCACGATTCCATGGGAAATTATGGAAGTGGGAATATATAAAAAGAATACCGTTCTCTTGGATGTGATGTGCTGCAGCATGGTTTAATGTCTCAGAGGACTTTAGTGAAGAGTGGAACCCTCACAAATGACGGGGAGTGTGTATACACAAAATGATACTCAGATAAATCACACAATGATATGAGTTGTGCCGTAGTCTAACGAATGAGCTCGCATAGAACTGGAAAAGTAAACGATTAAAAATGTGTCCTTTAAAATTTGAGATCCGCTTGATACGCCATTTTGTTACGAAGACCTCAAAATGGTTAAACGTTGGAAGCCATTAGATATGTTTTCTCAGTCTGAAGTTGATTTTGTTCTAGAACTCTCACATCATGTCTACTATTATTTGTAGACAATGTGAGTTCAAATTGATGCTTGCAATTATTGTTACAAGTTACCTTACAGGTTACACGCTGTACGTCAAATTTTTATTGCACTCACTCGAAATTTCGCCTATCTTAATTGAAACAGTTTGTTTTTACACCCGCAAAGCAGCTGTTTAATATCATTCTGTTTAAGAACCAAGAATTTATTTTTAGTAAAAATGCTGCAGCATAAATTTGGGTTAAGTACAATGTACATTTCCATACACTTTAGTGACGGAAGCTCAGTGTGAGTGTGAAAGAGGCGCACTGTGAATAGAGAAATTCTCTTTTTTTTTTTATTTTGTACAATGACCAACCAATGCACAATTAATTGACAAATTATTATACTGATCCTACATGTTGCGACATTATTGTGTCATCCTCAGGGAGCTCATAGCTAGTACCTTGCTAAGTTACACAATTATGTCAATGCAGTTGTTGGTAATATAATTTAAAATTTCACATATGTTTTATGCTGTTGAAATTTCGATGTTTAAAATCTTTAAAATATTATAATTGTCTTATTTACAATAAAATGGCTAAAATAGTTTTGTTGTTATAATTCACACGAAGTCCTGTGTGGTGGCCGTATATATAATCTGTATGTTGATGCTGTCTTCATACTGGCCCGGTTATGTAAACACCGGGGCAGTATTAACTACGAGCTCCTTGAGGATGACACAACAGTGTCGAAACATGTAGAAGCAGTATAGTAATTTGTCAATTAACTGTGCAGTAGTTGGTCATTGTACAAAATAATAAAAGATGCACGGTACAGGTATTAAAATAATAGAGACATTTTCTGTATCCCACTCATTCAGCTAGCTACGTGTTTGAATTGTAATGATCTGATTCTTTTCAACTCGCAAAAACTAAGCAGAAATATTAACTCATGCAAAAAGGAATGGGAATCAGGTCAGGTTAGAAATGTGGGTTTATAAAAGTGTTACCACTGCTGAACATGCCCCATACCTCGGGGTAAGTTTGTCTACCAAAATGGGTCAGGTTCAGAAAAAAAGTCAAAAGTAACCATACTATCTGGCATTGGACTGACAGCATATATAAACAGCCAAAGTATTAAAATACCAAAAGATATTCATGTTCTATCTCTATTAGTCATATTTTAACCCTCCGGGCAGGAGTTATTCTATCGACCTTCTCATGCATCTTTGCTAGTACCTTACTGGATGTCTGAATAGTAGAAACACCGATTCTGTCGATATTAAATATAAGCCCTTCTGAAATTTTGTGTTACTGGCTTATCTGTCGGGGACCGAAGTAGCACAGTAGTTAAGGTGCTACGCTACAAATCGGAAAGTTGCTGTTTCGATTTCAGATGGTGTCATTGGAATTTTTCATTGACATAATCCTTCCGACTCAGTCTCTAACACAAATGAGTACCAGGGGTATTTACTGGGGGTAAAAGCGGCCGGTGCGTAAGGCTGACAACATTACTATCATCCTGGGCCATTGTCACGTAATCTGGGAAAACTTCCTGGAACCCTTTGGGCACCTCGGGCCTGTAATTGGACTGATTTACCTTTTAGCTTATCTGTCTGTATACATCAAAGTCACATAAACTCTGACTTTGTGAATCCTGCGATTTGGGCCATACTGGTTGCTTCTTGATTGTGAAGTGAAAGATTTTTCTGGCGCTATCTCATAGTTGCGAAAAGTGACTTTTGACTTCATCATATCTATCTGTCATCATGAAACGACTTGGCTACTACTGGACGGATTTACTTGTAAAGTTTTATAATGGAGACCTGCATTAAAATCTGTCGAGAAGATTCGTTTGGATAAAATCGGGAAAAAATACATGAAGACCCATGCGTACTTTTGCTGTTGACTGTGAAAAAAAAAAAAGAACTCATTTTTGCTTTCCATGGCAACATTTTTAGCATTCTTCTCTCATTTCGTTACAGAAGTTGTTCAAGCAACACAGCTGAACTCATATGTGCGTTAGGGAGAGCAAAATATCCGAAAGCGCCACAGTGTCACGTTGCACGTACATTGCGTGACTTGTTAGATTTCGCGAACGTATGGCGCCACATGGCGACTGGGATAGCGTAGTCGGTATAGCGACTTGCTACGGCCTGGTTGGTCCTGGGTTCGAATTTCGGTGGAGGTGAGATTTACAGTGCCACCTAGACCGGTCTCGAGGCCACCCAGCCTCCTGTACAGTGAGTATCGGTTCTTTCTCCGGTGTCAAGCGGCCGGATCATGGTCCTGACCACCCATCTCTTTCTACTGCCGAGTTGCGAATTGGTTGGAGCTGTATCTCGGCGTCTGGTCTGTGCCTGCATAGGAATGTCTTGGGGTGTCTTTACTTCTCCCTTTGGAGCCGCTTAGGACCAGCCGTCTTTTTCGCCTTGTTGAAAAGATATTGCAGATCACTAGCGTCTGCAAACTCTCTACATTTTCTTTCACGTCTCACTGAACATTATCTGCAGATTAATGACACGTTCTTTCAAACCTTCGTCCAAGTCTGGAGTGGATACACGCTTAAATCAATTCTTAGTTTTTGACACGCGATCCTGGAAGATGCTTAGTAATTTTGCCACGTAACATGCCATGGCACAGACAGAGAGCAGGTGTATACCTGTAGTCATTAACCTCGATTTTAGACGGGTGTGAGTGATGAAACATCGCGCCCCGACCGCTTTACCCGCCGGAGAAAACCCGTTTACCCATTGTACAGAAGAGTGGGTGGGATTTAGGGTCCGTCTGGACGGATGTTGAGAAGAGAAAATCTCTTGCCACCACTGGAGTTTGAACCCCGAACCGTCTAACCGGATAATCCTAGTCGAACGAATATTATCCTGTGATCATTGGAACCTCATAATTTTTAGGCGCGTTCGCAAAATTGCGAAAATTGACTATTAGCTTCGTCATATCTGTCCGTCCGTCCGTCTGCCCGCACAGAACAACTCGGCTACCACTGGACGGATTTTCATGAAATTTAATATTGGAATATTTTTCGGAATTCTGTCGAGAAAATTCCATTTTAATTACAACCAGACAAAAATAAAGGGTACTTTAAATGAAGACCAATAAACAGTTTTGATAACATGTCGTTCAGTTCTCCTTAGAATAAAAAAATGTTTCAGACGTAAATTGTAGAGAAACTCGAAACATACATTTTATGTTCAATAACTTTTTTTTCTTCGAAAATCGTGCCGTTTGTGAGATAAAGTGGAAAAATATCGCAGAGCGAGGCAGGCCGAACAGATGACAATATGGCGAATGTGCATTGCATGCTGGAAACCCAAGGCTACAAATACACACTCAGGTTGTGTAATACATATTGCTGTTCCACTGAAACAATGGTTGCACGAAAGCGCCACGATGTTGCGTCACATGTATAGTCCCTATCTTGTTTTGATACTGAACTAAGGCTTCTAGTTTTCTACTAATGGGAATTGCATTTATCAGCATCTCTTGATCATATTGTTCAACTGTTTTTCGTTGTGCACATGAAACATTCTTCTTGGCGCTAAAAGCAGCGGAATTGTGTAAAAGTTTTAAAAACATTTAAGCACATTTTTTTTTAAATTTCAGTGGAACTATACTTCAGTTATTACTTCAATTTTTATCAAGAAACACTGTGTTGCATTTAACAGTATAACAAGAGATAACAAAGGACATTTACTCCGTCCAAGTTCATAACTATTACTCTGAGGCAAATTCGGCGACACTGAAGGGCTTGCCTCAAATGTCATGATATAATAACTAAGTGCCACTCTTAGCAGGTAGGCCTACCAAAAAATTTGGCAGACCAAACACATTGGTTGGACATGTTTTAGACCCTCTGTTCAATGACAATCTGATCTAATATTATAACTGTTTCTCAGCGGAAACTTACGACGTAAAATGCATCACACACGCCAATTATTAGAACGAATACACTAAGAAGAAAGAACCGCTCGTTAACAAAGCAAACACAGGAAGACAGCACGTTCCCACTACATTCTGTCGGCAGCCATAATATTTAAACTGCTTAGCGTCTAAAGAGGCAATCAGCGAAATAATGCATCTGATGCCTCTTGCGAGAATCCTGAAGATGCCCCTTTTTCTCCTAATTAATCTACAGCCTAATGAGTACTGCAGGTAACCTGTTAGGGTCTAGACCGCACCTTTCGAACAAAGAAAAGCCCGATGGAAATGACAGAAGGTTATCACCAATTAAAATATTGCAATGTGGGTTCGGGAATTTGTTGCTACATGTGCAGTCTTCATGAACACTAGTCATAACGCCTTAAAGAAGAGGTCACAAGCCTCTATTTATAATTCCGTGACCAAACCACCTCTGCAGACAACTCCTAGAATGATTTACTTTGCGAGGTCTTGCACTGTCTTGTTGAAAGAAAGGCATGGGTTCTATTGTAATCGGAGAGACGTTCAAACAACGATGTCCAATCCTATCAGCACCAACAAAAGCACTATTCTATATCTTGTGTATTTTAACACTAATTTGCTTCTACACGTTTCGGCGCCATTGCCATCTTTAGGGATCTAACATCAACGTTGTTAAAACGTACAGCAATAAAATATTTTTACAATAATCGTACATATCAAATGTGCAGGTGTTAGTTAAAATATACTGCACTTGAAAAGTTATTATAAAATGAGAGTATAGTTTGTTGTTGAATACAAGTTGTCTCTTTGTTAAATGTTCAACATTTCTTATCCGAATTGGATCCTGTCTCCGTATGTTATGTCTAGGTTGTTTGGAGTGTGTCAGGAGACTGCAATCAGCAGCACACCATACCTTAATTTTGTAATAGTATTTTAAATACTGCACATTTACCTAAAACCTGCACATTTCATATATAAGATTATAGTAAAACTGTTTTATTGCAGTACTTTCTAACATAATTGGTGAAAGCTCCCCGAGGATGGCGATTGCGCCGAAACATGTAGGGGCAAATTAATAGTAAAATACGTAATGTATGGAATAGTGCATTTGTTGTTGTTGAAAGTGTCAAAATTTGTTCAGTGTGTCCTCTGGTTTTATGTTCCCAGAAAATATGAGCCCATATTTCTAGTAGCACTCACACATCGCCACCCACCATAACGAAGATCATCTAATGAACTTCTTGGATGAACAAGGATTTTATACGGAACAGTGTCTATTACTCTGAGAACTTAATTATCTATTGAGATAACACCAACAAGTGTGAGGTCTTCATAATTATTGTATATTCCATGACAGTACTTTTACATGAACTTCACTTCTTGCAGGAACTACGTTTTCGAAAAGTGTTGTAAAGGAACGCGATCCTCGAATGAAGAGTAAGGACGCGTACAGATCACACGAGTTCTCTCCCATATCATGCTTGTGGGCGGGTCGGTGAAAGGGCAAAGTTTTTGTAAGCGAAGCGAATCAATTGGAAATAAAAAATGATGTTTATCAGATAAAACAATCTTCCCATATACTCTTAATTTTTCCTACATTAAACATGACTGATTAAAAGTACTGACAATTTAATACTTGTATGTTTTTTATTAACGGGTTTGGTACGCAATATGAAACAATTCAAGACGTCATATTTTAGGCCACGTAGCAACATTTTGTCTGTCAAATGACGCTGCTTTCCTTTTATCAGTGCTTTTAAAAGGTATGACTGGCATATTGTGCAAATGTCAGGTGGTACGGCTACCTTTACCTTCGAAATCCATTTGATGAACATTCAACGCGGTACTGCCTTGTCGTATGACTACGACTATTGACACTAAAGTGTTAATAACAATTTGATGTGTCGGAAAATTTAACAGTTAAGACGGCACTCCCTGAGGATGGGGCCGACGAGCGCCGAAACGCTTCGGAATATTAAACAATGTAACTTGGTTCATGAGCAGTGGTGTAATGTACTGCGGTTTGATGGAGAAACATCAGTATGAACATGATGCACGTTACGTAAATACGCTCTTGAGGTTAACAGTTTACCCATTTTCGAAAGATTTAACTTCCACATCACATTAACGAAAGAAATTAATTGTTTATTCTTTGCCAACGTCAATTGATTCTGGTCATCGATTCTACTCATTATTTATTCTATGATTAATGGAAATAAAGTGTTTTTGGAAATAAAAAAAAATCCACTTTTTTTTACCTGTGATGATGATGCGACCTGGATACGCGCTGGCGTGGACTTCCCCAGTCAGGCGGTGCACTGTTCTACAGGCGTACGTCTTGTAACCGTCGCTTGGTCCTGCGTTGTAGATGTAAAGGTCGCCACTTGTAAGAACTGCGTACTTGCCACCTAAACACAATCGCTCATAAAGACATATCCACAGGCTGAAATGTTTTCCCCACACGTACTTCCCAATACACGCATTCGCGTCTTCTCCCGCCCCTTGTATTCTACAGATTACACATACACAATATACCGTGAGACCTGTTAGCCATCTTTGGTTACATTAACAGCCACCCAACACACACAGGTGGTCAAACTTTGTAAACTTGTGGATTCAGAGTATGTCACTGTTAATATGGTACACACACACACACACACACACACACACACACACACACACACAGACACACACACACAGACACACATATATGGTACAACTGCATGACAGAGAATCATTAATCTGTATCTTAAACACACTGTTGTATAATATAATATTATATTATATGAAACTCAGCAACAATACTGTCATTCATTAGGTGAAAAATATTCATCGATTTTTGACTGTCTTGTTCACACCTTACCTGCAGTGCCTCAGTACCACAAGCGCATCCAGAATTTTTCTTTTGAGGGAGGGGGGCTGACCCTGAGGTTATATATAATTTATGTTTGATTTTACAAACTATAACCGTTGGAGAGAATCACTTTAGTTAGAATGATAAAAATTAATTTCTGAAATGTAGTGATACGTAATGTTTACGTATGAGGGAGATCAGTAGCATCTGGCAGTTTACACAAAAGGTCGGTGTGATACCAAGGGGAAGGATATGTTAGAAGAGCAGAGAGTGAGATGGAGTCATGTGTGAAGTAGGATAGACAGAGAGCTGGAGAGTGAGAAAGTAGAGTTTAGCATAAGATAGAAGATGCTGAATGTATATATAGAGGGGATTTTAGTTTATTAGGCATTTGTCAATTACAAATTTAATAGGTTTTTAAAGTTTGCAGGGACAGTCAAAATTCGAGGGTTTGACACTTTTTCGAGATGTAAATCAGGAGAGGGTGGATCCCGTGTTAATTACGGTAGCACGTTAAAACTGGCCGATAGAAGACGCTTATACGGGGTTTACAAATATTATTTTACGGGATACCGCGTCAGTCGTTTGGAACCAATGGGGACATAGGATACGACATTTTAAAGTTCTGTATGCACTGGGAAACTGCTAAATTTACGTACATGGGACCAATCAGACTGGTTAGAAAAATTATAGTAAGGGGATTTAAACAAGAAAACCAACTTCCCTTATTGTAGCCAACTACGCACAAGTTTTTCGGTTGTCATGGAGCAAGGACGCGTGAGAGCATCGCTCCTAATTTAGGCCAGATTTACAATCTAAATTTTCTAACTGGAAATTAATAAGTGTTCCTACGGGGATGTGGGGGGAGGGTACAATTTTGAAATTAGTTATCACATCGGATATGTGTTTTCACCAAATTTCGGACCTTGTAAATGTCTATTATTACACAAATGTTGATATACAGTGAAGACGTCAACTGACAAAGTGATCCGTGCTACGTTTATCGCATGTCATCGGAACGTGTAACAAATTAGCGCCCTTTGCCTCATTTATAAACCACACGAAAGATACTCCAGATTACCAATTAAACATCGATTGTCTTAACAATTCTTCTTTACTGATTTCACAACACTCTAATCATGTTAGTCCCTGTAAACTAGGTCTCATGCAAAACGACTGAGTGAGAAAGGTGAGCCGCACGGTTATAAGACTATGTTATGAAAATCATGTAAATTCTTCAAGCCGACATCTAGTTAGGGTACAGGGAAAATTAAAGTACCCAAACAAGAGAACATTTATTTTCGTAAGTTTTAAAATATTTTTCAATATTCCAGTGTCCTAGGTATCAGCCGATTTCAGTGGGCGATTTAGGTTGAAGCTTAAATCACGTAAAACCTTGATATCGTTGTGTCTACAAAATTTCTTTTCTTTAAATTTCACTTTGGGGAGGGTCTGCTGCCTGGCAGTCCCCCGCCTTAGGTGTGCCAATGCTCAGTACTGTTGTACAGACAGAAAGATCGAAGGTACACTGAGGTTGGTGAGCCGAGGAATATCGAATTGAGACACACACTGCTGAGCTTCCTTATGGCAGGTGCAGGTAATGGCCTACTGTGATTTGTGTTCCCTCTGTTACTCTTCTTGTCACGATCTTTATTTTCACAATGTGAGTCTTGGTGCTGTTCTTCTCTTCCCTTGAATTTTTTTTCCCCGATCTTCATGTATGACAGAAGGCACTTGTTCTTGCACAATAATTTCAGTATCACCACCTTCAATCTCATCGACCGAAGCTAAGTCCTTGTGAACATCGTGTGGAAGACAGCATATCACTTGCTTCAGTCCCATATTTGCCGTACATTCTTCAGTTGCTCCTGGTGATTATTAAATCCTGCTCTTCGAAGCAATTCACAATTGTTTCTCTTCAAATCTGTCCCCAAGCACCATTTAACATCGAATTGCGCGTAACACTGTCTGGTGTGTTAAAATAAGACTTCGTGTTTTAGTTTCTGCGATTGTGTCAATGTTATGTAAAGTCTGCTGGAGATATCACCATTTTACAGCACCTATGATACCCTTTTCCAAAGGTAAACTTTAGATGTTAGGTTTGGTGGAAGGAATTTCACCGTTACATTGCTTATCACTTTTGCCACAAAGTGACTAGTTGCTTTGTCTACAAGCAACAAAGTTTTCCGATTTTTTTCAACATAAGGTCAGACCTTCAAGCAATTCTTCAAAAACTGCTTGGGTCATCCACGTCTTTTTATTGGAAAACGAGTCAATTGTAAGAAGCTTGGTGTACGTATACCGGTTTTTTATTTCACGAGGACATGCAGCATTAAAAATGACTTTTTACCAGAGACCCTACCAAGAATAGAACATATAATCTTTCCGCGGATATTCATATAGAATGAAGCTCTTTCTGGGTATATGTGGATAAACCAAACCTGTCTCATCTGTTTTAAACCGATTTGAGAGTGAGTGTTCACTTATTATTTGGTGCACTTTTGATTTCCTGTCTTCCACGGCTTCTACGTCTACTCCTGCCAAATTCACCAGACAGGAATAAAGTTAATGTTGGATAGTGTCTTCAAAGATTTAAGCCATCTGTTACTTGCCCGAAAATTTTCTACATGAAATATCTGTACCGTTATCCTGACTTGTATTTTACGCATTGGTCCGGTAACTGGGATATTCATTCCACGACTTAATAGACACAATTTGTAACATGACAGCATTACCATTCTCATCATGTCTTTTTTAATTTTCGCTTCCTTTCAGTTACTAAAATTTTCTGCCCAAACCTTCGGTATTGCACCCCTGTTTTGTTTACGTTCCCAACAGTGGATTTCGCAACTGCACGGCAGTTCGATCGTGGACTAAGATCAATATCAGTTAGTCTAGCACTTTCTTTTTTTTTCTATATATTCGAAGCGTTAAACCCTTTTCTCTTGAGCCCATGCTACTTATTCTCATGTTTTTAAATAACACGCAGTAACAACCTCCTGAGCCTACAAATATGGAAACATGCGCTAACTTGTGCAAGCGTACAGTTCAGAGTGCACAGACAGGTGGTCAAGATAGACAACAGGTGCAGTACATGACCATGTCACTGAATAGGGCCTTGAAGTACAGTAATGGTTAAGTTCCACTAGGAAATTCCAATCTGTTTGCTGTCCATGCTTGTGGAGCAAGGATGGAGGTTGATTGGGCAACAGGTGGTTCATCTAATGAATGAGAATTCAGTTCACATACAACATGAAACAAAACCAATAAAAGTCTTTAGGTCGGCTAAGAATCAAGATACACGTTTGGCCAAGTTATGGAATAATGACCATGTAGCATACCAAAGTAATTTGCTTGTTACGTAAAAGTGTGGACAACTGTGACAGGTGGCCGATTTACAACGGCTGCCAGCTTCAAAGGCTTCACTGTATATAGGGTAAAGATGACTAACATGGAGCTTCGTCGTCTTTTGGCCACAGTAAACATTCAGACAGTAAAAATGAGGTAGCTTCTAGTGTACTTTAAAGCTAAGCCATCCTGCATTAAGCACAATGATTGTTAAGTTATAAAAGTGATTCATTAGGAGATGAAAACACTGTAAGAAACAGTAGAAACTGACACTTAATAGGGGGTGGTTCCTACAATGGGATAGGGCAGTTGAAAAAATTTAGGGCAAGAAAACAATTCAAAAAGTCCAACAAAATATTTGTTTGTTATAACTAAAAATAAGTTTTTGTTAACTCTTTGTTGCCCATAGTACAAAATCTATAGTTACTTACACATCACACACACAAGGAATCCTTGTTATATAGACTGCACACACAGCGAGTGCCCACGTTAGGAATTGATCACACAAGTCACAAACAAGAGCCCTTGTCACACAACAGCATTGGCCCACCTTAGATATTCTTCGTCGTCACGGTATTCAGAGAAGAAGCCTGCTTAGTACAAACATTCGGTATCAGCTTTATCCTCACTCTCTTTTCCCCAGCACCACCTTCTACTGAATCCGAAGTTGCAGCTAAGAGACATGACGGTAATATTGATTTTTAATTGCACTGCTTCTGCTCTTCACCATGGACCCGGTAAGCCTACGTTTTCCCGTGGAAAGGGTTTAAATTTTGCTGCCTACCTTTTGTTTCTTAGGGACTTGTGACAGTTAAGTTTCCTGCCCGTGTCAGTAAGCTTGTTCTCTCCTATTTCCTTCATTCTGTCTTATAAGATGAGGTTGTTCCGATCTTTGCCGAAACAGCTGCAGGATATCCAACGTTATTTAAGTCTTGTTTTGAAACTGAAGGCAAGGGACTAAGACTTGCAGGGCGGATTTGTCTGCTTGAACAAGATCTCGACGTATTTGGAGTGGATGCTATTGGTTTATCATAAAAGACTGTGGGAGAACTAGAATATTTTGTCCCTGTAGACTGTAGAGTCATTGACCTTACTCAGTTGTAATCGCGGATTTCTGTATGCTCAGCGGAATTCTGTTGTCTGTTTAGTCACATAGATCATTTATGAGCACACTCTTCAAAATCTGCATCCTCTTCCTCAATGTTAGTTGGAAAATTAGCAGACATACTTTTAAAGTTACTGCGGTTCAGTGGATATGTGCCACTTTTCTGGTATATGACAAGCACATACATACATATGTATGTATGTACGTATGTATATATGTATGTATGTATGTATGCATGCATGCATGTATGTATGTATGTATGTATGCATGCATGTATGTGTGTATGTATGTATGCATGCATGTATGTATGTATGTGCGTATGTATGTATGTATACACTGTGACACCCTGTTGCCGGGATAATGTAGTCGGTCAGGGGATCAAATCCGGGGGCAGCGAGATTTTCCGTAAAATCCAGAAGAGCCCCGAAGTCCATCCAGCCTCTTTTACAATGGCTATGGATATTTGACGCGGTTGAAGCGACCGGGGCATGATGCCCACAACCCATCCCGTTCTAGCGCCGAGGTGGCAAATCGGTTGAAGCTACCATAACTCTGCCTCCACTCTGTGCCTGCAGGGGCATGTCATGGGGTGAACGTACATATATTACATACCGCCGATCCCCAAACTGTGCGCCGTGGGCCTGGGGCGCTGCAGGAAATTTAAAAATATTGTTTTTTTTTCTTTCAACTTTCGTGTGTTATTCTTTCAAGCGTCTACTAAGTTGTCTGGGCAAACAGTTATTAAGTGGTTTGGACCTAACTACTTATTAAAGAGAATTGTTAGTTATTTCGTTTGACCTGAGGGCACCGTAAAAAAAAATTGTTGAGGCACTAAGGGTAGTGTGAACCGAAAAAGTTTGGAAACCGCTGCTCTGTACACTAGGTTATATACATACGCTTATAAGATAAAGTTGTCTGCGTATATACTGTGAACGTATACAGGATGAAGTATACTGCAGCCATTCTTGGGCAGAGATGAGTGGTCAGCTTCACTTAATAATTTAACAAATACACAGTCGGACACCATCTAACGAAACTATGTATATTCATACAAGTTTTAATTGTGTTTTCATTTATTAGCTACTTATAGCTTACATGAAACTGTACAGATGTTTTCAGCTATTTATTTATTAAATGATAAGCGCAACGGCATATCCACCACTAAGGTGGTCAGCTTCACGCACGGCTACTTGACTTCGGGGGTAGAGCACCAGGTACCCACTGAATAGGAAGCTGAATGGACCACAAAGCTGCTTCAGAGAAGATAAAATCTCTTTCCTCTGCCGAGAATCGAATCTTTTCCGCCGTCACAGTGAGCTAACATTCTAATTACTTTTGCACGCCCCTACTGGTTACATTCACCTCTAGTGGCCATAACTTTTATTCACCAAACAGCGAACCGGACTTTTGGCAGGCCATAAGGCTATTGGTTTTTGAACCCCTGTAAGAATAAAAGTAAGTGTGGGTGACTAAAACCCTGGAATCTGATAATCTGGATTATTCCCCGAAGTTCTGTTCCACCCAGCACATACAGAAGAGGAAAGCTTTGAAGTTGAGTGGCTAAATCTCCTGCCACATATCTGAAGTTCCATGCTTTAAATTTTGGTCCAGAAAACGGCTGTCTTAACTGAGCATTATCTGGCTTTTTTTTTACTTGTTTCAACAACAGAGGAGTGTACTTCAATTTGCATCAAGACCGCTTCAGGAACATGCGAGTGTATCTCAATTTGCATCATGACTGTTTCAGGAACAGCCAATTTCACCCAAATTGCATGACGACCGCTTCAGGAACACACAATTTTATCTCAATTTGCATCTAGATCGCTTCAGGAACACACAATTGTATCCCAATTTGCATAACGATCGCTTCAGGAACATACAATTGTATCTCAATTTGCATCACGACCGCTTAAGGAACACACAATTGTATCCCAATTTGCATAACGATCGCTTCAGGAACACACAATTGTATCTCAATTTGCATCACGACCGCTTCAGAAACACACAATTGTAACTCAATTTCCATAACGATCGCTTCAGGAACACACAATTGTATCTCAATTTGCATCATGACCGCTTCAGGAACACACAATTGTATCTCAATTTGCATCACGACCGCTTCAGGAACACACAATTGTATCTCAATTTGCATCACGACTGCTTCAGGAACAGCCGATTTCACCTCAGTTGCGTGACGACCGCTTCAGAAAAACACAATTTATCTCAATTTGCATCAAGACCGCTTCAGGAATAAGCGATTGTTTGTCATTGTTCATCACGACTCATTCCTTCCGCAAATTCTGGCAGGGGACACAATCGAACCAGTCTGGGTTCAAACCCTAGAAATCAATTGAACCCAGAGCCTTTCCTCCCCCAAAAGGACATATTACCGCTTACAACACAAGTCCTTTGGTCAACAGAGGAAAACTCTTAACATAAGCAAAATTCCCATTTACAGTTCTAAGGTTTTCATAACATATGTCCAGGGATGCGTTCAGTACGCAATGCAGCTAAACTGGCTAAGGGACTTGAACTTGTACTTCGCGCTTTAGTTCTGTAGGCAGAAGGATTCAGGGGTGACCATTAAAGAGACTTCTAGAAGTGTGAGTCCGGAACGGGCCAACAATTAGCCCAAATCCACCTTAGCTAGATGATGATGATGATGATGATAATGATGACGTCTTTATTGAGCTCCAGAGAGAGACTGTTTTGGTGTCAACAATTATTCTAAATCTTACACTGAAATAAGCAGGCTACAGTCAAACTCCAGCTAGACGCAGAGATTCTGCTACAGTTGCAGGTGCAATACATTAAGCACTGGAAAGTGAGCGCGCAAAGTGTGACATCAAGAATTAACAAAATGTACACGAAATAACGTTGTATTAAATTACCACTCCCAAACAGTCCATGTAATTAAGATCGAGTGAATGCAAGGGAGTAGCATTAGGCTGCATCATAAAATTCAATACAATAATTATAAACAGATTTACACGAAGATCTGTGTACTTGGTGGATTTCATTTTACACCCAGGGGAAAAATTCTTAGTTGCGGCTTGGCAAACCACAGTCAAGACTTTCGGTACGCAACGAGGCCATCTACCTGCTGTGCCCGCAACCATAACAAGCTCACTAGATACGGGTCGACATTTGGAAGGCACTGTTGCAGATCGAATCAGGAAAATCCAAGATAACAAGAATTGAATGGTGTGTACTAGCAGAGTATACCGTATGAAAGCGTTTTCTCTTTATGATTCTGCGTGCAGTACAATATTAATTTTTCACTTTCAAATATGGCACAGTCTGTACAAATGTTATGTCATAAAGGTGAAGTGAAGTTGTATAATTATTAGTTAAATACAGTACGTTCTTCCGAAACTTTGGTACATTCCAATACTTTTGAGAACCTTCAATCTCATATGTGATGAAGATAGTCACAATATAGCTCTCAAGTAAATCTGTCCCTCCAGTATACGAAGGCATGGACTATGAGGGTTTAGTGATCGGCTCGACTCTCTGGTCACTTTATTCCGATGAGTCTAAGAGCCGGGCTGGATAGAGTGATGGCGATCTTTACTTCTGCAACTGTGACCAGGCACCACTGCTGCCTCGGAGAAAACAATAATTGTTGGTACATATGTAACGACAGTCTAGACAGTATTATTAGTTACTAAATATCCTTACAGATTCGCCAGATCGAGAGGTACAGGTAACTTGGTTCCTTTATTAACCATGAAGGCATATGGGTGTGAAGGTGTGGCATTATGCATTTTTAATCTTAACACCACAGGGATATGAATGGTCAACTTCACGTCCCTGTCGCCTTTACTTCCGAGGCAAGAATCTCCATTACCCATTGCGTAAGAGGCTGAATGCTTCTCTTATCTGAACTGGATGCCCTACAGAACAGAAAATCTGCTGTTCCTACCGGCAGTTCTACCACTAATCCCCTTTCCGTCAGCCCGTAGTCTGGTCACTGTACAAAATAAGCTATCTTGGCCACTGATCACCAATATAAAATGTTTCTGCAATGAGAGCTGTAAATGTTACTGTTATTGTCTACAGGATGAAATGAAATTCCCCCACAAACTAGCCGTAACGTGGGACCCTGTTAAACAAAAAGTCGAAAATATTTAACAGCATATGTCCTGCCACGTTAAGTTTTGGAATCAGGTGTCACTGTTCAGTTGCGCAAGGTAAAAAATAATGGAAGTATGGGCGCTTTGTAGTTTCTACAGCTGTACAGGATAATCGTCTGGAAACGTATGTTCATTCCTCGAGTACAAATGTGGATCCAGTTGATCGTCAGGACGACAGCCGATTGCCTTGGTTCCAGTTATCGCGCGATATCTCATGTATTTCTTCACGTTTCTTGTTCCACAGTTGCAAGTAGAATATATTCATTGAATGGTTTCCTTACATTTCTTGGACTACCTTTACAATTGCCGTTGCTGTTACAATGGATGTCTCAGGGAGACTTTGCTGCAGTCATCGAAACAAATTTCAGTCCGATGAATTTGAATACGATTATATAGCGCGAAATGCCGTGTTGCAGTAACACTTCCACTATTACACACACTGAAGGATAACACCTTGTTGCAGTATCCTGTTTACTGATCACTGCAGAGCCCTGCTGTATTGTCTGCAGGGTTTCGTGCGAATTTGTTTTTACTGTGTGTGTGTGTTAGGCCGACTTATTTTTTATTGCTATCTTGTGAGAACGTTAGATTAGATATGTATTTAATGTAAAGTAGTGGTTACTACTCACAGTTACACACCAAAATTGACAAAAATTGTAGTGCAGACACATTGTACTTAATTTAATTGAAAGTGAATCAGGGAATTTAAAAATTAAACATGCGAACTGTAAGAAATATGCTCATTACACTTTAATTTATGAACCTAGTGCAAACACTTTAACAGCCTATATTTACCTGTGTCTGTGTTGGGATAGATATTGACGGAGCCATCCTGGATCCATGAAGTGACCATGACGTACTCAGCAACGTAACTGGGGACCTGACATCGCAATACGGCAGTGTTCCCACTAATGACATACTCGTCATACACCTGCACGTCATACTTCTGCTTCACCACTGTAACACACGAGGATTACAACATCACTTCTACTTGCCAAATGCCCAGCACTTCGAAATAGCTGTGTAATATTTTCACAGAATAATATAGTAGAGTCTCGATATTCGTAAAACTCGGCATTCGGGATTTCGTCATTTCGTCATGATTTACTTTAATACCATATTTTCAATATTTCGTGATTGGGGCCGATGATTCTGAGAGTGCGTGGCTGGCAAGTCGGCTTTCCCCACTCTCCCCTTATTGCGCAGATCACGCCCGGCCCCGTCAAGCTCTATTTTTCATTAACTGAGGTGTAATGGGTTTGTGTTTTTTGTGATGTTTTATGCGGTGGCGTAGTTGGATGAGGCACTGCGCTACAAACCGGGAGGTCGTTTGTTTGATTCCCGATGGTGTCATTGGAATATTCCTTCCGGTCGCACTATGGCTCTGGGGTTGACTCAGCCTCTAACAGTAATCATTGGAATATTCCTTCCGGTCGCACTATGGCTCTGGGGTTGACTCAGCCTCTAACAGTAATGGGTACCAGGAGTATTTGCTGGGGGGTAGGGCTGACAACCTGCCCATCTTCATGTGCCGAGTGTCTTGAAATCTGGCAGCCTCAACCTTCAGGAAACTTTAGGGCGTGTCCAGGCCTGTAATGGGATTGTTTTACCTTTTATTGTTTACCTTTGAGTTTTTTTGTATTTCTGTTGGTGCTATTTCAATTTCTTGGATTCAAATGCAGAAAGACTTTTCCTTTACATTGAAAATAGATTCCTACATCCGTGAGGGTAACATCCATTGAAATTAACCACGAACTTCGAGACTCAAATATGCAGGTCATAGTTCAAAACACCAGTCATTTCTCCTTCGGTATAAATGCACCGCCATCACAACGTAGGAGCAGAATATCTTTTATTATGTCTAGAGCACTGATCAGGTATATTCATTCTGAAGTACCCTCTTGAAATCGATTTTCTATGAAGCTCCACTTAAATAAACTGTTGAAAACAAAGCACACGCTTCTAATTTATAGTTTATTGTTTTGTAATGTGGCCTAGAGATTGATGTGGATTGCATGTCTGACTTGTGAGAATGTCGAAATAAAGTGTCTGCGCGTCCCTGGATACTCAAACACGTAAACATCGCAATCTTGTATTTCCTGAATATCTGTAATATTCTTACGGCTAGCGAACCCAAAGTTTGCAGTTCCTACTCGCAACCTTCCAGAAACTTGAATTTTTAAAATCTAATTTGGTGCCCAAATCCCTCCCCACCCTTCCAGTCTGTTGTATCCCTATATCGCCTGGATCTACGAAACGTTTGTTGGGCGGTTCATAACTCTTAACTGGAGGATATCTGTAATAATTCTGCATCGCGAATTTCTTTGCCCTCGCAGACACAGAAATGTCTTGTCATTCCGGCAGAGACTCCTAGACAGCTTACCTTTGAATTATACCTAACGCCGCATGTTAAGCTACCAGATGTTTTAGGTAAATTCCGATTCAGTATAAAATATGACTTAACCTATCTATCTGGTTCTATTTTGAAACCAGACGACACGGTTACAGTAATTTCCACAACTCTTCCATTTCACTTGAAACTAATGAGGCATATTACAGCAATTTGCAACAGATGATAATGGTATTTGTTAGAGTAAATCGAAGTAGTGTCATCGTCTGTAAAATAGAATATTCACTGTCGACAGGCTGTCTAGCCTAAGAATGATGAAGTGCTTCCGCCTGAAAAAGAAGATGATATTTCAATGTTGTGCCTACCACCTCCCTTAAAGCCTTGGATGTGACACTTTATGCATCAGTGTGAAGACTTTCCCCAGTCTGGTCTATTTCGCTCCTGCAGACCACCAATAGGGCTCTACCAAATCCACACGAAGACCAGCACTTCATTAGTGGCGCAAGCATGCAAGCAAGCATGTCCCATGTTTTTCTGCTACGCCTTTCGAAGCCGAACTAAATAAAAATAAAACTACTCCAAGCACAAACAAAGAAGTCGTTTTGTCTTTAACCAACACACATAACAAGAAAATATCTGTCATTCCAAAAATTTTCTCTAGGTCTTTTGGGCAGCTTAAATGCCCCAAAGGAAAGAGAAATAACGACGGATACTTTGCATTAATCAGCCGTCCTCATGTAAATTCAGTAAAAGAATGGCTGCAGGAGAAAAAGAAGTTAAGAAAATCTGGAAAACAAATGTAAAAGAGATTGCAATGACGTTCAAAGGATTAAAATTGAGGATATATTCTTCGATAAAAATGAGACGCCCCTTATTTTAACTGCCTCTTCGATACGTCACCGTGAACTATCTATCTATCTCTCAGTGTCATTAAAATTCGGGATATATTTCGTGAAAGATGTTTACGTTCAGTTCTTATACCTGCAAAATTTTATCTTGAATTCTGAGCTCAAAAGAACAGGGAGGGTCATAATGTATGTATGTATGTATGTATGTACGTATGTACATATGTACTTATGTATGTATGTATATATGTATGTATGCATGTACGTACGTGCGTACGTACGTATGTATGTATGTGTGTGTGTGTGTATGAATGTATGTATGTATGCGATGTATGTATGTATGCATGTATATATGTATGTGTGTGTGTGTGTATGAATGTATGTATGTATGTTTGTGTATGTGTGTGTGTATTTTTGTATGTAATTTTGAATGTATGTATGTATGTATGTCGTACAAATTTCAAATACAGAGTGAATTTAAATCTGAAAACAGCAAAGCTGTGACGGCAAGTTTTATCAGCAGCGATTGGCAGCCACTAGAAACACCCATTTACGTACGAGTAGATTAACATTAGTTACGACTAAGGAACACACAAATAGTAACACTTGAAGAGAACATGTAATATAACCGGCAGCTAGTGCAGTTTTAATGACGTTTTACGAAAACTAACTATAACAGTGTCATATTTAAAACTTGACTTTTCCAAATGCATACTGTATACTGAAAATATTTATCTTCTTGTACAGTCTGTTGATGGCTTGTCTGTGCCAACGTACCCCTCCCGTGTGGACTTGGGCGTGTAACTTCCTTTCCGCTCAGCAAGCTTGAAGGTCTTGATCACAGGGTAAATTACGTGGTAAGTACCTGAAAGGTCCACGATCGACTACGACTCGCTGACACAGTAATGCACGCGTAATTCAGGTTTCTTTCTTTAAATGTATTTGTAAAAGTGCACTGTCTTCTACAAAATCGAAGTATGATTTTCGTTTAATATAGTATGATTATCAAGTGTAGAATACCACTGCACTTGGAGTAAACACACGTAACTTTACATTGATCTATTTTTGTATAATACCACTTATGATTGAAATATTGCCGAAATTATGTAAATTTGAATGGAACACCAAAATTTGCATGCGTGCGACTCCAACGGTCCAAAACAGAGTGTCTATCGCTTGCTACTTCTGCACTGTCCAAACCAACCAACAAACCCCCCCCCCCCTATGTACTGAAATGATTCTATTGGCCGAAATTCAAATTTAGAAAACCCAACAGGTCGAATTTAATTTTTTGGAAAGTCAAACCTTATTGGCTACGCTAATTCAAGTCAATAGAGCCCAAACTACGTTAAACGAACATTTGGGGTGATGCCCACTGGCACTTCCTACTGAATGAATTACATCCTCAAAAGTGTCAAAGTCTCTAGTTTCGCTCAGAAACACCGAGCTGCAAAACTACTACCAACTTAACAGTTGATGGATGTTCTACCCAGGCAAAAGGTTTTGAATGTCTTAACAGCCCTCACACACTCCTGCTGTTTTACCAAGTTACGTCATTTACAGCCAAAGGAATTTATCTCAAGGAAGAACGTTCAGGGTTTAAACCTGAATCGCCTGCCCATTTCAGGACTTGAACCTGAAATGACGGTAACATCTGTAAAGCCTAAACACGTAGCAGTTGGTTAAAAATACATGTTTTATTCGACTGTTACTTTTATTGGTTTCTTACATATTAACACAACCGAATTAGTGACGTATAGTTACTCAAAACACTTGACATCCGTTCAAGCCGCTTTAGTTGGACTGTAAGTCTATTTCCTTTCTTGTATAGCTTCACAGAGTGTAGCTAATATGGAGGGGTGCTGAAAAGTAATGCCGCCTTATTCCTTTACTCAAGATAAACCCACATAAGGGTCCAAACTAAACTGTGTTCAATTCTTTAGGCTTTCCCTAACCGGGCGCACGCACTTTAAACACCTGCCTCTAGGGGGTCGTGATTTGTGCTTGTAAACATGGCGGAGTGTAAAGCGAGGATGTCAGTGCGACGGAACGGCGTGTATTGATAGAGTTCCTGAATGCAGAAAACGTGCCTCCGACCGACATTCATCGGCGAACGAAAGTTTATGGACAGGTATGTTTAGACATCAATACTTTTCGATATTGGGCTGTTCGTGCTGGTGATGGAAAGATTGAACAGGTCTCTCTGAATCCGAGCTAAGAGAAAGGTGCGGGAAACCATGAACTGCAACGGGCGAGACTCACCGCAATCGTGTGCTAAAAGCACGACTTCGAAGAATTCGCCCTGACATTGAGCAGTCTCGCCTTCGACTTAAAATAGCCCAACTGCACACCAGTGTGAGAATGACTGCAGACTCATCTCCTTGATTTCACCGTCTTTGAAACACCCAGCATAACTACAGTCTTGAATTGGCGCGTCAGAAATTCATCATCTTCCATAACAGAAGGACCATCTTGTAGGAAACCACTATGTGGCCGGTGAAGTCAAGAGAGCGTTTCACTTTTGGTTTCTTCACCCAAACGCATAATTATACCGTGACGAAGTTGCGAAAATGACTTCGAAGTTGGCGAAAGTATGTACACCGCAAAGGTGATTATGTGGAGAAATCAGTGTATAGAGGCCAATAAAGTGTAAGGAAGATACAAGCTTAGATTTCCTTCAAAAATATTTACTCATTTCAATATTGAAATTAATAGGTATCACTTTTCAGCACATACTCATATTCCAAAACAAAATGTTTATGCAGAATTGTCTATTTTAAGCCTTATTGTTTTAGGGAATATTGTCTTATATATCGCATCATACGCGTATAATGACAAAATTTCGGGATCCCGGGATCTGATTCCTTCTTATCTCCATTTTTGGGATCTTATTTAAAAATATATACCAAAACGAATTAAACAGGACACAACCACTGTTATTGGTAAGAATTAAAATAGCTTCGTAGCAACTCACCTGCCCGCACATGAACATCGCGGCTGACAACCTGCCCCATCTGGTTCTGTGCCTTACAGCGGTACAGAGCCGTGTGGATATCGTGGCGGTAATGCTCCGCTGGGAAGGGTGGAAACACCAGGGAGCCATTTGGATGTACTAGACGTAAGTCTGGGATCTGTACTACGGGAGTACCGTCCCCCAAACTCCACGTCAGTTCGGGCGGGGGGCTCCCATGTGCAGAGCAGTCCACACGGCCCCCTGAACTGTTGGAAAACTCCACACGATGAGGGGGTTCTTGTATGAACAGGGGTCCCTTCAAGTCCAGCGCAACGCTCCACACTGAAACACAACACATTAAGTACATGAGAGCTCCACGTTTATCTTTATAAACGTGGAGCTATCATGTACTTAATTATACACCGGGTGTAAAGGTATGGCGGAGTGGAGGTATAGTTCCACTCATACATAACCTCTGCTTTGGATGAATGTAAGTGGTCAGGACCAAAAACCGGTAGGCTTATGGATGCTTTGGAGAAGAAAATTTGCTGTCGATGCGGGGAATTGAAGACTGATCGCCCGGTCTTTCAACATATAAGAGTAAACTTCACTCTAGAACAGATCGTGAAGGCCCACAGGGGGAATAGAGGTACAGCTCTACTCTTTCTTTAACCTGAGCGCTAGATGGGGTGGATGGTCAAAGCCACGCCCCGGACTCTTTAATCCCGGAAGACATCCGGTAGTACTGAAGGCTTCGTGGACCCTCGGGCCGGCCTGGATGCGTGCTGAAAATCTCGCCCCAACCAGGATTCAATCCCCGGACCGTCCAGCCCGTAGCGAGTTGCTATACCGACTGAGTTATCCCAGCCCATCGTTCAGCACGTAACCTCATTTTTATACTGAATGGTCTTCTCAGACCTTACAGCTTTACGTCATTGTGCTGGCAGGGCTTCAAGGAATGTCAGGCTCAAGCACTGGCACTTGCACCGCAGTGTTTAAACCACTGACGGACAACCACAGGCTCTCCGGACTTACGTCTAGTGCCAGTGGCAATTTCGAACACGATTAACGCATATTCCTAATTAGAATGAAGGATACCATTTTAGTGATTTGGTGAACCTCAAACGCCTAGTTAAATCTGGTAAACGAATATTTATGTTCGATCGGGATTTGTGTATATAGCATGGGAAAACGTCGTATGTTGGAAACTTTCAAATGGGGGTAATGAGAAAAATTCGGAGCTGCAACTCCAGCATCACCCCTACACTTTCCAATCTAGGTTGGCTCTAGTAAGAACTAGTGACAGCGTATTTCAGTTATAAGTATATCGATTCAAATTCCGTGTACTTCTTAACAGCATATGAATGACTGAAAAGGAGGAAAGTTTTTTACTGAAGGTTTTCCTTTCTTAGAAAATAACAAAGTCCTAAAAATTAAATACAATTCGTTGCTCTGTCGAATTTAAGAAAAATTAATAATAATTTCACACTTCTTTCACGGAATGTCATATAAATTTCACCTGAAAAATAAGACTTTCACTGCTAACAATGAGTATGAGCTACGCGCAGGGTTTGTAGGTTTTAAAATGGCCCTCGTGGAATGAAAGTTTGCTCTACACAGACTTAGACATTTGTACGAGGACTAGGCTGGTTAAAGGAAGGCATTCTTCACAGTTCGTGGGTGTGGTGCAGGCTAACTGAACATGCCAGCAGTTCGCAACAAAGTGAGACAAACACTGTGCGACACTCTAGACTGATCTACAGGAACTAGAGCTTCATAGTTTGCAGCTTTTTTTGACCTTCTGTTAATAAAGAATGTATAGGTTAATTGATTTTTATCGTGACTGAAAGTATTTGGAAAATTTATGGAAAAAAAGGTTCTTAGAAGTTTTGCATAAAGATATAGTACATACACTATATGTTTCGAATGCACAGCAAATCATAACATAAGAACAGACAATAAAATATTTGGAAATGTGTCAGGGTTCCAATAAGCATATCTAGGAGTGTATCAAGAAATGAGAATTGCAAAACACGACTAAAAAGTCTATTAAATTCTGGCATTACTTTTTGTGACTCTGTTCCCGTCAGGTATCCAAGGACGTAAAATTAAATTGTTCAAAACTGCAGTTTTATGTCGTGTTTTGTTGACCGTGAAACCTGATCTACAACTCCAAGAGACAATCATATATTACAGGTGTGTGAGAATAGGATGTGAGGAGAAAACTAGGTCCTAGGAGGGAGATGTGACAGGAGGTTGGAGAAAAGCGCATGTTGAGAAACTGTGTCACTTGTTCTCTTGAATGAAGGCGTGTACATTATGACGGTCAAGAAAACAAACAGATATATGCTTGGAATGTAGCACGAATGAGAATACAGTATTTTGGTGGCAAAATATGAGGAAAGGTGCCATGTGGATAAGAAGCCATAGATGGACGTTAATGGTTAAGCTGTGGGGTTGGGAAATTAATTCAATGGACTCGAGGATAGCTGGTGGGCCGATGTGTACATGGTACTGAAACTTCGGGTTCCACGCAAGGTGCAGCATTCTTTGAAACTCTGAGACTGAGAATATGACAGCTTTTCAAGAAGGACTGTGCTGTGCGTAGTTTGTTGAAAAGGCAAGACTCAAATGGCAGTGATGCAAGCCAGGAGGGTCCTCGCTGGCCAGAACTGGTCATTCAGTGAAGAGACTAGTCACGTGTTAGAGGACAGGGGTATGGTTTACGGTAAAACATGAGGTCCTGTGTATTTGCTTTTTCCATTGTGATCGTGCGGATACGGTAAATAGTGAATAATGCACCTTTCCACTCATATTGCCTAAATTAAAAAGTAAAATTGTACAAGACTAAACAGACTGTTACAGGAACATGTGTTAAGACACATATTAAAATAAATTATAAAATTGTCCATAAAAATATATGACAAACGTGGGTTTTTGAATCTAAGTTTTTAATCCCTGAAGAAATCGCCTCAACTTACTGACTTACATCTTACTTGATGGTTATTTACTGGCTCTCTGGAAGGTGGGGGGGGGGAGGAAATTCGATTTCTTTTAACAGGTGCTAGAAGATACATAAAGTCCTTAACATCGCGCGAGATCTGGTGGGACTGATACATTTTACTGGTTCCAGAGCTTGACCGGAGACAGAAGCACCCACTGGACAGTAATAGGCTTGCACCGCTGATTAAGTAGCACGTTAATTTGTGTAAGGACAGTGGAGACAAAGTTTAACGTTGTGCAGGTAAGTGGGCAGCTTCGAAATGTGGCTGTTTTCTTAATAATTGTTGTATATTTCTTTTTCATCGCATTTTCTATTTTCCAATTTAAGTGTTCCTTTGGTGCACGCCAGTGTTGCTAACTGCCAATGCACAGTTCAGTACTCACAATTCACTCATTGCTCTTTGAAATCGAAAAAAGCTTATTGTAAATTTAATTGTAACTCTCATAATATTTTGCTAGAATAGCGAGCAGCTGGCGATGTAGTAGGTATTTTTATTTTAGCGTAATTTTTAGCTCTTTTTTAATATAAACACTGATTATTAAAATAGATGTTGGCGTTACAATGCAATATCATCTTCCTAATGATCTCGGCTCTATTAATGGGATTTGCGCACGTAACTTCTAATATTATCTTGGCGTCTGGTTGATATTTTTCGCTTTTTTATTTCATATAAAGAACAAGTGGGCAGGTAACAATGAGGTCAGAATTATTAAATAAAAGTACTAAATTATAATGCAAACATTTATTCTAATAAGCACCGTTTATATAAAAAACCAGGTCCAATTATGCTAAAACAGAAATACCGAATACTTCGCCAATTGCCCAATATACTAGCGAAGAGTTTATGATCCTTACAATTAAAGGTCAAAAAAAATATTTTACTTGACAAGAAAATATTGAATTCTGAATTACGTAGTAATAATTCGCAATTAGGAACACACTTTTACAAGAACTGGCCCATATTTATGTAAACCTATGTGACAGAAAAGGAATATGCAACAATTAATAACATATTAAGACTTTCATTGTGAAAAAACAGAGGCATTTGTTAAGCAAATATAAAGGTCTGGTTATTTTACCTAAGGCAAGTAGCTACCAGGACTCAGAAGTAACTCCCAGCACTTAGGATGAGTTACCAGCATTCCGAATGTTACTTCAGACCTGGTTTTAATACATTGTTAATAATGGAACGCGGAGCGTTTACCATCTTACGTACACTTCGATATTCTTGCTATCGTCCTTTAAAATTTGCAGTCCTGGGATACGTTATTATGTTCGGCAGTTAGCGGTGGGGAGAGGTGCAGGAGAGACTCTGGGTCTCCAGTGGTTATCGAGACTTCTTTATCCAGGGGTAAAGTCAGTGCAACGTGAAGCTAACCATTTACTTCCATACACTGTCGAGGGTTAAGAATGAGAAAAGTTTATTCTCCATTCCCCCGTTTTTATTTCAGTTGTTCCACAAAACGTGAGTTATTTATACGTAATTTTGCAGAGTTCTGTACCGTCACGTTCATCGTATCCCTTCACATTACATTCTATGCCAGATCTGCTCAATACAGAGGTCGCGGCCAACGTGTGCCTGCGACAGACCTTTATGTTGCCCGCGAAGGCTTTTGAAACGAGAAAACGTCTTTTAACCATTTACTTGGCACAGCCGAGACAGAACAAGAAAGCAGATTTCAAAATTCATGAGCTGTTTATTCACAGAGAAATACTTTACATTATTGATTCCTTGAGTAAAGAATGTTAAAATTGCCTCACCTTAGCCTAGGTTATGTTAAGACGGACGGTCCACGGACAGAGAGAGAGAGAGAGAGAGAAGTTGAGGTTCTGCAAGATATTACGTCGATTCTGCTGAGGTGAGAGGCCGTGTCGGGAACTTGATGAAAGTTTTCATATGAAAAGCAGGAGAATCACAGTTTGCTGTTATGTGAGGAATCTTGACGTAAAACAATTACGAGCTACGTGAAGCTACCCATGGGACACCGGGACCGACTTGCATTTTGTATGACTGTAATTCTATATTCATGAGACGTTAGAGATATTTGCGCCAGCTGCCTTATTTGAGTGAAAATCTATATAACGTTCATGCCACTGGAGTTCACTCTACACGGTGTGTGTATGTCTATATATATGCATGCATCTGTTCTGTGTAACACAAGTTCATCCGACCAGCGAATTCACACAGGATTTGTACGCCTTGAAACTCTAAAACTCAGTTGTGTTTACGATAAAAACAGTCTGTAAATGATTTTGAATGAGTATTATTCCAGTTATTTTGTGAATAAAGGTGATTTATAACTTTATTTGTAGTCTTTTGTTTTCAATTCTGATCATCCGGAGCCCAAACGTCCTGGAACCCTCGGGGGCTGTCCAGGCCGGTACAGAGATTACCTTACGCTGTACCCTATGCTAAATGGCACAGAATGGAAGACTGTGTGTTCTGGCTAACAAAGTTGAAATTCATGTCAAAGGTAAGAAGAAGAATTGCTACAAAAGAGGAGAAAGAAGCACCACACAGGAATTCAATTTCGAAGTGAATGAAGACATGCAAAGAGGGTAATTCTGAGACTGACAGGATCCGAAGTGGAGGCCCAGATCTATAGGAAGACTGTAGAAGCAGCTTTGTGCAAAGCCCACGGATGAAAATATATGGGCATTAATGGAACAATACACTGCTAAAACAAAAGAGTACAAAATTCTCAGAGTAAAATTAGATCGGGGGCCTTATTAGGATCGATTGCAACAAGTATTGCGGGAAGAGGACTATCAAGGGTCATTACGTTTATTTCGCCAGTTTATTGAAGAAGTTTGAAATGATACTTCACTCCTTGACTGTTATCTTTCCTTGATGAAGAAATATGGCGCATTTTCCAACTTTTTCAATAGTAATTAACTATGGTAGCCCACTTCCCGCAATATTTTAGGCAGTTGATCCTTATAAGGCATCTGATGCAATTTTGTGCGCAGTTTTATTAGCAGTATATTGCTCCAGTAATGTCAATTTATTTATATCCGCAGATTCTGCATAAAGCTTCTCATACATAAGCCACAGTCTCCCCGTATAACCCCGGCCTTCCACTTCACAGCCTGTCTATAGCAGAATTAGTCAGTTTGAATCTCTTCATCCACTTCGAAATTGAGTTCCTGTGTGGTGCTTCCTTCTCCTGTTTTGTAGCAATTCTTCTTCTAACCTTTGACATGAACTTCAACTCTGTTAGCCAGAACACACAGCATTCCCTTCTGTGACATTTAGTGTCGGATGGATGATCGGAATTGAAAAAAAATAGAATGTAAACAAAAGGCCCCGTAATAGAATAACGAAAATACTAATAAAAAAAAACTACAGACCAACAGGCAGAAAGATCCAGGGGAGACCATTAAAGAGACTTATAGATGTGTGAGACCGGAACGGGTCAACCAGTGGGCCATCTCCATGTTAGCTAGATTATGAAGAATGTGGTGATGAATAGTCTACAAAGAAATAAAAATATAAATTCTGTTATTTATAAAACAACTGAAATAATTACTCATTCAAAATAATTTACAGATTGTTTTTATCCTAAATAAAAGTAACGATATTATAGTCTGTAGATATAAAGGGCTTCAAGAACTCCTTGTTACTAATACTATAATTCAGAAGGGTGATTAATATATCGGTAACACCATGGGCTTATATTCGGCAGATGGTCTGTTCGAATTATGACCGGGAAACTGACTTTCCTGAGACTGTTGTTGTTTCCCTCAGCGCCTCTAAGAAAATTCCGGGCAATTATACCACAACACCTACGTTCAAGATCTCTTTTCTGCATCATCATTCACGAACCACCAACTATATATTCCGCGATACTGATAGCTTCACATCTGCAGCAGTCACCATTAACTAAACCAGACATTTCCTACGTATGTTAAAACACTGGCACCTCGATTAAACTACACCAGACATTTTCTATGTATATTAAAACACTGATACCTCGATAAAACTAAACCAGACTTTTTATGTATGTTAAAACACTGACACCTCGACTGAACTACACCAGACATTTTCTATATATATTAAAACACTGACACTTCTATTAAACTACACCAGATATTTTCTATGTATGTTAAAACACTGGCACCTCGATTAAACTACACCAGACACTTTCTACATATGTTAAAACACTGATACCTTCATTAAATTACACCACTCACAATCTGTGAAGGTTGAGACACTGACACCTTCATCAAACTACACCAATTATGACCCATATTCATTATGATACTACCTGTAGCAAGGAACTAAATCAGCCAGCGTCTACTTAGGTTGAGACAGAGACACTTTCATTAAAACTACATTATTTTACACCCTGTACTATTTAAGACTCTACCTATCGCGATGAACTACTCCAGTCATCATCTACATATGCTGAGATAAACTGACACCTTCACTAAACTGCACCAATTACAACCTTTGTTATGAGACACTACCTGTTGCAATGAACTACACCAGTCAACATCCCCGTAGGTTGAGACACTGACACCTTTATTGAATTACTCCCCCTCTATATATGTTGAGACATCGACACCTTTTTTAAAATACACCATTTAACGTCTGTGTAGTTTAAGACATTGACAACTTCACTAGCATACACCAATTACAACCGACATTGTTTAAGACACTACCTGTTGCACCGAACTACACCAGTCAACATCTACATACGTTGAGACACTGACACGTTCAATAAACTACAAATACAACCTACATTATTTAAGACATTACTTGTTGCAATGAACTACAACAGTCAATTTCTACATAGGTCGAGACACTGACACCTTCATTAAACTACTCCCCATCTCTATGTGTTGAGACAACGACACCTTTTTTAAACTACACAATTCAACATCTGTGTAGGGTGAGACATTGACACCGTCACTAAACTACACCAATCACAACCTATTTTGTTTAAGACACTACCTGTTGCACTGAACTACACAAGGCAACATCTATGTAGGCTGAGACTCCGACGCGTTCATTAAACTACATCATTCATCATCTATATATGTTGATACACTGACACCTTCATTAAACTACGCCACTCATTCTCTACATAGGGTGATACACTGACAGCTCTGCCAAACTACAACCTCCCATCATCTGTTATGGTTTAAGACCTTCACAGCTTCGTTGTAACACACTGCAGAAGTTAATATGATCAAATAAATTTGAATAAAATGAAGTCATGCAGCAAACAACAGAGAGATGGGAAGTGCATATATGGTAGTAGGGACATCTGAAGGGGAAGAGCGACTTGGAAGAACTAGGCATAGATGGAAGAAAGGTATTAAAATCGATCTAGAGAAAGAGATTTGCAAGTTGAGGATTGCATCCATATCTTTCAGTAGAGAAACATATTGTGAGCATGACAGTAATTTTTGGATTACATAAAAGGCAGAGATCTTATTGACTAATTGAGCAGCTGTTAGATTCTAAAGGACTCTGCTCCATGGAGTTGTTCGTTGTATCGTGATTTTGGTGAATCTTGTTTTCTGACACTATATTAATTACCTCAGTGAAATCAGCTCTTCTGGTAAATAGCACATTAGACTGTGCTGGCGAGATCGAGACATGCCTCAATACTTTTGGTGTGAAGACATATAAATGAAGCTTTTAGACTGTATTAAGCAAGAAGAGTACAGTTTCAGGAATCTGAAGTACTTAATTTGGCATACGTCAAATGTTGTCTTGGTAGGACCAAAGAATAGAGAGATGTACAGACAATCTGGTATGGAGCGATGCCCTTCTTTAGAAGCCTGTAAATGTTAAGTGTTGAATAAATTCTGCACTTCTGATCTACATCTACCTATAATGGAACTTATATAAAATTATGCTCACAATGTACAAGAATCCTCCATTGTTTCTCATCGCAAGCCAGCCTTCCAGTCCAGCCATCACAGCGTCTTCCTCTAAGATTCATTTTAATGTTATCCTTCCGTCTATTATTTGGTTTTGCAAACGGCCTCTAAACTTCAGGTTTCCCAACAAAAGCCCTATTCATATTTCTCTAATCTAATGCGTGCTAAAAGTTCATCAATCTCATCATGTTTGATTTGATTCCCTTCTGTAATATTAATTGAAGAGTATAAGTTTTGAAGTTCCTCAGTACGTATTTTTTTCCATAATCCTCCTCACTTTCTCCCTCTTCACACACATACTAAAGAGCGACAATGACAATAAATTACAATCACTCCCCTTCATTGTACTTGACGCTGGTTACATGTGGAGCTCCGTACACAGACTTCCCAGAGATTCATAAAGCTACGACAGCAAGTCATCATTTGACGTTGATTAAATTCTCTGAATTTCTTGTCCCTTTCTACAAGCAATAACTTCAGTTCCTGGAAGATTCTTTTATTGTCAATTATCCACGCCCAGTTTTGCTGTAAAACATTGTTATAAAATCAAGGCTAAAAACACCGTTTTCAGGTAATTAAAAGTACTGCCTTTTGGGAAGTGGCGTAGTGTAAACTTGTATACAGGTGCGACAATATCAGAGTAATATACTGCCTTCATCTTCAGGATGGAAAAATGAACTACAATTTTGGCCTGAAATGGAAGCAGCGGATTCACCCGAAACGTTGAAATTTGTGTAAAAACAACACAAATTCTCATGATGGAAGACTGTTCTGCATACTTGAAGTTTAACATTCTTATGACGGCGAAAATTCATATTTTCTTATGGGTTTAAGTTTGTCTTGCTCCGTGCGGTTGGTAACCATGTTCAGAGTATGTTCAGAGTATGTTCAGAGTATGTTCAGAGTATGTTCAGAGTATGTTCAGAGTATGTTCAGAGTAT
>Ga0131853_10002681_pt1 | contig 31874 bp, 18 predicted proteins | sample TergutLab28metaG_FD_92764 | JGI IMG/M metagenome (GOLD analysis project Ga0131853, IMG submission 92764) | Labiotermes labralis P1 segment gut microbial communities from Petit-Saut dam, French Guiana - Lab288 P1 (version 2) (version 2) | ecosystem: Host-associated > Arthropoda: Insects >... | reverse complement strand
AATTCTTATTTTGTCCTCCCAAGATGGAAAAATTTCAAGCATGCTAATCATAGGAAATTAACATATAAATATATACAAACAGCTTCGCCAAGAATTGTACCTTAAGAAACTCAGGAGTCATATGTGCCCCCTCCATGAGATTAGTCAGTTTGAGGTTCAAATCCACACCAATAGCTCTAGCTGCTAGCAGTACAGAGCGGCAGGGGGAACTTGCGGGCACGTAGTATAAATCAATAGTCATCTTCAATCAGTCACGTCTTCTGAAACAACAAAAGAGTATTCACAGTCAGGCTGCAAAATTCTGTGAATGATGCGGCAGAAGCCTGCACTACAAAATCTAACCACCACCACAATATGCAACCAAGCTCAATCTAACCACTGCAGTCTGTCAGAATCGTGTAAAGCTAACACTTGCATACAGGTGTGTGTATAAAACACTGCACCAACTACTAATATAACATCAACTCTATGACAGAATATTTATGAGAAGAAAGCAGAAGAGAGTACTTATAACTTATTTTAATGTACTGTCATAGATTCTTGAACATTACTAAAAAAACTAGTCAGGACAGCCAGTTGGATTAAAACTACACACATCCCGTACCATACACAGGTTTTGTTCATTATAACCATGCTAAGCCACGTGACCTTGATAGCTGATCATGTAAACAGGTTCACAAAACTGTGACATGTATCAGCACAAAACAGTGATAAACACTGCTCAAGTGGTTATTTTTTTCTGCTATGTTATCAAACAGAAATCTTTACTCCAAACATTCTGTCATAATAATGTAATAACTAAATGAAAAATAACTATCGGTCACAACTAAATTTTAAATTGTGAGCTGATGGTTATTTTTATTTTATTTGATATCAGAAAGCGACCAAATGAACAAGTCTGGAACTAGATTAATGTATTGTACATAAAACACATCTGAGCCAATTAAATATTAAATCGATTTTTGAAACAGATCTATTTGTAATATCTTCTGCACATGTTGCTAGCATGGCAAACTTTAACAGAACAGCTGTGGTAGTTCAATGCATAGTACACAAAGCCAGTTTATCAACATCTTATGCTCTGTGTCAAGTAATGGTTTCTCTGTTTGGTCAACATGTTTCATAAAGGTATGGTGGCTCCCACAGGATACCACTAACCCCCTCACCCTATCCAACACGAACTGATGAACATTCTTTTGTGTTCTTCATCCACCGTTTAAATCGAACACCCTATTCTTAATCTGTAGCCCAAGCTTTCAAGATGAAGGCAACACATTCAATTGGACAGAATATATTCCTTTTAAATATTTGGGACCTCTGACCTGGTAACACAATGTCATATCCCAGAACATGAGAATCCCATTCTTACTCATTTAAAAGCTGCAAATACTGGGTGAATGCAAAGGTGATTAATATTATTACATAAATGATGTAATTACATCAGGAGCTAATAAAGATGTATGCGTACAAATATTCCAAAAATTGGTACATATGAAATACAAAATGAAATGCAAAATTATGACACACATACAACTGAAAGCCATTCCAGGACGCTTGCAGGTGAAGGCATTGCAAAACTTAAATTTACTCCATGCAGCAAAGACCTTCTTGAGAAAGTAATCAGTCCACAGCTAGTATGCCAACTGATGCTTCATTACCATATTCACAAGAGCCCAGCACCTGTCCCTATCCTGAGCCAGATCAATCCAGTCCATACCCCCCATTCCACTCCCAGAAGATCCATTGTAATATTATCTCCCATCTATGCCTCAGTTTCCCAAGTGATCGCTTTCACTCAGGACTGCCCATCAAATCCCTGCACACACCTCTCCTATCCCCCACTGTGTTCCATATGACATGCCCATCTAATTCTTCTTGATTTGATCACCCAAATAATATTTTGTGAGAAGTACAGATCATGAATCTTCTCATTAAGTTACAAAAAATCACAACACAACAGTCCCTTTCATGCACATCAGCATATCCCACCTGCATAGAACTCATATGGCTGATGCCTACACCACTGTACCACAAGCCTCCTGCACATCACTATCTGATATGAATGTTTGGTCAAAATTTAAGGGCTTTTTAAACAATCCAAAAGACGCAAAATTGCATGGGAATAGTTCCAGGATGTATAATGGATGTTTGAGCGACAGTCACTGCCTGGAATTCAGTTGGTGCTAAACTCGCTGAAGGCATTATCCTGCTGCATGACAATACTCATCCCCATGTGAACCATGTCAAGCTATGGGAGGTGTTCAATCTTCCATCACACAGCCCCAACGCAAGACCATGCAATTTTCTCACCTTTGGACGGTTAAAGAAGGGGCTCAAATTCACGTCAGACGACGACATGCATGCGGCTGTCATAGTAGTTTATGCAGCAGCCCAAGTATTACTGCTGACTTGTGTATGAATAGGACTCTACCTAAATGCTAGTGGTGATTTTTCCATTTGCAACATCTTCACCTGTGAACATCTACGAACGGGTTTCAGGTGTACATGCCTGATATACTGCATGAAATAAGCATCACGAAACCTAAATGTTCTGGAGTCCACAAACTAGTTTCGAAATACGACCAAGGTCGTGTATAAGCGACCATAAATACTTGTCACATTGTTTTAGTTCTTGGAAACAACTGAAGTATATACTGTTTTTGTAACGTCGTCTGTATACACTCCTCATTTACGTTAATTCTACTTCATCGCAGAAAATCTTGCCTTACAAATCACCAGTATACTTTTCTTGTGCTGTATAATAGGTTGTCACCGCACATATATATCTGACAACACTGCGCGCATCAACAACTCGAATGGCAAGCAACGAAGAATGAAAAACTAACATAGTATACACGCAAAGCACACTCAGACACACACAATCACATACCCACAGATTACTACTTATGCCCGCCCCCGCACCCCCCTTCTACTTCTCCCGTCTGAGGAGTTACTCCTCGTCAGTCAACAACGCCCAACATTCGTTTCCTGCCGAGAAACGTCAGCATTTCTATAGCCCCACCATCGCGTTGGCCTCGCTCAACGAGAGACTTGGTGTTCATTTGTGCCACAACATTGCACCACCAATTTATGGACGAACGGTCTGGGAAGAAGGAAATTATTAACACGATGCAGAGTGGTTAAAAATTGTGGCAGATTAACAAGCATGCAGAATATATATTATCTTTTAGGTATTCCCCTCTCGGAATTCGGTGCATTTTCGGACCCCACTTGCACACTGCTTTAGTGCTAATCACTTATTAGTTTTAGCGTTTCCTTTTGCGTCTTCGACTAACGGAGGAGGTAAAGAGTCTCTGTGTCTTGTAAATCCAATATGGATGACTCCCCTAGTGATGATGACACTAATTATGCAACTTCCATTTAAACGCACAAACAGCCATCCAGCAGTGAAGCAAGCACAGACGGATGTTTGTCGAGACTGTAAGAGTAGAGAATGCCACACCAGAGCCACATTGTCATCCACCAAATGCAATCCTTACAGTGAGAATGAGTGTCGATAGAATGAACACAGCATGTAAGTGCCAGAGCACAGAAGGTTAATTCAGGGGGAAGAGGGCATTTCGTTACATTGAACTAATTATGTCTGAATAAGAGGTGCGAACAGAGCTGGAAGCTATACATTGGTTGCAATTATTTGCAGTGTGCATTGCCTGTCTATTGGAATGCGAACCTTGCTATAACATTTTATAAAGAACTTCCCTGACGACCATTTTGAAATGGATCTGGTGTCGGAAACAGATAATACAAGAGATGCAAAAAAAAATAAAATAAAACAAATAAAGGCCATCCCGTAATAAATTAAGAAACTTATGGAATTCAATTATTAGCTGCAAGAAGTATTTCAGAAGTCACGTGTGCTAGCAGGCTAGCATAAGGGAGATTTTTTTTGGCACACAAAATTACTGTGAAAAGTAAATCTAGACTTCCTTCACGTGAGTGCCTGGCTGGATTAAAGAATTGATGGTACGAAGAAATTTGTGGATTTGCTTGGATTTAAGGTGGCATCCGGGGAAACAGACCGAATCTCTAAAAGGAAAAACCTATCAACCGTTACAATAGCCGTACATGAATAATGAACCGTGTCGTTCTTGAAGCCCGCTCAGTGTTACCAGCAGAGAGGCCGTCCAAGCAGGAATCGGAAAAGGAGTTCGAAGTACATCACACTCTACTATATACAAAATAAATAGTAGTGTAATAAACTTGTGTAGAGTAAAATAAACTCTAAATTTACGAAATTTATGATTATATAGAAGTGTAACATTTCCGCAATGGCGTGGCTGCGGTTTCAGTTTTTCTGGATTAAGACGAGGTGCCACGTCCTATGAGAACGGAAACCTAAGAGTATTCCTCAAGTTTAACTACAGGATGGAAGTGATTATGTGATTTACCAACACTATACTTCCTGGAATTTAATATTTTTAATTACGACAGATACAGATTACGTTTCATTACATTATTAACATTGTATTTGTACACGAGTGATCTGTGAATATTCAAATGACACAGATGTGCAGGTGACTCCATGTTTCTTGTATGAATGCAAATTTAATTTATTACCATTCGTATAGCAATTTTTGGAAGCGTTGGCGTTGTTTACTAACGGTACCGTATCCTAAAGTACGAGTTTGTTTTTCTGGAAACATGAAATTCAAAGAGTGTGACGTAACAATGAAACACGAGGGGAGTTGTGTATAGGAAAACACATTGTAATGTTAGTCAAAGGTACGGAAGTCAACGATTTTTACAAGTGAAATTCCTAACTGTAAAATACGTGTATTTGTTTCTCAGGAAAAAAAAACAGAGTATGCAAGAAACATAAAAGGGCCCTGGATAAATTTCTTACGAATCTTATTTCTGAGCCCGATATCAGAAAGTGTTGAAAACGGTAAAACATAATCTTTGATCGTTGCTGGAAATGACCCTGGCAAGAATTGTGCAATAAAACATTTTCCACAACTCTACGTAATATCCTTCGAGTGATTCATCCCGTTGTGGCACAACAACAATAAAAGCATTACCGGTCCGCCAAACACAAGTGTATGTACTGTATAATTGTGGTAAAGTGGTGAGGGGAGCTACTGAACAAGTGGCGAAGCATGAAGGAGGAAATAGCACTGGAAAGCTCCTTACAAGGTTACAGAACGGAGAAATTGAGGTACCTCTGCATGTAGGATCAAATGTGAATTGGAAAATCAGCAGAAGGAAACAGAAATTGGGTTGCAAGGACCGATACGCTCTTAAACGACAGAGAGAGAAAAAATCGTAGCTAAGACCCAGGCCAAGAGCTGAAAAAGTTCACCCTACAAGAGGACATGAAGGCCCAGAGGGGGAGTAGAGGTATAGCTGTACTATTTCTTTAACTTCGGCGCTAGATGAGAATGGCTGGTCATGGCCCAGCCTCGGCCGCTTTACCCCCGGGAAAGAGACCCAACAGCCTTTGTATAGGAGGTTTGGGTGGACCCCAAGGCCGTTTGGACGGCTGCGGAAAATCTCGTCCCAAACGGGATTCGATCCCCGGACCGTCCAGTCCGTAGTGAGCCTGGAAAACTACAATAAACGCGTGGTAAATAATACAGAATTTAAGATAAGCATTTCGTTAACAATGTAGAAACTAGGATTAATACAGGGCAAGCAAAGTAAGTATACACGTAACACTGAGGCACTCTTGCGTAATCACTGTCACCACGGAAAAGCAATAAGTATTACTTATTCTGAGTGTGTGTTTGCAGTCTTAGTTATCCAGCATGCAATGGCGAATGTGCCGTATTATAGTGTCATCTGTGGCCTGTCTTGCTTTATCACATTTTTTCACAATATCTCATAAATGTTATCAAACATAAAATTTGTGTCTTGATTTTATCAAAAAAATTCTAGCTTCTGTGAGTCACGTATTCTGCAGCAACATATTAATTTTAATGTGAATATGATTCCCATATAAAACCGCTAACTAAATAACTCCAAGAAGCAGACAGATTCCTTCCTGTGAAGCTAACAGGTCCTTAGCTAGTCAAGAAATTATCCGATTTTTATGGAAACTGAAGGTTCATGACCGCATTCACAAGCTCCGTCACCTGCCCCTATCCTCAGCCAAAGCAATCCCGTCCATGCCCCCCCCCCCCAATCCCACTTAATATCAATTTCAATATTATCCTCCCATCTACGCCTAGGTCATCCAAGTGGTCTCACATTCCATTTGCCAAATCTCAAGCCTCTTTTCCACTGCTTGTGTCGTACCAAAGCATCAGTCCAAGTCTGAGTCCTTGTCAAACGATTCGTAACGTCGTGAGTTTTTACGGGGAGGAATTTCATCACCTCGTCCAACACCCAAGATGGGGGAATGCCTCTTGTCGGCTGACCGCGACTGCTTACTCAATGTATACCCTCCATATCTGCAGGCCGTTCCTCCTTCCGCAACCTGACGACGCCCTAATATAAAAACACTTTCCTCTAAATCATTTCCCGTACTGGAGGTCAATTTTTCTCTGTACACTTTTTCCAGTAAAGACAGTCTACGTTTGCCGATAGTGATTTGAATCTCAACTACCAGGGTAATTATGTCACAAGCTCATCAAATACAAAATTTTTGGGTCTGATCATGGATGGCTCCCTATCATGGAAGGCTCATATAGACCAAATTATGCCCAAATTGAATACAGCATGTTTTGTAATTCGAACGATACAAGCTATAATGTCTCCAGGAACTTTAAGAATGGTCTATTTTGCATACATAATTCAATTATAAATTATGAGATAATTTTGGAGGGAAATCAACCATACAGTGATAAGATTTTCAAAATTCAAAAAGGGTGATTAAAATTATCACAAATTCAAGAATGAGAGATTCACGTAAGGAACTGTTCAAAAATTAGAAATACTACCCTTATATTATCAATATACATTCTCAATATCAATATTTGTGATAAAAAAACATTTATTTTATAAAACTAATCAGATCCACAGTATTCACACAAGATTTAAAACCAACTTACATCCACCCGCAGCTAATCTAACAAAGTTCCAAAAGGGAGTGTACTACTCAGCAATTAAAATTTTTTACAACCTTCCTCACAATATCAAAGACTTAGCGAATGAGACAGTACTGTTTCGGAATGCTTTAAAGAGGTTTTTACTTATAAATTCATTTCATAATAGTAAAGAATATTTTAATTATCAGAGATATTCCATTGAAAACTGAATTGACAATTGGTTTTAGGTGCTTTATTATTGTACTTGATTTATAGCTAAGATTCTTCCAACAACATGTATATTATGTTAGATAGTATGTATGTGACAATGTATCCACAGGATTGTATCCTAATTTGGATTTATAGAACGCAAATAAATTACATTACATTACAAGCCTGTTGTGGTGGTGGCAATGAGTGTACCGTTTGGAACGAGAAGACTCTGTTTAAGTATTTGGCCTACAGATTCAAAAAGCACAATTTTATTTGTTCTGTTTCACGAACATAAAGATAATTACGTTGGCCGTGAGTCTCACTTGTACTCCCAAGGACATCTTATCTGGAGTTAGTTCAAAGCTCTTGGCAAACTGCCACGACACACAAGTACAGCGTGCTCACAAATATTAGACGCGTTGTCTACATACAAAATAATTACAACTACAACCTGATTCACCGACACTGCACCGGGTCCATGTGTTACATCCACAAAATATGTTGGAATGAAATACTGAGGCCAGATATTCATATTACCCACAGGATACGGACATCGCCGGCGAAACTTCGCTTTGTTCGCAAGTTTATGTGCGCGTTACGTAGGATAATGTACCCGGGTTTTCGTTAAGCCTAAAGAACGTAGCTTACTCGCAGCGTCAACGCCGACTCCCTTTAACTATCGTGCTGGTGGTGTCGAACTTTGTAAATAGTGTATATTTAATGTGCGATTTACTGGCTAACGTAGTCGATAAAGTTAAGAGTAAATGAAATGTCGAAAGGGAAATTTAGTGGATTTGTGCCCACGGTTGTGTCAGTTTGATGGCATTTGTTCGCGTCCACGATGAGTTATGGTGGGATAAGCTAGCTGTACTAATTCGAGGTTGCTAAAAACTGGCATTCGCAGTAGTTACATGTGGACACAGAACACACCGTATATAAACAAACAAAGAAACAAACAGAACGGTTTATACTATGACTGTACTCACCGCACAGTAGTCACCAATACCCGACGCTGCTCAACAACCAACTGACTGCTCCAATGAGCTACAATCGATCTACCCCGTCCTCTACGTACACTGGCGGTAACCACAATGACTTGCAGGATTTCCACCCGGCAAGCCACGCGATGTTGAAATATGCCGCTGGATTCCGTTTACGTATTTCCTGCATGTAATAGATTAAGTCGGGTTATTTCAGAAATGTCCAAGTGTCGTTATTATTCTCATTACAATGAAGTTATTACAACATTTTTATGCATGAAAGTAATTGACTTAACGTGTCCATTATTTGTGGCGTTTCCTGAATGTACACGTAGGCAGGACGAAGGGTCCGACCAATCGCATAAAAGCAGCAAATCGAGGTACTGAATTGGAAAGGAATGTTGGAGACCGGTTCACCTTGTCTGGCAGCAATTCAACAACCTGTTTCACACGGTACGTGAATTCTTTAGCCGTCCGGCACAGAGCGAGGGGCTCCTAATAAGGATCACGCACTACTTTGTCGTCTGGCGCAGTGTAAGGGGCTCCCAATAAGGATTATGAACTTCTTTGTCGTTTGACAAGCTAGAATGGGCTCCTAATTAGGATCATGGACTCTCCCCCCCCCCTCCTCCAGACGATTTTTACGGAACCCGGTGTTCCTGTATCGCGTTCAGTGGAGCTGCGACGTAGCTGAGAGGTGGGGGGAGGGGGGGGTGCAAGTGGTGCTGCCGTCGCGGGCGACAGAGCCCAAACTTCGACAAAATGAATGTTTAAAATAAGAAAAATGTATTTTCCACTTTCAACAAATTTTTAATTATTGGGTAAAATGAGGCAAATTCAATAAATAATTATAATTCATTTAAAGTTCATAATTTATGTTATGGGCGGCCATTGTGATTTCTTCGTCCCAGGCGCCCAAATAATCTAGCTGCGCCACTGCACAGGATCTCGTCACTGGTCACTATCCTGAGCCGGATAAATCCATTCCACATCTTCTTCTCCTGACTGTCCTCCACACCACTCGCTCTGTCTCACCATGTCATCATCAGAGCACAGTACGTTGAGTGTATCACAGTGCTATACATAAAACCTATTTGCATAACTAAATTTCTAGCTGTGGTAACCCTGAAGTCTCAGTGCAGAGACAGCGAACAACTGTGTATGACCTTCACTGTTTGCATTCCCTTGTGCTGTATGATGAAAAGGTTACTTTGCACAAACCTATTTTATTATTAGTCATAATCATATATCTTTCGTGGAGTTGGTCCAATTGTTGACCCGTTCCGGTCTCACGTTTCCAGAAGTCTCTTCAAGGTCTACCGTGATTCCTTCTGCCAGTTGGGGAGTAGTATTTCATTACCCTGGCTAATCTATTTCGAGGCATCCTATTTACAGCTGTAAATGTAGCAATCCTTCCACTGGACTTACCTTGCTCTGGGCCCGTATCCCATTCAGGGGAAATTTTAACCACTGACAAGTCTCACGGAAAGACGCCGGACAGATTTTCTTTTATTATTAGTATTAATATATAAATATAATAAATAAAATAAAAATTATAGACGGTCTTCAATGCAACTTGCTAGGGGCTGGACGGTCCGGGGATCGAATCCCGGAGGGGCGAGATTTCCCGTACCCGTCCAGAACGGCCCTGGGTACCACCTAGCCTCCTGTGCAATGGGTACTGGAACATTCCCGAGGGTAAAGAGGCCGGAGCGAGGCCTTGACCAGCCACTCTTATCTAGTGCCGAGGTTAAAGAAAGAGTATAGATACAACTCTATTTCCCTCTAGGCTCTCGTGGCCTGTTCTAGGGTAAACTTTACCTGTAATATAGCACGTTTCGACCTGACAAGGCCATCTTCAGGTTTTCCTATAACATAACAAATTTTCGGTTTTTGTGTAGCTTTTACCTGCAAGGAGCAAGAATACTATCAAATATCATGACATGTAAATAATAATTAATTGATTGTTTACCACGTGATATTTTAGCCCTTCGGGTCTTAAGTGAATCTAAATAATATTTAAACATTAACAAATCAACAATGTTAGTTTTGACAAGTTGGTCTTTGTAAATAACAATCATTTTGTTTTCTTTGACGTAAAAAGTAAGCCATTAAATGTCATTTAAATGCGCTTTATATTTCAGATGTTTTAAGATCTGTTTTTATAGTGACATCAAAACTTCGTGTGATCCATGGAAAACTTCATTTTTAGTCATTTCATTTCTCGGGGATCCCACACAGATCACAGTTTGGTTCCGTTAGAAATCACAATAGGCGAGTGCTGTATAAGGCAATCATGGCTGTCTGTTGGAAAAAATGCAAGGAAACTGTAAATACAGTGTGTGTGTGTGTGTGTGAGCAAAACGCGCCGGAATAGCGCAGTAGGTTTATCGACTCGCGACGGGCTGGGTTGTCCGAGGTTCGAATCCTGGTCCGGGGAACGATATTTTATTTTCTCCGTATCGGCCCTGGGGCCCACCCAGCCTTCTCGACAGTGGATATCTAGACTCTATTCCAGGGCTCAAACGGCCGGGGCGTGACTACTTCGCCCCCCACCCCTTCTAGAACTATAATTCTACTCTCACTCTGTGCCTCCATGGCACTTTCTATGCTGACCTTCACGTTTAACAATACTAGCTTGACACGACTTCGTCTTCCTCTAATTCATTACGAAACTTGCGTAATGCACGTTGTATTCTGGCGAATACATCAAGAATGTTACGTACGAGGCACGGGGCACGCATGGGGGAGAAGAGTAAGGTATGCAGAGTTTTGGTGGGGAAATATGAAAGAAAGAGGCTTTTTGAAAGGCCTAGGTTTAGGTATAACGATAATATTAAAGTGAATCTTGAAATATTAAGTTAGAAAGTTGTTGATCGAATTCGTCGGGCTCAGGACAGGGAGACGTGGAGAGAGGGCAGTGAACCCTCGGGTAGATTGGCAACACCGGAGAGAAGATCAACATAACCATGACATCCATGCCGGACCCCACATCTGAATGGAGATTATACCATAATGAGCGAGTAACCCTTCACTAGCTGAGGAAATATAAGCTTCACGGAAAGGACTGTTCCGTAGAATAATGTGTTTCTTCCTCTATACTTACTTCAGTACCGGGTGCCATTTAACATGATATATTTCTGTAAGCTGAAAATTGTTTTAAAACAACTAAATATTCGAAAAGGATCTCTTCACATAATTACTTTCCAGGTACAGGGAATAATTCCTGTTCTTCCATTATAGCCTACTAACATGTACCTGGAAAAGGAGTTTTAGAATTCTAAACATGCTTGAAAAAAATATATTTCCATGTTTATTTTGTAATACAGTTAATTATTTACCAAAAGTGTAGTGAAAGTAGGAATTAAATTGTATAACAAAGTACTTAAATCAACTAACAAAGTATACTGTACAGAGTGAATGCAATATCAACTAACTAAATACAGTATATTTTATTGACTGATTCGTTAAATGTTTGAATATAGGGAATGTTCATTGTGGTTGCTATTACTCTGTGAGTGAAATAATAGTTGCTTAGCTGTCATGTATTAGTTATTATATTGCTGGTTTATCGTTTTATGTAATTTCAGCAAGGCTATGTTTAGTGAAGTCTAAAGTGTGAATGATTAAAATTGACGTGCCTTATGCCAGATGTTTGACTGAAATGAATGACAACTAAACGGAACTAAACGAACATTTTCATAAACTGATCGTCACTGTTGCGCGTCCCAGGGTATATTCCATCTTCTTGGTGATCCTGCTGTCCTGCCGGACCCGTTCCTGGTTACGTGTCTTGAATATCAAACGGCCGCTGCAGTCTGTTTTGAATAGGCATCCTTGCCTACTACAGACCTGTACCGGCCACTCTCTCCTTTCGGTGCACCATGTCCCATACATCTCCTAATTTTTCTGATAACCTCCTTCTTATCCGTGTCGTGGTTTGGCGTTCGATTCTGACGAGGCTTCTGCTACATTTCGTAATTGCTAATCTGATTCCATGTTGACCATCAGCCATTTCTCAGCTCATATAATGCGTGACAGATTCCGTGAATTGTCCTTCTGACACCTTACCTACAGCAATTGAGTGAGTTTCTTTCATTCCAATCATAATCGCTCATTTTTCAAAAGTAAGGAATTATTTTTTCTTGCCTGAAGATATTTCCACTTCCAATATGGTTTTGTAAAAAAAGGTAAAGTGACCCCGTTACAGGTCCGGTGTGGCCCAGAAGGTGGGTAGAGGTAGCTCTACTCTTCCATGACCGCGGCACTAGAAGGGGGTGAGTGGTCAGCAGCACGCCCCGGCCGCACTTTACTCCTGGGCAAAACACGGTACCCATTTTACAGGAGGCTGGGTGGGCCCCGGTCTGGACGGGCGAAAAATATCGTCCCCCCCCGTGATTCGATCCCGGACCGTCCAGCCCGTAGTTAGTCGACTGAGTTATCCAGCCCATAATATGTCTTTGTAGTGATTCTATTTTATACACAAGAAGCTTTTGTTTTATCAACAACAAGAAACAATAAGTTTTGCCGCGGAAAAACAACAATGACGCCCCTGTTCGGGTTAATTCCCATATTCAAGAAAAAGCCTTTGTATTGTTCTTGAGCTACACATGCCGCTATCAGCAACATAAAACATACTTAGGTCTACATATGAAATTCCCAATATTTCTGTCCTCTTCGAACAAAATTCGAGTTTCCTTGATAGGTTTTTATTAAAAGCCTCTGACGTTAAATTCTAGATAATACCGTCCAGCGGGATCTGAGTAGACGTATGCGAGCAGATAGATATATAGATATAATGAAAATAAAGGGCGCTTTTAGCAAAATTGCAAAGCGCCTAAAAATCAAATTATAAATAAACTTTATTTAGTAGATCTGCCCAGGTAAATTACATTTATAAATTCAATTATGTTGTGCCAAAAATTGTTGTGGAAACCAAATTTAAATTTTTTACGTTAAATAAATATTAACAGGCCAGAACCCAGAATTTTTCATAGGGAGTGGTGAGGAGCTGACCTTGAGGTCATACATAATTTGTTTCATTTTAAAAACTTTCTTATAAATATCAAGTCATAAATGTAATTGACATGCAGAATAACATTGTTTGCAACTGCATTTATGCACATATAAATATAACTACGTACATATTCCATGACGCACTTCAGCTGCTTGAAGTCACAAGGTCAAATCTCCGTCGGTTTTAGGCGCGTTCGCAAAATTTAGAAAAGCGACTATTAGCTCTGTCGTGTCCCTCTACCCGTTCTTCCGAATAGAACAACTCGACTCCCACTTAACGGATATTCATGAGATTTTACATTTGAATATTTTTCGTAACTGTCGAGAATATTTAAGTGTCATTAAAATCTGACAAAATTAATAAGTACTTTTCATGAACACCATCGTACATTTTTTGTCATATCTTGCTCAGTTCTTCTTAAAATGAGAAGTGTTTCGGACACAAGTCGTAAAGTAAATCATAATGCATATTTTATTCTCAATAAAATTTTTCCTCGAAAGTCATGCTGTTTACGAGATAATGAGGGAAAATATTGTACAGCCGGGCAGGTCACGTGACGATATGGTGCATGCGCATTTCATGGTGGATGCCTATGATTACAGTCTCACACACTCAGCATATGTAGTAATTATTGCTTTTCCATTGCAACAATAGTTGCACGAACGCGGCTCAGTTTGCGTTAAACGTATATTGCGTGTCTTGTTTAAGTTCATTAAAGACTTCGTCAGTTTTCTGTATTATTTTGCATAACTCCAATGTACTAACCATTATTTGATTTCAGTGAGCTATTTCGGCGGAAGGGTAAATCACGTAAAACGCTGGGTATCATCATGTCTACTGTTATTGACGGTATATTGTTTCATTTATGTGTCTGTTCTCGCAACACAGGGGGAAATCCCATCCTCAACGTTATAAACTCCGTAATGCTCATTTTTTTCCTACTTGGAACGGAACGCGGACTACGGAACCACAAGATGACAAAGTAATGATTACGATGTCTGTTGGTGCTTGTCAGTTGCCACGGAGGCACGGGTGGTCTATGATAGGCAGAGTGTGTGATGCCAGGCATCGATTATATGTTTTTCATCTGTGGCCCCTTCCTAGTTCCTGGATGTGCCCACCCGCCATCTACCACTCGTCACGTGACGTGCGCGTAACGCACAGGCGCAAGACGTTTCGGTATCCGTGCTCTAATCCGTGCTTTTGAGTGTTTGTGAGAAAATGTATGACTTGTGTCTGTGACAGTGACTTCTGACCCATGACTGCGGGTTTCCAAGGTGGAATGGATTTGAATAGTTCGTGGTCATGGCGAGGCCGGAGTGCAGGGGTGGTAGATTGTGAACTAACGAGGGGCAAAACGTCGTTTTGTTCCCGTGCTAGCTGTTAACACGTTTTTTGAACCTTTGTTACTTTAAGAACAAGTATTTTCGTTTTATTATGTGTTTCTTCTGCTAAGATGGATGTAGTAGTAAAACTGAATAGTCAGACTGCTGGAAGAGACAAGATTGTCCGGTGAGTACAATTGCGGGTTTGGGTCGCCCATAATTAGACTGGCGGTACACTTAGATCAGGTTTCATAACTTTGTGTTTCGTTGCGTCAGAATGTTGTACATACACTGTATAAAGTGCATTTTGGTGCGTGCTAGGCAATAATTATTTTAAGGTGAGGTATCTCCGTTGTGTTATGTAATGTGAGTTGTGTACGACTACTCAGCAAAATAGATGTATCCATGAGTAATGTATTTACACTGTAGGTTCGATAGCATGCGCAACACATGAGAAACGGCAATACAGTGGACAGTACCTCTTGTGTTTGTAGACTAAGAAAACATAAGGAGTTAGTAGGGAAGTTCTGTTCGAAACTTCCGTTGTGTTTGCTATACATGAGAGTAGCTAGGCTAATTGAAATGTCTTTAAGCAGAACTTGTAGCAAAGTCTGGTTAGGAAGCTTTCCTCTGTAATGTCTCCTGCACAGAATGGTCTAACCAAGAAGATGCTTTGTTTCCATTGCACTGCCACCTTGCATTAGAACGTGCTGTTAGAAAGGGCCAAGAAAACTTGAGGGATTGACAGCAGTGTACAAAGCTTCTGTTGTATGCTAATTCCTTTCATTCCTTTGCCCCTTCCCCACCTTTCCCTTTTTTTGTGAAACAAGTACTCTAAAGAGAAATACACATAATCATTTAGTCACTGGGGTGTTGGTCTAGAAGTAAATGCAGAGAAAAATAATATGTTCATATCTTATTGTCAGTAGGCAGTAACAAATCATGACACAGGGATAACTAATAAATTGTTTTAAATTGTGGCAAGTTTTGAGATCAAAACAAATCAGAATTTCATTCCACGAGAAATTATTATATTTGAAGAATGCTTATATCTTCTCAGTTCGGACTTTTTCTCTTCTTGTGTGCTGTCTAAAAACACAGTGATTAAAATAAACTTAACTGTAATTTTGCATGTTCTTGTGTGGTAATGAAACTTGGTTGATCACATCAAGTGAAGAACATGGGCTGAGTCTGTAGGAGAACAGGGTGCTAAGGACAGTTTTGGAACCAAGAGGGAGGAAGTAACAGGGCTGGAGGAAATTTCGTGAGAAGTTTCATGGTTTGTACTCTGCCACGTATTCTCAAGAAAGTAAAATCAAAGTTAATGAGATGGATGGGACTTGTAGCATGTGATGCAGAGAAGAGAAATATAGTTTTAATAGGGAAATTCTGACATAAAGACCACATGGAAGACCTGAGCATAAGTGGGAGAATACTGTTAAGGTGGTTTTGAAAGAAATTGTATGGAAAGGCATGAACTGGATTGATCTGGTTAAGAATAGGGAGCATGACAGGCTGTTGTGAACACCGTAATTGACCTGCAGGTTCCATAAAGTGAGGGGACTTTCTTTACTGGCTGAGGAGCTGTTACTTTCTGTAGAGGGATTATATTCCATGTATTTAGTTCACTGTCAGGTTTTACAACTTTAAAGATTAATTTACAGAATCTTGAAATGTTTTTAGAACTGTGTAGCTTCCTTACAAACTGTACTGAAAGACTACAGTATGCAGAGTGACAGTAAATTTGTGCATGAGTTCCCCAGAGTATGATCCCTTGTTAAAAAATAATGTTGAAAATTTATACAACATATCTCCTGAGATGTTTAAGTTCGAGATATTCATCACCGTCATATGTGGTAACACACTGCACAACAGAGTTTAGTGTCATTGAATTACCATGGAATATGCCCACAGAATATACTGTAACATGCTGTTAACCCTCAGGGATGTAATAGTTGAGCTGGTACTGAAGTGTGGGAATGTGCACTACATTACCCTTGTTGATGTCATCCAGATGTTTTTTGACAATTGCATCAGCATCTCTGTGATATATGAAGTATGACATTTTTAATGTATGTTACCCATAGACTGTCCAGACACCAGCTATTAAAAGTGTCATAATTAGAGATGTGGTACAACCGCAGAGGAGGTCACATGGTATTGCATGGGAATTGGGACTATCCCAACCAATATTCCTCAAAGTACTTGTCACAGTTGGATCTGAACCACTAGTCATGAATTGCAATTTGTTTCCAGACAGTTGTTCCCTTCACCTATTGTATGCATAGCTTGAGGAACCCACAGTTTGATCATTTGATACCTTATGCCATTTGCCAGTGATGCATATCGAACAAACAGTGTCGCAGGATGAATGTTGTGTAACATTTCGTACTTATTCTTTAACAAAGAATCACACTGTGGAGAGCTTTTGCTTAGATTTCTTTTCACTCTGTACAGTTACCATATAAGCCCAAATGTAGTGCAGAAATAGCAGCACAAAAAGTTGGGAGTGCCTTATAGGTGAAGCCATAGAGTCTTTTCTGGTAATGTGCAAGGTAGATGTCATTTTCTAGTAAATAATGACTAACAGGACATGCTATAGTGCTGCTCCTTCTCACTTGATAGGTCAGTTGTATGTCATTTTTTTGTTGCATATCTGTCTCCTTGAAACTTTTTTATTGAATTTTCTAAAGTGTCTGAGTTTTTTTCTGTAAATACCCTAGTGTGGGAAAGAGGGAGTCACCTTATATTCAGAGCCACTTTATATTTGGGCTTACATGGTATTTAGAAGATATGGTACTATCTCTTGCATAAAATCGCTAGACATTAATGTGTATATCAGAATGTTCTGAATTGTATCCATGCAGAATTAACGCTATTTAATGTGGGGTGGGTGAAGTAAATATCTTGTGAAAATGTTATAGTATAGTGAACATGCATTTTGCCTGTGACACACCCCCAAATGATGTGTATCACCAAACTTGTCACATTTCTTGATGCATGTACTCTTAGTATTGTTGTTCTAGATTGCTGCAGTATGCTAGCAAGGCAGCATGGCATTACATGCAGCAGAAGCAACTTAGCAGGCAGTCTGTTGACCAACTCAAGAGCCTGGAATACACCTTCAGTTCATTTAGGAAGTGTAAGTTAATATTTTGTGTATATATTATGACTTGCATTCAGATTTTATTGGAATATTCATGTAGCAGTGTTGTTAACAGTTTTAAACTAACATTTTTATATTTTCTGGCATAATTCTAATATTCTTTGTATAATTTTATGTCTGTAAGAAATGAGCATGTAATTATGCAGAAATTACATATCTTAATTGAGTGATTCCTCTGCCATTTGTTTAGATTGGAGAAAGCACACTTTTAATGGAGATTTTAGGGTGTTATGGTGGTGACTGAAAAGTACTGTACTGAGATTCTAAAATGAGCCATCCCCGTTGTGTGTATATAAACAATAGGTGTGGGTATCAGTCAATAACACAACAGTATCTAAAAGGATGTTTAATAAAGGATGAAGTAAACTACATGTTTCGGCCTAATGTGGCCATCATCAGGATTTCATCCGAAAGTATGGTGGTAGTGCTTTACAGGACTGGTATGGGTATGTCACGATGGTGAGATCTCAGCATCTGTGATGTTTGTTATATGCTATTTTTAAGGGGCATGGGGGGAGGGGGGTTATCTGTGATGTGCGCTATCCTGGGGTGTACAGCTCAAGTATGTCTACTGCTGGTGGGCTTTTGTTATGGTTGTGTGTGCACACACAACCATAACAAAAGCCCACCAGCAGTAGACATAGGATATGGACAAGCAGTAACAGGAGACCCACATAGGACGGCAGCGGTTTCAATCTTGGCTGTGACAAGGTTTTCATAATTTTCCTTAGTGCCTGAAAGTGCCTGCTGGAATATCTCAACCTTCCCTTGTAAATCCCTTCCAATTTATGAGTCACCTTTATCCTAACATTTGACACTGTTAAAAGTACTTGTACGTAACATTTGATTTTCTTGTAGCGAGTCATGAATCTTTCAGAGGAACCTGCTAACTGTGTCTGTGTTGTAGACATATATGTAAGTATACTGACATAAAACAAAAGTGTGATGCCCATTCAAAATTAAGTAATGTCTAATTATGCCAGATCCGCACATACTTATACAGAAATGAAACAGAGGGTTATGGTGTAATAAAATGTGTAAATACAAAAATGTATTCTAACTTCTTAAGTTCATGTGTTGTGACATGTTTGAATTTTCTTGTAGAAACCTGTGACAGCATTATATTGACTGTGGTACTTGCCATTGAGAATGACCCTGTGAGGGGCTGAAACATGTTAGCCTACCATGTAATATGATTTTTTTAAGTATGGCTTTTGTGCCTTGATTGCTGATATTTTAATATAGTGACTTTAATTTTTAGAGTTACTGAAATTTATTCACCGAATGTAACTCTGATCTGTTTACAGATTATTGTATATGTGAATGCTCGAATACTTTTACACACACATATTTCGGTAAAGATTAGCTGGATTAAATATTGTTTCAGACAAGATTTAGAGGCTTTAACACAACATTTTTTGCTTTAAATAAATGAGATGATTGTTAAAGGCTAAACTAAATGTGTGATTGTATGATACGTGCACATTTGTTGTGATATGTACGCACTCTGTCCAACTATCAGATTGATTTGCAGTCATTTTCAAACTTCCCTCAATATTTTCCTCTCTAAAAAGTCCATCAAGGCATAACTGTTTTGTCATATTTTTTAACATTTTCTTTCACTATTTTTTTCTGTCACACCCATAATCCTTTAAGTGGTATCTTCAAATATCATATATTTATTCATATTTAGGGAGTTTCATTCATTGTGATGTTTTGTGGATGTAAATTTTAAGGTTAATTCCTATATGTGTTTTCCAGTGTTGCGACTGGGTAGATTTCTGGACATGCTGTATGGTGCATTTTCATCCATTCACTACCAAGATGTGACAGTTCGGATAACATGTACATTATCAAAGATAGCCAATGCTCTTTTCCTTTTGGCAGACCATATTCTGTGGATTGGTCGAACTGGTTTAATTAATGTTGACAGTGAAAAGTGGGGTAGAGTAGCCAATAAATACTGGCTGTACTCAATCGTAATGAATCTGGTTCGTGATGTGTATGAAATAATGCGTATCCTTGAGCAGGAGGGTCGTCGATTGGGCTTCCCACCTGGCGAGGGTCTGCGTCGTACAAGTTTGGTAGATGGGTTTACTGGTAAGACAGTATCACTTAGTTTGCAAGCAGTTACTTTTGTGCAAGAACACAAGGATGTGGTTGTTGACACTGTGAAGAACAGCTGTGATCTGATGATTCCATTGACTGCATTAGGCTATGTGCGACTAAGCCCTGGGACAATTGGTCTCCTTGGTGTTGTGTCATCAGTGGCAGCTATAATCAGCCTAGTTGATCCTTTGGCCCGACTGACACCAGCTTAGATATGAGTTACACAATGAGCCTTCTCTTGTTTGGGCAGAATAAAATCCAGCTTAGGTGTAATGACTGTAAGAAGTATGGTAGAACAATGTATGCATATAGATGGAAGAATGACCCTTATTCACTCTCTACGCAATTCCACTTGTTATGACATACTGAAGCAGAAGATACAGAAACAAATCGGTAATGAATCAGTAAATGGTAACATTCTGCATCCAGTGACTATTTCTAATAGGTCACTTGTTTGGATCTTGTATTCACGTTGTTAGTGCTGGGTGGTCAATGTGTTGGTTCCTGGTATCCTCACATGTTATGATGTTGGGCAATGTCAGCCACCATTTTAAATGTATTAAGCTTCTTTCTGGTACACAAATTTCAGAAGCAATCACATAATTGAATAGCATGACTCCTCTGCTCACTACTTGTCTTGATATTTCTTTGTTGTGGCAGTTTATCAGTTTTTAACATCACCTGCCTATACAGTCTGGCAGTAAGAGGGTTAAATACGGTTTAAAAAAATGGAATATTTTAAAGAAACTGGAATAGTGTGTGAGTTGAAGAATACATTAAGTTTTTAGTGAAATATTCACTGAAATTTATTATTTGATGCAACAGATTCATTCCATTGTTGTACACTGCATTTCTGCAGGTCAGTTGACTTAATACTGTGTTGCCTTAATAACACATTGTAGCCTGTCCTGATGCAGTGCTTCATTTGTCATCTGGGCTTCCATTTCACTTATATAATTTTAAAAGCATAATGAAATTTTAACCTTCAGATTATGGCTTTTGATATACATGTTTATGTGTTTGAACTTCCAATTTCTGTCTTCAGTGTGTTAAATACAATGTAAAATTCCATTAGGAATAGAAGTTATCTGTAATTGTTTTATACTGATAAAGGATGAAACTTGTACAGTTACCTACCGTAATAAAGTTTCATACAGGATATATTATGTAATGAGTGTAATAGAATTTAGGGGTGTAGGATTTATTTGTCAAATTTGTATTGTATTTTAATATTCTTTGTCCACAATAAGGAGTTAAACATTGAGCGGTGTTGTTACTGGCTGTAGTTCACCATACTAAAAAGAATGTGAAATATGGCATTCCATACATAGCTAAGTTTTCTATATAACAGAGTGCCGTGAGACAATCATCCCTTTGAAGTTCCAGTAAATTGTGTGATACAGGCTTAGAGCTCCTGCCATCAAGATTTTTTACTGTGATAATGAGAAGTGTTTGTGGCTGTGCATTCAAGGTGACTGAGCTGATTTGAATTTGTACTTGGTCTAGGAAATAATTTACTGGAACGGAGCACTTTGGAATATTATTTATTTGACTTAATTTGAAAATCTAAAGTTGCAAAGGTAATACAATACTGCATAAACTTTTAAGGAAGAGGGCAAGCAGTTAATTTAAATTTTGATGTGGCAACTTGAATTTGTTATATTGAAGGCTTGGTTGTGTTATATATATATATATTTTTTTTTTGTGGTTTTCCATGTAAGTATTGTCATTTTTTGCCTGGCTTGTTTAAAGCTTATACTTGCCATCTCTGTAATCTCTTTTTCATGTGCTTGTGTTCAGATAATGACCTGGCTGGTAGCACTCCTGTTTTATATCTGGGAAGTCCCAGGCTGTCTTAAGATTTTTGTGGTTGCCTCCAGTTCCTCAGTGCAATTTAAATTAAGTTTAATTTAAATTAGACCACAAACCACTTCCACATTCTTTCCAATTCATTATTCACTAAAGCTGTCATGCATCTGGGATAGTATAGTTCATACAGTGACTAAGGTATGGTGTGCATTTGATTCCTGACAGGGCAAAGAGATTTTTTTCTTCACAATGTCCAAACAGACTATGGGGTCCTCCCAGCCTCCTGTTCAGTGGAAACTGGGAGATCTTTCCCCATGGGTAAAGTGATCAGAGCATGAAGTTGACCCCAATTCCCCCTACATGCCTTCATGGCATGCACAGGGATGACAGATACTTTTGAATCTTTTGTCTGATCATGTCATTAGGCACTGAGCACTTAAGGTCTTTCAACAAATGAGGCAGTAATATATGATGTCACAAAGTCAGCTGGGGAGCCAGGGTCAGAACATCTTGAAAAAAAATAATTACAGAGCTACATTCTCTGACATCTGTAAGAAGGATGAAAGGTAGTTCTTACACAATGTAATATATTTTGAACAGATTACTGCTGGCACAGATGCATGGACAAAATATGAGTGTGTTCTGGCAGTACAGAAATGTGGTTATGGACTGTGCCCCATTCTTCATGCTACACTGCATGTTCTGTGGGGTGTGCACAACTGTGTGGTAGCCAGAATTGCTCATTTGACACATTATGGAAATTGACTGTGTTGAAGTCTTGTGATTCTGGAGGCTTGCATTGACATCTTGTGATTATAGAAGCCAAACCACAAGGCATGAGGACTGACCAACCCATTGTACAGCATGAACATAGTAAATTGTTTACTGTCGTGCAGCTATTGTATTTCATCCTTATTTTTGTTTTTGTATCTTGTATTTTTTAAAATAGAATTTGGCAATTTTAGCTCCATACTTACTTTTTCCATGGAGCAGAGTTCTCCTTGAGAAGCTTACTGGTTTGCAGCTAGTCAAGAAATTTCCCACATTTAATGGAAACCGGAGGTTCATTACTGCATTAAAAAGAGACCACCACCTGTCCCTATCCTGAGCCAGCTCGATCCAGTCCATACCCCCACATCCCACTTCCTGAAAATCCATCTTAATATTATCTTCCCATCTATACCTAGTGATCTGTGACTTTTTAGCTTTTCATTAGCCAACTCAACCTCAAAGGCACTTGACTCAGGCACTAGTGGTTCTGCTGTATGTACTTCTGTCTGCCTAACATTGTTAACCCCGTGCACATTCAACAGCTGAGAGAAATGGTTCCTCCGCCTAGCCAAAATATGTTGGGAAACTGCAACCATATCACCCTTCTCATCCTTTAAAGTATTAGTTCAAGGCTGGTAACCCTTCTTGAAGGCATAGATGCCACAATACAAGTCCTTAATATTTTTGATCTTACTGTCAGTTTCAAATTCCTCAAATTTAGCTCTCAGATATGCCTTATTTTTGTTCCTGAAATGCCTGCTAGCTTCATGTTTTACATTGTTCAGATTATCTACATTGTTTGGCTTATTTGTACCTCCATAATGGAGCATTTCCAAACTTCAGTACTAAGACTTAAGTCTGGTACCTCTTTTGCTGTCCCATGAAGATGAGGTTTCAGAAGTACTTAATATACAGTTTTGTATCATACATAATGTGCTCATCTTGTATCAGGTAAGTAAAAGTTTCTTTGCCTGCATAGTGCCACTGTCACCCCATTCCAATATGCCTCCTGCTTCTTCATGTATCCAGCAGAGGCACACAAGTTATATTAACGATAAAACTGCAGTCTTTTTAGTCTGTAGAGCTAGATATTGTTTAGTGGTAATACATAGGATGATTTACTCATAAATGGTGATGGGCAAATTTGTGAACATGGTCATTTTATGGTTAAAAAAATCATGGTTTCTGAATATGTGTAGCATACAGGAAATGTATACAGTACTGCATGTATATGCTGCTGCTGTTTAGAGGGATGGTACAAAAATTAGTTAACATGGGTGGTGTATAAAAATGTTATTGTAGGGTCTCCCAGGGTGAGGGTCCATAACCTAGACTCAATCTACACCCAAAGAGGATTAATCGGTATTGTGACCTAGTAGGCTGACACTGGTACTGTCTTGTCCTTATGCATTGCAGTAGCCACTGCCACCATTCAGTTTTGAAATTTACAGCAGATTACTGGCAACTGCTCGAATCGTGAAATTTTGATTGTATAATCGACAAGCTACTTATTTTAAAAAGGGCCACTATAGCGACTTGCTACGGGCTAGATGGTCTGGGGAATGAATCCCTGTGGGGTTGTGATTTTCTTCACCTATCCAGACCAGCCCTGGGGCCCACCCAGCCTCTTTTACAATGGGTACCAGGGCTTCCCCGGGTGTAAGCGGCCGGGGCGTGGCGTTGACCACCCCCATCTAGCGCCGAGATTAAAGAAGGAGTAGAGCTATACCTCTACTCGATCTCTGGGCCTTTATGGCCTGTTCTAGGGTTACCTTTCCTGGACTGGGATTAAGGACAAATAGATGGGCTCCTATGGCCCTGAAAAGGCTGCATCTGTCAAACAGAATTTTGGACAGCATATTTTTCTGCCCTGAAGACGAAGGCAGCAGATTCCTCAAACATATTGGTATTTGTCTACCACACCACAGAATAATATTGCAGAAGACAGTAGTCCTCACAGTCGCAGATTTGAGAACGTCCGATCTCCTAACTGTTCTGTCCTAAAACTTGATTCTAAAGACATGTATCTCCGCACTTTTCTGCCCAACTTTGTTCATGTTATTGAAACTTTGAATAATGGGTTTTCCTTGATAACGGCAGCACAGTTAATGAACTGGAAGAAGCAGGTTATGTAGATGGGCACTCCAGTGACCCTCGCTCATTTGTAATCTTATTTCCTGCTTGAACACAGTCATGTATACATGCTGGAGAGCAATCAGGCTAATAGAAGTCATGGGTAACCGTGATTAGAAAACAGACTAACATATGACAGAATAACAGTGAATGTAATCTACTCACAGAACAAGGTATGTCAGTCAGTGTCAACTGCAAATACAGTGGAGCCATTTAGCCATATGCAACCATCAATAACTGCTTGGTCAGCCACGAAGCCTGGATCAATTCTGTCATATATCTGACCAATAAGAACGCGCACTTCAGGAAATTTGTCTTTTTGATTGGAACAAAGTGATGTGAAGTAGGTCTTACAGTGCAGTTGGGTAAACTCATTCTACCAGAAAGGCGTTTGTTTACCTCACTGTTACACGTAACAAGTGTACGTGTGTGTATGAGATTTGTCCTCTACTTGGATATCACGCTGTGTAGAGTGATAATTTCGTACCCACGTTCCTGGACATCCTATCGTGTGAGTGGTATTTCGTCACGAAACGTCGGTACGGAATTGCCACTCTACGCTACGTAATATACCAGTAGTGCGCATTTCTTAGTTACATTGCGACGGAAGTCTGAAGACACGCATATATGTATACGATCACCTCATAAATTTTCAGAATTAGAATCAAATACTAGCTTTACAAGAAACTTCACAAGGGATTGGAAACAAATCAGTACAATTATTTTTATAAATTTCTATTCATCTGGATACTATTTGTATTCTTGACAATGCTGTACTAAAGTACACATTATGGTTTAAAATTTCCAACGACAGGTTAAAGATATGACACATCTAAACACCTGCCTCTAGCACTCCTCTGGATCAGAGGCCACCTACCACGCATCACAGCATTTGTTACAGCTCTATTCCAAACAATTGCTACCTGTGAACCATGGTAGCTAGGTCGCTCTCAACCACGGATTGCCCTGCCTATATCAATGTTGGCTTCTGGGCGGTAGCAGTTGGCTGCCTTGGTTCGGCGTGTGTGAGGTGATCATCGCAGTCACAGGTTATCTAGACAACAGTGATGGCTGAAAGGCGGAGAAGTTAAGTGAATGCGTAATAGTTTGGGGGAAAAATTTTTAAATATGGCAACGTTTTCAAATGAGCCGGGTTTCTGTCCACAGTGTGGTACAATTTTGCCATTGTTGGGGTCCAAGGGCGATGTCCAATGCTATAACTGCAAGCAGACATTTGGTCCAGAAGGTAAAGAGCCTCGTAATGCATGGCAGTACTTCACATTGTTCAACCAACAAACGAAATTTAATTGTGCAGGAAACACAAAAATGAGATATTCAAGAAACCCACCTCTTTATTGCAAAATCAATTGATAGCTCAAACAGTTCATTTTTTGGTAGCTCAAGTATTTCATTTGCAGTAATGCGAGGCTTGAAGGTTTGTTTTTTGGGTTTCCGTTTTAAAAAGCAGGGGAGTTATGCAGATGCAGTCGCCGGACCTTCCTTCGTGTGTGCATCGATTTATCCCAAAATTTGCAACTAAAATATGCTCGATTCCATCCTCACCATAATTTACTGAGATGGGATATTACCTCTACATTTCAGAGGTGCATGCAGCTATTTTGATTGCGTATGGTGGGGAGCTCGTCTTTTAACTTCTCTAAGTTGCTGCACGGTTTTTTACAGTTAATATTGTATGTGGACATTGCAAGTCTTAAATGCGATGTCGGGCCAACATCTCTTCCAGTATGTGCATCAGCTATTGCTAAAATACATGTTTTATTAGTTAACATTAATGATATCCACTTTCTTTCATCCATACTTCTAATTAAGCTAAGATTTGGTCCACAAAACTGCTATGTATTACCTGCTTATGACTGACACACAAAATGCAAACCAAGAATCTACCTGATAGGTCACAGTCAAAGAATGGCCTGTGAATTAAAATCAGACACCCAGCCTATCAAGCCTACTGCCATACATACAGATGCTGAGAAAGTAATTCATTCTTCAAGCACAACATACTTATAATGCCTTATATATTGTTTTTTTCTCAGAATCTCTGTCTTGAAGATGCAGGAACTGCGATCCTTCAAAATGTGGAGAATCACCTACCCAATGACACAGCATCATATCCCAGAGCAACCGATTTTTTAACCATGCCACTGCAAAAGTCACATAAGTTGCATGTTTCATTGAACTATTTTGACATTTAATGCGGGAAGCTACTCTGAAATGACACTAGCTATGCACATATAGGTGATAGTAGCATGGATTGCTGAATGCTGTTCTTGACTGTCAGTGAAAGCATCAGATTTACATTGGCAGTTGTTAAATTAACATAACATTTAGCAGAGTCTCTTGAATTGAATGAAAATTCTGAGACTGAAACTCTAAAGTTCAGGTTTTCTGGGATGTGACATCATGTCTCTGGGCAGGTAATGACACTGTTCTGAGGGATCATTGTGCCTTCATCTTCATGGTAATTATGTAGTATTTAGTCAACACTATGCCTGTCTCTTTGCCTGCAGTTTTTTGGAGGTACACATCAATGGCTGAGGTTGACACTGGTGTCTCCACAGCCAGAATGTCTACTTATTTATAATATCTCTTTTGAAATACAAATAATGTTGTTCAAATACAATTTAAATTTCCTACTGTTATTGTGTTATTTTTTTCTTTGCCAAGGTGTGTATTATCAGAACATTTGTATGTAAGTAGGTTGTATCGTAAAAGCATAGTTTTGTATGTTTGATACTTGTACCCTCGGCTTCTATTAATAAGTGTAGAGTATATGTCATTATACAGGACTGATGACTGTAACCACAGATAATTTAATGGAGCAAGGCAAGTTGATGTTTGTGTGGGGATTTATCTTGGCTTCCAGATGCAAGCACACTTACTGTTGTGTTCTGCTTTGGGTATGAAAACATGCAATTTCTTTATTAGAGGAACAGCTGCTCTTGCTTTGGCCATCACATTCAGTGCCAGAATCATAGTATTCTTGTGTTACCTCCTGTCTTCAACCCTTCATCATATGAAGGAATATTTATTTGTAGGTTGATCGGTTGAGACTGTTCCTGACATTTCTTTCTATTCTGGCCTACATAAGGTTCATCAGACACAAGTGGATATTATTGAACTAATATACTGTAGCTTACCTAAAAATGGAGGAGTTACATCAGTTCAAAACTTAATTTTAATACCTGTAAAGGAATAAGGCAGCATCTTTTTGCCATTGTAAAAATGCTATTGTGCTCTAGTGTTTGCAGGTTTGGAATATCATTATGTCATCCAGTTCAACTCTCCTGATCTGTGTGGTAGTTCAAAACAAAAAGGGGACAGTGCAGATGATGGGTGTGTAGTAGAAAGAAAGTGTCCACATTGTAAGAATGACAAGATGTCATATACCACTTTGCAGCTAAGATCTGCTGATGAAGGACAGACTGTGTTTTACACATGCACAAGATGCAAGTAAGTATATGCACAGCCTAATCTTGTGCTGCAGGCTTTATGAAACTTTTTTAAACTAATGATCAGACCTTGTGCCAGTTCATTATTTAGCAGATTTCAGTTATGTAGATAAATATGTGCACTTATTCTTTAAGTACTGACGTTTGTGAAAGGGGGTAGTTTTATTTATATATTAACACTAACAGATGCACTAATGTTAAAATTATATTTTTACATGCAATATATCAGAACTCCAACATGTTTCAGTCTATGTTGATCATCTGCAGGGTGTTACTTAACATCAATACAGCATATACAAAAACATGAATGCAAGATTACATACATTAAAATTTGTCCATAAAATGTTTGTAGATATTATAAATTTGGTTTAGCAGTGCTGAACTGGTTTATGGGATGTGGAGGTTGTACTATTATAGATTTTTACAGTGGTTTGTATCAGGAGGATGTCAAGTTTATGTTTTGGTAGCCAACATGATATATGAATTGTTTATTAATGCACAGACATGAATAACATTTTGATAGCATTTTACATTTGAGTAAATACAGTATATTCTTTTCAGACCTTGTCAGATACATAGCAGGTTTATTTGAACAGTGCATGTTGATTGCATGTAGCAGTAGAGCATGTTTACTACGTGCTGGCATACAGGAATGCAGTAGAGGGGAACTGGCAGATGAAATGGGTAGTCAGTAATGACCACACAGATGCAAAACAAAGCCTCTTCAACACAAGTACACGTGCTGCAAGCTGATGCACACAGCTTGGCTGCCAATGACTGACTGAACAGTCACCCTCTGCCAAAGTACATGGACTTGTCAATTTGACTGTTGGACAAAAATTGTTTTCTGTTTGTGCCATCAGATGGCAGTTATAATAATTGGTTTGGTACCTTAAAGGTGAAGTGATTGTACGTTAAGGATCAAAGATGGTGCCCTTTTGGCATGCATGTGTTTGATTGCAGAACTGGCAGGACATTCTGTTTTATGTGGTGAGAATAGATTGAGATTAAATGCCATCATTATATTTAAATTTTATGTTTTTAAAGACACTGTAGATTCACCTTTAAAAGTAAACATTGTATTGTTGATTTTAACAGTATTATACACATATCAGATGTCACCAAAGGGTGGTGGAAAAATATGTTCTGTACAAGTACCATTCTTGCTACAAGTGTTTCTGAACAGACTTTCTTTATTAACACAACATGGTTCTTGTCATTTTAGTATTAAAGAAACAGGCACAATTTTTAATTTTTGATGTCACGTTGGACTGGATTTTATAATTCCCATCATTTACTCATTTTGCCAGGAAAATGTAGGGCCTAACATGATTTTGTATGAAACTTTTATTCAAATTCTCAAGGAACTCCTCTACACAAAACAGTTGATCATAAATATTTTACAAAAAGAAGAAATTCCCTGAAGTGCCCTTGTTATTTGGTCTAATTTGATGTTATGCAACATCTTTATAAAGCACATAATATTAACATATAGTTCTGTGTTGAGCTCTGATATGTATTATTAGTACACTGTAGAAATAGGAATTCAAAGGTAAATGTAAAGAAATGTCAGTGCATTTGAGTAGGCAAGTTCGTGTTCTAGTAGAATTGCATAATGTTCAACATTTCTGGAAAATTTTTGGTTGAGCCAAGAACAAGGAATTGTTTCAGTGATCCTGATATCTGAACATCAGTTAAGGCTTGACTCAGATTAGTGTACTGTAAACAGATTTGTCATTCAGAGCAAAGCTGACTGGTTCAGAGACTGTAACTGAATGAGGGTTAGATGACTGGTATTCTAGTCCCACTAAGGACTCTTTGCTGCTGTACTCAGACTGGCTTTCAGACCAGTCCAAACCTCTGTTCACCAGGTACTAGGGTATGTTTCGCCCGAGATCAGGTGAATAGTATGTCACCCACTTGCCTGCATCTAGTGCCAACATTAAAAATATGTGTTGATGACAAGATGCTTAACTCAGGAACATCAATTGTAAGACCTGTGTGGTTGTTACCCACAAACAATTGCAGCCAGGGGTACACAAATCTTGAGCAACTAAATTTTGTATGGTGATGCCTAATATTTATGGGTCCTGTGTAATGGAACTTGCCTCACGCCACCATTCTGGCATCAGAATTTTGAAGTGCCTCCTAGATTTTTAGATAAATATGTGAACCTATGATTAAGACAGTTTCCCAAAAAATACCCCAATTGGTAATGAGACAAGATCAATACTTACGGAGAATTGTACTTTGTTGCAGGTTCAAGGAGGTGGAAAATTCGTGATGGCCTACATATTTACGATTACATTAACTGAAACATAACCACAGTTTGTGTGTGTCTGTTAGAGAGAAACACTGTGACAAGGCATGAATGAGCTTGTTGGTATATGACATTGCTTTGTCATGCTAATACATTGTTAATATGTACGTTTCTATGTGTATTATTGTATTTACTTGTAACTTCATTATTTTCTAGTTTCTGTGCCAAAATAAAACTTCAGTCTGCATTGTTCTACTTGATGTAATTGGTCCAAACATCATGTTCTTTCAAATGTACTGGACACTTACCCATCAACCCGAGCATCTCAAACTGAACCACATCTTATCTAATGGTCCTGAAGGGAATATGTCTTCACAGGGGAAAGAACCATTGTTACCTTTGTCAAATGTATTCCCTTATGTATACAAGTGACTGCACACTCCTAATGTCTGCCCATATTGGTGACTTTAATGAAATGTGAACTACACGAAAGCTGAAAATAATTTAAATCAGCCAACAGGTAGCATACATACTAACTGGCACTGTGTGCAATTATTTTGAAATCCCTGAATTGGTTTTATGTATGTACCACCATGCCAATATAGAAAAATCTCCACTGCAATATGTGGAACATTTCTTGTACGTGGTGGTTACATTTTCTACCATATTGTCCTGGTATTGCTGCTTTCTTTGAATGTGAAAGAAATTTACTTACACTCAAACTTAACAATCATTCCAAGTTTTCTTTTCTAAAAGAAAAAATTTTTGTATTCTACATGTGCCAATTTCCATGTTACATTAAGTGAGCAGGAAGCAAGTGACAGAGGATATTTGTTAGATAAAATAATCATCCTATGTTATCTACAAAATATCAACTGCAGTATAAAATTCATATGTAAGTTCCTGTTGCAAAATTTACAGTATGTGATAACTTAAAGATCATTATTAATGTGTTACTACTTCATACCATGCATGATTTCAGACTTTTGCCACAATGTAGAGGAGGCCTTTACTCTTCTGGGACATTACACAGTGTCGATTGGTAGTTAGTTACCAGCAATTCAGGACAGCTGTCCCAAAACTTGTATCACTACCTACAAATCAGTCTAGGAAGTGCGTCATCCCCGTTGTGTGTGTGAAACTAGGAAAATGTATGTAGTCAAACACAACTTAATCACTGAGGTGTATTTAATGAGTGTGATGTAAACAACTACATGTTTCGGCCTGTATTGGCCATCATCAGGTTGTCAAGGGAACTTAAGGGCTAGCTATATGCATGCGCACGCGCGTGGTGTAGAGATCTCTACATACGCATAGCTTGACAAACCGGATCAAAACAGGGGTCAGATAAAACACTATGAAACATAACAGATACAGATAGTAATAAAAAATACATGAATATAACTAGACAATAACTCTATTTGTGGTGGGGGGGAGGGGGTGTTGGTCCAAGTGGCTTGGTAGCAGGTTTCCTTGCCTAAGCCCTTGGTGCTAACGTGTTCCTGTCTTGCTTGTCCCCTGGTTGGTGTAGGTCCATATCGGTGGCGGTGCTCGTTGATGGAGTCCCCCTGTGCCGTGTCTCTGATTGTGGTAGGTTCATTCACCTTGTTCACTGTCGGGTGTGGTTGTATTGTT
>Ga0131853_10002680_pt1 | contig 31875 bp, 17 predicted proteins | sample TergutLab28metaG_FD_92764 | JGI IMG/M metagenome (GOLD analysis project Ga0131853, IMG submission 92764) | Labiotermes labralis P1 segment gut microbial communities from Petit-Saut dam, French Guiana - Lab288 P1 (version 2) (version 2) | ecosystem: Host-associated > Arthropoda: Insects >... | reverse complement strand
GCCGCCGCCGGTCGGCGAAGTTAGTGCCAACTTTTGCGGATAGAGGGGTGTCACGTGGTCAGCGCAACGGGTCCCCACAGCCGTTAATCTCTGTTTTCTAGACCTAGAGCCGCTACTTTTTTTTTCATTCAAGTAGCTCCTCAATTGACCTCACGAGGCTCACGAGGAAATATAAAGACAAAAATATTCCCACATCTTGTTTCTAGTCAATTTTTATTCCTGAAAATAAGCGAGTACTCGTAGGCCTATTTTTATAATGCAGAAATTTCTGTTTATGAAAATCCATTGGTATTTTTGTTGTTATTGTCGTTGTTGCTTTATTTCATTTTGTCGTCTTGAAATTTAACTTTTTTTGGGGGGCGAATCTCGTCAAAGGGGCACGCGGTGGCGCACTTGGTTGAGGCACTGCGCTACAAGTCTGAAGGTCGCAGGTTCGATTCCTAATTTTGTCATTGACATAATCCTTCTGGCCGCACTATGGCCCTGGGGTTGACTCAGCCTCTAACAGAAATGAGAACCAGGAATATTTTCCGGGGGGCGTAAATGAGGTCGGTGCGTGGGACTGACAACCTTACCACCTTCATGTGCCGATTGTCTTGAAATCTGGGAGCCTCAACCTTCTGGAACCCTCAGGGCCTGTCCAAGCCTGTAATGGGATTGCTTTACCTTTTACAAGGAGTCAAACTATTAATATGCATAAGTGAACCGCTCAGTGTTACAAAGCATGTTTCAGACTTTCGTCATAGTCGCTGGATATCAGGTTATTGATTAATAAAATATGATAACATTCAATTCAATTTACGGCAATCGAAGCGTGTTGGTAATAAATGAATTGTGACAAGCACATTTCACATACTTGCATTTGTTGGTCTTATTGTGTGAATGGTAATGAAAGTTTTGGTTCTGTAAAATGCCGTGACAGAGAGGATTTCTTATTTTTTTTAGGAAGGAAATTGGTCTGAAAGGCTTGTGAGATTGTCTTGCTATCTGTATGTTCCCCTACTTCAACATTTGAAACAGCTTGCCGACTTTTCACGAAACTTCGTTATGTCATTGGAAAACACCATACAGTGTAATTACCTACAATCAGGTGTAATAATACAGCGGATACCCTAACTTAGTGAGGCGGAAGTGACACTGTTCTCACTCAATTCATATTTCTATAATAATGTGTGTTATTAAGTGAACGAGATCTACGCCTCTGTCGTTAAGATATCGTTTTTGTAAGATATAAAATCTGTAACAATACGACGTATGGGCGAAAGTTTTCTTTAGCGTTCGGTTTGAGGTAGTAACTCACGCAGTATGTAAGCTGGGAGTGCGATATTTGATACGGGGAAGGATTCTGAGCAAAATAATACCACGGTACCAGTAGGCCTACTAAAATAGGAAATCTATCAAAAGGTAAGCCTTGACTTCGGCTTCGAAATCCTTGTTCAATCTTCTCCTGTTCATTCTTTCTTGTGCTTTTCTTCGCCTCTTGGTTTTCCTCCTACCTATCTTTGTGCCCTTTTTCTTTCTTCTTAATATTCTTTTTTCACTGTTTTCTGTTTCTCCTCTCCTTCCGTTTTTTATGTTCTGATTATTTCTTAACCTGCTACTCTATCCTGTCCTTTTCGCCTCTTTCTTATTCAGCTATCTACTCTGCACGGCCATCCTTTCAATGCGTGAATTATTAACAGACTATTTTCATAATTTACCCCTTTAAACTGGGTTTAAAAAATCTGAAATTTTCTCCATCCCATATGTATGACATGTTGCAATGTGCAGTAATTTAATTTTGTTTTATCGAATACTTTCCTGAAAACGAAGGGGCAAAGAGCGCATAAATTGTGCAAGGCTTTCTATACGCGGCTACTGCCAAAATAATTTAAAAATCACAAATTTGATATCGGAAATCCAACAACTGTTAGTACCAGTTCTTTTAGGAAGAGAAAAGTTCTTTGAGAGTCTAAGCAACCAATAAAATGTTGCTGTAGCTTTTGTTCAACGCATGCCTTCAGCAGAACGCACTCTGCCCTTTTGAGACGGACTAGAGATAAAGCAGGGACTCATTACCCACCACCATGGACGTTGTGCCGGTTTAGACTGGAGTCTTCGTATCTGTAAGGGACGGATTTTATTTAGTTTTAAAATGTAAGGGAGGGAGAAAGGTCTTTTATCTCTAATTTTACGCTTTTCAAGCGCGTGTGTTACGGAGGATACATACCGCTGTGTTCTGTTCGTATAAAAAACCACACATCCAGATGAAAAATCTAAGAGACATAAGGCTAATGAACTGCGAAATCATTTTTAGTGTGTTTTCAATGTATCTCACCTTCCAGCTTTCACCTTGCAACAAGTGGCACAGTTTAACCCAGCGTATTTCGAAGTTTGGGTGCTTCGGAGTGCGCAGGTGATATTAGTTCCTTTACGGCACCCCAGGATAACAACAGCGAACCGATGCTTGCAATCAGAGTGCACCTGTTTCTAAATAATGTCATTTATTGTTTCAAAACACGAACTTCCTTTAAATAAGGAAGGGGACGCGCTTTTGGTAAAAACTATCAATTTCAAAAGGTTTGGTAAACGCATTGTTCCTCGTATTTCACACATTGTCTAATGGTGCCTCATCAGCTAAACAAAGATTTTACGGAGCCCTTATTCCATACCTTAAAATCTGTCTGTGCGAATGAATTAGGATACCTTCAGTTTTTGACTTAAAATGTTTACACCCTACGAGGGGGTGCTGATAAGTCCTTAGCCCGACCAGGAAGGAAACAAGCTACAGCGACCAAACTCGGGTTTTGTTCAACATACTCCCCACGAAGCTCAGTACACTTCTTAAACCGTTGCTCTAACGTTTTCAAGTCACTCAAAAAAATTCAGAATTTTGTCCGTCCAACCAGGTCGCCTCGGTAGCAATGACCTCCGCGTCGGACGAAAACTAGCGAACTTTCAATTGTTTTTTCAGTACAGGGAACGGATGGTAGTCCGACGGGGCCAGATCTGGAGAATGGGGTGGGTGTTCAAAACTTTGGAAGCCCAGTTAGGCCAGTTTCTCTTGGGTTGCAAGTGCCCGGTGAGCCGGGACATTGTCATGCAAGAACATGACCTCCTAGGTGACCTTCCCGCTGCGTTTTTCTGTCGAAATTTCCTTCAATTGCACCAGCAGATATGAGTAATACTCGGCGTTCATAGTTGATAGTTCGGCCCTTTGGAAGATAATCAATGGAGAGGATGCCGTCTTGATCCCAAAAATCGAGGCGAGAACTTTTCCAGCGGATTTTTGCACTCGGGATTATTTTGGGGCGGAGTGAGCCGCTATGTCGCCACTCCATTCATTGTTCCTTTATCTCCGGGTTATAGTGATATAACCAGGTTTCGTCCATAATCACCAATCGCGACAGGAAATCATTTGGATCGCGCCGAAAAAATTCCAAAAGTTCCTCAGACGACTGGCACCGTTGACGTTTTTGATCCGCGTTCAGGCATTTCGGGACCCTCTTCGCGAAGAGCTTCTGCATGTCCAAATTTTCATGAATGATGGACCCAACCCGCTCACGTGAGATGTCCAGTTGCTCAGCTGTTGATTTAGCCGAAATCTGGCGATCTTCCAAGATTTGATCAATAATCTCTCGGGTGGTCAAAGTTTTGGGTCGTCTAGGACGAGGCGCATCATAGGTGGAAAAATCACCACGTTTAGACTGGGCCACTCAGTTTTTGACGGTAGCATACGATGATGCGTGTTCACCTAGTGTTTATATCAGAATGGCGTGAATTTCCTTCGGCGCCTTGCCTTGCAAAAAAAAAACTTGATGACAGCTCGCGTCTCCATGTTGTTGAAATGGCGCGCGTCGCCTGACATGCTTCCTTTCAGCCCCTGTAACAAGAAAAGACTTGCAATTCGGCACATGAACAGGCCCCTCTTTCCAACGACACTGTCAATTCCGTCCTACGACATCGGAAAGTAGGTTGGGCTAAGGACTTATCAGCACCCCCTCGTAGGAAATTACAAATCATATAGTTTTTATTATAGTTTAACTAATCACTAAACCACATTCACCGTATAATAGTGTGACAGTAATATTAATTTACTTTTTAAATTTCTCAGTATGTTGATATTCTTTTCGAAGCCTAGGAGCACAAAGGGCCCGAACCAGTAGAGAATTACATAATGAATTCGTGGGAAGTTTTTATTTCATTGTGAAGTATGCACCTTAGACAGATTACGTCTTTGTTTTCTCGTTGATATTGATGCTAATATTAACCCATTGAATCTCAGTTGTTTCTATACGTATGTACCATTGCGCATAATATGGAAAGCTTTGTATTTTCCTCTGACACAGTTGTTACGTACGGGAGTAATATGACGCACAATAAATACCGATGTTTTTCATTAAACTTTGCTCTTCTAATGGACACAGTCTCTGTTCCCTTTGAGGTACGAACAGAATATATGTATGTAATTTAGATTATACATAGCCTGTGCAGTGATAATAAAAACGAAGAAACCACTTCCACAACTAAGGGGTATTTGTTATGTATGTGGGAGATTTGTTTACAACACTTTTAAATATTCGAACTTTTAATGATACTGCTAGATGTGTCTAAGGGTCCTGCGAATTAAAATTTTTTTTTGTAGGTGGGCAGTACGGCTGGCAGAAGTTTTAGGACTTTGTGGGGAGTCTGTGATACCTGAAAGATTGAGAAAACCCTGTTATATAGCGTTGAATGGCAAAAATGTTTTGTATGAAATTGTGACCTGCATGTATGTGTCTTGCTTTTGGCACTATCCTATCTTTGGCTGAAGGAGCAGAGGAAAGAAAATCACGAAAGTATAAGAACAGACGGTTCCATGATGAGGGTTCAGGCTGGCACTTTAACGTTTTGCTTCCTACCAGCTCTAATTCTTTTGCGGATTATTGGCAGCGCCGGTACGTAATTGTCTCTTGAAACCGGAGAATAATCCGAATGACGAATTTAGTTTTTCTGCGTTGTTTACTTATTTAAGTAGAAATGAAACAGTATTTCAAACATGTTGCTTGTTGTGGTATCCTCTCACTGGAAATGTTTTCATGCATTTGTGAAACAATTTGTTGCTCTGGTGGGATGATAGTTTTTGTACACGTTCGTTAAAAAAATATTGTCGTCCTATCCGCCCATCTCTGATTACAGCTGGTAGTACCCAGACTGCTGTACCGATTTCGACCTAATTCAAAGAGTTTGGTGTTTTTTTTTTTACTTTGGTTTAAGGGCGACTTGGAAGCAAGTGCGTAAATTAAGATCTCTGTGTTTTCTATCCTTTGACTGATTGTTATGAAGTTTAACCCTTTAAGCGCAGGCAGGCGTCAAGAGAGCAGAACTATACATTTACTTCGCCTGTGGAACTTCATGGCATGTTTTAGGGTGACCTTTAATTTTTACCTAAAGCCTGCAAAGAGCGATGGACATCTTCAGAGGAGGGTAAACTAGCGAGCACAGTACAGTGGTGTTATTACAAAGAAACTCAGATTTCGTAATCGTGATGCAATGTATAACGTGAAATTTGTGCTGGTTGTTCTGTAAATGACCTGAAGTCTTACAATGGCGTTGCTATGATGAACCACACCTCTTATGCTACTGGTTCATTGAAGAACCTGAAGTCTTATAATGACAATTCTGTGTGTAGCCTCACAATGTTCATTCAATGACCACCCTAAAATCTTACGTTAGTGGTTTTATGAAAAACCTCAGATCTTACAGTTTCAGTTTTATGAATAACCTTATCTCTAACAATGGAGGTTCTGTGATTATTCTGAAATCTTGTAACGGTGGTTCTTCTTTTCTTCTTTTAAAAAGAGAGAAGCGAGGGAAATTGATGACTTCTGTATTTGGCCTTGTAGTCAATAGAAATCTACCAATTACTGAATTGTTTTGTTGGAGTTACTTTTCGACATGCCAACAATACGTCATAAATATATCTCAATGTAATTTAATATTACTACTGTAAAGCTGCGATTGCTTTGCACAATTTTTGTTTTTGGGTAAATTAACATACTTCTTAGTCAACATAAAATCATAAACAAACTAGAAATAATTATGTGGCAAATGAAAGTAAACACAGCAATTTACAGGTTTAACCCTTATCCTGCTAACGTGGAGAATATGGTGAGCTCCTAATAATGCCAGCAAATGGCAGATGGGATTTAATTCGGTCTTTAAAGGGTTAAAATTGGCGGAATAACAAACCTACTCTGCTTACATTATCGGCTTATTTTTAATGCGTGGTTAATCATGACTTTAACAATAAGTTGCATCGCGACTAAATTGAAGCAGCAAGGCATAGTGCTGTGTACGCTGTTCTGTGTATGTCGCAGAGTGGTTGTGGGAACCACTCCGTAAATTTGGCATAATGTTGACATCACACAGAGTGTGTTTAAAACTTTGCCCCTCCTTGTGAATAATGATGGCTCTGGCTTGTGCATATTGCATTCCTCACAAAGGTAGACCTCTTACATTCCTCCTTTATCTGCTTCTTATTCTCCCCCTCGTTATTTATCCTCTTCTTCGTTTTGCAAACATTAAATCATAGGTATGCTTGCACGTACTTTAGTGTGTGCGTTGTAGTGAATACTTTCATTGTGAGAGAAAATGTGATACGATACTAACTTGGTGGAAAGCGTAGCGGGTAATTGAATTAAAAATTGGATGTAGTAAACAAGGGAAATACTAATTATTTTGTTTATTACGTTAATATCGGAAATTATACATGAAGACTGCGAAAATTAAGATACCTCGCCGAAACGTTTTTAGGTTAAATGAAGCTTTATAAAATATTTACGGAGTTAATGAAAACACACTTTACGTCAAATACATTTTTTCCCCGAAAGGTGAGCCGTTTGCGAGATATTACAAACAATCCGGAGAAATCAGAGATGCCACAGAATTATTTGATGATGAAGCATAGTATTGCATGACGTTGATGTTATTTTTAAGCTGGTTAATTAAGGGGGACAGGGGACAGGGGACCGCGGTGGCACAATGGTTAAGGTTCTGTGCTGCAACTCGGAAGGTCGCTTGTTCGACCCCAACTGGTGTCATTGGAATTTTTCATTGACATAAAATTCTTCCGATCGCACTATGGCACTGGGGTCGACTTAGCCTCTAACAGAAATGAGTACCACGGGCATTTCCTGGGGTTAAAGGCGGCCGGTGCGTAAGGCTGACAACCTTACCACCATCCTGGGCCATTGTCACGTAATCTGGGAACCTTAACTTCCTATAACCCTGTGGGCCACTCCAGGCCTTTAACGGGACTGCTTTACCTTTACATAGTGATGACAACAGTACGAAATATGTCATAGCTCGACAACAGTGGAAACGGTACCCCGTTTTTGCGTTTCCATGCAACACTGAACTGCTTTATATTGTCGTTGACAGCTACATATAGGTCAACAGCATTACATTATTATGGAGACTCGTTGCAATATGAATTACCGTGTTGAGATTAGAGAGAGGGAGATGAACACTTTGTGGACTGAATGATAGCAAGGATTCCCATAATTTAATCTTAACTTGAAGATAGCGTTCCTCGGAGATGTGATGCTGTTTAGTCTGGTAGAACTGTACTGACGGTGCAGAGAATCCTTTTGTCTGCAACATCAGGCTGGAAGTAGGACTCTGAATCTTTCTTAACTTATTTATGGATTTAATTTGAACATTTTTATCTCCTTAACAAGTTTATTTTTTGAAACTTAATAGTGTATTTCATATAGGCACATATTCTGTACAAAAATTTTAATACAACCAGTACAAAGGTTTGGAATTTAATCACGTGTTTAGCCTGGTAGACAGACCGTATTGTCACCTTTCTTTCTTGTACACTTCAATATGGAAGTCATGTTACCCAGTTCCTGAAATAAAAATGAGTAAATTTTAATTTACCTACAACACTGATATGTCCTCTGTTGTTAATTGCTTGGGTCTGGAGCGTGTTAATTAATTTTCTGTTACCTGCAATGGAAATCTGGCATTACCACGTTGGTATTCGCGCCTTCTGTCAGGGCAGCAGGCTGCTCGCAAGTGCAGTTACAACCTGTTTTACTGCTTTTAAAGCCACTGTTACCTGCAGGTGAAAATGAAACATGTTCCTTCACTATGTGGTCTTTAGGGAATAAAGTACTTGAAACTTCTGATTACAAGGTATGAATTTTGTCCGAAATGAACCCTCATATGCTCATGATGCTTTGTGTATTAAAGAACACCTGGAATTATTAATTTGTTAGCCACGGAATATACCGTTTTATGAAATTTAAGAGTTGTAACAGCAGCGTGAAACGGGATACGACATATAGAGTGCCTTGTGTTTTACGACGTCGTAAGATCCAGTTTTGTGTTGCGGTTGTTGAACATGGGTATTGGGAACCCTGAGAGTATATGATTCACGCACAAGTAGAGTACTTATTCCTGAATCGTCTATAATCTTCCACAAATTATTTAGCTTCATATATATTTTACTGTATGACTGTGCAATGCCCAGCCTCTATGTCTTACACAGCATTAGATTTTATCTTCCTTAGACTCCACAGGTAACTGAAATTTGGATCTTGGAAGTGTGTCATCCCTGTTACGTGTGTGTAAGTTCTCTTGAAGACAACCTGAAGATGGCCAGTAAAGGTCGAAACATGTAGTTGTCTAGTATAGCCATTAAATACATCTTAATTGACATCGCTGTTTTTAACTACATACCCTTTCCAACTGAAATTTGAATTTGGTCTTCTTCGGCAAGAGTATCAGCTTTCTGAATCATAATACGTACATCTGACAACACAACGGGCGAATTGTTGTTTGGGGTTAAGGATCGACCAACATACTTTGGGAGACATACGAAAATGCACATTGATCCTTCTCAGACGGACGAAGAAAAGAGAGATATACGAGACAATTAAAAAGTAGACGCAGGGAAACGTCATGAAAGAGCAAGAGACATTTATTTAGGGAAGAACAGGGAGGAAGAAGGAGCAACACTTTGATATGAGATTCCCAGATTTCAATGGCTCATCTTTCTGATAGCAGTAAAATGAACTGGTGCCTTGATATAAGGGACGCTGACTTTTGATTTACTGGTTAGTGTTAACCTGCATAGTTTAGAAAATTGATTTGTTGTTCTTTAACAACAAGGGATTTAATTTTGATAAACTGAAGTTTTGAGGTTTGTATGAGTAGCATGCAGTAGCAGCTGCGAAATTGGGAGCGGTTTGTTTGAAAATGCAGAAAGACCGAAGATTCTATGGCCAAACAGCCGTTTGCAGAACTTTCCATTAGCATACAGACATCTAATCAGCAGGCCGGCATACGAAGGATGGAAATACCCTAAAGTTTCCTAAACTTATGTTACTTGATTAGTAATAATTTTATAACTTAAGTATTTTCCGTTTACATTTTTGTACATATGAATGTAGCCTGAAGAAGACTTAACATAGTCGAAACATGTAGCTATGACTTTATTTGCCTAATATTTTAATGATAATAAATTTGTGTGTACAGTTGTAGATAAGACAACGTGACGACAAACATCAAAATTACGTGACGCGTTTTGAAGCTGATGTGAAAAGTAGTCCCGTTACAGGCCCGGAGGGGCCCAAAGGGTTCCAGGAAGTTAAGGTTCCCAGAGTTCGCGACAACGGCACAGGATAGTGGTAGGTTGTCAGCCTTACGCACCGGCCGCCTTTACCCCCAAGAAATACTCCTGGTACTCATTTCTGTTAGAGGCTGAGTCGACCCCAGGGCCGTAGTGCGATCGGAAGGATTTTATGTCAATGGAAAATCCACTGACACCGGCTGCGATCGAACCAGCGACCTTCCGATTTGTAGCACAGCATCTTAACCACTGTGCTACCGCGGTTGAAAGTTATGTACATCTGATTTATATACATAGAAACATGTACAAGATCAACGCAGACATATGCAAATGTAAACAATTACGAAAGGTGTTACCGTACTAGATTAAACGGTATGACCATCTGAGTTTGTAGGATGCAAGTGCCTGAACAGTATTAAATGTTACTTTGTACGTTATATGTACATTTCCTTTCTTGCTCATAGTTTATACGAGGTGGTGCTGATAAGTCCTTAGCCCGACCTACTTTCCGATGTCGCAGGATGGAATCGATAGTGTCGTTGGAAAGAGGGTCTGTTCATGTGCCGAATTGCAAGTCTTTTCTTGTTACAGAGGTTGAAAGGAAACATGTCAGGCGACGCGCGCCATTTCAACAACATGGAGACGCAAGCTGGCATCAAGTTTTTTTTTGCAAGGCAAGGCGCCGAAGGAAATTCACGCAATTCTGACAGAAACATTATGGGAACATACTCCATCGTATGCCACCGTCAAAAACCGAGTGCCCCAGTTTAAACGTGATGATTTTTCCACCTGTGATGTGTATCGTCCTGCACGACCCAAAACAGTGATCAACCGGGAGTTTATTGATCAAATTCACGAGCTAATCTTGGAAGATCGCCGGATTTTGGCTAAATCAATAGTTGAGCAACTGGGCATCTCACGTGAGCGGGTTGGGTCCATCATTCATGAAGATTTGGACGTGCGGGAAGCTCTCCACGAAGAGGGTCCCGAAATGCCTGAACGCAGATCAAAAACGTCAACAGTGCCAGTCGTCTAATCAATTTTGGAATTTATTCGGCGCGATCCAAATGATTTCCTGTTGCGATTGGTGACCATGGACGAAACCTGGTTATATCACTATAACCCGGAGACAAAGCAACAATGAATGGAGTGGCGGCACAGCGGCTCACCCCACCCCAAAAAATTCCAAATGCAAAAATCTGCTGGAAAAGTTCTCGCCTCGATTTTTTGGTACCAAGACTCCATCCTCTACATTGATTATCTTCCAAAAGGCCAAACTATCAACGCCGAGTATTACTTATCTCTGCTGGTACAATTGAAGGACATTTCGAAAGGAAAACGCCGCGGGAAGATCATGAAGGGGGTCTTGTTCTTGCATAACAATTCCCTGCCTCACCAGGCACTTGCAACCCGGAAGAAACTGGCCTACCTGGGCTTCCAGTATCTTGATCACCCACCCTATTCTCCGGATCTGCCCCCGTCGGACTACCACCTGTTCCTTAGACTGAAAAAAGCAATTGAAAGTTCGCTATTTTTCGTCCGACGCGGATGTCATTGCTGCCGCGGAGACCTGGTTGTACGGACAACTTTCTGATTTTTTTTGAGTGGCTTGCAAAAGTTAGAGCAAGAGGCTAAGAGGTGTATTGAGCTTCATGGGGGAGTATGTTGAATAAATCCCGAGTTTGATCGCTGTAGCTTGTTCCCTTCCTGATCGGGCTAAGGACTTAACAGCACCCCCTCGTGCATCCACCAAGGTCCACCGCTGCTTCTTTCTTGGGAACAATTTAATGCACACAGCGATTACCATCGGGCGCCACGGTGGTATAAAGCAGAAGAGGCGTGTGATTTACGTCTTTTTACGTGTACGATATATTATATTTTCTGAATGTATCGAAGGTATATATAATTTCTTGAATAATTGTGCAAGACTTTTATTTTATTTCAGCATATTTTGAGAGACGTTTAAATAAAAAAAACGACACGTTTTTTGCTGTATATATCCGCGCATGTATAGTTTTTGTGAGTGTGTGAACTCGATCTCTCTTGGTCGAAAGGAACTTTCTGTGTATCTAATTCCTTTGTGCCCAAGATTTTACACTGAAAGAAGCTGCTGACGTACATAAACAGTTGAAGTAACATTTAATTAATTTCGACCCTACGTCTTTTTAAGATTAGAACTTTCTGTAAGCCTTAGCGGAAGTTGACAACGCTGCCTAGACCTAACAGGTTTCACGGAATTTCCAAATGTAGCATTTTATTCACAAATGTACCGAAACTAACATAAATAATGGAAGCGCTCAACAATTCGAATATTATAAGCTAAAATACATCTATAGTGTTGCTTCTGGGGATCCATGTTGATTTCAAGACTCATGAATTGACTGTCAAAGCAAAAATTTGAATTCTCTTACACTTCATGTAATTATAGCCTTCCGGCTTTCGATTTAATATCTTACGGATAAAGGTCTGAATTTTTTTTGCGGTGGTCTTTTTTTTTATCAGTGTTTGATATGGCAATTGAATAGTTGAGAAAAAAAATTAATTACAGAATTATGACGTAGCTCTTTGGATTTAATATAATTTTAAAACCTTTTATCGGCGTGAACAGAACTAACGTACTTTCTTTTAGAATTTTAGTCGTCTTTAAATTACGTTACTTCTTAAAACGACTTTACTAATCTTCGTTAAATATTTGTTTTGCAACGGGAAGAACAGAGAAAATCCTTACATACTTAGTTTAACGAAAAATTAATTAAAAGTTCTATAAAGTTTACTGGAGTCTTTGAAACGCTTGGCGACAAAGAGCTCGGGATATCGTGAGGACAATTGCACCTTAAAAGTTCATTACGATGTGACGTCACTGCATCCACTGTACGTGCAGAAGTCTAGAAGGAACTAAGGACAAGCACATATGTCGGAATAGTCTTAGTCCCATGGGATATCCTGGTTTTAATTAACGCAAAGCATAACTCAGAGAGACAAAACCATATTTAAAACCTTTACAGCATCAGAATTCCAGTCGCATCTAGATCGTATAGAACACATTTTTTGTACAGCATACGGACCTATCTCCGTTTGCTTATCCCTTTCTTTTGTGGGAAGAAAATGTCCAGTATGGAACCTAATAATCACACATACTGTAAAGAAAAGAAAAAACATCGTTTTAATTGCTAGTGCAGTGATTAGCATAGAAAGGAAATGCCGAGGAAGCTAAGTATGTGTTCATGTCTTTTGAATAGAATGGAGGACAACGTCACAATATAAACATACGCACCTTTGAAAGTGTGACAAAATTTCAAATATTTGGAAACAGCTTTTATTTATTTATTTATTCATTCATTCATTTTGTAGTCTGTCTTACGACAGGTTTATAACCTCTAACTCTAAAGAATTAAAATTTCTTTCATGAAGAAATTCGAGCAATTTGAACTCTAGGGAATGCCTGCTTTCATTTGGTCCATTATATTTTGTTTTGCTTTTGCTATCCAAAATATAAAGCTTGAAATGTGAATAACTCTAATTTTATCTGTTGTTTTATACGTGTGTGTGAAACTCGGTTCTTCATACTGAGGGAAGGATATAGGCTGAGGGTTTTCGAGAATAGGGTTCTGAGGAATATAGTGTTATCTGAGAGGGACGAGGTAGCGAGAAACGGGAGGAAACTGCGCATTAGTTTTTCTCCTCACCAGGTAATATCCGGATTATTAAACAAATAGCATAAGAAGGGCGGAGCGTATGGCACGAGTGGGGGAGAGGAGAGATACGTATAGGGATTTGGTGGGGAAGCCTGAAGATAAAAGGTCACTTTTAGCATACAGATGTAGATGGGTGGATGATATTATCGTGGATCGTAAAGAAGAAGGATGGAAGGACACGGACTGGATTTGTCCGGATAAGGATACAGAAAAGATTCATTCCTAAACTTTCTTATTCAAAGTTTTTATATGATTTGTAATGTGTATTACGAGTACTAAGAATTGCTTCAGTAAAAAGCATAAATTAATTATACTGATGACAATAATAATAATAATAATTTGACCATTGGTAATAAATAATATTTAATTTTACTGCCTCATTAGAAAAGATGAGAACTAATGGTTTTTTAAACTAATCTGATAATCTTACAAATATTCGTGTGCTAGAAGTATTGCAAGCACCGAATTTCCACTGGCAGTACTTACTCACTTACGCGTGCCTAAATAGCGAATTTTTCTGACCTTTTTTTTTAACGGTATGTTAGCTTGACAGAATTCGATTCGCTCTGGAATCTGTGAATGTACATACAGCGATACTGTAATGAACTGCAGCGTCGGTACGTACATGTGTTATGTATCACAAGTAGGCGGAGTGATGGGGTAAGCTACTGCAAATACCCTGGAACGTTCTGCAACCCAAATGGCGTTGTTGTTGGATGGGTGGACTACATAATGCTCGTTGCGTGAATTCAAGCTGCAAGTTTGAAAATTAGCGTGCAATTGCTATCCTGTACACAGTGCCTACAATGATATCGCTGGGCAGACGGACAGACAGACACAGACTGGACTATTGCGTCATATTTTGCAGTCGAATGTTATAACGGTAGGAACAACGGATTCTTCTATTACAGTACCCTAAAAACGAGAACGTTGTCTCTGGCGCCAATCCTACTGTGTCGTAGTTTGGAGATTTTTTTATGGTATTCATCTGTTCGTATGAAAATGCCGGTATAATATTTTAAATTACGCAACGACGTCTTCTTTCTACCTTCTTTGCTATTTCCTACTACCTATGTCATGATACTTGCGCACTCTGTACATTTCAAATTACTGATGACGTCGTCAAATAAACGTAGTTCATAAATAACGTGACACCATAAACTGCTTGTGCTTCACATCTCATTTATAAGAACGTATCCAATATACGTGTACTGTAATGCCGCGTTCCCCAGCGTACTTGACAAACATTCGTCATTGGCCTATGCTTGCCACGTCGTGGGAATGTTGCACTTGTACAGATAATGGCCAGTTGTTTGATTCCATCGACTGTCGGTGACTGTGACATAAGATAAAGGATTGACTAATAGTTGTTTATTTATCAAGTCGTGACCAGTTTTTGCGTTCCTATGATTTGTGTGTACTGGACAGTTAGATAAGTTCCTTGTATGTGTGAACAGTCTATCATTCGATAAGCAGAGTGGTCATGGGGACGCTATCACAATGACCAGGGGCGAAGTTTTGACAAATATACCCTCGTACGGGTATCAAATAAACCAGTCGTGGAAACAGCTTCTTTTACATTGCACCATGATTGGTGTATCGGACAAGTACGCCAATTGTGGGAACACCCGAAGCAGAGTGGTCATGGGGACGCTATCACAATGACCAGGGGCGAAGTTTTGACAAATATACCCTGGTACGAGTATCAAATAAACCAGTCGTGGAAACAGCTTCTTTTACATTGCACCATGATTGGTGTATCCGACAAGTACGCCAATTGTGGTAACACCCGATATATACTTGGCTGGGCTTGATTAAATAAATTAGATGTTGCATAAGGAATGCAGGAAACTCAGGTAGGGATAATAGACGATATGGAGAAAGAAACTAAGATATAAAGAAACGAAGCGTCAGAAAGGAGTAAAAGAAGGCAGAAGTAAAAATGGCAGTGATATTTGTCGACCAATTTTCTCTCTTCTGCATCAAGTGTGCACTTAGCAGGCCCACCGTCAGAAATTAGGGCTTAACAGAAATAATCATGTATTCCACTGTTGCATACCTATATATAAGAATAAAATATTGCAACGTTGCGTCCATTACTAAGTATACTCCACACAATTCTTCTAAACAAAATAGTACCAAACCATAATTTCATGTTGCACAGTTTTTATTACGATAACACGTTTTCTGAAAGCTCTGCCACATTGTATACTCACGTAACGGTGATCGTATACTGTGTTAACTGTGTCTTTGTTTGTTGCTTTTTGGTTATAAAAATGTCCATTTTTCTTTTGTCAGCGTCTCTGTGGATATACGTTCTTATACCTCTTGGGTAATAACACGAATAAACTCTTTTTTCTATTTATATAATCCGCATTTCTGTCCCCGAAATACCGTTTTATTTTTCTGTAATGTAATCCCTTTCATAAAGCAGAACGAGACGTCATTTCCGATTTACAATCTTGACAGCCGGTCTGAGAGATTTCAGCTTTAATATGGCAGTAAACAGGAAGGTGAATGAAAGTCGGATTATGCACTGGGTCAGTTATGAGAGGACGGCGTTTTGCATAAGAAAAGCAGCTATAAAATCCACTTTGTAATGCTTATATCTAATATGTCAAAAAGTATGCATTCTCTCTGTTATCTTATAGATGTAGACATCGTATCAGGAGAGCTCAGTCTTTACAATTACTGGCTAATAACTCGGCTATTGGTCTTGGGTTCCTGACGGGGTCAAATAATTTCTCGTCTCCTCGAACGATGTGACTGGGGGTCTGATACCGGTTCTTGAAGCTGATTAGCCTCCTCTATGTGCTGACGAGGCTAAGGAAGCATGGGGTTGTATTTTCGGTCTGAATAAGGTGGCGAATTTTCCGTGCTTTCGTCGAAGATCTAAATGTAGTGATTAGCCTATAATCATTCACTTTGCTGAGTGAATCATTCTGCTTCCTGGAGCTGGTTCAAATATTTCAGTCAATCAAATAATAAATCCAATCAATCAGTAATCGGCCAATGAATAAATAAGTAAACAAATTCTGAAGATTAAATAAACGAGAGAGTGATTGATAGATCGATTGATCGATGGATAAATCAATCAGTCAGTTCAGAATTATTTTCTTACATTACGTAAATCCGATACTGCATAATACCGCTTGCTTCCTTCCATTAGGTATTTTAACTTTGAATTACGATGCACGTAGCTACAAATATAAAAAAATATAAAATTTTTAATATTGTACTGCTACTTCATTATACTACTGATTTTGCTGTGTCTCCCTACAGTAATTTTTTCTGTTTTTTCCCCCATACTCTGCACTAAAGTTTGCTCCTTATAGCTATTGCCCAATAGTTTTAACTCCATTGCATTTGCTTAGTTTAATACTTTCTTACTGGCTAGGTCATTAGTTTTACTCAACTATTTCGAAAGAGGTTTTTGTTACACATGTAACTAATAAATGTTTAGTCAGTATATCCAGTAGCCTCATTCACTTCATGGAACACGTAAAATTTACTAAGACAAAATTTGTGTATTTCTATGGGATAAAGTTTTGTTGATTTTCTTTGAAAGGCGTTTATAATCACAGTGCACAAATTATACATCATTTCTAATAAAAATACCCAAAATATACGGCAGTTGTAGTTATTGTACCACCTTAGACGGCGCTTGTAATCAAAATACCAAAATTTTACGACACTTGTAATTACAGTACCAAACATTTACGACACCTGTAATTACAATACCAAACATTTACGACACCTGTAATTACAATACCAAACATTTACGACACTTGTAATTACAATGCCAAACATTTACGAAACTTGCAATCACAACACGCAATTTGTGCGACAGTTTTAATAGCAGTACTTAACGTATGCATGCTACAGTCTTATTAGTTGCAGTAGTGTAGGAATCTGATAGCAGTATATTGGGAGTCCGTTTTTGAAACTCAGTGGCAGCGGTGAGTCGGGCCAGAGGTGGCAACGCAACAGCGCGTTTGCGTATTTCATACGAGAAAGTCTCCATAGCTGTCACATATATACTCCGAACAGTAAATTTTTATACCTCGTGAAGTGCTAGTAAATTTACCCGTTTCACAAGGGTATTTTCTTTAAACTCTTATCAGCAGAAAACAAAACACTTTCTATTTTAAAACAGCGACGTTCAGAAGGGATAACAGTTTATTGTTGTGACTGAGTTTAAGTAGACTTCACCTAGTCTTGTCAGGTTCGTTGCTATTTTGTGAGGCCTGTGACTGGACATATCTCATTCAGACTGCCATTTAAAGCTACATTCCGTGACTCTGGAAGTCGGTAGAATAGCATGCCATGTTTCAGAAAATTGGATGACTAATACTTGTAAAATGTTCTGTCGTTACTTGAAGGTCTATATACAAGCGAGACGAATTGTGGGCCAGGAGGTTTGTTTTTGTTTTGTTCTTACAGGCCAACTAGCTGAGGCTTTCTCGCTGCTCTGTCAACCACAGAAGGAACGAAGAAATATAAGAGAGACATAAAGGACAGAGCCTAACCATGAAACTATTGTACAAGGAAATGAATAGGTCTTAAGCGTATGTACGTATATGACACATGTAAATACACGGTCCACAAATAAACAATGTCTATATTAACATACAACAAATTTAGTTTAAAATGATAACCCACTACAATTTTAAAGCAAAGCAGTCTGTATTAAACATAAATAATTACTATTTTGCGCTGAATGAACTATTGGAATAATTGTGTGCAGTGAAGTAGAAGGGACAGGGGTGAATAAGTGTTAGTGTACTTGTAAAACAACACTAAGCTGTTAGTCCGGAATATCTGAGAAGATGTAGTGCTGTACAGTCGCAATAAACCTAGGCCGGATGAGATTGAAATCGGATGCTTCCGGAAATAGTCAGACGTTGCAAGCACGGGCTACCTGACGGTGTTTTGGGATTCGAAGAAGTCGGTGGGTGAGAGAGTTGCTATATGTTGAGGTTGAACCAGCCTGGAATGTTGTAAGGTACCGCGAAGATTTTGGACCTGGAAATCGTACAGACAAGGAAAATAGTAGTGTCAGAATCCCTTCGATATATTTAAAATGAACAACAAACATGAATCATTTAAAGTACTGGTATTAAATTGTATGTAATGTAATATACGTACGTATATATGTACGTACCTATGTGTGTGTGTGTCTGTGTGCGTGTATATATGTATGTATGTTTGTATGTATGTATGTATTGTACGTATGTATGTACTCGTATGCTTGTATGTATGTATGTATGTATGAATGTAGGTGTGTATATATGTATGTATGAATGCATGTATGTATGTATGTATGTATGTATGTATGTATGTATGTGTGTGTGTATGTAATGTATATCAAATATCCTTTATTTTGTTTACATGTTGTGCGGGGTTTCTTTTGATTTTCAGTACAAACACCAATTATTTTCCTATACATTTGTATAGGGAAGGAGCTTTATTCGGTCGTATAGGAATTGAAATTGTGAGTGCACACGTGTAGTAGAATTACAGGTTTCAGGTGGTTTGGTTAGGGCATATTTGTTATTATAACCTCTCCATACATTCCGTTCTTTAACCTTATGTTATTATCAAAATACGCTTGGATTGATAAATATATTATGTGAGATACTGGAAGCAATATGTACAAATTCATATGGGAAAAGGGGATTCGTGCCCTGTATCATGGCTGGAGCTAAGGAGCTTATATTTATCGCTTCTCACCTGCTATAAATCGCAGTTACCAACCTGAGCACATCTTCTTTCAGCGAGCTGGCTTATCGAAAGTACAATAATTGCACATTATGTGTGAGGATGTGAGTTGCTGTTTTGTGAATTCTGTGACAGGAGATAAGAGAGGAGGATATTTATTGATGGCTGGGCGTGTTTGTTTTCGATCTGGCACTGGTCTTCACATCATGGATCGCTGTCGTTTCCTCCGGGAAGATGAACTTATGATGCCGAGGACGAAGACGCAGCAGTAAATCATTGTCGTTGTTTCGTTGGTTTTATTGGAACTCTGCGAGTCTGTCGTTGAGCAGTTTTATAGGACTTTGTGTTTTGTTTCTTAGGGTAAATCCCACTGGAAATAAATAGCTCTTTCTTTAATGATAATGTACTTAAAGATGAATACATGCAGCATCGATGAAGAGTTTATAGTTGTGAAAGTGTGAATGCTTCGAAGGGATTTTGTATAAAATATAAACTCGAATACTAAGGAATGCTAGTTTCTGGAAATGCATTAGAGGGGAATTAAAACACTAAATATTTCCGAGTGTACTACCACTCTTGAGCAAACACCGTCTTTCTGTACGTACCTCCCGTACACTTAAGAACCCCAACGACATTTTTGGTGGCAAATTATAATAAGGAGTTTAACAGAATTGACAAGAAAAACAAGAATTAAAGGAGGATCAGGGGGAGGAGTAAGACAAGGAGAAGCGGAAGAAAAGGCAAAGCGATATGACGAGGCTGGACGGCACTTTGGTTAATGTACTTTAACAACTCCATGGAGTGGAATCCGGCTGTTGAAACCGCGCCTTTATCTAAGCTGACCGAACACCTTCCTTCTCTGGAAGCCACCTCGTTCGTTTGCAACCTGAGGACACGACTTTACGTTGAGTTAGGGGACCCACTTAACAATGTATTAATATTAGGTCTATAGGTTTTGAAAGTGGCTGTATTCCTGAAGATCTGTAGGAGTTGTCTAAAACCATGTAGGGTGTATTTTTTAATATTTTTTTTTAAATTTCTGAGTATGAATATGTATACCTTTCAGTCCCAACACAGTACGTCTGCTTCTACGTTCTGTTACGCGAAAGTAAGCTCTTTTTTTCTGCTCCTATTGTCTAGCCAGCAAGTATTCCTTTTGACAGCACTGTATACTTATGGGAATGCGAAATTCTTCTTTTAATCGGCTGACTTTGCTCCGTGGAGTTAGTTTACAGTACCATGAAGATACGTGCTTTAAATCGCGGATTAGTTCAATTTATTTCTAGAGCATTACATGTCTTACGAAGCACACGTAGTAGAATTATAACAGACTGTAAAGCGTATTGTAATCACCTTTCATCGCATCCATTCGGGATTTGTATTGTACCGCTGGGAATAGAACCCATAATGCAGTAGATTGCATGGCCCTATCCGTATGTAATACATCAGTAGATCGAACTTGTTCCGCTCTGGTTTTATCGCCTCCATCTCATTTTGATCGGACGACACCCCTTGCAGAGTGATTCCGAAGGTAGGTTTTTGGGCGTTGCCCTCTTGCTTATCAGATAAGTGAAGAAGAAACTCCGCTAAGCGATGTAACTCCTTGTTTATTAAACTGAGTCTCACGCTGATTGTAGTTTCTTCGCCTTCGGCGCCGAAGTTTATTTACTTAAGGAGCTGTTCCCATCAGTTTGGAGCGTGGCGATTTGTACGAATTTCGTTCATTCGTTTTTAGGGATATTTGTTCTCTTTTAGTTGGTTATTAGGGTACGAAATATTCTTATAGTAAAACCAACGAGATTCACTAATTTCTCAAATTTATTTTTGGATTAGAACTCTACATGTTTCGGACAGTTCCTCTGTCCATCATCAGGAGTCTAGCAATTTACACACAACAATAGGTATATGTCATACAGGTTATGCTAGCGGGATCAGGATGGAACATCCTGATCCCGCTAGCAAGCAGTCAGCATTACCTGTACGACATATACCTATTGTTGTGTGTACATTACTATACTCCTGATGATGGACAGAGAAACTGTCCGAAACACGTAGAGTTCCATTTCAAAAATAAATTTGATAAATTAGTGCATCTCGTTGGTTTTATTACAAGAATATATCACGATTCACGGTCCTCTGAATATCAAAATAGGGTACGAAATGTACGTATTCTACAATAGGAGATGTTTGATCCTTGTCTGTGTGTGTTGTGTAGTCCTAACGCCATTTCTGTGGTAATGTGTATTGTGACGTACTTACCCATGTGGCAGCTGCGTGTTCGAGACAGTACCTTCTGAAGAATGAAGGTGTCATTAACTTTACTCTTTTATTCTAAGACAGACCAGAGTTCGGAAGGAAAGGGGACGGATAAGGATGGCATGCAAAAGCAAATAACGGGCGTGAGGGTTAAAATATAACCGAAATATTTACCAACTCTATTTCATCCGATCTTTCCCTGCAACAATGTACAATGGTGTTGTGTTGAATTCTCCTGCCGATATTATATGAGGTAACTATGTTCTCGGAATCTTTTTTCTGAGCAATACAAAAGTGTACAATCATTTAATCTACATTTCCCTCAAAATAGCCCATTTCTGCAATTATACATTTCTGCCAGCGACTCTAAATTTGTTGGATTCATTCATGGAAGCCAATTTTGGAAAGCCTTTTCAGCTTTTTGTCGCATTCTTAATTATGTCAATAGCGTCACAAACGTATCGTCCCACCAATGCTGATTTCAGTCAGGAAAAAATATAAAAGCAGTTAGAGCCAGGTCAGGGGAATGTGGGGGAAGCTCCAGTGCTGTAACATTGTTCTTTACTAAGAAATCCTTGACCGAAACCGACTGTAGTGCTGGAGCATTGTCGTGAAGGTGAAACAAACAGGTGGTTCGCCATTTTTCGGGACTTTTCCTTCTGACTGCATTCCTAAGGCGAAGAATGATGTAAATTTACATATCTTTATTAACAGCAGCAATTCCTGCACATTATACCAGTGAATTCCTGTAAATCGTACCAGCGACTTCCGGCAACTCTTTGAATGTTCTGCGTATTCTGTCTCACATTGACTGTTCTCAACTGAAAGCATGAAAATAATATAATTATTTTCAAAGTTTCGAAACTTTCCATCTGCCTTGCACTCTAAGTTTGTTTAAAGTGTCCTGTTTTTTGCAAGCAAGTATTTTTATTGGCAGGAGTGGTGTATAGTTCTTTTTCTAGCTGTTGCTCAACGCTTCCGCTTTTCGCTTAGCCTTCTTGTGTTGAAACGACATTAGGCAGCGACTAGACAGCATGTGGTGTACGAGATCTGAAGTGGGCAACTAGTGCGGACACTCAACTATAGTTTATATTTTAATAATCCTTTAAACGTAGTATCTGCAGTCAGTATGTTAAGAATATGCTTGTATATCTGTGTATAGGCTTCTGTTTTTCAAAACAGCTTTCTTTTTTTTTCTGTTTTTGTAAACAACGGATGTTTCAAAATTCATTTCAATTTTAATTCGCATTCACTCACCTTCTTCACATGAATTCTTTGTGTATTTGATTGGTGGTAGCAGTAACGAAAGTTTTGCGACTAGAAGTTAGAGAACTGATATATATACGTATCTATAGTTATCAGTTCTATATCTAGGATTCTCCAAATTCAAGTTTAGATGTACAAATTTACTGATTTTTCTGTGACGCAAAAAAGTTTAAATTATTTATCAGTAATAATATTAAGTGATATGTTAATGAATTTGTGTACTACTTGAAAATGGAGTTACTAAGTTCCCCACCCCATTTTGGTGGGATACAACTGCTTATTATAATGCAGTAAAAGTATCTACCACTACACTCTGTGCTGAGCCAGCTGAAGCCGGTGTTATTTGAGGTTTTCACGTGGTGAAGTTTCTTGTCGTAGGTTTTCAGTTACTGTATTGCTCATCGGTGCCATTTACCAGAAGTCACAGCGAACAGCTGGACATAGTCCTTATCTTTTTTATGTCTTATATCGAAAGTTCAGTATGTACTTCAGAGTACCGTCCCTTCATGCACTCCTACAGAGTTTGAATTCCCTACTGAATATCACGTACTTTGTAAACCGAAGGAAAGCGGAGGACAGAAATGTGTGGCAAATAAGAATACAAAAAAAAATTATTTTCTCGAGAAAACATAATATTTACATTTAGCTGCAAACGATAATTTGTATTTTGTAAGTGCGATCTCTCCCTTTTTTTTTTGTTTCTTTGACCTTCTTATGTAACACTTAGCAAATGATTCGGAATGGATAAAATTGCAACATGTGTCAGGCTTTGGTGCTACAAGGGAACGTTATTCATGAAAGGAGCACCCACTCTTGATTTGGCGCCCATAGCAACATCGCCTTTTCACTGTAGACTTTTTATTGTAAGGAAATATATAAATAATATTAAGCATTTCCCCGCTATGTATGTTTAAGGAAAGAAATGTTAGGTTATGTACGATGATTGGTCAGAAGATAATTTTATAGCTGAAGGGCCTTGGAACGTCACACATACAACCCTGATCTGGCGCCGAACACTTGTTCTCTGTGTTCAGCTCTGAAGCAAAATCTTGGCAGCAACGAATTTAAATTTGATCTTGAAGTGCTAACATTTCTAACACGGTGGCCGACAACACGAGACACTGTCTTCTGTAAATAGGGAGTAGAAAACCTTGTTCCATGGTGTCATAAATACCTCAGATGTGGTGAAGACTATGTGGAAAGGTAGTGGGGTAGCAGTAAGCCACAATTAAATCTGAACTGTTGTAATTATGCTTGTAAACACAGAACTCCGAATACAGTATTTGCCTTGTAAACCTATTTTCTGACTGTTAATAGTATGGAATATTGTAGAACTGTATATATTATGTAGAGTATTTCTGCTGTGACAAACTACTGCATATAGTTTCAAAAACAAATGAACCTGACTGGGCCTGATCTTACAAATGTGCATAACGACGAAATGTCACTTTTTATTAATTTATAACGTAACTGTTTGAAAGGTTTGACTTGATCAGGTAGTAGGAAGAATAGTTTTTTTTTGGGGGGGGGGGGTGGTGTGTCGAATTTATGGTGCGACAAGAATATTAGCTTTTAAGGTAGCTACTTTTTGTACGGTATTCCTTCCATCATTGACCCTATAGTTAACGTAATTCATTGTATCGTTTCTTGTGAGCTGTTCATGTAATTGTGTATTAACATAAGGCATATTAACAGTTATTTCATTACAAAATAAAATGAATTAAATCTAACGCTCTGAACGCCTATGATTTCGCAAACTATTTAAGGTTAAATTAGATCTTTAAATTAGCATTGCTTGTGTTTTACTTGATTTTAAAGCTTATTTGCACTCGTCATTAACCTCTCTACTTTCATCTGGCGTGCTTCTTATGACAAATGAGAGAATGAAGCCTAGCGAACAGTGTTTGCCCAACAGCTGATTTTGTACGGTGAGAGTTGCCCTTTTGTCATATTCTGATACATGTGTTTTTCATAAAATAGGAAACGAATCTGTGGTTCTAAAGTCCAGATGTTAAATAGAACTCAGTTCTCAGTTGAAAATAATTTAGTTTGTAACAAAACTATAATGACATTGGATGTTTCCTTTCGATAAGATCGCAAAATGTTGCATATAGTCAAGGTCAAACAGAATTAACGAACGTGTATAAACGAAGCAACATTAATTTTATCCCAAATAATTACATCCGTTTTATTTGCAGTCTCTTTTAATAACCGTAATTTGAAATTAATATTTAGTTACTCCCCTTTGTAATTATACACTCATAAAACAATTATCATCAGTACTGGAAAACGAAATATATTTTTCGTACTTAACCTAATTATTTTGTACAAACTGTGCGTGGTTATCAACGACTGTGTTACAGATGAACTCGATGAGGCCGGGGAAATTGCGGAATAATTAACTTCATAATTGTCTAATAAATATTGTTGGGCGGATGGAATTCAGGCTGCTGAGATGCGTGAACCAAGTAGCAGTCGCGATAGTGATGATAAACTGCGTAAATTTGTTGTCGAGAAACTCGAAGAGTAGATAAAATTTGGGAGGACATTACTAAAGTGCATTGTAAAGGAACAGGGTATGATTTAGGGGGCAGGATTCTTCTAGCTTAGTATACGGTAATAATTCGGTTGGTTAATAAAAGAAAGTTGTAACAAGTATTGGTATGTTCATATTTTTACATACGAATTGTGGTGTGTGGGAAGTATAGAATTTGTTTCGTCCAAACATTCTATTTAAAGAAATCTCCCAAGCAAATGATACCTGTCTTCCATAACTTAGTCCATGCTTTCAGCCTAGAACTTTCAAAATGCCACTCAGTCTTTCCTGGAATTAAAATACTAGCCAAGAGATGTACAGTACATATTAGAGACACCAGAAGCATTATGCAGCTGCTGTAACGCTGACGTTTATTACAGAACTGCTGGTTAAATATCTGCACATTTTGAATATGACAGCGGACAAGGAACTTTCTTTATACGCATTTATCTTTGGGATGTTCATTAAGAATTTCTTCCCTGCTTTGAAAGAAAATAATACAGACGCTTTCTCTCCTTACTTCATCACTTCTAAAGGGTGCGAGGCAGTTTTTAAGTTTTATAAAAGACATTCAGAAGTTTACAAAACGCAGGCGACAGTGCTTCCAGCAACGTGCTGTCCCATGGGTGTAATTCTTTCCTTAATAAACAAAACTGTTGCATCTTACTGGTTTCTTGCGTCACTTCATGCATGACATTTATTGTTCTCAAAAATTTCGGTGGTACTGTTATAAAGTTTTATCTCTAACTCATTTTGTTTTGTGTCATGCCTCTTAGCACTTGCCTACAGTCTTAGTGACGATTGAAGATAAATATGTATTTTAAAGTATTTGCTGTTTGCGTCGGCCGAACACGTGTTGAATTGGACTGTTTCCATCCTGTTATGTACCTGTAACAAATTTATTGAATTGAACCGTCTTTACACAACATACAAATACTGTTATTTATATGTTGTGTAAAGACGGTTCAATTTGGTAAATTTAATTCGAACACGTGTTGCTTATTTTAAATTACAAACAACTTCTCGAGACTTGTGTCGGCGATACGTGTTACTTCCGGACTACGTTATGTACCTTAAACCTTGCTACTTCGACACACATTATTAAAAATTTTGCCCAGGGTTTTCTGTTTCTTCTTTCTCTACCACATGTGGCGACTTAGGCTGTTACGCCTTCTTCTGTGTTTTGGGATGGTCCAAAGTTCAAATTTTGGCCCGTATCTCTTGCTTGGACTAAGAGTCTTCTTGGGTTTCTTCCAAGTGCTCCAGATAAATTTAGGGGTAACAGCCTCAAATAGACGACAATTGCGTCCTTCAACATAATTTCAGTTTATTGTTTACTATTCTCGTCACTCTACGCTATGTAGTTTATGATATTGAGAGCAAGAGTAGAGCATATATAAATAAAGATATAACTATTCTAACTAAGGCCTTAAAATCGATTAAGGTTAATGGAGGATACTTTACAGTGTCATGTTTGAGATGGTGTTGTGAAGACGGAAGATCAACAGATAACTCGTATTATTTAATTAGTATACCAACTGATGCACATACATAAAAATTCCACATTAAAACATTAAAATTGCTAAGACATGTTTCGATCGTAAGATCATTATCAGGGAGTTACACTTTCCTCGCTAAAGTCACTATTAAAATTAGTCACTGATTAATTTCGTTGTGTAAACAGGGTGTTGTGGCAGCATGTCTGGCCAGTATCACGCAGCAAAGCACAGGACGCACACCCGTAGTCGGACACTCTCAACAACATAACCTTACACAATAAGACATGCTGCCACAACACCCTGTTTACATAACGAAATTAATCAGTGACTAATTTTAATAGTGACTTAGCGAGGAAAGTGTAACTCCCTGATGATATTAGGATCGAAACATGTCGGAGCAATTTTAATGTTTTAATGTGGAATTTTTATGTATGTGCATCAGTTGGTATACTAATTAAACAATTCGACGATATGCACGGCGCAACAATAAGATAGATAACCCGTAATTACTGAACTAATGTCACCTGAAGATTCGTTACTGCATACGAGTATGCTCGATATTGGATACGACCATAAATGATTTCGATCCAGTCCACATTACCAAAACCTCAAGTTCAGTTTTAATATAATTTTCCGAAATCTTCATCTGAATCTCAGTGTGTCCCCCCCCCCCCATAAAAATTCGGTACTCGATTTATAATCCTCCAATTGGCTCACAGAGAATTTTACATAATCTCCGTCATGTAACTAGGCTAGCAGCACGTACAGATGAGTATGCGACTCAACCACACATTCTTCCATTATGTAAGAAGTTGTTTCCTTTAAAAGGAAGCGATGTTCTTTGTGAAAATCGGAACTCTTTTTCTAACTCGTTAATCGTTTACGACGAAACCAGTGAAGGGTCAAATTGTGGTGTGTTTGTTCCTAAGATCCTGCGATTATCGGAGGCGTTACACCATGTGACTGGTCCACCTTTACCCTGGGTACGTCCGTCAGAAGTTTCAGTTCAAGAAAGTGGCCCTGGTAGTGCGACTGATTACGTGTCAGGGGTGAAATAAACTGTTGTGTACACTCTTTGGCACCTGAAAATAGATCACATAGCCCTGAAACTCTTTTTTCCCCCAAAAAAATACATGTGTTATTGTAACTGCAGTAAAATTTCTAACATGCAGAGCCCATGTTACCGAAGTCTGTCTGTGGACTCTGCTTACACGAGGGGGTGCTGATAAGTCCTTAGCCCGACAATGAAGAAAACAAGCTACGGCAACCAAACTCGGGATTTATTCAACGTACTCCCCCGGAACCCCAATACACTTCTTAGCCCGTTGCTATAACTTTTGCAAGCCACTCAAAAAAATTCAGAAGATTGTCCGTACAACCAGGTCTCCGCGGCAGCAATGACCTAGGCGTCGGACGAAAAATGGCGAAATTTCAATTCATTTTTCAGTCCAGGGAACAGATGGTAGTCCGACGGAGAATTGGATGAGTCATCAAGACACTGGAAGCCCAGGTAGGCCAGTTACTTCTGGGTTGCAAGTGCTGGGTGAGCCGGAGCATTGTCGTACAAGAACAAGACCCCTTGGTGATCTTCCCGCGGCGTTATCCTTCGAAATGTACTCCACTTGCACCAGCAGAGATGAGTAATACTCGGCATTGATAGTTTGGCCCTTTGGAAGATAATCAATGAGGAGGATGCCGTCCTGATCCCCCAAAAAATCGAGGCGAGAACTTTTCCAGCGGATTTTTGCACTCGGAATTGTTTTGGGTGCGGGGTAAGCCGCGGTGCCGCCACTCCATTGATCGTTGCTTTGTCTCCGGGTCATAGTGATATAACCAGCTTTCTTCCGTGGTCACCAATCACGACAGGCAATCATTTGGATCGCGCCGAAAAAATTCCAAAAGTTGCTCAGACGACTGGCACTGTTGACATTTTTGATCCGCGTTTAGGCATTTCGGGACTCTCTTCGCGGAGAGCTTCCCCGTGTCCAGATCTTCATGAATTATGGACCCAACCCACCAACGTGAGATGTCCAGTTGCCCAGTTATTGATTTAACCGAAATCCGGCGATCTTCCAAGATTAGCTCGTGCATTTGGTCAATAATCTCCGGGGTGGTCACTGTTTTCGTTCGTCTAGGACGAGGCGCATCACAGGTGAAAAAATCACCACGTTTAAACTGGGCCACCCAGTTTTGACGGTGGCATACGATGGTGCATGTTCCCCTAATGTTTCTATCAGAATGGCGTGAATTTCCTTCGGCGTCTTGCCTTGTAAAAAAAAAACTTGAAGACAGCGTGCGTCTCCGTGTTGTTGAAATGGCCCGTGTCACCTGACATGCTTCCTTTCAGCCTCTGTAACAAGAAAGACATGCATTTCGGCACATGAACAGATCCCTCTTTCCAACGACACTATCGATTCCGTCCTACGACATCGGGAAGTAGGTCGGGCTAATGACTTATCAGCACCCGCTCGTATTCTGTCAAATCCAGTTGGTATCTCCACATTTTATGTTCAGAGATCCTTTCTGTTTCTTAAGTCTTCTAAATTGCTTATTTCACTTGCTTTTATCGTATTCTGCACGTAACGCCATATTTCAACCGAGGTGCGTATCTAGCACATCGTAACCTGTTTAGTTTCACTGTTGTAAAAATAAACCTCACTGGATTTTTTTTTTGCATTATTCGCTTTTGTATTCTGAACATGAAGGCAGTAATGATCTTCGGAAACCTTAGCAGTTCATTCTACACATAAGTAATGTTCTTATTTAAAGGAAACCCCGTTTTGGTATCAAACTGCCATAAAAATTGGCAGTCATAATTTTTTCCCACTTGTGAAATTTTTAAAAAATAGTTGTCAAAAATGGTCTTTATATTATAAACCAGACGTAGGCAGTTATTTGGAATGTCTAGCATTGACTCTGATATTATAAATGTTCAGTTTGTCTGCCACATATACATACACAGGAGAAATTAAAATAGGGCAGGCCACATAATAAAAAAAAGGTAAAGCAGTCCCGTTACAGGCCTGGAGTGGCCCAGAGGGTTCCAGGCAGTTAAGGTTCCCAGATTTCGTGACAACGGCACAGGATGGTGGTAGGTTGTCAGCCTTACGCAACGGCCACCTTTACCCACAGGAAATACTCTTGGTACTAATTTCTGTTAGAGGCTGAGTCGACCCCAGGGCCATAGTGCGATCAGAAAGATTTTATGTCAATGAAAAATCCACTGACACCAGCTGGGATCGAACCAGCGACCTTCCGAATAGTAGCACAGCACCTTAGCCACTGTGCCACCGCGGTCCCCGGCCACATAATAAAGATGAGTTTAAAAAACAAAACATTATTTCAACTTTCTTTTTGCTGCCTTAATTCGTTACGGCAAACCGGTGTGACAGCGTGCTCGATTCGACATTATTTTGTTCACCCCTGCTGTAAGGGCTCTTGAAATCTTATGACACATACACGCTTAAAGACTGTCAATTTTACAAATAATAAAATACATTGCCATATATTTATATATATTTATGGTATTATTGAAAGGAATTCTGAGGTAAATAGGAAGGAGTCTTTTTTCCAAGGTTACCAAATCGAAATGCAAGATCTCAGTCAACAAAGTCCCCGGGTTCATTTTCCACTGTTTGCTGTGTATACAGCTTCGAGCCTGCACAGATCGTGAAGCACGTACCGCTGCCTTCAGCTTGTTAGGACAGACCATTCGGTCTTCCTGCCCAGAAGTTATAAAAATTAGCGTCTCCCAACTTCAATACAATTTAAGCACGTAATTAAACCTGAAGGCTACCAAAAGACATTTCAGCGTATGTTGAGGGTAGATATCTGGCCACTTTCATTTTAATCTGTAGTATAGTAAGGATATTGTTTGTGCTTGTAGAAGTTTTTACGACATAGGATTAAGATTTGTGATAAATTTTTCTATCATTTGTTTTTCTTCTGATTAGTTTTTAGTGTTTGTTTGTTTGTTGTGCCATAGGGGTACCTACAGTTTCATTTTTATAGCTTACTTAGCCTGCCTTATCAAGAATTTGTTATGAGAAACAGATAAGACCTGTTGTTTTTTATGGGAAGTAAATTGCCTTACTTGGCAGGAAAAGGTAAATTAATTTGTCATAAACGAGGGAAGGATTGATTTATACGCGCCACGGATAAAAGTGTACTTCGGATTAGGACGGAAAAGAGTACACTTAGAATTTTGGTGAGCAATCCTGGTGAGCGAGCACTAAGAAAAAAAAAATCATCAGAGGTCATTAAATACCGTTGGACAGAGTCGAAATATGAAAGTGGTAAATGGACGTAACTGGATCACTACTGGTAATTTTGTATTAGATAAGTGGCGTATTGGATTTCAATACAATAAATTTAGGTTTTTTTTTTTCCATGAAAATCCTGTGTTAATCTGTTGGCAGTCCCTAGAAACATGATTGAGATTCTGAACTAAATAAATTAAATTATTGTTAAATTTATTATTATCTGCAACTAATACAAGTGTGATAATTTAACTGTATTTTGGATTACGTTTGAACTGGCCTGGAATACTAGGAAAGCAAGTTTGTTTTTCCATTTTTTGATCATCAGTACGAAAAGGTTATTTTTATTAGACCATATCTTATTATTGTTTCCCGGCCAGCAGTGGAGACGTCTTCTGTTTAATTAATGCACTAAAATTGACTGAATCAACAAATCTATTCATCAGCACATGCCAAAAGTACATACATTCACATCCCGAGTGGAATTTGAAATTGCTAATCTTAGAATCGACTGTGCCATTACTTTCGATGCTATTGTCACTCTGCAAAAATGAGGATGGACGACTTCGGAAATAAAGCATTCATGCTAAAGCTGAAACTCTGAATTACACGACGTAAGAATATACACGTAAAGAAAATTTTCAAGATTATATAACCGTTAATCAGCAGTATTATACCGTGACGTCATGTATTTCCTTTTCAGTAAAGGCCCTTCGTAGAACTCCTTTGCTAGCTACATCCCCAACAAGACACGTTTATCTACTGCCGTTTTCATAAGGCCCAAATGAACAAGCCCTCTCACCAACAACATTAAAGGTGTATCACCTAAACTGCTACATCACAAAATACTATGCTTTTACTGATATTTTCCCTCAAAGAAAAGGGCATGATTTCATTTACAAATAAAAATACGTATACAAGCAAGGACCGCCTCTGTGGTCTAGTGGTCAGAGTTTCTGGCTACAGATACAGAGGTCCCGGGTTCGATCCCCGGCGCTACCAGATTTTCTGAGTAGTAGTGGGTCTGGAACGGGGTCCACTC
>Ga0131853_10002678_pt1 | contig 31879 bp, 29 predicted proteins | sample TergutLab28metaG_FD_92764 | JGI IMG/M metagenome (GOLD analysis project Ga0131853, IMG submission 92764) | Labiotermes labralis P1 segment gut microbial communities from Petit-Saut dam, French Guiana - Lab288 P1 (version 2) (version 2) | ecosystem: Host-associated > Arthropoda: Insects >... | reverse complement strand
TACACGGAGAGCCGTGCCCTCGGACCGGGGACGGCCCGCAATTCGAGCCATGGGGTCATATGTACAGGAAATATGCAAATCGGGCTAGTGAAGGGGTGGCCCTCTTCGCAAGGATGCACGGGGGCCTGGCCGGCGGGGGACGGACGGCGGGCTGCTCGCGGGCGGGGCCAGGCCGCGTGATCGCGGGGCCGGCTGCGGGGTCCGGGCGGACCTGACGGCGGGCTGCCGCGACGGCGGGCCGTGTCCGGCCCTCGTGCGGGTCGCCAATCCGGGCCGAACACCCCTGGGAAGCAACGGACTTGACCGCTCAGGGCCCGCGCTGGGATCCTGCCCGCCCTTGAGACTTCGGGAGACCCTGCGATGGCCCACACCTTTGCCCACGCCGGCCTGGCGCGGGCCGCCGAGCTGGCCGCTCAGAGCCAGCCGATACCCGGCCTCAGCGGCCGGACCGCGTTCGTCCTCGTCGCGGCCGTGGTCGTGCTCATCGCGATCGTCGCGGTGATCCCGATGATCATGGACGTCCGCCGGGCCACCGCGTGGCGCCAGCAGCTCACCGACCACCTCATCGACCAGGCCGCCACCGACGCCGACGTCCGCGACTTCCTGCGCGACATGCGCGAGCCCCGCGGCGTCCGCGGCCTCACCCGCAGCATCATCGCGGTCCTCATCCTGGCCCTCGTCGGCTTCGCCCTCGCCGTCGCGATGCTCTCCTCCGGCGCCGACTCCGGCGACCTCCGCAAGACCATCGTCACCGCCCTCATGACGGTCCTCGCCACCGTCGCCGGCTTCTACTTCGGCACTCTGGGCGCGCAGAACAGCGCGGAGGACGCGCGGCGTCACGTTCTGGGCACGCGTCCCGGCGCGACGAAGCCCGGCGCCGGCCCGGACGGCGGCGCGACGAAGCCCGGGGCGGGCCCGGACGGCGGCCCTGCCGCAGACGGCGGCGCGGCGGGCAGCCCCGCCCCCGCGGACGGCGACTCGCCGTCGCCGGCAGCACCCCCCGCCGCCCCTCCCGCCCCTGCCACGCCCGCAGCGGCCACGCCCGAGCCCGCGACGGCCGCGGACGCGAACGTTGCGGAGGACGGCCCGGAGCCGGCGGGGGCGTGAGAGCGGCGCAGCGCCGCTGAGCTGCTCACGGCGGGGACAAGCCCTCGACGGCCCCGGCTACACCTCCAGGAACGCGTCGATCCGGTCCCGCAGGGCCGCCGCTTCCAGGCCGTGGCCGGCGACGTGCTCCTGCCAGGAGCCGTAGTGGCGCAACTCCTCGCGGCGGGTGCCCAGAGCCAGCACGCGGTGCGGGAAGGAGGCCAGCGCCTCGGTGGCGAAGGGCGCCGACGTGCCGGCCAGGTACGGCTCGACCAGGATCAGGTCGGGCCGGACCGACCGGCCCACCGCGGCCGCGACCGTCGCCGCGTCGAACGGCCGCACCGTTGACGCGTACAGCACCGTGACGTCCCGGCCCGCCGTCGCCTCCAGCACCGCGTCGAGCATCGGCCCGACGGCCAGGACCACCGCGCCGCGCCCCTCGCGCACCACCTGGAACCGGCCCGGCGTGGCGGGCAGCGGCTCGGCGTTGGCGTGGTCGCTCAGCCGCACGTACACCCGCTGGTCGCCGTCCGCCGCGGCGTGCCGCAGCAGCGCCTCCGCCTCGTCCGGGTGCCCCGGCACGTGCACCGTCCAGCCGTCCAGCGTGTCCAGCAGCGCGACGTCGCCGGGGGACTGGTGGGTGCGGCCGCCGGCCGCGATGTCGTACGAGGCGCCGGCGCTCACCAGCACCGCGCCCACCCCCTGATGCCCCAGATCCAGCTTGACCTGCTCGAAGGGCCGCTCCACCAGGAAGCTGGCGAAGGTGTGCACGATCGGCCGCAGCCCGGTCAGGGCGAGCCCGCCGGCCGCACCGACCAGCAGCTGCTCGCGGATCCCCACGTCGATCACCCGATCTGGATGGGCGCGTGCTGCGTCCTTGAACCGGTCCGAGGAGATCACCGCGAGGACCAGGGCGAGCCGCGGGTCGGCGTCCAGCAGCTCGGTCGTGACGGTGGCGAAACGCTCACGCATGGTGTCCATCGAAGTACCCCCGTGTCCTAGTGGTCGGCGTTGCCGGTGACGTGCGTGGCCTGGGCAGCGATCGCGGCGTCCTTGGACTCGACCCGGGCCACGACCGCGTGCGGGCGCCCCGGATGCGGCGCCGTGAACGCCTCGAACAGGGCCTGGTGGTCGCGGCCGTCGACGGTCACCGCCGACCACCCCTCGGCCTCGAACCGTGAGGCCAGCCCGCCCCGCCACCCGTACGTCGCCGAGGAGTTGTCCACCGCCACCACGTTCAGGTGCTCCAGGCCGACGGCCCCGGCGTACTGCACGGCCTCGTGATTGCTGCCCTCGTCCATCTCGGCGTCGCCGACCAGCACCCACACCCGCGGCTCGGTCAGCCCCTGCGCCCGCAGGCCCAGCGCGCTGCCCACGCCGAGGGCCAGGCCGTGCCCGAGCGAGCCCGAGCCGATCTCCACGCCCGGCACGAGCGTGCGGTCGGGGTGGTGGCCGAGCGGCGAGTCGTACGCCCCGAAGCCGGTGAGCCACTCCTCGGGGAGGAAGCCGCGCGCGGCCAGCACCGCGTAGTACGCCATCGGGCCGTGGCCCTTGGACAGCAGGAAGCGGTCGCGCCCGGGGTCGTCGGCGGTCTCCGGGGAGACCCGGAGCACGCGGTCGTAGAGCACCCACAGGACGTCGAGCGTCGAGGTGGCGGCCGGTCCGTGCTTCTCGTCCCCGGTCATGCGCGACATCAGTCCGCGCAGGTCGTCGTACCCGTAGTGCGGGCGGGTCCCCGTCATGGTTGCCATGGCGACGACTGTGCAACTTCAAGCCCACTTGAGGTCAAGCGCTACGCTCGGTGCGTATGACGCTCACTTCGCGCGACCTGCTCCCCATCGGCGAGCTGGCCGCCCGCAGCGGCCACGCCGCGTCCGCCCTGCGCTACTACGAGGACGTCGGCCTGATCCACGCCGAACGCACCGCCGGCGGCCAGCGCCGCTACCGCCGGGCCACCCTGCGCCGCCTCGCCTTCATCCGCGCCGCCCAGCGCATCGGCCTCACCCTGGAGGAGGTCCGCGAGGCACTGGCCCAGCTGCCGGAGGACCACGTGCCCACCACGGCGCAGTGGAACCGCATCGCGACGGCGTGGCAGCGGCGGATCGACGAGCAGATCGCCGAGCTGCAGCGGCTGCGATCCCGGTTGACCGAGTGCGTGGGGTGCGGCTGCCTGTCGGTGAGCCGCTGCGGCCTGTCCAATCCCGCGGACGTGGCGGCACGGCTGGGGTCGGGGGCCCGGTATCTGCTCGGGGACGAGCCGGAGGTGGGGTGAGGGGCGGAATGTTCGTGGGGGCGGTTCGGGCTGACCCGGCGAGCGCGTTGGGCCCGTTGGGCCCGTTGAGCCCGTTGGGTCGTTGCCCGGTGCGGACGGCGGGCGGCGTGGGCCTGGACCTGGACCTGGACCTGGGCCTGGACCTGCGCCGCCGGATTGGTGCGGCCGGGTGCGGCGTCGAGCGAACGGGGACCCCCGGGAACGCCGCCTCGCCGGCGGGGCCGCCTGCCGTCCCCCGGCACGGCGACCCGGCCGACCGGTCTCAGACCCCCTCGACCTTGAAGGGGTCGTGCTCGGCGAGCAGCTTGTCCAGCCGGGCCTGGTCCACCCGGTTCGTGACCTGTCCGATCTCCTGCCGGTCCCGGACGACCTTGGCCAGCGTGAACGTGGAGGTCACCACATAGAGCAGCCCCACAGCCAGGAACGCCCGAATCCAGGCCCCCACCGGCAGATAGGCCACTCCCACCACCATCGCACCCAGCGACAGCGCGAACGAGATCGCAGCCTGGACGGCGAACGCTGCCGTCGTCTGCTGCTGAGGAATCACCTTCGACATGTCTCCACGATGCCGCCCCTGTGACCCGCCCCACATGAGTACCCGTACTCAACCCGCCTGGGCCCCTCCCCCCACGTCCGGCCCCACCCCCGGGGTGCGCGCGAACACCCCCCGAGGTGCGGTATTGTTCTCGTGCAAGGTCACCCCGGGGGCAACCCCCCGAACCGACCGAGCACCGGGACGTGGCGCAGCTTGGTAGCGCACTTGACTGGGGGTCAAGGGGTCGCAGGTTCAAATCCTGTCGTCCCGACGGTGCACGAAGGGCCCGCTGGACTGGCATTGAGCCAGCTCAGCGGGCCCTTCGAGTCTTTCGGGAATGGTTTTCATCTGACGGTGCGTCGGGAGCTTGGGGACCACTTGGGGACCAAACCCTGGAGAGCGCTGATGTCAGGCGGGCCCGGGGTGACGCTCAACCATGGTCTACGGGTTTCGCGATGTTGTGGCTTCCCTACAATCCGCGCGGCCGTGAGGCCGGGGTCGGCGGCGGCGTGGCCACCGGGTTCAGGTGCCCGCTGAGGGTATGGCCGGCGCTGACCACGGAGCGCAGGTCGGGGTGGAGATAGCGCTGGGTGGTCTGCAGGGAGCCGTGGCCGGCGATCAACCGCAGGACGTGCAGCGGCACGCCGGCATCGGCCATCCATGTCAGGCCGGTGTGGCGCAGGTCGTGGCGGCGCAGGTGCTCGTAGCCGAGGGAGCGGACGACCTCGTCCCAGTGGGTGGCGTCGCGCAGGATTGCGGTGGTGATGCGGCCGCCTTGCGGGCCGGTGAACAGGCGGGCGTCGGGGCGTTGTCCGGCGGCAAGGATCCGTTGAGCGACCAGGGGACGCACCTCGGCGATGAGGGGGACGCGACGGGCGACTTTGCCCTTGGTGTTCTTGTCGGCCAGACCTCCGGGCGAGGGCGTGGTCTGGCGGCGGACGGTCCAGATCCAGTGGCTGGTGTCGATGTCCTTCACGCGCACTCCTGACACTTCGCCGATGCGCGCCGCGGTGCAGGCCGCGAAGAGCACGACCTCGCCCCAGCCGCTGAACTGCCCGTGCGAGCGGGCGACGAGTGCGGCGGCCAGTTCCTTCAGTGCAGCCCAGTCGCGCAGGGCAAGCGCGCGAGGGTCGTCGAGTTCGTCCTCGGCGAGCTGGTACTGCCGCTGCCACCCCTTGATGCGCGCCGGGTTGGCCGTGATCAGCCCGTCGCGGACAGCCTGCTCCATGACCCTGACCAGGACAGCCAGACTGTTCTTGACCGTGGACCGGCCTTCCCCGTCGGCGATCCAGGCGTAGGTGGCCCGGTCGACGGCGCCGTTGGTGACCATGGTCAACGGCAGGTGCCCGAGCGCCGGGACGACCCGCAGCCGCCACCCGGCCAGGTAGGGGTCGGTGGTCTTCGGCTCCAGGCCGCGCAGCGCCAACTGCATCTGCGCAGTGCCGTACTCGGCCAGGCTCTGGTTCGAGGTCGCGGGGTCGATGCCGCGGGCCGCCGACGCCTGCAGCGCGACGATCCACTCCTGCGCCGACTCGGGCGTGTCGTGTGCCTGGGTGAGGGACTTGCGCCGACCGGTGTGAGGATCGACCCACCGCACTCGGGCTTTGTAGGGGAGCCTGCGGTCCTGGCGGTGTTCGATGTCCGTGGACAGCGGGACGGCTATGGGGAGTTGGTGGCGGTAGCTCAATCAGGCCGCCTTGCCGTGAAAGCCCGGCGCGGTCCGACGCTGGTTCAGCCACTCTTGGACGTCAGCCTCGCCGTACAGCACGACCCGTTCGGAGAGGCGAATGAACGGCGGTCCCTGCGGAGGCTCCTCCGCTCGCCACCGACGAACCGACGACGGATCAACCCGCAACAGTGCCGCCACCTCTTGCGTGGTCAGCAAGCGCTGCAGTTGCTCGTCGGGTGCGCGCTCGGACGAATCAGCCTGGGGGCCGGGGTCAGGGGAGATCTGCGACATGCACTTCCTTGATGTTCGTGTCAGTAGCGAGACACAACAATGGACAGAACGCACGAGGAGTCCAGCCCGACACCCGTTTCCCTTTGGCGGAGAACGGCGGGCGGCTGAACCGCGGTGCGCTATCTATCTTCATCAAGAAACGCGTTTTGCCTGACGGTATTTTCTGTGTTATACGGCTTTGCCGTTCGGCGATGACAGGTCCGCTCGCTCCCAGATGGGGCATCGGGACTCGACCAGTCAGGCGGGCGAATGCAGTCCGCGGGCCTCTTCCGGTCAACTCGCCACGTGCATTGCGTCGCGATCCTTGCCTCGACAGGGGGGAGTTGCTGACCTGCGACTTTGATGGGAGTGCGTGCGAGATGCACCCAGGCGCGTTACGGGCGGCGCCCAGAGTGCCGCGGCTGGGTGAGTCGTCGTCGGAAACGGCAACGGCTCTGGAGGCCGCGGGCTTTAGAAAAGTCTTCGCAGGTCAGACGCCTACCTGATACACCGTCGGCTCGCGCGGCCCACAAATGGCCCACGCCGTGCCAATGTCCCTGTTTGCAGGCTTTAGTCCCTGTCCTCCGGCTCGGGCCGCCTGTCGTTGCCGTCGTCGCGCCTGGTACTGCTCGATGGCCAGCTCCGGCCAGTCCTTACCAGACAAGCATCTCCGCCTCGCTCCGTGGTGGCGTTCGGTTGCTGCATCACCCGTTCGGGTGACGGAAGGGAGCAAAGGAGACCGCCTACGACCGGCCGAAGGGGCCGGACCGGGCGCAGGAGTACTCCGAGCGGTGACAGTGACGGCCCTCCCCGGTAGCCGTACGCGCGGTGTCCGGAGTAGGGGTCAAGGCACGTACGGGCGCTGCGGGACGCGCTTCGCAATGTCATCAGCCGAATTCCAGCTGGATGGGGATGCCGTCGGTGATGTCGGTCTGTGCGGAGGGCGTGACTGTCACAGGCACACCGAGTTGGGTGGCGATGGGAGTGTACAAGTCAGTGGTGATGTCCGGGGTCCGCAGGGAGACCAGGAGCGCATAACTGACAGGTAGACCGATCCGGTCGGCGCGCTTGTTCGCCTTCCACCATCCGCCCACGGGGTAGACCGCCAGCATGCCGCAGTCCGCGAGTTCCGCGGCTGATCCGCGCCAGATGTCTGCGTGCAGTGACCCGAGGTTCCGGAATTTCGGGCCGACCAGCCAGCGGGGGTTGGATTCGAACGCTTTGGGATTGCCGGTTCCGTCGGACTCGTGTTCGGCTTGTTCGGCGAGTCGGCTTCGGAAGGCGTCACCGGACTCGGTGGGGCCCTTGATCGCGAATCTCAACCCGTGCGAGGCGTAGCTGTAGCGGCCGAGCATGCCGCGGCGTCCAGGGTTGGGTTCGATCATGTAGGCGAGCGTGACGCGCAGGTCGACTGTGGTGTCGGCCAGGTCCCGGAGCTGCTCCAGTGGCCAGGGCAGTTCGTGGAGTTTGAGTTCCGCCAGTTTGACCTGGCTGCCCGACGCGCGCTTGAACGGCACAAGGGAGTCCTCGATGATCATCGTGACGGCATTCGAAGCGCTGCTGATGATCCGTTCGGTGGTGGGTACGCCCCAGCCGTAGCGACGGATCACCTGCCGCATCAGGGTGCCCTTGGCGTGTTTGGGAGTACCTGTCGACTTGAACAGTCCCTGATCGACCATGACGGGTGTCCACTGGGCCTCGTGGACGAGCAGAGCTCGGAGCGTCTCGGGCCGAAGGCCGGGGTAGCTGCGCATGGCCAGGGCGGCGAGTGCGGCGGCCTGTGCAGTGGCGGCGCTGGTGGCATTGATCCAGGTCAGCTGTCGGGCGGCATCATGATCGGTGGTGGCCACGCTCAGCAGGTCGTGCCCGTCCAAGGTGTTTTCGTCCGGTGCGACCAGCATGTTGCCGCCTTCCAGAACGATGTCGGGCTTGGTTACAGCTGCGTTAGTCAGCGCTACTGATGTCCTGCTGAACGGCGACAGGCCGCCTCGCGCGACCAGGGGGCGGAATCCTTCGAAGAGCGGCCCGTCAGGGACGGTGTCGAGGTCGGTGTAGGCGCCTACGGTCAGCACATTGTGCGCGTGCGCGGGTTCTTCGATGCGAGAGACGTCGGAGAGTTGCAGCGGGTCCAGCTCGCCGACCTTGGACCGCATGTCCTGGGGGAGGGGTCCGCGAATGTTGCCGGCACTCACGATGATCAGACGCGAGGCGGCAGGGTCGGGGGCCCCGATGAGCTCGATGCGGTCATCGCGTACGGCAACGTCGGTGCCTGCGGCGAGGGCGTCGAGGGTGGCCGACCACAGGGTTGGTGTGCCGTCGGTGCCGTTCGCGCCGTTACCGGATTGCCGTGTGACCGCCATCGAGAAAACTCGGCTCGACGGGACCGGCCCGCCGTTTCCGATTTCGGCCGTGGCTACCGCGTTGGCTGTCGTCTCGGCGAACGTACGAGGGAGTGCGGCCGGGGCCTGGCTGTCGTGCAAAATCTTCACTGATTCCAGGCTGTGCCCGAGCGCCACCCGGTCCCGGGATTCCAGGGCCCCGGCGAGGTCGCCGAACAGCGCGAGGCCGGCCATCTGGGTGCCGTGCCCGGCGCGGTCGGCCGGTGTCGCTCCGGGCACGACGCTGTAGGCGCGCTCATGCAGCGAGGGTTTGAGGAGGGTGTGCTCCTGGGCGATCCCGGTGTCCAGAACGCAGACGGCCGGCGCGTTCGCGTCGGCTGGTTCGACGCGCTCGGTGAGATCGGCGACGAGACCGGCACGGAAGTTCCGGTCGACGTAGTAGAGCCCTTCGGCGAACGTCGGTGTGCGAATTTCGGCCGGACAGGCGTTGGTCGCCAGCAGCGCGGTCAGCTGCTCTCCGGTCGTGGCGACATGGGCGACGACCCGTTCACCGACCTGGATAGCCCGGTCGCTGACCTGCCACTGCCGCTCCTCGGCCAGGCCGCGCACGATGGCCACCGGATCGATGGGGGAGATCTGCGGGTCGAACCACAGCTCCCACCACCTCTCCTCGCCCATGGGAGGAAGATCCTCCCTTTCCTGCCACAGATTCCCGAGGAGTGCCCGCTGGATCTGCTCCATATTGGCCACCAGAGCGGCCTGCTGCGGATTACCCCTGTCGGTGTCCAGGGCGAATGCGGTTATCCGCTCCGTGAACGAGGCCACTTTGTCGAAGGGCACCCAGACCAGCACGTCCTGGGGGGCGTCGTCGGTCTGGGGATGGCTGCTGAGCAGCGTCAAACCAGAGCTGTCGAACTTTTCCAGCATCAGCGACGTGTCCCGTGCGGCCTCCACACGGATCGCGAAACCGTCGGGCTGATAGGCGTCCGGTGTTGCCTGGGCGAGCTGGGCGGCTTCTTGTTCGGCGGTCTCCAGGCCGTTGACAAGTCCGGCGGTGTGACCTGCCCGGTCCGAGCGGCTCAGCAGGGCGGGCCCGCTCCCGCCGGACGGCTCGGGGCGTGGGGTCAGGGTGCGGGCCTGCCACGGGACAACCAGGTGAGGAGTGGGGCTGCCCGAGGCTGCAGGCTCAGGCATGGTGGGAAGCGTGCCGCTCGTTCAGCGCCTCCAGAAGCAGCGCTTCGTCTACGGTGTCCCGCCCGGCGAGAATGGCGCGTTTGGCTGCGGATTCGGCCGCCTTGACCAGCTCGGCATGACTCAGCCCGGATGCACTTTCTGTCACGACGTCCCACCGTAGTGCGCCGGTGTCCATTCCGGCCAGCCGTCTGCACATAACGTGCACCGCTTGTTCCGAGGTGGGGGGACCGTACGTGGCGATCATGTCGAATCGGCGGAACAGCGCCCGGTCCAGGAGCCGGTGGTGGTTGGTACCGGCCACCACCAGGCTCTCCGACGGCGCCTCGTCGAGGAACAGCAGAAACGAGTTCAAAATCCTGCGGGCCTCACCGACATCGTTGCCCGCAGTCCGCTCGGCCCCAAGCGCGTCGAACTCATCGAACAGATAAACGGCCCGTGTCTGGGCCACGGCATCGAATACCAGGCGTAGCTTCGTTGCCGTCTCACCCATGAACCGGCTGATCAGCCCGTCCAGGCGGATCGTGAACAACGGCAGCTTCAGCTCACCGGCCAGTGCTGCGGCGGTCATGCTCTTGCCGGTGCCCGGCGGGCCCGACAGCAGGATGCGATGAACCGGGGTGAAACCGAACCGCTCCAGCCGCGCACGCTGCCGCTGCTCGTGCAGTACCCGATCGAGCGACGCCCGCAGCTCGCCATCGAGCGTCATGTCATCCAGACGCGCGTCCGGATATCCGGCCGTCAGCAGACTGGAAAGCTCCCCGCGCGGCTGGACCACGGGCGTGGGGCCTCGGCCTGCGCCGGCCGCGTTCTGGTGCTGCCTTGCGGACTCGACCAGCTCCCGCAGTTCCACAGCGAACTTGCCCTGTCCCTGCCGGGCGGACTTCGCCGCCACCTGCAGGGCCACGCTGTAGAAACGATCGTCGTCGGCCTCGGCGTGGGCACTCACCAGAGCCTTCAGGTGCTCGGCGTTCGCTGTCATACGCCTGTCACCCTTCCGCGGCTCGGCTGTCGAAATGTCGCCCTGCTGAGATTCCTACCCGGGATCCCGAGAGAGCCCCGTCCGCATCGTACGGCCCGGCGCCGTGTGCTGCCGCCGGTACGCGGGCAGTCCCGGCTTGGGGCGCCTGTGCGGACGGCTCAGAAGCTTCGGGAGTCGGCGTCCTGGCCGTCGGCGCGCCAGTGGCCGGGGTGACCGTCCACTGGCGCGCCGTCGCCCCATAACCCCACTCGCCGCCGTAAGTGCCACCAGAGCACAAGCATTTGTCATGAACGCCTGCGACAACACCGCTCGTCGCCATAGAATTTGCCAACATGGAGTACTTTACGTCACTCGCCGCGGCTATTGCAGCCGGAGCATTACTGCCAAGCGTATTTTCGTTCGCCCGGAAATTCCTTGCCGCACGAGCGAAGAATTTCACCCTGACGGTCACATACGGAGATGGTAGCAAAATAGAACTTAGTACCGGGAGTCTCGAAGAGGCGGAGGAAATCCTTGACCGGCTGAATTCAATCGATCAAGAAGATAAGACCTCCTCGATCGAGAAGGGGGACCGGTGATGGCCGCCAGGGAGGTGACGCGCGACTCCCTTCGCTCTAGCGTCGGCGGAGCAGGTGGAGGCACGGGACTCGTTTTGATCGCGCAGGGTATCGGCCTCAATACGACGGGCGGCAAGGCGTTGGTGTATATATCGCCGTTTGCCACCGTCTTGATTGGGTCTATCCTGTTCTTCGCCGAGATTCAGCTGGATCGACTCCTGCAGAGGCGTGCCGTCAGGAGCGCACAGATCACGATCACGGAACAGCTTGATAATCCACGCACGTCAAACGAGCATAAAGATAGACTCCGTAAGAAATTGGAATCTCTTGAAGAGTCATGGGCGGCCGATCAAATAACCAGGGCGAAGATCACCTACGCGAGCCCGCGGCGCTCAGGGCGATCGTGACTCTGTGAACTGCCTTCAAGAGGTGAGCCGGAGCGGGCAACCGGCGTGACGGACGCCAACGGAAACATCACCTTCACATGGCCCGCCGGGGTGACGCTCCTGGGCATAGGCGTCCTGGCCGTCGGCGCGCCCGCGGCCGAGGTGACCGTCCATGCCCACGCTCCTAGCCGGGTAGGGAATCGTGGAGCCGATCAGGGGCCAGGAGAAGCCGCTGGACTCTCTGGCATCGCATCGCTGGTGCTTGCCTCGGATCCGTCCAGGTCGGCAGCCGGAGCCACCGTTTCGAGCTGGCCACCGACAAGCTGAAGGGCCATTTGGGCCCGCACGTGGTCGCGCAGGGGCTCATCCTTGATGTTGTCGGAGAGGACACTCGCGGCCTTCAGCCTGCGATCGAAACGACCGTCATCGCGGAGCATCACGCCCTGTGCGCCCATGTCCCGGCGAGTGCGGTTGGATTGCAGGAAGAATACTCCGGCCAAAAGATCGATCACGGCACCGGAAGTTTGGGTGACGATCGCCGCGTAACGATTCCCGTTGCTATCAGCATGCATAATTGCCAAGCCGACTCCAGTCAGAAGAACCGCGGATCCCAACATGCCGAAGACTATGCTGACGAAGAAGCTGACTTTCGCTTGCGCGAGGCCATGAGAGTAGATTTCGGTCAGCATCGACTCCTGCGCGTCTGACTCTAGAAGCGCCGCCGTGCCGACGTGTTGAGTTGCCCCCGGCTGGTCGTTGGCGTGTATGTGGACTACCGAACCGCTTCCGTGAATTTGAAACGATGGCAGCTCTGTTTTTTCAACTCGGTAACGCGCATCCTCCGCCTCGGCGGCGAATGACTGGCTTGCTGCCCACAGAATTGAGACGATGATGCCGGACATCGCAAATAGGACACCGGCGACCGTAGTGGCTGTATCCAGGATGTCGGCTTTTGAGGGGTCATCGTAAGCGGGCCCATTGGCTTCCAGGAATGCCCACAATGCGAAGGCGGCAATGACCGACGACAGAATCCCTAGAGAAGTAAGTAGGGGAACGCGGACCCTGCGTACAAGTTTGTCCTTGGCGTTGGCGGGACGCTCCTGCATCGCCTCGCCCGCACTTGAGTCTGCCTCTGTCAAGATCTGCGGAACCCTTCCCGAGATATACGGCGCAGCCGCTGAGTGGCCGCGGACTCCGATTCTGGGGCTCCTGCCCACCTCTCCGCCACGATTCGGAGCGAACTCAAGTACGGTTCGGCTGCGTTCCGTGCTCAACGTGCTCGCAGCGGCCGGGGCGACGCTGCTCGGTTCGCATCGGGCCGGGCGCGGCCGCCTTTGAACCTGTGCCCCTCCACCGTGGACCCAGCCGCCGCACGCCAGTGGCTGGAGCAGTGGGCCCCGGACACGATCGAAGGCCTGGTCCTGAAGCCCGTCACCGGCTCCTACAGGCCCGGGCGGCGATCAGCGCGCAGTGGCTGGCGAAAGTGGCGCCTGAGGGAAACACGCGAGGCGGTGGTCGGCGCCGTGACCGGGCCGGTTGCGCGCCCCACCTCCGCGTTGCTCGGCCGCTGGGACGCCGCTGGACGGCTCCGCTACCTCGGGCGAACCACAACCCTGACGCCGAGCGAGAGCCGGCAGATGGCCGCAGCTATCATCCCGGCCTCCACCGAGCATCCGTGGGAGGGCCGACGCTTCGCGGCGTCCTGGGGCTCCCACGACTCTTTGGAGGTCGAGCTGGTCGAGCCGCGAGCTGTCGCCGAGATCAGCGTCGACGCCTCTCGGGGCGCTGGTGGTGGCTGGCGCCATAGCGTGCGAATGACGAGGCTGCGTCCCGACCTCGCGCCCCAAAACCTACCCCTATTCGGTGACGAAGCCTGAGATTGTGGTCCAAGCGGCAGGTCGAGGTCATTCGCCATCGACCGGGAGTCGGGCGGGCAGGCACGGGGCCGACCACCTGCCCTCAAGACGTTGTAGCCAGCGCGGCGTTGGCTGGCCATCCCGCGCGTGCCCGGGGGGCATGGGCGGGGCCAGGGCGAAGTCCGGCGCCTGCCCACGCCGTCCGCCTGCCACCGATCAGCTCGTTCGTTCGCGCAGCCCGTGTTGCCGCTGCGCGGGCGGCGCCGGGCAGTCGCTTTGTGGAGGCGCCCTTCCTGGCGCGGGTGGTTGATGGGATTGCTTGAGAGCCGTCCGGGGAGGGACTCCGCCTGCTGGAAGGCACAGCGCCCGCCGGGCATGTGCCGCGGGCGGGCGCTGTGGAGGGGGCCGGGTCAGGCGGGGGTGATGTTCTCCGCCTGGGGGCCCTTTTGGCCCTGGGTGACGTCGAAGTTCACCTTCTGGCCTTCGTGGAGCTCGCGGAATCCGGAACTGGCGATGTTGGAGTAGTGGGCGAAGACGTCAGGGCCTCCGCCGTCCTGCTCGATGAAGCCGAAGCCCTTTTCCGAGTTGAACCACTTGACGGTTCCGCTGGCCATGTCGCCCTCCAAGGGGGTTCGAGATCGGCTTCCGCACCGTGCGGGAGCCGGAGGTGATCGCCTGGTCCTCAGAGACGCTGAGCAGCAAAATCGCCCGTGCACACGCGCACGGGCGACCGGTACTTCGGAACCATGACAGCTCCCTCGAAGGTACACCGGCCGTCCCACCCGCACCACGACACAATGACCCCAAGAGAGGGAATCTCTCGGGTCGAACGCGCCGGCTATCGCCTCGACCCGCGGCTTCCGCCCGGCCCAGGTGGGCGGGGGTTGCCCGCCGCGTGCGGGACTCGAGCCGGTATCGGCTCGTCCTTGGGCGGTTGTGGGGCGCCGTGGTCTGCGAGGCGGGCGGCGGTGGTCCACCACGCGGCGGTGAGGTTGGTGGAGCGGGCCACGGCGTGGCATTGGGCTCGCTGGTTGCCTAGGCCGCCGGTGAGTGGTGTCAGGGCGTGTGGAATGGACTGCTGGAGCAGCGAGGCGTATTCCTGGCCGCCGAGGAAGATCACGTGGGCGTCGTCCAGGTCGAGGGCGGCGGTGTGCCGGGCGACCTGCTCCGGGGTGACTGCGTTCTGGTCGCCGAGCCGGGTGTCGTAGGGGAACAGCGGGCGGCTCAGGGGGATGAGGCCGTGCCGGGCGGAGAAGATGTGGATCAGGGCCTGGTCGGTCAGGGCGTCGGCCGCCAACCGCAGCGAACGGTGGTAGGGGCCGGTGTAGAGCTGGCCGGCAGGGATGACGTCCCGGTAGCCGAAGCTGTCCCAGGACGGCTCGGCCTTCTTTGATCCGCAGGCGATGATCACGATCCGGCGTTGTGAGCAGGGGATGTTGGCGTGCTGGCGTGCGTACTCGCGTCCGGCGGGTGTCAGATACAGCGGGCGGCGGCTCTGTTCCCATGTGCCGCGTATTGCTGCGTAGGCGGAGGGCCGCATATCGGCGTAGCCCGCGGTGTGAACGGCGGCCAGGGTGCGCTGGTTGAAGGATTGCGGTGCGCCGCTGCCGATGCCGGGCAGCAGGTGATCGGGGCGGCAGGCGGCAGTGGTCAGGGCGTCGTGCTGGCGTGCGGGGAGTTTGGCCAGGTGGCCCGGAGGGGGCGGCTGGATCGGCGGGCCGTAGGTTGCCGCCCACTGTTCGGAGGCCAGCTGGCCGGCTTCCGTCATCTGGGGTGCGCCGCTGCCGGGCTGGCGGCCGGTGATCAGGCCGTCGGCTTGGAGGCGGGCGAGGGCAGCGGGGTGTCCGGTGACGGTGCCGTTGTCGTGTGCGGCGAGGATGCGGGCCCCGGCGGTGGTGAGTGGGTGCAGATGGTGCCTTTCGTGTGCGGCGTGTGCGTCCGCCAGCGGTGCTCCTTGGCCGTGTGACGGCGTCTCAGCGTGTTCTGCGGATGGCGTCGGTGGCGGCCTTGGCGATGGCGGCGGGGGCGCTGGAGGGCCGGGGCAGGTGGAGCGGGGTGGTCCCCGGCAGGTGGAGAGAGGTGGCGCTGAGGGTGAGCTGGAGTACGGCGCAGCCGGCGGTGGTGAGGCGTTTGATGCGGGTGACGGCTTGTGCGGTTTCGTCGCTGGTGTACTGGGCGTCGGTGACGATCACGAGGAGGCGGCCGGTGCCGGGGCGGCTGAGGTCGAGACCGTGGTCGAGTGCGTCGATGGCGTCGCCGAGGTTGTGGCTGCCGCCGGTGGCATTGAACTGGGTGACGCGCTCTGGTGCCCGGTGGGTGGGCCGGGTCAGTGCGGTCAGATGCCTGTCGTAGGCGATGGTGGCGGTGCGGGAGTCGGGGTCGGTCAGGGCTGCTGCGCGGGCCACGATCCAGGCGGCGGACGCGACGGGCTCGCAGGCGGCGCGCATGGAGCCGGAGACGTCCACCGCGATGCCCACCCGCAAGGGCGGGGTGGGGGAGTTGCGGCGGCGGGTGTGGGTGAACGGCTCTGAGGTTGGTATCGATCCGGCGGCGCGCTGGGCGTCGCGGGCGAGGGCCCTGCCCATGTTGAGGCGGCCGGGCGGGGTGGGGCTGGTGGTCCGTTCCTCGGTGCGTTCACGGTAGGCGGCGGCGCGAAGGGCACGGCTCAGGCGCGCGGCGGCGCTCTGTTCGGCGGCGGTGGGCTTGCGGCTGCCGGTGATCGGGTTGCTGCGGGGCGCTGGTGTGCCGTCGGGGTTGACGGTGGTGCCGCGTGGGTTGAAGACCGACTTGGCGGTGGCGGCGGCCTTGCGCCGCTGGCCGGCCTGCTGGGCGCGGCCTTGGGCTTGTGCCTCTGCCCGTGCTGCCATGGCGTTGTCCGCGGCGGCTTGTGCGGTGCGGTCGGCGGCGTCGTTGGCGTCCATGTTGTCCATGACGACCCCTACGGCGCCGGACAGGAGGTCGGTGAGGTCCGTCGGCACGGGCAGGGCGGGGGAAGCGGTGTCCAGGGCGTCGCACCAGTCCTGGGCGTGCGCGAGCATGGTGGTGGCGTCGTGGTCGGCGCACTGGTGGGCCGCGGTCCAGATGCTGGTGAGGGTGGACAGCAGGTCGGTGCCCAGGACCTGTTCGCACAGATCGGTGACGGCTTTGGTCTCGCCGGCGTCGAGGATGCCGGCGTCCCGGCGGCCGAGTATGAGGGCCGCTGTGCCGGCGGCCTGCTCGATGCCCTGGAAGGCGGGGTTGGCGATGTCGGGCATGACCAGGGTCCGGGCACTCGTGCGCAGGTACGTGCGGTCGGTGGGCCGCCTGGTCAGATGGGCGCCCTCGATACGACTCTCCTCCAGCAGCAGCGCGGCCTGGACGACACGAGGGTCCGCACCGGCCGGCTCCTCCCACAAGGAGTGAGCCGCATGCGCGGCCTCGTGGACGAACACTCCCCAGGCGGCGGGATAGTGCTCCTCGTCGCCCACGATCCGCGGAAGGACCTCGTGGGGCTGGAGCGGTGCGAACAGATTGGCGTCGAACTCGATCTCCGCCAAGTGGGGGAAGTAGGCGGCCGGTGCGCCGCTGCGGGTGCCGGGGCCGCAGGTGACGAGCAGGTCCTGGCGGCCGGACAGCGCGACCAGCCGATCGCCGAGCTCGGCTCCCACACGCAGCCACGCGGCCGCAGAGGAACGGGGCTGTGCGGGCGGGGCACCGTCGTCGTCCCAGCGCGCGAGGTCGGCTTCGTCGTCGGACGCGGTGGCGGAGGACTGGACGTGGTGATGGGCGCTCATCGCGTGCTCCGGCGCGCGGTTCCGAGGCTGCCCGGGGGCTGCCGGGCAGCCGACGCTGTGGCAGCGGGGAGCTGCCGGCCCAGGGTGAGGGGCGCGACCTGCTTGACGCCGGTGACCTTGGCGACGGCGTCGGCGACGGCGTCGCGGTCCTCCACAGGAGCGATGCCGATCAAGTTCGCGAGCGCGGCCTTGGTGCCGAGGACGGCCTCGGTCTTCTGGTAGCTGAGCAGCTCCCGCAGCTGCGGTGCCCAGCCCAGCTCGCCGAGTTCGACCTGGCGGGCGAGATGCCGGGCGATCCGGACCACCCGGGGATCGATGCGCAGGGCCAGGGCGAGGTCGTAGTCCGTGCCGATCTGGATCTGCACGCTGAACCGGGATGCCAGCGCCTCCGTCAGTACGGCGCCGTGCACGCCCGGATTGTGGCCCGCGATCACGTAGAAGCCCGGCTCGGCCTTGATGGTCTCGCCCTTGTGGGCCTTGACCTGGATCTGGCGGCGCCCGTCCATGGCCGGGTAGAGGGCGGCCAGCACCTTCGGCGAGATCAAGGTGGCGTCGTCGATCAGCAGGGCGCGGCCCTCGGTCATCGCGGTGACCAGCGGACCGTACTGGAACGTGTAGCCTCCGCCGTCGGCCTGTGTGTACTCGCCGATCAGGTCGCCGACCGTGGTGTCGCCGTCGCCGGCGACGGTGATCAGGTCGGGGAACGCGGCCTCGACCAGACTCGTCTTGCCGGTTCCCGGGGGGCCGTAGAGCAGCACTGGCACGTCGGCGTCGCGTAGACGATTCAGCGCCTCGACGTCGGGTAGGTCGGCCAGCTCCCGGGGGTGGTAGAGCTGGCCTCCCGCGCGGCGGATCGGGCCGCCCGGCTTGGGCGTGTTCGTTGCGGGAGTACTGGTGCGGGGCGGGGCCGTTTGGGTGCGGGGAGAGTGGGTTCCCGGTGGACTGATCACTGCGGCCTGCGCGGCTGCGGCGGTCTTGTCGTTCGCGCGGAACTGCGGCTGTCCGGTGCCGTGCTGGTCGGCTTCGCCGCGTTTCGCCAGGGTCAGGGCGGCGTTGCGGACTGCACCGTGGGAGTGGCCCAGCAGCCTGGCCATGTCCCCGATAGTGAGGTTGTCCGCTGGCCGGTCGGCCAGCAGTCGGGCCACCTTGGCCCGCAGTTCGCCGCCCTTGGTGCGTGTGGCGGACGGTGCTGGTGTGGTCAATACGAGGATCCTTCAACAGGTTCGCGGGCGGGCAGGGGTTCGTGATGCAGGTGCGGACGGCCTCGGTGCGGGAGGTCCTGTCGCTGGTCTGTGTCTGTAGGGGCGTGCCCGGCAGGGGCGTACTGGTTTCCGTCGCCGGCGGGCTTAGCCAGGAGTTTCTTCGAAGCCGGACTGGAGCAGGATCCGCCGGGCGGCGGCGTTGTAGCCGGTAGTGGTGATCTCGCCGGTGGTGGTGTGCCGGATCGGCGCGAACGGCTGGGCTGTGCGTTCTGCCGGTGCCGCCGCCTCGTGGACGGGCGAGGACCCCCGGGCGACGAGGTTGGGGGTCGCCGACAGGGCTTCGAGCGCTTCCCTGCGGCGGTCGGTCAGGTCCTGGTCGATCCTGGCCAGGGCGTGCATGAGCGTGTAGGCGGGGATGGAGTCCGGGTCGGGGTGAGTCTCGTCGAGGTGGGGGTCGACCGCGGTACGGGCACGGGCGACAAGCCGCGCGGTGGCGTGGATCAGGCCGCCGTCCTGCAGGAGGTGTTCCAGGAGTTGGTCGAGCTGATCGGTGTCGACTGCTATGAGGTTGCCTGCGAGATCGTGCAGTGCCGCAGCGCCGGCCTTGACGTTGGCGACGGAGTCGAACGGATGCGAGGTCAGAGTTTTTCTCCGTGATGTTCGGTTCGGGGCTTGTTGGGCTTGAAGGACTTGCAGGGCTTGGACGGCCAGCGCCGGCCGTGTTCCGGGCGTGGGGTTCGGCGGGGCGGGCTGATTCGGACGGGCTGTAGCCGGCCTTCCCCTGTCCGTACGTTTCTCGGCCGGCGTCGGTCATCGCGGTGTCGGTGACGGTGCCGTGGGTGGTGTCGGCCCGGCCGCTGGGGTTGCTGCGTCATCGGGTGCCGCGCAGGGGCGTGCTGGTGGTCAGCGCCGGGGGCCGCGGGGCGGCGACCGGCGAAGTCGCAGTGGGTGGGGGTGCGCGGCGTCGGGCCCGTATACGGGTGAGTGGGGCCAGGGCGTGGCGGGCGGCGGGGATGAGGTGGTGGGGGGCGTGTGCCGGGTCGTGGGTGAGGGCGGTGATCTCGCGTCCGGCGGCGCGGGCGGTGGTCAGCAGGGCGCGGGTGTAGATGCATTCGGCCCAGTGTTCGGCGGATCCGGCGGGATGGCCGAGGAAGTCCAGGACCTGGGCGGGGTCGGTGCTGTTCAGCACGGCGTGCTGCTGGGCTTTCCACAGCACGGTGATCGGATCGATCGGGTCCCCGTGCCGGGCCATCGCGGTCAGGCACCGGACAAGGCCCTGGTGCAAGGGGAGGCGGAAGTCCTCGGGGTGCAGCCAGTCCAGGGCCGCGAAGTCGTCCGGGCGGGCGGTCGCGGCGGCCAGGAGGAGACGTTCGGCGTCAAGGTCCTCCTCGGCCAGCCCTTCGGCCGACGCCAAGACAACTGCTCTGGGCACGGGTCCGGGTTGGCGAGGCCACTGGGGTTCGGCGCGGTCGAGGAATCGCCCGAGGGCGTCGGCCTGCTCCAGCACCACGGTTGCCGGTTCAGGGAGCGTGCTGTCTTCGGCGAGCTGTTCCAGCCGGACGGCGTGCCCGCGCAGGGTCCGGCGGACGTGTTCGGCGCGGACCATCTGGGCGTAGACGGGGGCGTGTTCGGGTCTCGGGCAGGCGTTGATGAGGGTGTGGAGGCAGGGGGTGTCCAGTCCCGGCGCCATGGTTACCGCGGACTTCAGGACGGCGGTCAGCCATACCGGGCTCGTCCGGTGGGCGTCCGGGTCGGGTGGAGCGAGGGTGCGCATCGCCGCGAGCAGCGCGCTGTGGGAGGGGTTGGCGAAGTGATCGGGCAGCAGGTCCGGCACACCGGCGAGCTGTCGGGGGTCGAGGAGCAGGGCGCCGAGCAGGGCCTGTTCTGCGTAGTGCAGCGGTTCCGGCGGGGGCAGGTCGTCGCAGGGATCGTCGAAGTCGGTGGGGCTGTCGGGGGTCATCAGGCGGCCAGGGTGAAGTCGTCGCGGCCCAAGGTGGCGCCGAGGTGCGGGGCGAGCAGGTGGGCGGCGAGCCGGGGCGGGACTGCGTTGCCGATCTGGCCGAAGACCTGGCCCTTGTTGCCGGCCCAGGGGTGGTCGGCGGGGAACGTCTGCAGGATCCCGGCCTCGACCGCGGTGCTCCGGATCGGATCCGGGGCATCCCCAAGATCCTGTTCTGCCGGAGGTACGGCATCCTGGCGGGGTTCGGCGACCCACAGGCATGCGTTCGCGCGGTGGCCGAAGAACAAGGTGCCCGCCGGCTCATCGGCGGAACGGACTGTGGCGTTGGCCTGGTTGTTGCTGCGCAGCGACCAGGCCCAGCGGTGGGCTTCGGCGGTGAACGTCGGCGCGGGTGCGTCGGCGGGCCGGTTGTCGCGCGGCCCGTGCTGGGCCGCCCAGCTGGGTCCGTCCCGCCGGGAGCGCAGCACCAGGTCGGCTGGGGCGGGGTGGTTTTTCCAGGTGCCGCGGGTACGGGCGTCGGTGAGGGTCTTCCGTGAGCCGGAGGGGAACGGCTCGGGCCCGCCGCCGGGTCCGCCGCCTGCGCACACGGTCGGCACCGGCCGGTCGGTGGCGCCCCAGCCCAGGGCCTGCGCCATGCTGACCCACCGATCACGGCCCGCGCCGAACAGCGACTCCCGCTCCGGGACGGCGGCGTGGGTCGGCTCGGGCGGGAGGGCGGTGCGGATCCGGGAGGCGATCAGGATCGCCCGCTTCCTCGTCTGCGGCACTCCATAGTCGGCCGCGTTCAAGATGCCGGTCCAGGCGGAGAAACCCCAGCCGCGCAGGATCGCGGCGTACTGGCGCCACAGCGGCAGCACGTCCGGTACCTCCTCCATGAGCACCCAGTCGGGCTGGCCGGCCTGATTCAGGGCATGCAGGTAACGCATGGGTTCGCCGGCCAGAAGGGACCGCTCGTCCCGGCACGCGGTAAGCAGGCTGGCGCGGGTGTCGCGGCCCCTGGCGAGGTCGGCGACGGCCTGGTGGACCAGCGGCTGGTCGAGCAGTCCTAGCCGTTTGCCGGCCATCGACCACGCCTGGCACGGCGGGGAAGCGATCAGCCCCCAGGTCTTCTCGACGAAAGGCCACACCGGATACATCGCCACGTCGGTACGGATGGTCAGCAGCCCGGCAGCCGCCCTCGTCCGGCACGCCCACAGGTCCCACTCCAGTCCGATATCCCGCACACCGAGCACGGATGCCGCGTAGGACCAGCCGCCGGGGCCGGCGAACAGATCCAGCACCAGGCCGCGGTTCACGCGGTCAGCCCGAAGTCACCCTGCCCGGGCTGTTGTTCGTCGCCGCGGCACGCCCACGGCGAGCAGCCGTCCGTGACGCCGTCCTCCAGCTCCTCGGCCGCCCGTGTGTCGAGGGCGGCCTGCCGCCGGGCCCATTCGCGGGCGGTGACGTGATCGATCGGCGCCTGGTCCAGAGGGATACGGGAGCGGTGCAGGAACGCGGTGCCCAGCAGCGGGTTGCCGGAGGCGTTGGCGCGGGCGTTGCCAGCCCGGATCGCCGCGTCGAAAGCGACGACATCCGCCCACTCCTCCGGAGAATGGTCCCTGATATTCCTCCACTGCGCATTTCCGTGGAACGGGCAGCCCAGGCAACTACTTTTTGGGGTGTCCGCCAGGCCGCGCGATTCCAGATAGGAGGTGCAGTCGGCGCGGGACCAGTCCATGTCCACAATGAGGGGGTGGCGGTTGCGCATGTAGGCGACGTCGGCGTCTTTCGCCCGGTGGAACTCGTCCGTGGAGATCCCGACCCACTGCTCGACGAACACCCCCTTCGGGATGCGTTGCGGATAGGGATATCCCAGGATTTCCCGGACCTGCTTCTTGATTGGTTTGATCTTGTACTCGCCGGTGCACTGCCGCCGCGTCATCCCAGGCCGGCCGTCCTGGTTGAGGATGTAGAGCGGCATGGAAGCGAAACGGTGCTCGGGGTCGAGCGCGTCGTTTCTGATGTTGCCGGTCGACACCCGAAGGACGGGGATGCCTGCGGGCTCGGCTATCTCATGCTGTATGCGGTCGAGATGCGCATAGACAGCTTTCGGTTCCCACCCCGTGTCGGCAAATATCGCATAGTCGATTCGGGGGAGGACTCCCTCGGCAGAAAGAGCGAGCAGCGTGGTGGACTGTACTCCGGCGCCAAGAGAAAGGATGCGGTAGGTAGGGGTGGTGGGGTTTGTCAAGGGTGAGCGGGAACTCCTGTTCTCGTGGGCGGGGGTCAGCGGGTCCGAGGCTGGCCGGTGGGCGCAGGCGGCGGTGGGGAGAGTGGCTGGTGTGGCGCCGCGTTCGTCGCTTGCGGTTCGGCGGCGAAGGCGGCCCGGACGGTGTCGAGGCCGTCGGCGAGGACGCCCATCTGAGCTGTGGCGTCGCGCAGCCATTCCCATGCGGCGTTGGGTAGGTGGTGCCAGTGAGCGTGGTCGCGTGCCCAGTGGAGGATCTCGGCGGCGTTGCGGAGCTGCTCGGTGAGCTGCTCCAAGATCGCGCTCTGCTGCTCGGGGGCGTCGGTGGTGCGTGCGGTTTGCAGGAGTGCGTCCAGCGCGGCGGGTAGGGGCTCTTCGTCCGTGGGCAGGCCGTAGAGCTGGGCGTGCAGGGCTTGGGCGTAGACCGTCACGGGTCCGCCGCGGGAGCGGTAGTGGTGCTGGGCGGCGGCCTGGCACCGGACGGCGAAGGTGACGGTGACGTCGCGGGGAGCGGCGCCGGGAATCTGGTCGGCGAGCGCACGGGCGACGTCGTGCACGGAAGGGGTGTCGGACGGCGTGAAGGCTCCAAGGATCGGGGTTCAGCGAGCAGTTGACCGGTGAGCCGGTTGAGGTGCTGGCGCTGGGGTGCTGTCCCGCCGGAGGGCCGCAGGGCGCGTGGTGGCCAGCGCGGCGGGTCGGGGGTGAGCGAAGGAGGCGGCGAGATCGCGCCGTCCGGCCGCGGTGAGGTGGACGCGCTCGTCGCGGAACCAGTCCGGGCAGTCCTCCCGCAGGACCAGGCCGCGGCTCTCCAGGGCGCGGATGGTGGTGATGCTGACACGGAGGTCCTCGCGGCGCAGGAGGGCCTTGCCGTCGGTGATCGCCACGTCCCCGTTCGCTACCGCGCGCAGGACGCTGTTCTGGGTGGCGGACAAGCTGGGCGGCTGATGTGCTGTCAGCGGTCACGTAATTCCCCGGATCTTCATGATCAGCGTCACGTAATTCCCCACCTGGGCTGAGGCCGTGACGGGCCGCCCGACGGCTGAGTGTGCGGCTGGTCCGGTCAGCCAAGGGCGCCTTCGGCGGCGCTCCGCGCTGGCCTACGGCCACCCTGGACAGCCCTGACCAGCCTGAACGACGGTCTGACTATCGGGCGGCCCGGGAACCTCTGGCGCCCTGGGGATCCCGACGCACGGTCACCGTCCCCATGCCCCCGACGGTGGCGGCGCCAGCGTCCCCGCGGCCCATTACGTGACGTTCCGGGTGGGGAATTGGCTGACCGTCGACATGTGCGGGAAGGAACCCGCGGTGCCGTCGTTCGGCGACGTAGATCTCCGCGGTTGCCAGGGCATCCGTGGCGCCCAGAGCGGTGAGGCTTGCGGCGAGGTCGAAGCGGCGGCTTGCCTCGTGGAGGGCTTGCTGGTCGGTCAGGACGGCCAGGACGTCGTCGTCCAGCTCGATGGGGAGCCCTTCGCGGGTGTCGCTGAGGATGTCGGCGGCGTCGATGAGGTGGTCCGCGGCGTCGGTGGCCAGGTGGGCGAGTTGACGTACCCGGGCGAACACCGAGTAGATGACGGGGCTGTGATACATGGACGGCTGGTGGCTGAGGGTGTCGACGATGGCGAGCGCGGAACGAGCCAGCTGTTGGGCGGTGTCGGTCTGCTGCGTCAGCACGGTGCGGGGGTTGCGACGGTGGAGATCGGCGCGGATGTGGGCGTCGCTGAAGCGGGTGAAATCGGCGCCGAGCGCGAGGAGTTCCTCGGCGGGTTCAAGGCGGTAGGTCCCGGTCAGGGGTAGCTCCAGGAGGAGGGGGGTTCAACGGCTGCGGCCGGGGCGGCCGGGAGGGCCGAGCAGCCGGTCGAGGGCCTGCACGAGTTCGGTGTCCACTCCGGCCTGGCGTACCGGTGTGACCCGGGCACTGTGTTGGCGGCGGGTGCTCACGGGCAGGTCACCGAAGGACCTCTCCACCGGGGCACGCGCCGCCAGATAGGCGAAGAACTGGCGCACGAGGACCTCGGGGGCGTCCTGAGTGAAGGTGGCCAGCGGCGCGTTCTCGAAGTAGAGGTGCTCGACCTGCCAGCCGATCTCCCGGCCCGGCGTGTGCTGCAGGCGGCAGTAGTGGTCGGGGGAGGTGAGTGCTCCGTCGTCCCCGGCCGCCCAGCCGTGCAGGTCGGCGAGTTGGTCCAGCGGCATCTGTGTGATCGGGATGCGGTTTCGGTGCCGGGTGTCACCGAGCAGTTGCGGCAGGGTCTGCGTGATGGCTGCGACCGCCTCCAGCGGGGCTTGCCGGCTGAAGGCCGCTTCCCAGTAGGGCTCGTGGTGGGCGACGGTCACCCAGTGCCCGAGCGGGTGCAGCGGACGGAAGTCCACGAGGAGGCTGCCGTCGGGGCTGTTGATGGTGAGGTTGCCGGTGGTCGGGTCGTGTTCTGGACGCCAGTCGAAGAGGTGGATGAGGGGGCCGAGCACATCAGCGAGCCGGTCCCCGGCGCCCGCCATGTAGCGGGGGGAGACCATGACCCGCGCCTCGGGTGCGTACGCGGTCATCGGCGGGGGCCGCGGGTGGCGGTCAGGGGGATCGCGTAGGGGCGGGTAGAGGCGGTGTTGTGGACCTGGGCGGTGATCTGTCCGGGTGTGGGGACGGCGGGTCTGGCCAGGTGGCGGGCGGCGGCCTTGCGGATCAGGGCCTGCTGGACGGGCATCGGCAGGGCGTCGATCGCACTGATCAGGGCGGGAAGTTCGGGGGCGAACAGTCCTGGGCTGATGTCGGTTGCGGCTTCGGCGACCAGGCGGGCGGTCTCGGTCTCGATCAGCGGCGCCCAGGCGAAGGCCAGGCCGGTCTGCTCGCAGGTGTAGAAGCCGCCGCCCTCCAGGGAGGCCGAGAAGGGGTAGTCGTCCTCCAGCATCAGATGGACGCTTTCCAGGAGGAACTCGACGGCCGCGGAAAGCTGGTGGGCCAGGGCGGGGTCCTGGATCCAGCGGGTGCTGTCGGCGGGAGCAGCGGTCGGTACCGGCTCCTCGGAGGAACCGGTAGGGGTAAGGGAATCGGTCAGGAGGAGTCCTTCGTGGTTCGAGAGTCGAGACGGGAGGGATGGGCGGTCACCGGCGGCCTGGCGGCCGCCGCGTTGGTCATGCGGCCTTCCCGACGTCGCCCTTGGTCAGGGACTTGGCGATGGCACGGGAGGTGATGGCCCTGGACGCTGCAGCGGAGGCGGCGGTCAGTTGCTCGGCGCCGGACTCGGTGTACCAGGGGCGCAGGGTCAGCATCGCGGCGCGCAGGCCGGTGGCGAACAGGAGTGCACTGCCCTTGGCCAGGGACCGGATCGCGTCGGGGGGAAGGATCCGCTCCTGGCGCATCGACACCGATGTGGATTTCCCGGAATCGCTGTGGGAGGTGGAGGTGGTCTCGACGTCGTGGTCGCCGATCAGGCGGGAGAGCTTGTCGGCGAAGTCGGGGTCGTCGATGCCGGAGCCGATGACCTTGATGGTGGCGGCGGACCACATGGCGTCCATGCCGGCCTCGCCCCAGACTTTCTGGCCCTGGCGGTAGGACTGCAGGATCGTGATGGGGATGATCCCGCGGGAGCCGAGATGGGAGTACAGGTCGGGCAGATCACTGATCTTGCAGACGTTGGCGGCCTCGTCGAGGATCGCCAGCATCGGCGGGTCGAGCCGCCCGCCGGCGCGCTCGGCGGCGATGGTCGCGGTGCGCATCACCGAGTCGGCGCACGCCGCGATCAAGGCGCTCGCGCCGCCGCCGCCGTCCTTCGACAGCAGATACAGGGTGTCGCGGCTGCCGACGAACTGCTCGGGGTCGAACTCCGCGATGCCGGCCTGCGGGGTGACCCACGCGGCGATGTCGCTGTTGAGCAGGCATGCCGCGTACTGGCGGGCGGTCTCGTAGATGCCGTCGCGGGTCTCGGGCGGTCCTTCCACGGTGCCCTTGAGTTGGGCGGCGACGGGGCCGAAGTGGTGGTCACGCAGGATGTCCAGCGGGGTGCGGTCGGCGGGGAAGGCAAGCCAGGTCATGACGTCGGTGATCGGCCGGCCGTCGTTCGCCGCGGCAAGGAAGAGCTGGGACAGGACGTTGGAGGCGGCTTTGGACCAGAAGTCGCCCTGCTGGGAGGCGTCCACCGATGCGGCAAGGAAGTGCCCGGCCAGGCGCCCGGCGCCTTCCAGGGTGGTGGCGCCTGCGAGGGGGTTCCACCACAGCGCGCGGTGTGCGTGGGCGATCTGCTGGGGGTCCATCGTCCACGTCCGCCCGAGCGACGCGCGGGCGTCGAGGGTCGCGGTGTAGGCGTCGCCCGCCGCCTTGTTACTGGTGAGCAGTACCGCTCCGGGGGCATTGAGGATGGCGGGGATGGCGAGACAGGTGGTCTTGCCCGAACGCGGGGCCATGATCGCGACCGCGACGTCCTCGTACCCCATCCGGACTTCATGCCGGGTGCCGGCCAGGTTGCCGAGCAGGATCCCGGTCTGGTGCGGGGCTGGCCGTTTGGTTTCCTTCAGGCTCGGGCGCAGGCTGCGGGCTTTGGTGGTGATCGCGGCGGCGAGCAGCGGCTGGATGTCACGGCGCTTGGCCATCCCGGCGACCGCCTTGTTCCGCCCGATTCCGCCTGCGTTGCGGTGGCACCACCACCAGCGCCCCGCGACTGCGGCGAGAAGGGCGGTGAGAAGACCGGGGGCGATGAACCGGCCGATGACCAGGGCGGTGTGACCGGTTGTGGGCCACAGCGCGTGGGGGTGCAGGAGGGCGTCGGCGGGCTGGTAGGCGGCCCAGGGGCCGGAGTGGGTGAGGACGGTGGCGCAGTTCCCGCCGAGCCAGGCGGCGTTGGCGACCGGTACCGCGACGACGATGGCGCCGATGATGAGCTTGAACAGCCAGTCGGTCAGGTCCGACGTGCCGGTGGGAGTCGGGTTGGAGGGCAGGGACGTTTCTCCCGGAGTGGAGTGGTTGCCGGGGCGGGGCCGGGGGTCAGCGGATCGGGTGCGGGCTGGGCGCGGCGACCGCAGCAGGCTGGGCGGGGACCGCCGTGGTCAGAGCGGGACCGGGCTCCGCGGCAGGCCCGCGCCCGGCGCCGGGGGCGGACGGTGTGAGGAGGTCTTGTTCGAGGGCCGCGGCCAGGCCCGGGTCGATGCCGATCCGGATGCCGAGCGCTCGGGCGCTGGCGCGCAGGCCGGTGACGGCGGTGCGGATCGCGGCGGGGTCGTTGGGGGTCCCGGGCAGGGTGTAGAGGAAGTCGCCGGACTGAATGGTGAAGCCGGCGTGGGTGAGTAGGTCGTGCTCGAGCCCGGGCTCGTCTTCGGTGGTCAGGGCGAGTAGACCGAGCAGGTGGTGCTGGCCGACGGTGATGCGGACGGGATCGATGGCGAGGACTCCAGGGGCGGGTCGGGGAGGGGTATTTCTGGGGGTTGTTGCCGGCGAGGTCAGCGCGGGCGCCGGTGCTGGGGGTGGCCGGGCGGCTGCGGTGGCAGCGTGGCGGGGTTCTGCGCTCGGGCGTGTTCGGCGGACGGACCAGAACGGTCGCGGGCTTGGTCGGCGGCGCGGGCGATCTGGGTGAGGACGTGCCCGCCGTCGGCCCAGTCGCACAGGTAGCCCCAGGCTTCGGCATTGCGCTCGGCCAGCGGTTCGTCATAGCCGTCGGTTCCGGGTACGGCGTTGGCCGGCAGTGCGTCGCGTGCGGCCTGCCACAGGGCCTGGGCGTTCTCCAGGCCGATCCGGGCTTCGTCGAGTTGGGTGAGCGTGCCGCGCCAGTGGGGTTGGTGCTCGGCTGCGGGCAGCGCGGAGAGCTGCTGTCTGGCGAGGTTGAGGAGTTCATCCAGGTGCGGGCGGACGCCCGAGAAGGCCCGCCAGGTGTCGGCGTCGCGGCGTTGCTGGCGGCGCCCGTAGGCGAGGTCGTCCAGCGGCCAGCCCTGGCCGTCGACGTGCTGGTCGGAGTAGTCGTCCCACTGCTGGAGGATGTGGGCGGCAGCGCGGGTGTAGACGGTGAGCTGGTCCAGGACCAGTTGCCGGGTGGCGGGGTCGATCGGAGCGAGGCCCTTTCTGCGAAGTGGGTCGGGTTTCAGCGCCGGGCACCTGGGGTCGGCCGCGTCGTTGGCATGTGGGCGGCCAGCGCTGCGACGGCTTTGTGCTGCTTGCGGGCGACGGCGCGCACACCTGCCGCAGTCCTCGGATCGTGCCGAACGGTCACCGGTCCTCCTCGCGCGCAGCCCACCGGGGAAGCGGGTGGTGTGGTGCGCTGGTGGTCTCGGGCGCGCAGCAGGGCCAGCGGGGTGATGCGGGCGCGTGGGCGGCGCCGGGTCGGGGTGGTGGCGGTTCGGTGAGGCTGGGTCATCGGCTCCTTGGCGGGCGGGGTGGTGCGGCGGGCTGCGGTGGCAGCGGGATCGTCTGCGGGATCTGGGCTGGGCGGGGGCGCTGGCGCGTGGAGTGGGTGGGGGTGGAGCGCGTCCAGGCCGCGGCGCGTCCTGCGGCGGTTCGGGTCTGGCGCCAGGCGGCGAGTTGGGAGGGCAGCACTGCGTAGGCGGTGGTCGCGGTGTGCGGAGCGCTGGCGAGGGGGATCCGGCCTGGGGGGCGCAGGACCGGCTGGGGGTCGGCGAGGGCGGCGGCGAATGCTTCCACGGCGTGCAGCGGGGTGTGCTCGGAGAAACGGGCACTCCACAGCGGAATGCTGTGGCCAGCAGTTGCCGGTGTCTGGGCGGTGGCCCACCACATCGCTGTGTCGCCTTCGCGGCGGTACTGCAGGTTCGCGGTGCCGTCGGGGTGGTCGGCGCTGGGGTGCTCACCCTTGCCAGACATCCAGCCGCGCGCCGTCAAGCGGCCCAGGGCGTCGGGTGCGTGGGTGGGCCGGGGTCCTGCGAGGGCGTCGGTCAGGCCGGCGAGGATCTCCACCGGGATGGCGGCGCCGAGGGTGGCATTCCAGGCGGGTCGGCCGGGCGGGGTGCCGGAGACGATCCACATGGGCGGGCTGGTGTGGGAGGTGTAAGCGACCCGCACTGACTTGTCGGGGCTTTCGAGAAGGAGCCGTGCGCCGGCTTTGGGGGTGCGGTTCTTCCACCCTGCTCCGGCCAAGTGGGCTGTGATGTGGGTGAGGTCGCCGCCGCCGGCCAGGTGCCGGGGTTGGACCAGGTAGTGCTGCTGGGGGCTTTCGCCGACGGCGGCCGGTCCCCAGCGCGGTTGCCCGTGGCTCATCGTGTCCCCGTCTCCCCGGGGCCGACGTGCTGGCCAGGGCGGGCTGTGCCGCCGGGGGCGCAGGGGCCGGGTTCAGTTCGGCGTCCAGGCGAAGCACGAGGTCGTGCAGGTCGTTGGCGGCCTGCCCGTAGACGCCGGCGTGGGGATCACCGTGGTGCTGGGCCCGGTAGGCGGTGGTGGCCAGCAGCATCACGACCCGGCCCAGCACACCCTCCTCCGCGTCGACCGCGTCGCGGAGGATCTGGCGGGTTTCGTCAGGGTCGGCTGCCGCGAGGTGTTCGGCGAGCCGGTCGATCCGGCGCGCGGCATCGTGGGCGAAATCAAGGGTGAAGGTGCCTGACGGCAGAGGCGCTCCTTTCGGGGAGGCGGGGACGGGGCAGGTTCGGATTCTGCGGACGCGCCGCGGTTCAGCAGCCGGCGCCTGCCCCGGAACCGCGGGCTGCTCCGGCTCCGGCCGGTTGGCCGGTCGTGCAAGGACGGCGACGAGGTCCGGCTCGTCCACGACGCCGGGCTCGAGATTGACGCTCCAGCCCACCTTTCTCAGGGCCGTGGCGGCATCGCCAGCCAGTCGGCGCCCGGCCGGCTCGTCAATATGGCCGGGGACCTGGTGCCAGACGCCTCGCGGCTCGGCCCCGAACCGTTGCAGGCCCAGCGCGTCGAGCTGGTCGAGGAGTGCGGCCGGGGCACCGCTCCGGCTCTCGGCGTGCATGGTGGTGGTGAACAGGGGGCAGAAGATCACGACGTCGGTGTCGCAGATGTCGGCCAGGCTGGGCACGGCAACTCTCCCCCAGCGCAACGGACTTGGGGCGGATTGTCTCGGCGGTTGACCACAGCCTGTGGATGAACATGTGGATGCCGTCAGCGCTCGGATGCGACCGCCGCAGGAGCTGGTGCGACCTGGATGTCGAGGGCGGCGCGCAGGGCGGCGACCTCCTCGTCCAGTTGGGTCAGGTCGCGGGGGCGGTAGAGGATGCGGCCGGCTCCGGTGACGGTGCCTACGGTGGCAGGTACCGACTCGCCGGGCCGGAGGTTGATGGTTGCGGCCAGGACGCCGGGAAGCTGCTCGACCGTTTGCGCGGAGGCCACCTGGGTTACGGTGCCGGGCGGTGCGGCGATCATGACGGCGGTCAGCGCAGGGTGTCGCGGTGCGGCGGGCAGGGCAGGGCGTTGGCCGGTGGCGAGGGCGGCCAGAGTGGCGGGGACGTCGAAGTCGTACATCAGGCCGGTCAGTTCGGTGATACAGCCGCCGCCGGGCCGGGCGGCGGCCTCTCCGACGTGGAGCCGGCCGTCAGTGGTGCGCAGGATTTCGCAGTGCACGGCGCCGGTCTGGGCGCCGAGCGCCGCGGCGGCGCGGCGGGCGAGCTTGGTCACTGCGGGGACCTCGGGGTGGTCGGGGGGCAGGAGGGTGTCGTAGGAGGCGGATCCGACGGTGCGCAGGAGCGGCTGGTCGTAGCGCCCGGGGGCTGCCAGCAGGACGTCGCCGTCGTGGACGTACAGGTCGACCCAGTATTCGTCTGTCAGGTCCAGGAAGTCCTCGACCAGGAAGCCGTCCTGTGCGCCGTGCAGGGAGTCCAGGGCGTGGCCGGCGTGGAAACGCCCGGTGATGTCCGGGACGCGGGAGTCGAACGCGCCACCCGCGACCAGTTCCTTCAGGTGGGTCTCGTCGCGGACGACGAAGGTGTTCCAGGTGGCCGCTCCGGCGCGGGGCTTGACGATGACCGGCCAGCCCAACGCCTTGGCGGCTGCGGGGATCTCGTCGGCGTGGTGGACCAGCCGGTGGCCGGCGACCGGCAGACCGGCGGCGGTGAGGGTGCTCTTCATCAGGTGCTTGTCGGTGTAGCGATGCGCGGCGTCCACACTCAGGCCGGGCAGACCCCGCAGGTGGCGCAGGTGGGCGGCGGCGACGATGCACTGCTCGTCGATTGTGGCGACCGCGTCGACCAGGGGCAGGGAGGGTTCCAGGGCGGTGAGGGCCCCCAGATCGTCCCAGTGCCCGATGGTGTGAACGGCGCGGACACCGGGTGGCGGCTGGGCGGGGCCCGGGGTGGGCGTCAGGAGGGTGACGGTGTGCCCGGCGGTCAGGAGAGCGGTTTCCATGGCGGGGTTACCGGTGGCCAAGACGAGAACGTGCAGGGTGGGACCTTTCGAAGCGGGATGGCGGCCGGGTTCGGCCGGTGTTAGGCGGTTGCGATGCGGGTTGGGGCCGCGAAGTCCACGCGCCAGGCGCTGATGGCAGCCAGCGCCGCCTGTTCGGCGTCCTCGGCGGTGGCGCCCCGGGCGTAGACGTGGGTGGCAAGGGCGGTGCTGCCGTGCGGGCCGCCGGCGATAGCGCCGGGGCGCAGGTCGGTGTGGGCGTCGACGACGCCCGGCAGGCACCGGATCTCCTCCGTC
>Ga0131853_10002677_pt1 | contig 31883 bp, 29 predicted proteins | sample TergutLab28metaG_FD_92764 | JGI IMG/M metagenome (GOLD analysis project Ga0131853, IMG submission 92764) | Labiotermes labralis P1 segment gut microbial communities from Petit-Saut dam, French Guiana - Lab288 P1 (version 2) (version 2) | ecosystem: Host-associated > Arthropoda: Insects >... | reverse complement strand
TCCAGCGGGATGAAGAACTTCATGCGTGATCTTTCCCCGGGAAATATGGAAGATGTAATAGCCGGGATTTCCCTATTTAGGCCAGGCCCCATGGACTCCATCCCCAAGTATGTACAGGGCAAGCGCAATTCTTCAAGAATCAGTTATATGCATCCAATGCTTGAGCCAATACTCAAAGACACCTATGGCTGTATCGTGTATCAAGAGCAGGTAATGCAAATCGTGCGTGACCTAGCAGGCTATAGCATGGGCCGAAGTGACCTTATCCGCCGCGCAATGTCTAAAAAGCAGGCCGATGTTATGGCCGAAGAGCGCAAAAACTTCATCCACGGCTTGCCGGAAGCGAATGTACCCGGCTGTATCGCAAACGGTGTTCCGGAAAATGTCGCCAGTCAAATATTTGATGATATGACGGACTTTGCCGCGTATGCGTTTAACAAATCTCACGCGGCGGGGTATGCAGTTGTAAGCTATCAAACCGCGTGGCTTAAATATTATTACCCGGTAGAGTTTATGTCTGCAACCATGACTTCGTACATGGACAGTATAGGCAGGGTAGCCGGGTATATTCACGAGTGTAAGAAGATGGGCATAAAACTTTTGCCGCCGGATATAAACGAAGGGCATGTAGCCTTCAGCGTAGCCGGGAATGATATCCGCTTTGCCCTTGCGGCAATACGTAATGTTGGACGCGGTATGGTTAACGCTATGGTGAAAGAACGGGAGCGTGGCGGAAAGTTCCGCGGCATAACTGACTTTATACGCCGCATGTCAAGTCATGACATTAATAAGCGTTGCGTCGAAAGTCTTATAAAAGCCGGGGCTTTCGACTCGCTGGGCGGTACGCGTGCGCAATATATGACGGTGTACGAAAATATAATGAGCGGCCAGCAGCTAACCAAGAAAACCACGCTAGAGGGCCAAATGTCGCTATTTGACCTAGACGAATCCTCTGAAGAAAGCTTCGAGGCCGACGACCTGCCCAAGATTGGCGAGTTGCCAAAGCGGATGCTGCTGGCCAACGAAAAGGATATGCTGGGGGTATATGTAAGCGGGCATCCCCTTTCGGATTATGAGGATGTGCTGCGGCGGTACACCAACTATACCAGTATAGATTTTAATGTTGGCGACGCGGGTGAAGATGAGGGCGGACAGGCCGGTGGCGAGTACGCAGGCAGCGAAAATGATACCACAGATGACGCTGATGTTTCCATCAGCCTTACAGACGGCCAATCCGTAAAATATGGCGGCATGATTACTGCCAAAAGCGTGAAGTACACTAAAGCGGAAAGCAAACCATTCTGCTTCCTTACCGTAGAAGATATGTACGGGTCTGTTGAAGTAGTAGTATTTAACAAGCTATATGAAAAATTCGGTTCGAAGTTAGCCGCTGACCAAGTGGTTATTGTCCAAGGCAAGGTAAGCGTGCGCGAGGATGAAGACTCAAAGATTATTGCCAATGATTTGTTGTTATACGATGATATCCCCCAAGATAATACGGCCAAGACGGTATGGGTCAAGGTACCTAAGTCCAGACCCATACCGCCTAACCATATAACCGATATACTGTCTGCATATAGGGGCGAAACGCAGGTTATGATTTATAATGAAGCACAGAACCGCAAGTTCTTGGCTAACCGGTCATATTGGGTAAACATAAGCGATGACCTAATACGTGCGCTTGAAGGGCTGCTTGGCACCGGGACAGTTAAGGTGACGGAGAAATAAGTTTACATCAACAAAGCAGATTATCGCATAATTGAGCAAAAGGCAGGTTATTCCTACCGGCACATAAAAACAGAGCCGTACAAAGTGTTGATTAGTACGGCTCTGTTTTAGCTGTAGACAACCTCTAGCAATGCTTATACTGTTTGCTTAAAGGGACATTAATTTATTTTCGGACACGATAAATCGGATTCCAACCATCTGATGCAATGAAAGTCGCATATAAACTAGCTACTTATTAGTTTTATTCATTGGGCATGAATCTTGACAGGCAGAGCAGCCTCCGCCACCTATACATTTTTCACGAATCAATAAAAACCTGTCTTTCGTAATAGCACCTGTGGGGCAGTTGTTAATACACAATTCGCAATTTTCGCACTCGGTAGCCATTATGGGTTGTTCTCTCCAAGAACTGCCATCGCAAGGAATGTTGGTTAATAAAGCTAGGTACTTGCACCAACTTCCCATGCCGTCTACATAGGTTATATTGTTTCTCCCGTATTTAGCAAGCCCGCTTTGCACCGCCACTCTTTTGAATGGTAGAGTGCTTTGGCTTTTGATTATAAAGCCAGCTTTTTTTACAGCATTTTTTAATAAAGTCGCTGCGGCTTTTTTATGGTTTTCAAAATCACGGCGCGGCACTGCAACAATGATAACAGATACATATTTATTGGCTGTTTGTTCAATGGCTTGCAGATAAGGAAATTGTAATCGAACATTTTTTATTTGTTTGATGTTAAGACTTGGTTCATGTAAAAATTGGGTTAGTTGTTGTTCTATTAGTTTCATCTTTTGCGCAGGGAAGAACTCTAATTTGTAGCCGTTTTGCTCTGCCAAATGTTTTATTTCATTAATCATTTCATGCACCTCATGCAACGCCTTATCACTCGATTACCTCAATCACAAATGGCATATAATTTCTACCATCACCTTTTTGCGGATAATCAATAGACTTAATCCTTGCATTAACACCAAGTGCCTTTTTGATATTATGAAAAGCAGCACCAGCAGCGCAACCATAAGCAGAGGGAGTTTTTTCTCTTAACTTTACATCGTCCTTGTCGGGTCTATCAATTCTATATTGCAAGCAATGACAACCGCAATAAGCTGTAATTGTTCCGTCGCCGTTTAATTCTACCTTATAAAATTGACCGCTTTCATTCAAGCGCGCTACCTTTTCTGCAAGAGAACCTGTAAGCTCTTTAGCAAATTTTTTGGCTCGTGCGCCTGTTTCCCCTCCTGTACACATGCCGCCGTATTCCCAAAGCGAAAGACGCTGTTCTTCTGTAAGTAGCTCGTCAAATTTTTCTGCGAACATTCTTTTTTTGCCCAAATACGTTTTTGCCGTATTTTCAATTTCCTCAAGCTGGCATATAACATCGCATTCAAAACCATAATTCGCCATTGCTTGGGTAATACTTTTTCGACGCTTTGAAATTTGCATTAAATTTCCTCCTCCAAGGTTTTTTATGGTATAGAGCCTGAGATAAAAGTGCTACCTCTTGCCTCTATGTGATGGTCACTTTGCCTTAGTAACCGGCAAATATACACATGACCGACCATCTTCAAAATAATACTCCATCGCATGATTGCCGAGAGTATTGTTGCGCTGATACCCATACTTTTCCGTGAGGAAAACATGGGTAATCAATCCGAAAAAATGTATCATGGAAAATGAGCATTTGTCACTTCCCGTTAATTTTTTGGTCAGTACCAATGCTTCTTCTGAGTCCCAAACACGGATATATTGGCTGGGTGCCGCATCGAACACATAAATACCTTCAGGCTGTTCGGGATTGGATGTTTCCTTTCCAAACATGAACTCCAAGGGACGTTTGCCTTCCCAGACTGGATTTGAGTAGCCGATGCTTAGGCAAGACTTACAATTGGGCAAAATAGCATCTACAATTAAATGTTTGCCCCCTGTATAGCGGTTGTGCGCGCCTTCTATATCGGGTTCACCCTTTATAGATGGTGCGGTGCTGTGAAAACCAGCGTACAGTGTACGGTTTTTTTCGATAATTTCGAATGTAACACCTTCGATTACAACGGTTTCAGTTACTTTCTCATTCATTTGCGTTCCTCCTGTTAGTTTTTTTGTCCGTTTGATGTGAACGGGATTAACGCATTTACTTTAACATGCATTGTTGACTACATAGTGTCATAAATACTTCTCAAAAATTTTTTTAGCCTTGTCACGGATGATTTCTTTGATATACAACGGTTCTAAAACATCTGCATATTCACCAAAAGAAAGTATTACACCATAAACCCAATTATTTTCTGGCCAAGTCACCGATATAATATAACTGCCATCAGGTTGTATCTCTTCAACATTCCCGCCGAACTCATCAAGCACCCGATAAACCATTTCTGGTGCTATACGCAATCGAATGGTTACGTTCGGTCTTTGATGCTCGGGGGAAGCGGAATGGGATTGTATTTCCGAGTAATCACGTTCCTCGTACGTCTTATTGGTTATTGTCAGATTCCTAACTCTTGTTAATTTGAACGTGCGAATACTGTCTCTTGTAAGGCAAAAGCCTTTTAGATACCATGCCCTTGTATTAAACCAAATTTGAATCGGCTCAACACGGCGATAGGTCTTTTCGCAATATGTGCTGTAATATTCAAATTCGACAATTCTGCGTTCGAATATAGCGGTTTTTAGACTGTCCCAATAAATTTCACCCTTAGAGCCCCAATTCAAATAATCTACTTTTAACCAATTAATCGTAGCTTTATTAAAAATTGAAGATACTTTTTGGAGTATCTGCTCTGTTTCTGTTGCTTTTATGTGAGAAAGCCCTTGTAGGGCAGTAAGAATTTCATTCTGCTCTTGTTCGCTTAATAATGATTTGTTCAACACAAAATCGGGAAGCAGACTGATGCCACCGCTTTTACCTGTTTCGGTAAGCACTGGTATTCCAGCTAAGCTAAGAACATCTATATCACGGTAAATCGTTCTAGTAGAGACACCAAACTGTTCCGCTAGTTCCTTAGCTGTTATGCTCTTTCTATTCAGTAAAATGTAAATTATTTCAAATAATCTGTTTGCTTTCATAATCACTCACCCGAGTGATTATATCATGCAATTATGACAACGGTATGTCATGATTTAGCTTTATTTAAGGATGAATCTCATATAGAAGATTTATAGTGGAGCATGAAATATAAATGTTAACAAAATCTGATTGAAACCGGCCACCACCTTGGCAAAGGCGGTGGTTTTTGCTTGTTTTAAGCCGGCATTGTTTACCGATATTTTAACATTTCAAGGTTTCCAGTTTACCTTTGTATTTTATCATTAAGGCAATTCAAAACCGAAAGGGAGATGCAATATGAAAACATCATTAAGCAAGTGGAGTACCAGAAGGAATATTTTGTTAGCATCAATTTGGTTAACTGTTATTATTACAGGCTTTTTAACTCTGATAGCTATCGTGGGAAGTATGGAGGGTTTGATTGTGTTCGGCCGAGTTCATAGCTTTGCTGTTAGATTAGGACTTGTATATACAACAGTCCATATGTTTCGCCACAGGGCACAAATTACGTCGTGTTTTGGGGTAATGATTTGTGGCAGCAAACAAGCTGTGGGGATTAAAGGTCAATCCCCAATAAATAATCGTATTATGAAAATAACTATATCTATTGCTTTTCACATCATACTGCACATGATTTCTATCCATTTAGCTGTGGCTTATACCGTTTTTCATATCATCCAACATAGGCAAAATATTTTGCCATTACTCAGAAAATTATTGTTAGGCCATTACATTAAAAATAGCCGTACGTTGCTGTTGGCACAAGTAGTGACATAGCAAGAATTGAATTGCCGTACATGAATATAAACAATAAATAAGCGAAGGAGATGCCATATGAAAATTAAATGGAGCAGTAGAGCCACTAAGATAATCGTTGATATACTTATGACAATTTTTCTAGTTTTATCATTTGTAAGGTGGGAGGACCGAAATTTTGTTTTCCACGCTATCGTAGGAGTTGGCTGCGCTATATTTTTCGCGATGCACGTTTTTATACATCGCAAGTGGCTAAAAGCCGTAACAAAATCATTTTTAGACAGAAAATTGAATAATGCGCTAAAATGGAAATATGTAATTGACGTTCTTTTGCTGGTAATATGGGGTATCGCAATTGCTACAGGATTCCTTGCTGTGGGCTATTTCTCATTCGGGATAGAGGCCATGGCTGGACTCAGCAGGCTTCATGCGGCTACTTCTAGGATAGGGCTTGTGCTTGTGGCTATTCATGTTTTTCAACATATACCGCAAATTAAGTCATATCTTGGAATCAAAAGCAATCCACAGGAGTGAACTTAAATTACATTGCTATATGACACTCTTAGCAGGCTTAACGCTGAGTGTTTTGCGAATCAAGAAAACGGGGGCCATCTCGCTTATTTACTGCGAAATGGCCCCCGTTATGTTTATTGCTGCTTTATGGTTGGCTACTCCTTCTTATATTGCTGACAAAAAACATCTTTCATAAATTTTACGAATCGCTACAGACGCAAGATGCAACTTTTGGGTATTTTTGTCTTGATAATAAGATTCGAGAAGGTTATAGTATTCCATTGCCAAGAAATAATCACAAGCCTTAATAAAATGAGGTATCGCCGTGGACTCTATATATTTGATTGATTCATGATTAGGAAGAGACATACGGCTACTTATCGTAATATAATGCTTCAAAGCTTCAAAGTTAATAGAGAATATTTCACATGCATGATGGTAGGGGCTTGTTTCCATTAAGATATTTCTGGCTTTAGGGAAATTCCGGCTTTTTACTAGGCAAAGGATTTTTCTTTGAAGGACTGGCAGATAATGAGGGCTATCTTTATCACAATACTGAAGGGCTTGATCGAGATAATCTTCGGCCATTTTCCAATTTTCATGCTTCATATACATAAAGCCATAATAGTGCAGGGTCATAAGTGTGTAAGTATTATCTTTTATACTTTTAGACCGTGTAAGACAGCTTTTAAGCAATCGTTCTGCTTCATCTAATGTTTCAATCTTTATGTAATTAAGGGCAAGAACAATACCCGACATTATGCTAATTTTCTCGGTTTGTCTCATGTTAAGTAACTCACGGTTTTTTTCTATATATAAAATAGCACGATACGGAAATTCAAGACATGAATAGCTATAAGCTATACAGAAATGTAATCTGGCATTTTCAGATGGAGAAAAATCTGCGACATTTGTACTTATCTCTATGGCCTGTTTATAAAAACCTAAAGCATCTTCATAGTTAACACGATAGTTATTCAACTCACCAAGACTACGGTAAAAATAGTAACGGTGTTTATCATTCATTTCATCTAGGCGGCCTTGTAGGTATGTAAGCTTCTCTTCTGCGGTATCAAGGTTGCGCTCCGCAAGCAATAATACCACCTCATACAGGCGGTACAGCATGGGCAAGTATTTATCAACAGGCTCTAGGTTAACGATTTTAGCCATTTCATCGCAAATGACCCTTGCGTCTTTTAACCGGTCATCCCTTACATAGTCACGAATAAGGTTTAAGCGCGCGTTGCTAACTACGCATTCATCCTCTGTCAGTGGCATATCCACAATATCTAAATATACTTTTGCCAGCCTTATGCAATCATGAGAATACTTAGATTTACCTGTTTCTACATTAGAAACGGTTAGAGGATGCGAATGTATAGCCTCCGCAAATACAAATTGGTTGGATTTCTTGGCTTTCCGCAATTTTGTGATTTTTTCGTCAATTAGTCTCATATATATATAACCTTCCTCATTTGCACTTGTACTTTTAGCATACAAGGCATGTACTGGAAAGTCAAGTAGTTTCCTCCAATATTTTTGCCAATCACTTTAAAAAGGTACTCTTGCTTTTTCAACAACACCAAATTTAGCAAGAGTACCTTCTAATTAGAAATTTATCTTTGACGGATCTTAATTATTACCGAAACCCTAGCCTACCAAACCGGCACCAGCGCCCCCTGATAAGCATCCAGCATCACCTGGCGCACTTCGTCGGACTGATGCGCCCGCGCAATAATTTCAAAAATTTCAGCCAAGCGCCCGCCTGCTTCCAAATCTGCGCTTCTAACCGCAATAATATTGGTCAAACCATGTCCTACTTCGCCCTCAACATTTTCTGTGAAAATACTGTCGGTTGATGGCCTTAGCCCGGCAATAAACGCGGTCGGGTTGTTAATTATCCCCGCTTCTACGTCAGGCAGGATATTGGCAATCATATTAGCTTCCATGGGCATGAGGGTTATATCTACGATAAATTCCACAATATCCAATTCTGTAACCAACCCGCTCGCGTTCGGGTCTAGTACAATAAGCCCAGCATATTCCAGCAGGCGCAGTGCGCGCCCATGGTTTGTAGGGTCAGAGGGCAAAGCAATGGTATGCCCATCACTTATCTCTTCCAAGGAGTTGATGCGGTCGCGATTAGCAAAAATATTAAGGGGTGCCACAAAGGTCTCCGCAATGTAGGTAATTTCATATCCGTGCGTGGCAACCTCTGTGTCAAAGAAAATCCTATTCTGGAAAGCGTTAAGTTCTATGTCGCCATTGTGGAGCGCCCTGTTGGGGGTTGTAAAGTCCGTGAAGAAAACAAATTCCAGCGTAATACCGTCTTCCGCAACCATGTCGCGTATTACATACCACTGGTAATGAAGCGTCCCTACAAGGCCAATACGCACGGTATCTTCGTCACGCCCACCGCAGGCAGTAAGGGCGAAAAGCCCCAGTACGATAAATGCTGCACACAAAATCAGTTTTTTCATAGTAATTCCTCCTAGAAATTTTATATTTTCACTTTGGATTGCTTCCGCCGCGCTATGCTCGCGGCAGGCTCTGCTTCGCCCTTAGCAAATTTTAGCGCGTCGTTCTTTTAATCACGACATTGCCCAACCCCTGTACAATGCTGACCATTATCAAAATAATCGCAATTGTAAGCCACATCAAATCCCGCATATTATGCTGGTGCCCAAAACGGATAGCAAAATCTCCAAGCCCGCCTGCACCAACAGCACCCGCAAGCGTGGCAAGGTTAATCAAGTTTATAGCTGTAATTTGTGTAACGCGTGCCAGCGCCGGGATGCTTTCGCGCAAATATACCCGCCATATAATCTGCAAAGGGGACATGCCCATAGCAATAGAAGCCTCAACCAACCCGTCATCTACTTCCGAAACCGCCGTCTCTACCTGCCGCGAGAAGAATGGTACCGTCCCAATAACCAGCGGCACAATCGCGCCCGCCACACCAATAGACGTCCCCATTATCATCCTGGAAAGCGGAATCAGTAAAATAATAAGTATCAAAAACGGAACAGAGCGTATGATGTTAATTGTCTTCTCCAGTATGGTGTAAAGCACCAAGTTTTGCATAATACCACCGCGCCGCATAACCACAAGGCATACACCAAAAAATATCCCAAGCACAAACGAGATAATTCCCGAACCAAACACCATCTGCAATGTCTGAACTAAACTCCGCATAAGCTGGTCAGATGCCCTGTCTAGGTTAGGAAAAATGCCGTGTATAAACGTCATCATTTCAGCAGCACCTCCACGATTACTTCATTTTCTTGCAGATACTCAAGCGCGCTGTCTATGCTTTCTGGCGGCCCTTTGGCAATGACTACTAAGTTGCCGATTGGCCTGCCCTGAATAAATTCTACATTACCAAAGAAGATATTTGTCCTTACCCCAAAGCGCGCGGCGGCCTCATGCAGCAATGCATCTTGCGCGTTGTTTGCCGTAAAGGCCAGCTTCACCAGCGCCTCGTCAGGGGCAAGCTGTGTAAGCGGGGAGTTGTTTTGGATAAGTTCATAAACTTTGTGAAGCGAGTTTGTAGACGCTACAAATTCTTTGCCCACTTCGCTTTGCGGCGTGGCAAAGATATCAAACACACTGCCCATCTCTTTAATTTCGCCGCCTTCCATTACAGCCACCCGGTCGCATATTTCTTTGATTACGGCCATCTCATGGGTTATTAATACAATTGTGATGCCAAGCTTTGCATTCACTTCCTTAAGTAGGCTTAGGATTGATTTGGTGGTTTGCGGGTCTAATGCGCTTGTTGCTTCGTCACACAATAGTACATTTGGATCATTGGCTAAAGCTCTGGCAATTGCCACGCGCTGCTTCTCCCCACCAGAAAGGGCCGACGGGTAGGCATGAATCCTGTGTGACAAGCCAACCAAGTTAAGCAAGTCTTCTGCTTTCTTGATTTTTTCAGCTTTAGCTATATCGGTGCCTTTTAGTGGCAGCATAACATTTTGCAAAACCGTGCGCGATGGCATAAGATAAAAGTGCTGAAAAATCATGCCAATCTTCTTACGCTTTTCGCACAGCGCCTTATTCGAAAGCTGTGTCATATCTTCGCCATCTACAATAACGCTGCCCTGCGTTGGTGTCTCAAGCAGGTTAATACACCGTATTAAGGTAGATTTCCCCGCGCCCGAGTGGCCGATTATGCCGAATATCTCGCCTTCGGCAATATCTACGTCAATGTTATTTACAGCCTTTACGTCGCCATACTTAGTAGCAAATGTCTTACTAACATTTGTAAGCGAAATCACAATATCCCTCCCTGCGCCGTCAAAAAGCGTTATAACCTGAAAGTGTTACGTCTTTATGTTTTGACCAAAGTATCAAAACCAGCGTGATTTTTAACAAAAAAATAAGCCCAACTAGGGCTTAAATAATTTCGCTTATGCAAGCATAAACGCTCATCTTCCGGTACGCAGATATAAAATCATATGTACCGGGGGAGTTAGCACCGTGCAGTATGCCGGTTGCTGGGTTTCATAGGGCCCTAGTCCCTCCACCTCTCTGGATGAATATTCAGTTGTTGCAAAGTATAATACCAGAAAAATTTGATATGTCAATAGAAATTTTTGATATATCAATAGAAATTTTCGTGCTTCACGGCAAACGCGTAAAAAGTATTACCGGTTATAAATTTTACATGCGTTTGCCGTGTTGTATCTTTTCTCCGCTAAGAACATCTCCTATGATATCGTGAATCTTGGGCGGGTTTTCATCTGAGTTTTGGACAATGAATCGCTTGTACTAGGCATTTATATCCTCATTTCCATTGTCAATGTGATATTTTCGGATTAGTAATAGTTTTTTTACACACTCCAAAGCCTCTGCGTTAGGAATGTAAAACGCCATATCAGCATTGCATACATTGTCAAATGTCTTACCAAATATCACCTTGCGTTTTCCCGGTTGGCTGCCGCATCCGCAATGTTCTCCGTTTGAGATAAAGTTTGTGCAGATATTTGCGTGTGCCCAAGCAATCTCTTTCATTTGCTTGCTCATGGGGACATTTGCGTGTTCGCTGGTGTAGTCGCCCTCTGTCCAGATAGTCCAAGGACCAGGTTCTTCTGTCGATTTGTCAATGTGCATAAAGCATAATGGCTGGCCTTTATAGCTAACTTCAGCCCCATTAACAATCACCTCATTGGCTCGCAAAAATGCTATAAAATTTAGCGCATTATTCAGCATATCGCCGCTAAAGGCATCGTTGATTATATTCTCGATGCTTCTTGGGTTTACGTTGCCATTGCTTTGTTCAGACATAACAATTCTCCTTTATTATTTGATGGGGTACCAGCAATAAATAATGCTATTCATATCCGTGAAGCTGCTAGGGACAGCTTTAATTGTGTCATTGGGAAAAGCCATAAAAGAGCCGGAAACAACTCCATTCCAAGTGTATCCAAGCATTTGACAAGCGGTGTGGCTATCAAATGCATCTTTTCTTGTATATTCGAAAATAAGCCATCTTGAAGCATCAATTTTTTCGATATATGGGTTGTGCTTCATAAATACTTGTGTATTTGTTATATCCGGTTCTGCGAGGCAAATAGTGAAGCGCCAGCCGCCCCTTATTTGGGAATCCAAGTCATGAGAACTAAAACCTAAAATAGGCGCGCCGGGCTTTCTAAATTTATTTACTATATCCATGCGGGCATCTTTTTCAATTTCTTCTATAAATCCGTCTATGCTTACGCCGCCGCTCATAACTGTTGTAAATCCCATGATTCTAAATTTGTTTTTTGTGACTATGCGTGCCTTATATCCGCATTTTTCCTTACTGCCGGGGATTTCCTTCAAGATTTCTTCTGATAATACATAGTCTTTTACCGGCGTCATAAAATCAATTTGAATTTCGAAATTAGGTTTTTGGAAGTTGTTAAAATTTAATACTTCTAATAGATCAAGATGCATGCCGCCCAAGCTATGTGTTTCATTTATTGGTGGGTCGCAACGTGACAAATTATCATCGTTGTCATATTGGTACCTGTTGCTTTCATTAATCCAATCTTGCAGCCCTAGTGCCACTTCAAAGCCATTGTTATCTAAAGCATGGGCCGCATATTGCCCGCCATTAAATCTTTTTTTTGTAAAGGTAGATGGTACAGTAAATGCTTCAGGAATTGAAACCCACACCTCATCGCCGTAATATTCGCCTGTAGCATTTTGGTGGGCAATCTTAAAAACTCTTAAATCTGGTTTGCTCTCTATTAAGTTATTTTCTTTGATAAAGTCTGTTATCGCCTGCCACGCTTTTTCTTCGGAGTTTTCACCTTGGCAATAGACGGACGCAACGGTCATTGGCGGCATGTACACAACCCGGACATTATCCAGCTTGTTCAAAACATCTGCTGATTTGAGTAAATTACTCAGGGTGCCTACTCTCTCGTTTGCTTCGCTGGCGAGCGGGCTGGCCCCGTGTTCTGTGTTGCAGTCCTCGCCCAAATTAGCCTTAATATTTTTTTTGATTAAGGAAAGAGAACTGGCTAATTCCAGTACAGAATCGCCATTTATAAAATCGAGGTTTAAGTCAAGGCTGACGATTCTCTCAATTTCTTTCACAAAATTGTCTAAAATTAGCTTGATGGTAGATAACGCGGTAATTTCACTGTCTAGCTCTTTTATACCATTTTTGAATATCTCGACCACTGTTGCCGCATTTGGATTATTTAAGATAATGCATATCTGCTTTATAGGGATTTGTAGTTTGCGTAGAATAATGACTTGCTGTAATCGCTTGAGATTGGCTTCATCATAAACTCTGTAAGAATACCCCTCTATCCTCATGCTTTGGATTAGACCGTTTTGCTCATAGTAACGGAGCATCCTCGCGGACACTCCATATTCCTTTGCAACTAAGCGGACTTTTTGCAGCACTGGATTTGCACCAGCCTTTCATGTTTCCTTGTAAGGAGTATAAACTAGGACATCGTGTCCGAGTCAAGGGGTTTTATTTTACTAGCAAAAAAAGCCCAAAGAATCGGCATCTTTAGGCTTTTACAGCGATATAAATGGCAGCGTTTACACGCTCATATTTTGGTTTTGATGCTAATGACGAACCTTTTTCTGGTTTTGATACTGCCGATAAAAGCGCCCGGCAGCTGTAGTGCGAAGAATCTACTTCAAAAATATTTCAATTACCGGCACCAATGTGTCAGGCTTAACCACTGGCAGCCTCATAACAAGTAAGTCGTCACCCTTTGGCAGTCCCGCTCCAAAATGATGCAGTCCGCCTTCGTTAAGCCTAACCTCACTGCCGTCATGCAGCATCTGGGCATATTTTACCCGCCCGGCCATTCCCGGTAGCAGTATATGCCCAAAAGGCCACGCAAACAGATGCAGATACAGGCGCTTGCCATCTTGGCTTTGGGTATAACGGCAGTCTTGTGGCAGGGACGGCAGAATATCTGGTTCGGCCATTGTGCATCCGTAGATGCTGCGGCTGTTATATTTCATCCATTCGGCATAAACAGCCAGCGCATCCTGTGCGCGGTTGTCGAAGAAGCCGCGGGCGGTTGGCCCAACGTTCATAAGTAGGTTGCCACCAATGCATACTGTGTTTATAAGCATTCTTATCAGCATTTCGGGGGATTTCCAAGTAAGTTCGTCCCGGTAGTAACCCCATGAGCCAGAGAATGTTTGGCAAGCCTCCCATGTTACGTATTCACCAGTTTCCTCGTGCTTTACCCATTCTGCTGGTTGAAACTGCTCTGGTGTCCATAGGTCTTGGTCTATGCCGGTACGGTTGTCTATTATCAGGTGTGGCTGCAGGTTTCTGGCAGTAGCCAGTAATTTTTCGGATTCCCAATCATCTTTGCCTTTACCAGGCCATTTGTCGTCAGCTTCATATGAGAAATCGAACCATAGGATATCTATGTGGCCATAGTTGGTTAGCAGCTCTTCTACTTGGTTGCGCATGTATTTGGCATAGCGGGTCATGTCGCGGCCTTCGTTTAGCTTTTGGGCATCTTTGTCATTGCGCCTAGGATGAAGCCTGTCAATTGTAAAATCCGGGTGGTGCCAGTCTATTAGTGAGTAGTAAAAACCCACTTTTATACCTGCTGCGCGAAAAGCCTCTACATACTCTTTTACCAAGTCACGGGCAGCGGGGGTTTTGGTGCTTTTGTACTCTGTGTGTTTACTGTCGAATAGGCAGAAACCATCATGATGCTTAGTCGTAAGCACAGCGTATTTCATACCTGCGGCCTTGGCCTCGCGTGCCCACTCGTGCGGGTCATAAAGGTCCGGGTCGAAAAACTCGAAATAGCGCTGGTACGCTTCTTCACTGGTGCACTCGTAACTTTTTACCCATTCGTGCCTTGCGGGCAGGGCATAGATACCCCAGTGGATAAACATGCCAAAGCGGTCGTGGGTGAACCATGTGGTGTCGCCCGGGGTAACTCTTGTTTTGTAGCTGCTCATGATAATACAGGCCTCCTTCGCGGCGGTATTTTATCTGTTTTACTACATTTATTATATTCTAGACTTATTCATGAAGGGGTGCAAGCGTATAAACACATATTACTGGCCGATAATATGATATTATGTAACCGCATTCTCAAAAAAGGAGTAAATATATGGGCAAATATTTTGGAACCGACGGTGTACGCGGCGTAGCCAACAGTAGTCTAACGCCGGAACTTGCGATGAAACTTGGCCGCGCAGGCGCGTATGTTCTAACAAAAACTGTAACATCCGCTCCAAAGGTACTAGTAGCAACAGATTCGCGTAGGTCCGGCGATATGCTGGCAGCGGCATTAGCGGCGGGATTATGCTCTGTAGGGGCGCGTGTGTATCTTGCTGGCACGTTGCCTACCCCCGCGGTTGCTTTTTTAGTACGGCATCACGATATGGATGCCGGGGTAATGATATCCGCGTCCCATAACCCGATGCAGGACAACGGTATAAAATTTTTCAACTCACAAGGCTACAAACTGGCCGACGAAGTTGAAAACGAAATCGAGAACTATGTAGATAATCCAAAAGACCTCCCGCGCCCCGTAGGCCCCGATGTGGGCATAATAACAGGGCTTGATAGCGCGGAGGAAGATTATTTTGCTTATCTGCTTTCTACAGTAAGCAATCTTGATCTAACAGGGCTAAATATAGCGCTGGACTGCGCAAACGGTGCAACCAGCCATATCGCCCCCCGTGTGTTTGAGACCTTGGGAGCGAAAGTCCACACCATAAGCAACAAGCCGGATGGCCTTAATATCAATGACAATTGCGGCTCTACCCACATGGGGCCGCTAAGCCAATACGTGAAGCATAACAGTGCCGGTATTGGCCTGGCCTTTGACGGAGACGGTGACAGGATGCTGTGTGTAGACGAAAACGGCGAAATCATGGACGGAGATGAAATCTTGGCTATCTGCGGGTACGACCTTAAAGAGCGCGGCAAACTGCAAGGAGATGCGATAGTAGCCACATCCATGAGCAACCAAGGATTGGAACAAATGTGTAAAGAAAACGCCATAACCTTGCACCGCACAGATGTAGGCGACAGATATGTACTGGAAAAAATGCTGGCCGAAAACCTAATCTTAGGAGGTGAGCAGTCGGGTCATATAATTTTCAAGTCGCACAGCACCTCCGGTGACGGTATACTGTCTGGGCTGATGCTGCTATCTATTATCGCAAGGAAGCGGAAGCCCGTGTCCGAATTGCGCAAGGTAATGGAGCATTTCCCGCAAGTATTAGTAAATGTGCGGGTAAGTGATAACAAAAAACATGATTGGCGCAAATCCCCGGCCATAACAAACGCCATGGCGGATATTGAAGCAAGGCTGGCAGGCGAGGGGCGGATTTTAGTCAGGCCCTCAGGTACGGAGGCATTGGTCAGGGTTATGATTGAAGGCCGGAATGAATCGGAAATTGATACAATGGCTAAAGGGCTGGCGGGCGTTATACGCAAGACGCTGGTGTAAAATAATAAGCTAATCTCGCATTTGCTAAGGGAGGCAACCCAATGACGATAAGAAAAACCACTTTCGCAGACCTAGATGCGGTAATGGAAATATACGCCTACGCCCGTGCTTACATGCATGAAAGCGGCAACCCCAACCAGTGGCATGGTAGCCATCCCCCGCAAGTATTAATTGAAAGTGATATTAAAGCCGGTCTAAGCTATGTATGCGAAGCTGAAAATAAAGTCGTTGCGGTGTTCTATTTTAACGTAGAGCAAGAGCCAACCTACAGCAAAATAGATGGAAAATGGCTTAATAGCGAGCCGTACGGCGTGGTGCACCGCATAGCCCGTGGGCCGGACGCAAAAGGCGCAGGCGCGGCCTGCTTAAAATGGTGCCAAGCACAGCACCCCAATATAAGAATTGATACCCACCGCGATAATACCGCGATGTTAAAACTATTGGGGAAGCTTGGGTATGTATACTGCGGGATAATATGGCTGGTGAATGGGGATGAGCGGTTGGCATTTCAATGGGATGCCATCACTCGTTGTGGACAATCCATGGCAATTTTGCTATAAACAGGCATATCCAAACCAAATAAAGGAGGCTACCCATGCCCGCACTAGATTTCCCACTAGAAAAACTAAAATCTTACACAGGCTCAAGCCCGCGGCCAAAAGATTACGACGATTACTGGGACAAAGCACTAAAAGAGCTGGATAATCAACCCTTAGATTACGCGCTAGAAGACGTAAATTTTTCCGCCCCCGGAGTAATATGTAAAAACCTATACTTTACAGGCGTAGGCGGCGCACGTGTTGCTTGTAAGTTTGTTAGGCCCGAAAAGATAACAGGCAAAATCCCCGCTATAGCTATGTTCCATGGTTATTCTGGTAATAGCGGCGGCTGGCTGGAAAAGCTACCATATGCATACGCCGGGTATGCCGTTCTAGCGATGGACGTACGCGGTCAGATGGGCCTATCTTCCGACAATCATGTAGTAGATGGCAGCACCCTGCGTGGGCATATAATCAGAGGTATAAATAGCCCCGAAACATTATTCTTCCGTAATGTATTCCTAGACGCTGCCCAAACCGCAAAGGTTCTAATGAGCATGGACTTTATAGACGAAACAAGGATAGGCACAACAGGTGCTTCCCAAGGCGGGGCATTAGCAATGGTTTCGGCAGCATTAGAGCCACGCGTAAAAATGAATGCGCCTATATACCCGTTTTTATCTGATTACAAGCGCACGTGGGAGATGGATTTATTTAAAGACGCATATGAAGAACTATCATACTACATCCGCAATAAAGACCCGCGTCATCAAAAAATTGACGCTATGTTCGAAACGTTGGGCTATATAGATGTGGCTAATATAGCGCCTAGAATAAAAGGTGAAACATATATGTTCATCACACTAATGGATAGCATCTGCCCGCCCAGCACCCAATTCGCGGCATATAACAAAATCACCACTAAAAAATCATGCGAAATATATCCCAACCACGGTCACGAACACCTGCCCGATGCCGCGGAATTAATCTTCGAGTTTTTCAAAGGACTGTAATCGCTCCATACGCGCAACCACCAGCCCATAAAGCGAGATAACAAGCAAGGGCAAATGCAAAACACCCATCCACCAGCCGTTCTGGTTAAGGCCAAACCATGTAATCATATTCATAACCCCAAACATTAATCCGGCATAAGACATAACCGAAAGCGTAGCCTTATCCACGCCTTTGGAATAAAGCAGCATCACCCCAATAATCACTGGGGTAATCATGCAATAAGTCACCCCGGCCTCATTGTACAACACGCTAAGTGTCATGGCTGGGTAAATATTACACATGCAATCGGCAGAATAAGGCATTAAAAACGCCAACAGCATCAATGGGATAACCCATATGCGGTTGGCGTTTTTATTTTTCTTATCAATAATGGTTTTGCCTTTGAAGCAATCATAAGCGCAAAACCCCAGCACAATAAACTGCACTAAAGCATTGCCTGTGAGGAAAACAAAGCCGTAAGCCGAGGTAGTTGCCATATTTTGAAATACACCTACAACCAGCAAGATAAATGTATAATACCCCATGGCTATCCTGCCAGAAAACCTCATCCGCGCCGGGGCAATAAGCGGCAGCACTACCGCCATAAGCAGCAGTAACTTAAATACAGGCAATAGCCATGTTGCCTGCACAACAAGCGGGTCAGCAAGTACATACGCAATAATATCAGGGATTTCGGAATGGTCATACGGCACTTGCGCATATGCAGGTATGAAGAAAAGAATGGTCATAACAATTTTAAGCCATATTGTATGACCAAGAGGTTTTTTCATGGTATGTCCCCCTAAAGCAAAGGCGAAAACAATCGGGAGATAGATTCCCTAATCTTCGCCCGCCGTGGCCGCTTATTATACCCATCAAGCGTAAGCCTCCGCGAGTCGTTTACATCCCTAAAAACGCTTCTTCCAGTTCCTTGGTAATGGCTTCATCCTCTATAAACGCGTGGGTCTCAAAGTTAATTTTAAAGCTGCGTACATCCATATTTGCGGTACCCGCGGCACATATTTTCGAGTCTACCATTACGGTCTTGCAGTGGAGGAATCCTTTGGTGTACGCATAGCCTTTAACACCTGCGCACATCAACTCTCCAATAAAAGATGAGCTAGCCCAGTATACAAACGGATGATCTGGGTTAGCAGGGTACATAATACGAACATCTACACCTGACAGCGCTGCTATCCTTATGCATGTGAACAGGGCATCGTCGGGTACAAAATATGGGGTTTGGATATATACAGACTTTTTGGCCCCCATAATCATCCGGCAGAAGGCATGCAATACGCTGGGGTAACGGGTGTCCGGCCCGCTGGATATTATTGTTACGCGGCTGCCTGGCCCTTCTAAGGCACTACTGGTTTTAGCAAGGGTATAGTCCGCATTTACAACTTCGCTTTGCATCTCGCTTATCCTTTCGCGCCTGCTTGTAAAATACTGCGGAAGTACTTCCATTTTTTCATTCGACGCAAAGTTCCAGTCCATTATAAACCGCAGCATTATCGGGTTAACTGCGCTGCCTGTTAGTCTCATATGGGTATCGCGCCAGTTGCCAAGTTCACCCATTCCCAAATACTCATTGCCAATGTTGGAGCCGCCGATATAAGCCACTGTACCATCTATGACAGCCAGCTTGCGGTGGTTACGGTAGTTTATCCTTACAGGCACAGGAGGCATAAACAGCCCCAGTTTGCCGCCTGCATCCACAAGTGGTTTATAGGTATCCTTTGCGGTAAAGGCACAACCCATGCCATCCAAAAGCAGCCGTACCTCTACCCCATCCATTGCCCTTTTGGCCAGTTGCCGCACAAGGTGCCGCCCCGCTTCATCACCGCGTAAGATATAGTATTGTACAAATATATATTTTTTTGCGTTGGCAATATCGTTCAAAATTGCGTCGAACTTACCCTTCCCGTCATGATACAGGGTTATCTGGTTGTCATCGGTGGCATCGTCCTCATCCGCGCCCAGCCCCATTTCCCGGTAAATACCATGCAGCTCATCATCGTTTTCCGACTTTGCAAGGAATACTTTTTGTTTGCGGCTGTCTTGTCCAATTATCATATAAATAACAAAGCCGCCAATGGGCAGGATAGCAATAGCTACCATCCAAGCCCAAGTGGCGGCGGTGTTGCGCCTTTGCACAAATATAACTGTAAACATAAAGCTGATATTAAGCACAAACACCGATATCAGCAGAAGCGTTGCCCAGTGCATGGTGTTACCCCCAAAAATATACGATAGTCATTTAGCTTAAAATTGGTGATGATGCCATGCCATTATACGACAGAACAAAGATTCTGTAAAACATTGTTATAAATTGTGATTCAAACGGCAGTTGAAATATAAAAAAAGTTCGAATGTAAAGTTATTGCAATTGCACGCCGCAAGGCGCATAATGTAGCCGCTTCATAAAAAGCAAACGCGCTCATTGATGCGCACAGGAGGAAAAAAATGCGTTTAACAGGCACAACCGCGATGGGCATTCGCCTGCCAATAATCAGCCCCGGGGACGATCTGATAGAAATTACAGTCGACCATATACTAAAGGTAACAGAGTCAGCCCCACTAACCTCCTCAGATGTGATAGCCGTAACAGAAGCGATTGTAGCCAAAGCAGAAGGTAATTTCGCCACTATAAATGATATCGCAGACGACGTGCGTGCAAAATACGGCGATGCTGAAGTGGGGCTTGTATACCCCATGCTTTCCCGCAACCGCTTCATTAATATACTCAAAGGTGTATCTGCCGGGGTAAAGAAGTTGCATGTACTGCTAAACTACCCCCATGACGAAGTAGGCAACCCCATATTAGATATTAACCGCCTAGACGAAATTATGGATGCCCTGCCCCAAGGCATGGTAACGGCCGCTGATTTCAAAGCCGCCGCAGGAGATTTCGCCCACCCGTTTACAGGCGTGGACTATCTTAAGTTGTACGCAAAAGCTGGGGATAACATCAGTATCTACCTGTCCAATGACCCGCGTGATATATTAAAACTCACCCCTCATGTACTTGTTGGGGAGATTCATAGCCGTAATATAACCAAGAATAGGCTGTTAAAAGCCGGGGCAAAAACGGTATACACCCTGTCTGATATTTTAAGCCAAAGCATTAACGGCAGCGGCTACAACGCAGAATACGGCGTGTTGGGCTCAAACCTTTCGACAGAACACGTGCTGAAGCTATTCCCAGCCCGGTCAGCAGAGTTTGTGGAAAAATTACAAGCCCGCCTATACGAAAAAACCGGCATAAGGCCAGAGGTAATGGTTTACGGAGACGGAGCTTTCAAAGACCCCGTTTGCGGGATATGGGAACTGGCCGACCCAGTAGTCTCGCCGGGGCATACCGTGCGGCTTGCGAGCCGCCCTCACGAAATAAAGATTAAGCTTGTGGCAGATACAGTGGCAAGTGGCCTCACAAGCGATGAAAAGCGTGAGGCCGTAACCAAAATGATTAAATCCAAGGCCGATAACCCCGACGCTTTCCGCGAAGGCACAACACCAAGGGTATATGCGGACCTGCTGGGCAGCCTATGCGACTTGATGGGCGGAAGTGGAGACAAGGGTACACCTGTGGTGCTGGTGCGGGGGTATTTTGACGATTATACCGTGGACTAAGGCCGCATAATCATCGGCCTTCTACTAAATTGGTGTCACTCAAAAGGCGTAGTGGGAAATGTTTGCTGATGGGTTGACATTCCAGAATATATGCGTATAATTGACAAAAAGCATCAATCAATTGATTTGATTAGTGCATATTGAACCTGCTAGTGATGTGCGGCTATTAACTGGATGAATTTAATCCAATCAAGATGCTAGCAAAATGTTGTCTTGGCATTTTTCTAATATGGCATAAATCACTGGTCAGGCATGGTTAACATATAGCTATATATTGGGAATGCCGCAGGGGATTACTTGTGTATTTCATATAGATAACTGTTCAGCTGCCGACAAATATTGTCGGGTAAATAAGCTAGCATATGAGATCTGGCACATTGTTTGCCAGAATAAGAACAGCCGGGTCATAGCTGAAACTGAGATATGTTTCAGCGAAAGACGCGGCTGTTTTTCCTTTCGGCTTTGCTACTAAATAATGAACCTTTTTCAGTTTTGATACTATCGACAACGGTAATCCGCCCTGTAAAATACAGGATTTTAAGCCGTTCATCGTTCTGCTTCCCACGTTTTCTTTAATCAAGCATAGTTTCTATATAATCAACAACAAGCTTTATCCTATCCTTTGCAGTAGGTTTATAAAGCGATGCAATCGAAACTACGAGGTTTTTCTTAGCGTTTACATATATCATATTTCCGCTATCCCCCATAGCCGCATACCCATTTCCTATTTCCGGCCACCATAAATATCCATACGGCAGCCCAAGTTCTTTCCAGATGGTATGTTCCTTAATGCTTTCTTTTATCCATTTATCTGATACGATTTGTTTACCGCCATATTTCCCATTATCTAAACATAACTGCCCTATCTTTGCCATGTCCATAGCCGTCATGGTTAAGCCCCAGCCTGCTGTATTTGTGCCTTTCGGGTCTGCGACCCAACCGCTGATATTTTTTGCTTTAAGAAATGCGAACTGCTCTTCTTTATCCCTAAAAATAATATTATCCCTAACAGTAATCCCCAATGGCGAAAATAAATGCGTTGTCGCGAAGCTAAGTACAGACTGGCCAGCCGCTTCTACCAGAATGCCAGACAGAATATCTGGGCCAATAAGAGGAGTATACCTAAAATCACCGATACGCCCTTTGCCGCCCAATAAATCAAGTGCCGCTTTCACCCAATCATCACTGGTAAAATATTTTGTATACGGTGCAGACTTGTATTTATATGGTGCCGTCATTGTAAGCATATTTTCGATTGTTATACTTTGTATTGTCTTTTCGCCCCTCTTAATCGTGTAGTCAGGGAAGAACTCTAATACATTTTGATTCACATTCTTGATATATCCCTTGTCGATGGCAATACCAACCAGTATTGAAATAATGCTTTTGGTAACAGAAAATACATGAATGTGAGCCTTGCCTGTACACTCATTAAAATAATTTTCGTATAGCGGCTTGCCATCTTTTAGTATAACAATACCTGCAATGTTATTGTAATCGCTTTGTATTGCCTGCTCTAGCTCTGATATATGTTTTTGGTTCATATATGTTCCTCCTTCTAAGGGATAAAATTGCCCCTAGCATCTATAATATGAAGGGTACTTCAAATGACGGAGCACCCTATAATATACTCAACTGCCCTTATGCTTCTTTGACATTTGTGGCTTATTTGTGTATTATGTTCAATAGAGGTGATTACATGACTAAAACACGTTCAAGCGGTATGCATGTTAGGGTTAATCCTGAAATTAAAGCAAATGTTGAGCCAATACTTGCCGCCATCGGGCTATCATTCAGCGATGTATTTAATCTCACACTAAATCAAATTTATCTTAAACGCAAACTCCCTTTTGAGTTGTCATCGACACAATTTACTGAAAATGGTTATACTTCTGAATTTGAAGCAGAACTCCTTGCAGAAGCAGAAGAATGTTATATCGCTATAGCAAATGGTGCAAAAACCTATAAAAATGCGGCTGAACTTCATGTAGCATTAGATGCCGAGGAAGGTGATGGGCAATAATCATCATGTGTATACCGTTTTCCCATCTACAAAATATAAACGATTACGTAAACTCGCCAAAAAAAGGGGACTTGATATGGATTTGCTTGGATATTAAAAAGAGTTTTTACCAAAAAGAGATGCTTTTCACTAGCACATGAAGTGGTAGCTAAGCACCCGAATGTACCCCCATTTTCTCGCTTTCACAACTCAAAAGTTACCTTGACAACATAAGTGTTTTAATGATGATAAATCCATTAAAAATACTTTGCAAGTTTTTAGGCTGAATAAAAGTTAAATTTTTGTACTATCTTTTTTGATTGCGATAGCCAGCGTCATGGCAGAAATTTCTGCCGCGCCGCTGGCTTTTAATATGCGGGCGCATTCGTTTAAACTTGCGCCTGTGGTGTAGATATCGTCTACCAATATGTAATTTTGGCCTTTAACATCAACCCCCGGCTTTATGCGGAAGGCATCACGTACATTTTCCGCGCGCTGGCGCGGGTGTAGGCCGCTTTGAGGTGGGGTATTTTGGATGCGTTCAAGTATTTGTGCCGGTTTAGTGCCAGTATGTGCGGCCAATGCCCTTGCCAGCTCTACCGCTTGGTCGAACCCCCTTGCACGGCACTTTTTGGGATGCATGGGCAAGGGTACTATAATCGCACCCGGCGGGATATTTTCAGCTGCAAAAGTTGCCCATAACCGGCCAAGACCCTGCGCCACGTGCCTACGCCGGCGGAACTTTACTTCATGGATTAGGTCGCGCACGAGGTCTTCATAGGCGAAAGCGGCATGATTTTGAGTGAAGTGGAATGTTTTGCTACTGCATGAGGAGCATATTATAGGGCGGTTTGGAGATGGATTATTATCGGTATATTCGGAAGCTGCTATTAGCTCGGGAAACAAGGAATCCTCTGCATTCTGAGATTTTAACGGGACGCTGCATATTTTACAGCCCGGCCCATCTAAGGGCTGGAATAAATTTTCGCAATATGCGCATAACCACAGGCTGCGGCCATGTTTGTTTTGCAAAGGCAACAAGTTGCGACATGACATGCATCTTGGGGGATATATCCAGTCAATTATTGTTGCTAAGAGGTCCTGCATTTATTCACTCCATCTGCCGCGAAAAAAGTATGATTTTAAGCGCTTTGAACATTACATCAAGGCTGTAGCCAAACTCAATGTATAACTGCTTTCAAAAACCCATCGCTTCTTATAAACTCCAGTGCGCGCTCATAACTATCCGCTTCGGAAAGTATCGTATAGAAATTGTTTTTTATCCCGGGGGCAAGCTTTAGTGCCTCCACAAATTCGTGATAGCTAAACGGGTTCTCTTGCACGCAAGCAAGGAAGCCCGTTTGCTCGAACACAAGCTTTATACCTTCGGCATGTTCATTATTCTGCAAAAGCGCGCATAAGTAAGCAGCCACACCTACTTGAATGCCATGCATTTGCGGCTTTTTCGAAATCGCGTCCAGCGCATGTGAAATCAGATGCTCGCTGCCGCTGGCAGGCCTAGAAGAACCTGCAATTTCCATAGCAAGCCCGCTCATGGTTAGCGAAGACGCAAGGCTTCGTTGGAAACTTTCGCTATGGATATCGAAGGTATGTTTCAGAAACAAAATATCCAGTGAGTTGTATGCCAGCACGGCAGAGAAGTCTACATATCTGGCAAGCCCTTTGTTACGGGCCAGCTGCCAATCCTTAAGTGCTGTGATTTTAGAAAGGGTATCGCCTATACCCGCGTACATGAAAATGTCTGGGCTGTTTTTAATAACATCTAAATCGATTACAACCCCAAACGGGCTGCCTGCTTTCACTGACTTTCTTTTTCCCTGAACAGTTAGAGAGACTGATGGACTACTAAACCCATCATTGGATATAGCGGTTGGGATGCTTATAAAAGGGATTTGTAATAGATGTGCGGTATATTTTGCGAAGTCCAGCGCTTTGCCGCCCCCTATGCCTACAATAGCATTAACCGGCGGCAGGAAGAACGCCGCGTTTGTTATGCTTTCTATATCTACTTCACTGGCTATTTGCTCGTGAGCAATTTCTATATGCCACTCGCTTAAACCTCTGCGCAGAGCAGGGCCAACAATTGCATCTATGCCTTCGCCCATGAATAGTGATATGCTTGACATTTTTTTGTCGTAGAGATATTTACCAACTTTAGCTATTTTACCTTTACCCATTTTTAGCAAGTAAGGGATGTCTATTTGCTTACTGGTTATGTCGTATGCCTTCATTTTCATTCTCCTATATACGGAAATTACATTAGCGGTTATAAAATCAGTAACTCTACGCCAATCTCGGCATTAATCAGCCCGGTTTTGACTTTAGTGTCTATTTCTTGGCAATCACCTAGGGCTTTAATCAGCTTACCTATAGTAAAACGCCTGCTTTGGTTTAGGGCTTCATCCACTACAAAACTTCTTAGCCCCAAGGCCTTGGCCATTTGCGCCTTGGGCATGCGCTTATCATTTGCAGCTTTAACCATCAACATTATGCGAAACTGGCGGATTATCATGGCCAAAATCATCAGGGGCTGTTCCTTCATAAGTAACATGTTGCGGTACATATCCAGCGCACTTGCCGTACTACCATTGGCCATTGCCGCAATCATATCAAAAACGCGGGTTTGCAGGGTAGGGGTGCAAATAATCTCAACATCTGCGGCTGTTATCATCTCGCGCTGGCCTGCATACGCGGCGAGTTTGTCTGATTCTTGGGTTAGGGTAGTCATGTTGTGGGCCGCATAACGTATTAATAAATTTGCAGCGGCCGGGTCTATGCCCTTGCCTTTTTCCTTGAGCATCCGCATTAGCCAAGTTGCTAGCGCTTGCGGCGTTGGGGTTTCGCATTCTACCGCGCCACCAAGTTCAGCTACTTTTTTATATAAGCGGCCACGGCGGTCTACATCTGATTCTGTAAATACCAGCACTGTGGTATCCGGCACATTTGGCAAGTATGCCGTCATAGCCTCGGATTCGGCCTTGCGGCCCGACGCGAATAATTTCGAATCCCGCACGCGCACCAGCCGCATTTCTGTAAGGAAGGGCAGGTTTTCTGCTGCCATTATAATCGCTGATGCGGGTGTGCTGCTGTCGAAGTTGTCCGGTTCGCCAAGGGCTACAGCCAAAGCGTTGGCGTAGTGGTTAACCAAGTACCGCTCTTCGCCGTATAATAGGTATACCCGCTTAAATTCGCCACGCTTTATACTGTCGTTAAATTCTTTTGGGTTCATAGTAATATCGCCTTACCCTGCTTAGAAGAGTCATAGATGCCATTAATCAACCTTTGCGTACGCAGCCCTTCCGTGCCGCTAACGCCTTGGGCAGGCTTGCCTGCAAGTGAGTCATAAAAGGCCGTAATCTGCTTTATATGCGAGCAACCCCAATAATCTTTTGTATACTCATTTTCGGTGGTATTGTTTGTATGGCTGGTTGGATTTCGCCCGTCCTTGTAAGTAATAGTCGCGGTTTCGCCTTCTAGGGCGGCTATGCCGTTCTCGCATACGATTTCCATACGCACGGGGGCATTGTATGGGTGAAAGGTATTTACATAAAACGAAACATTTATATCTCTGTAGGTAATTATGCCTTCGGCTACATCCTCAATTTCAGCATATGGGCGGGTACGGTTGGCGATAGATGCGCTTACGCTTGTAGGGTCGCCCAAGAAATAATTCATCAGGTCGAAGGTGTGGATAGACTGGTTTATTAACGCGCCGCCGCCTTCTGTTGCCCAGAGGCCACGCCAATCATTTTGGGTATAGTAAGCTTCATCCCGGTACCATGTTACTTGTAGCCAGCCTCCTTCTATTTTGCCAAGTGCGCCGGAGTTTAGGGCTTCTTTAATTGCGGTAGTGGCCGGGTTGTATCTGTTTTGAAATATTACTTCCAGTTTCGCGCCGCTATGGTTGGCGGCGGCTATCATGGCTTCTGCGTCTGATACCGTGGTTGCCATTGGCTTTTCGCATATCACGTTGATGCCCTTTTTAAGGGCAGCAATGGATACAGGGGCGTGTAGGTAGTGCGGCAGGCAGTTGTGCAACGCATCGAAGCCTTCTGCGGAAAGCATTGTTTCATAGCAGGTAAAATATGCGCAGTTTAGTTGCTCTGCCATTGCTTTTGCCCGGCCGGGCTTAATATCACACACGGCGGTTATTTTTACACCGGTGTCTTCCAATGCTTTTATATGGACTTGCGAGATTAACCCTAGGCCAATAACTGCCGCACGGTAGTTAACTGTTTTCATTTGTGACTCCCCTCAAGAAGCGTATTATGTCTGTACCGGCTACGGCACCCTCATATACGGCTTTTGCGATTTGCTTCATTCCCCCGGTACAATCCCCTGCAGCCCATAGCCCGGGTACCCCTGTTTGCATGTTTTTGTCTACAATAACTGAGTTGTTTTCTATTAATGCGCCTGCCTTGCGGGCCAGTTCTGTTGCGCCTGCCACACCTATGGCTATGAATATGCCGTTAATGGGTAAACTTTCGCCATCCGGCTCTAAGGTTACGGATGTCAGGCGCTTATCGCCTGTAACTTCGCGTATTTTTTCCTTACATATATTTGCGCCGGGCGGTAGCTGGACGGACGGCTCATCGCCGTTGGTTAGAAAGGTTAATGAGTTGACAAGCGGCAATAGTTCGGTTGCTTCACTTACGGCATATGGGCCGCTACCAAGTACAGCTACGTCTTTTCCTTTATAAAAGAATGCATCGCATATCGCGCAGTGGCTAACGCCCTTGCCTTCGTAGTTAGCAAGGCCCTGTATTGCCGGGGTGGAGCGGCTTGCGCCTGTGGCAAGGAGTAAGGCGCGCGCAGTGTAGGTTCCGCTGGTGGTTTCTATCGTGAAGTAGCCTTCTTGATAATTTTGTACTATCTTTACGACTTCGCCATGGATAATTCCCGCGCCCATGTCTATCGCGTGGGCTAGGCCGGTTTGTATAAGCGCAGGGCCGGTTATTCCGGGGTTGCCGTAGAAATTGTCTACCCTCTCGGCCTTGCCTAATGCCCCGCCGCCCTTGTGGATTATAAGTGTGTTCATGCCTGCGCGGGCGGTGTAAAGTGCCGCCGATACCCCGGCTGGACCGCCGCCTATAATTATTATGTCTTTCAAGATATTGCCTCCGGTTTCGTTTCTTTGTAGTGTTTCATGTGCCATATAATATCATACATCAGGTGCGGACTTAAATTATCGAATATAAAAACACCTACCTGCAAGGTAGATTTGCAGATAGGTGTTTGCCAGAGAGGTAATTGGTGACGGTACTGTTGGGGCGGATTAGGCTCTACGAAAAACCAACAAATCTCATTCCACTTCCGTGGTTGGCACTATACCCTGAACTAAATAGGTGTTAATAAAAATATTCCCCCTACTGTTTGAAAAAAATATACTCATTGGCCGGCCGTGATTATTTATTTCGAAATATACATCAATCCACTCCAATGTGTCGGTAAGTGTAATCATATGAATTTGGTCGCCATATGTTAAATAAAGGTCTGCGGTTCCTTCCCCCGCTCTGGCCTGTAATTGTAAATGCACTAAGCTGCTTGAAAGAATATCGCTATCGTAAACAGTAAAGCGGCTCCCTTCTTGAACCCATCTGTTATTAAAGTTATGCAAGGCACTGTGTACCCAATTTCTGCCGGGATGGGGTATTATGATAGAATATCGATTGTTTGTGGTGTGTCTTATCTCTGCCCATGCGTCAACTACCATGTAATAAAGCAACTCGGGATTGATAACTATAGTATTGGCTAATGTGCCGCTCATAGCGTCGTCAAATGATATTATTTCTATCGCACCGCGATATGCTATGTCTATAGCCATTGACGCTTCCCCAAAAAGCTGGCCGGTGTGTGTTACATAAACAGTACCCATCCCGGTAAATGCTGCTGCCTCATGTGCATCGTTCTTAAAATCCATGTTGCTGTTACGGCTGCTAAACGTATAACTTGAAACATTTGATATAAGCATAACCGCAAGGAGTATTGCAGAAAAAGCCACCGTGTCTTCCTTTTTCAATCCCCTTTTTGCTATCGCGGTTATAAAGTATAGCATTACCATTATCCATATTATTGGCATCCACACGCGGCCGTTTAGGGGTGACTGGGTTAAAAACGCCGATAAGAGGTGCGCATCCACAGAAAATACGGCACCACTAGCAAAGGGGCGAGCGGAAAGTAAAAGCCATCCCGCTGCAAGTCCTACACAGGCAGTCGCAAGCCCCGGTTCAATTTTCATTTCTAATATGTCCTCTGAAAGCAGGAATGAAACGAATATCGGCAAATACATGGCTAGATGCCGGGTATGAATCCTTGTTGAAAAGGGGTCGCCTGTTGTTTCGCCTACATATATAGTCCATATGATTATGATGATATGCAAAGCCATAGATATCAAAAGCCCAATTAACACTATGCACTTTGGGCCGGTATACCGCCACGCTGTCAAAAGCGGTATGACAATGGGCAACACCATAAATGCAGCCGGTACAAACAAAGCATATAGCAATGCACCATTTAGCGCGATTACAATATTATCCCAATTAAAGCTGGGTAATTGGTTAGCAAAATAACCCGGCGCAGAGATGTCAACACCCAAAATGAAATGCAAAACATACATATATATGCCAAAAAGGATAGCAAATATACCCCCGCCACATATCGCCTGCATTAGGCGTGCGGTGCTACGTTCGGTTCTCCAAAAAATTAAAAACATAACGAAGATGGTAAAGCCGATAGCGATAAACCCAGACTGTGTTATTTGTAAAAGGAAAGCCAGCACACCACAAGCGATTGCGTTCCTTTTCTTCTTATTTTCAATTGACAGGAAAAAAAAGTAAAAAAGCGTCAACATCAGAGGGTATGCAATGCTCTCCCCCATAATATACCTAACCATAACCATATCCGGCATACAAAGTATCAAAAGTGCTACAAACAGGCCCTTTGATGATGAGCCGGTTATTTTTTGAGCCAGTAAATACCCAGGTATGGCCGTAAGGCTTATAGCAATGGCATTAAAAAACTGTATACCCCGAAAGATACTCACGGACGAGGGTAGCATATGTAACAAAGAGATTAGAGACGGATACAAAAGATATCTGTAGGCAACCGTATTCCCACGCAGAAGCACATTGCCGGAATCAAAGAGCGACCTTGAAACACTAAGATACAGCGCTTCATTCATCATGATCGAGGGTGCCGAGCTGTTAATGCTGGCGAGGATATAACGGATAATTACGCTTGCCGTAATCATCAGCCCAAGCACAAGCCACGTGTTTTTCATAATTCCCCGCGAGGAGACATCATGCTCAACTTTTTCGTGCGCTTCAACCGCAACCTGCATAACACTGCACCTTCACTTTCCTTAATAATTAATTTAGGTTCTGTTGCCACTACCACACATTATATATAAATAAAAAAGTATTACAACTACATTAATATCGGAAGCAACCATCAAACTTGACGCTACCTGCGACCTGATATAAAATCCGAATGGGTATAAGAGAATCCGTTGATATTCCAATGATATCTCAAAAAAGAGAGGGGGTTACTTATGAGGAAAAAGCTTATTTTTATACTGGTACCATTATTAGCCTTTACATTAATGTCGACGCCTGTGGCTTTTGCTACAAGTACAGATGCGGTGCCTAGTGAAACTACAGATGCGATGCCTAGCGAAACTACAGATGCGATGCCAAGTGAAACAAATGTTGAGATCCCTGTGTTTATAAGCTTAGCTGGTACATTTGAAAGTTACGCAGAGCTTGTAGACGCAATACCCATAGGCAACGAGGGTTATGCTTTTATCGTAGGCGAGGAAATGGATCTCTTCATATGGAATACTGACCAGCAAGAATGGCAGAATGCCGGTTCCATCAGAGGACCGCAGGGTGAAGAAGGTCCACAAGGCACCCAAGGGCCGCGGGGTATCCAAGGGCCACAGGGCATCCAAGGTGACACAGGTGGACAAGGTGCTGCCGGACCCATGGGGCCAGCAGGGCCAATGGGTCCAGAAGGTCCACAAGGCATCCAAGGTGAAACAGGTCCTATGGGTCCGTTAGGCCCGATGGGTCCGATGGGTCCGATGGGACCATTAGGTCCAATGGGGCCAGCAGGTCCGCAGGGTGTTCAAGGTGAGACAGGTGCCGTCGGTCCAGAAGGTCCGCAAGGTATCCAAGGTGAAACCGGTCCAATGGGTCCATTAGGCCCAATGGGTCCGATGGGACCGATGGGTCCGATGGGGCCATTAGGTCCAATGGGGCCAGCAGGCCCGCAGGGTATCCAAGGTGAAATAGGTCCAACGGGGCCAGAAGGTCCGCAGGGTATCCAAGGTGAAATAGGTCCAATGGGGCCAGAAGGTCCGCAGGGTATCCAAGGTGAAATAGGTCCAATGGGGCCAGAAGGTCCACAGGGTATCCAAGGTGAAATGGGTCCAATAGGGCCAGAAGGCCCACAGGGTATCCAAGGTGAAATGGGTCCGATGGGACCATTAGGTCCAATGGGTCCAATGGGGCCGATGGGGCCATTAGGTCCAATGGGGCCAGCAGGTGCAACGGGTCCAGAAGGTCCGCAGGGTATCCAAGGCGAAACCGGTGCTACCGGTCCAGCAGGTCCAATGGGTACAGCGGGTCCAGTAGGTTCACAAGGTCCAGCGGGTCCAGCAGGTTCACAAGGTCCAGCGGGTCCAGCAGGTTCACAAGGTCCAGCG
>Ga0131853_10002676_pt1 | contig 31912 bp, 29 predicted proteins | sample TergutLab28metaG_FD_92764 | JGI IMG/M metagenome (GOLD analysis project Ga0131853, IMG submission 92764) | Labiotermes labralis P1 segment gut microbial communities from Petit-Saut dam, French Guiana - Lab288 P1 (version 2) (version 2) | ecosystem: Host-associated > Arthropoda: Insects >... | reverse complement strand
TGATGAACCCGTGCTTCAAAGCCTTGATGGGCTCTTCGAGCAGCTCGCAAACTACTATGCGGACAAATTCGATGTCGAGCCAGCACGCATGCTAGCCCGCCTGACCAATACGACCGCTCAGGGCAACCTGACACGTCACGCGGCCTTAAGCGAGCAAATCTTGCCCGAAGTGCGCCAAGCAATCGAAAGCGACGGGCGCGTCAATCCCGATGACAGCCCAGAGCAGCGTCTCTTTAAACGTGCCTTGCGAAATGTGTCGTGGTCGGCTGACTACATGCGTGTCTATCCCATGGGCGAGGTCGCATCCCAGGTTATCGGCTTTGTGAACTATGACGGCGTCGGTGTTGAAGGTCTCGAGCGCTACTACGAACGCGTGCTTCGTGGCACCCCTGGTGCCTCTATTGCTGAACGTGATGAGCAGGGCAATATCATCCCCGCCGGAGCCCAAAAAACCATCCCCGTGCAGCGCGGGTCAGACATTATGTTGACCATTGATGCAGAAATATCTCACCTTGCCCAGCTTGAACTGCAGGCTGCGGTGGAGCGAACCCAGGCCAGTGCGGCCTCTGCCGTTGTGATGAATCCCCGCAACGGAGAGATCTATGCAGCCGTGTCATACCCCACCTTTGACCCCAATGATCGCAGTAACCTGCAGCAAGAAAACGTGCGCACCCGCGCCATCGACCAAATGCTCGAGCCAGGCTCAACCCTCAAGCCACTGACCTTTGCAGCAGCCTTCGATGCAGGAACACTCGCGCTATCAGACACCTTTTTTGTACCCAACAGTTTGCGGGTCGGTACACGCGTGATTTCAGATTCAGAAGTCCGCCCCGATGAGACCATGGATGTCACCCGTATCATGGCTATTTCATCTAATGTAGGCACCACCCGTATCGCACAGCAGTTAGGTGGCAGAAACTTCTACGACTATTTAGTACGCTTTGGCATCACGCACCGTCCTGATGTCGATTTCCCCGGTGCAGCCCCCGGTATCGTGAGCTCGCCTGACCAGTGGAACGATGCCTCGCTGTCGAACTTTTCCTTTGGCCAGGGCCTGAAAATGTCGCCCCTGCAGCTGGCCTCTGCCATATCTGCCATTGCTAATGACGGCATGCTGATGACGCCGCACCTCTTAAGCACCGTCCCCGACGGCAGTTTTGAACGCGACAATGACGAAGGGTTGCAGGTTGTGTCACCGCAGGCAGCGCACCTGACAACGCAGACGCTCAAGGCTGTCATGACAGACGGCACGGGCAGAAATGTGCAGGTTCCCGGCTTCGAGGTCGCAGGCAAAACGGGTACGGCGCAAAAGGCCATCGAAGGCAGGTTGGGCTACGTGCCCGGGCTCTACATCAGCTCCTTCATTGGTTACCTGCCCGCAGACGACCCAGAGCTGCTGATTTCCATCTTCGTAGATGAGCCCCGCACGGCTCACTTTGGCAGCGAGGTTGCAGGACCTCCCTTTGCCAACATAGCAACATTTTCTGTACGACAGCTGGGGCTCATGCCTCAGACACCGTAGAATAGTGAATGGTGTTTTTTTGAAATGAACCGCGCGCAGCCTGCAGAGCCATGCTGCAAGCGCGAACACTTACGACGAAGGGACAATTGCATGCCAAAGGTGACAGCCCCCAGCCTCAAGACTATTGATGAGCTCCTGCTGCAGTGTGACGATTGCCCGATGCCCGGTATCGACGCTTACCCCACAAAACTGCGCGACCTGCCCGTGACAGCGATTGTCCACGACCACCGCAAAATCACCCCCGGCAGCCTCTTTTTCGCCATCGAGGGTCACGCCAGCGACGGCCACAACTACGCCACAGATGCGCTCGATGCGGGCGCCGTTGCCATCATCGCTCAAAAGACGATTCCAGGTCTGGAAAACTCCCCCAAGGTCATCCTCGTCAAGGACAGCAGAAAGGCTTTGGCCCACGTCGCCGCCAGTTTCTACAACTACCCCTCGAACAGCCTCCAGATAAGCGGAGTCACCGGCACGAACGGCAAGACGACGACCATCTACCTGCTGGATGCCATCGCGCGCGCAGCCGGCGAGCAGTCTGGCGTTATCGGCACCGTGGAAAGCAAGTACAGCTTGCCGCAAAAGGACCATTCTGGCCTTGCGGAGGAGTGCGCCCATGCCACCGCGACCACCACACCTGACGCCCTACAGCTGCAGGAACTTTTTGCAGAGATGCGCGATGCCGGTGTTCAAAGTGTCGCCATGGAGGTCTCCAGCCACGCGATAGACATGCATCGCGTCGACAACACTTCGTTTGCCGCAGTGGCTTTTACGAATCTGTCACAAGACCATCTGGATTATCACCATACGATGGAAGCTTATCAGGCGGTTAAAGAACGTCTCTTTACGGATTTTGAAACAGCAGCACGTGTCATCAACATCGATGATGCCGTTGGTGCTGACTTGGCTGCTCGCTTGAAAACAGGTGGCGTCGAGGTTATTTGTGTGGGTCTGAAAGAGCCTGCCGGTGATTTGACGCTCGATGTCACCGCAACGCAGCTGGATCAAGGCTCGCATATCACGAATTTTGTGCTGACAACGCCTGACGGGTCAGCGCAGGTCAGCTTTCCCTTAGTGGGTACCTACAATGTTGAAAATGCACTGGTTGCTGCAGGATGTGCCTGGGCGCGAGGGATATCAACAGAGGTCATTGCAGACGGCCTGTCAAATGCCACTCAGGTGCCTGGTCGCCTCGAACATATCGAGGCGGGTCAGGACTTCAAGGTCTTTGTCGACTACGCCCACACGCCCGATGCCCTTTCAACCGCACTGGCGGCTGTCCGTGAGCAGACTACTGGCCGTGTCATCGCCGTCTTTGGTTGTGGCGGCGACCGTGACCCCATAAAGCGTCCCTTAATGGGGGCTGCAGCCTGTCAGGGCAGTGACTGCGTTATTGTTACCAGCGATAACCCGCGCAGCGAAGATCCTGCAGCTATTGTTGCAGACATTTTGACAGGCATTGATTCATGCAAGGCAAAATCAGATGTACTGGTCGACCGCCGTGAGGCGATATTTCATGCAGTCGCCATGGCAAAACCAGGCGACAGCATCCTGATTGCAGGAAAAGGTCACGAAGACTATCAAATCTTTGCCGAAAAAATGATACATTTTGATGACCGCGAAGTCGCTGCAGAAGCTTTGGAAACGCTCAAGGGCCGCTAGATGCAAGACTACTATGCTGATGACATAGCGCAGATTTGCGAGGGGACTATTCTCTGCGGATCAGAGCGCGCCGTGGCACGTTCCTGCTTTATTGATTCAAGGGATGTGTTGCCTGGCAGCCTCTTTGCTGCCTTTGTTGGGGCGCGTGTTGATGGTCACGACTTCCTGACTACTGCTGTCGAGGGTGGTGCGAGCATCGCCTTAGTAAGTCGCGACGACCTGAATTATGAGCAGTATGCAGATTCTACGACTATCATGCTAGTCGCAGATGTTTTGACGGCCCTGCAAAAACTGGGTGCAGATCAGCGTTCGCGCCTGAGCTGTCCTGTCATTGGTATTACGGGCTCATCGGGCAAGACTTCAACAAAGGAGCTACTCAAAGGTGCGCTGGATGCCTGCTACGGTGACTCAGACGCAGTTGTTGCAACGCAGGGCAATTACAATAATGAGCTGGGTGTACCCCTGACACTTCTGAGAGCCGATGAAAACACGGCTGCGATTATTGTCGAGATGGGTATGCGGGGCTTGGGTCAGATCACAGAGCTCTTCCACATAGCGCAGCCTACTATCAGTATTATTACCACCATAGGTGACGCCCATGTCGAGATGCTGGGCAGCAGGGCAAACATAGCCCGCGCTAAGGGTGAAATATTTGAAGCTTTAGAGTCTGACCAGCTTGCGTTCATGCCACAAATGGTCGACTACGGTGACTACCTGCATGAAATTTGTCCAGCGATACTTCAAACCGTCTTTGTCGAGCAGGCACAGGGGGCCCCTGTGGACCTGCAGGCTCCCGTCCAGCAGCCAATTCCTGCTTGCATCATTGCCCGCGTCACGGGCTTTGACAGCCTCGGTCATGCGACAGCACTGGTCAAGCTCCCTCAGGTGGATAGTGAACTGTCGATGACGATGGGAATCCCCGGGGAGCACAGTGTGCAAAATGCACTGCTAGCACTGGCTGTGACGCAGTCCTTGGGCTTTGATGCGCATGTGGCCATCAAGGGAATCGAAGCGGTTCAGCCTGCTGACATGCGCATGCAGCGTCGCGATCTCGAGAGCTGCGGGGCGGCGCGTGACGTCAGCATTCTGGTTGATTGCTACAACGCCAATCCTGAGTCTACGGCAGCCTCGCTGAAAACGCTTTCTGTCTCGCAACTGAAGGATAACTCGACAGGTCTGCGCATTGCTGTGCTCGGCGACATGCTAGAGCTGGGACAGCACAGTGCAAAGGCTCATAAGGACGTATTGCTGCTGGCGGGGCTGTTGAACATTGATCTGGTTTACACGCTGGGTCCTGCCTATGAGCAGGCGACCCAAGACGTTTTGCGTGAGCTTGCTACGGGGCGAAACCTGTCTGACATCCCCGAACTACGTTCTTTTGTAGATGCAGGGACACTGATTCGCAGCTTGACAAGGGCTGTGACGACGGGGTCTTTGGTGCTCGTAAAGGGTTCACGAGGAATGTACATGGAACATATTGTTGATGCATTAAGCGAGGAGAAACCGCCAGGCGATCAGGTGAGGGGAGACACATCATGTTAGCTGGTCTTGCTCAGTACCCTGCATTTCAGGTCTTTTTGACGCTCAGTTTATCGGTTGTTCTGGTGGCCATGGTGACACCTCTGCTGATTCGCTTCTTGCTGCACCGCGACATTGGTCAGCAGATTCGTGCAGAGGGCATTCAAGAGCATTTGACAAAGCACGGTACCCCCACCATGGGTGGCATTGTGGTGGTGGTGGTGGCCATTGCCCTCTTTACGGCGATGGTTGCTTTTGCCCATCCCGTGATTGCGAACGCCAGTCCTGCCCGCATCGAGGTCTTTAATACGGGCGTCCGTGCCGGCATTACGGTTTTAATGTGCATGCTGGGCTGTGGCATTTTAGGCTTTGTTGATGACTACATCAAGGTGGCAAAGAAGCGTAGCATGGGCTTGTCTGCCCGCGCAAAGATTGCCGGGCAGGTTATTATCGCCACCGGTACGACCCTTGCAGCTATTAACTGGGTGGGAGTCTCTGCCAATATCTATCTGCCCATTACGGAAAACTACATACCTTTGGCGCAGCTGTCTTCTAACTTCACCATGCCAGCATTTCTGGGTTCAGTGGTCATCAATGTGCCCTGGGTCTACCTTTTGTTTGCACTGGTCATGATTGTTGGTCTGACAAACGCCGTCAATCTGACTGATGGGCTCGATGGTCTTGCTGCAGGTACGGTGACTATTGTGTCGCTGGTCTTTGCAGCTATTGCCTATGCTTCAGGTTCGCTGCCCATTGCTATTGCAGCAACTGCCATTGCGGGAGGCTGCATTGGCTTTCTGTGGTGGAACTGCTATCCAGCAAAGATATTCATGGGTGACACGGGCTCGCTTGCCTTAGGGGGCGCGATTGCAGCCCTTGCCCTCGTGACAAAGACAGAGCTGCTGGTCGTCATCATTGGCGGCATATTTGTGGTAGAGGCACTGTCAGTGGTGATTCAGGTTCTGGTCTTTAAAATGACGGGCAAGCGTGTCTTTAAAATGGCACCCATCCATCATCACTTTGAAATGCTGGGCTGGTCTGAGACGACCATCATGGTGCGCTTCTGCATTATTACCGGCTGCCTCGCAGCCTTTGGCTTTGCCCTGTTCTTCTATCAACTGGCCCGCTTCGGCGCAGGCTAGGTCCTCGAGGCAACGCGTGAGTTATTCTTACGATCATATTCTCATAGTTGGCCTCGGCAAAAGTGGGCAGGCAACGGCACGTTTCTTGCTTTCGCGAGCTGACGTGCTGGGTCTGAAGTCTCTGACCCTGGTCGATTCTGCTGACAGCAAAGAGCTGACAGCATTCTATACTGAGCTTGAATCCTTAAATACTGGCGGGGTAGAGCTGACGGCACACTTTGGATATGAAGAGCTGCCGCCACGTTCAGGCGCTGCGAGGGCAGACGGCGGTGCGTTAGAGCTCTACGACCTATGCGTCATGACTCCTGGACTTGCTCCCCATACCGCTTTGTCAAAAGCTGCCGTAAGGCATTCGCGAGAAGTCATTTCAGAAATTGAGCTTGCTTATCGACTCGCGCCCGAAGGGGTTATCTGGGTGGCCATTACGGGCACCAACGGAAAAACTACCACGACAGAGCTCGTGCGCGCGGTACTGTCAGCAGATAGCAACAGCAGCCGCGCCGTCTACAGTGTGGGAAACATTGGCACACCAGCCCTGGAATTGCTCGATATCTTGCGATCAGGCGACATTTTGGTTGCTGAAGTCAGCTCTTTTCAAGCTGCGCGACTCAGTTCTTTTCGACCAGCAGTTGCTGCCTTGCTTAATTTGAGCTCTGATCACCTCGATTGGCATAAAGACATTGCGTCCTATGCACAAGACAAGTGCGCGCTTTTTGCCCGCTCGGGGCTGGGCGATTTGGTATTGGCGCCCACAGAAGAGCAGATGCATCTAGATGCGCGCGACGTGATAGGGCAGGCGCTTGACGCCGCGGCCACACGCGGCGCTGAAGTGCAGACGCTACAACCACATCCTGAATATTTACCTATCAGTCCGCAGCAGCTCGCAATTCAGGGCAGGCACAATCTGACAAACGCCTGCTTTGCCACTGCCATTGCGCGCTACTTTGCTGTGCCCGAAAGCGACATTGCAGAAGGCCTCAAAAGCTTTAGCCCGCAGCCGCATCGCATGCAGGAGCTGGGTCGCTATAATCAGGTGCTTTATGTTAATGACTCCAAAGCTACTAATGCTGATTCTGCCATGCAGGCACTCAGTGGCTATCAAGGTCTCGAACTGATACTAATACTGGGCGGAAAGGAGAAGTCTGCTTCTTGCGCAGATGTACAAGCGTGCCTTGGGCCAGAATATGCAGATCTCGCAAAAATGGCCCTCGATCGAGCCGCAAGCGTGCTGCTCTTTGGACATGCGGCACCTCGCCTGAAAGCCTGTTTCGACCTGCAGGCTGGCGCATCAACAGCACAAATACCCGTGCTCTGCTTCGAGAGCTTGCGCGAGGCTACCTGCTATGCCTATCAGCATGCCCGCCCGCAACAGGTCGTTTTATTGTCGCCAGCCAATGCATCATTTGATGAATTCGATAATTTTGAACAGCGCGGTCTTGAATTCGCGCGCTACCTCAAAGAGCTTGCAGGGCAGGTAGGTAGTTAAATGCCGGCGAAAGCTCAAAAAAGCACAAAAAGGGGCAGGACTACTTCCAGCAAAAAGTCTGCCGCGAGCAAAAAAGCAAGCGCCAATGCAAAGTCCGGTTTGCGCGGGCGCCTCAACAATAATTCTAAAGGCGTGCCTGGTTGGGAGAACAGTTCTTATGGCATCTACCTGCTGCTGATAGCCATCACGATTTTGCTCTCGATGAGCTTCGTCATGGCCTTTTCTGCCTCAAGTAACGACGCTGTTATCAGGGAAGTACAGCGTGAATACGCCGCACAAAACCTCGTGGCAACCCCTGACGGCCTCATGCTCGAAGACGAGATCGGCGCTGACATCGATGACGCAAGCATGGCAGACACCTCCGCTGCCGCCACCGCTGATGGCACGCAAGACAACGCATCTGCGCAAGCTCATACCGAAGAATCAGTCGGCATATTGGGTTTGCTCAGCGCACTTTTGCGCAGTGCCTACGCTGCAGGCTTTAGGCACCTTGCCTTTGCGCTCCTCGGCGTCGGGCTTGCCTACCTCATATCGAGAAAGAATTACCGCGACATGCTGCCTGCGGTCATCATAGCAGCAACCATCCTGCTGATAACCCTTGTAGGGCTTTGGCTTCTGGGTAGGCCCATCGCAGGCTCATCGCGCTGGATAAACCTCGGTTTCATAAGTCTCCAACCTTCAGAGTTTGCAAAACCAACCCTCATAGTCCTCCTTGCGGGCTACTGCGCCTGGGCCCGTGATGTCGACGATCGTTTTCCGCGCCGTCGCAACGAGGAAAAGTCACTGCCCTTCTATCAGCGAGACGGCTTCATCCCAGCGGCCCTCATCATTGGCTGCCTCGTTGCCATTATCTTGTCACCCGACCTCGGCACGACCCTCATCATCGGTGTCGGCCTCACGGCATCCTACATCCTGACAGGCTGGCCCTGGAAGCGGCTTGCCGCAGGCCTTGCCCTCATCGGCACGGGTGGCCTGTGGTTCCTCATGAACTTTGGTCAGGCCTACCAACAACGCCGCATCTACGAGTTCTTCTCTGATGCAAGCACCGGCTGGCAAACACGCCAGGCAGAACTGGCCCTGGGCTCAGGAGGTTTTTTCGGACTCGGGCCGGGCATGTCGCGTCAAAAGTTCTCCTACCTCCCAGAGGCCCACAACGACTTCATCATCGCCATCCTCGGCGAAGAGCTCGGCTTTGTCGGCATCGCGCTCGTCCTCATATGCTTTGGCCTCCTGCTCTATGGCGGCCTCAGTATCGCCTACCGCGCAAAAGACCGCCTGGGCACCGCCATCGCAGGCGGCGCAACGGTCTTGCTGGTCTTCCAGGCGCTTCTCAACATTTTTGCCGTTATCGGCCTTTTCCCCGTCACCGGAAAACCGCTACCCTTCATTACCCTGGGTGGCTCCTCCATGATGAGCACTTTCATACTTGTCGGCCTCATATTTTCCGTCGCACGCTACGGCTCGGTCACGCCGCCAGCCGTGCGCAAGGACAGCATTTTCACGAAGCTCGCCCTCGGTTCGGGTACGACTTATACGCGCGACCGTGATCCCGAAGACCGTCATGACGACTATCGTGACGACCAGCGTGGCAGCCGCGGCCTCACAGCATCCTACCGCCGGGCAAACACCCGCGACGATGACGAAGATGAAGACGAAGATGACTGGATAGACCTCAAGAGTTGGCGCAAGCCACGTAATCGCAGGCACGATACCAAGGTCGACTTAGACGCAGGCACAGTCACAGAAGACAAAGCGGAGGAGTCTGACCATTCACGAGGACGAAGCAGGCGACCACGGGCAAATCAGTCAGACGAAAAAGAAAAAAGGCGTCGAGCAAAGTCTCGCACAAAGCAGCGAGAAAAAAGACGCAGCGAAGGGGCAACAGATGACGAAGATGATCTTGAGTGGCGGTGGGACAGCGGGTCACATATATCCGGCTCTCGCGCTGGCAAGTGAGCTCCGCTCTCGAAACATAGACCTTCTGTACCTCGGTACCGCAAAAGGGCCAGAGCACAAGCTCGCAGAAGATGAAAGCATTGCCTTCGAGTCTATTTCGACGGCAGGCTATGACCGCGCACGCCCTGTGACCCTGATTACTTCAAGCCTGAAGGCTTTGCGTGGGGTCGGGCAGTCCCTCGCCTTGCTCCGCAGGCAAAAGCCAGCAGCTGTCATTTGCTTTGGTGGTTACGTCAGCGTACCGGTGGGGCTCGCAGCTTCACTGTGTAATATTCCCCTTATCGTTCATGAACAAAACTCATATATGGGCATGACGAATCGTTTTTTGGCAAAGCGATCAGACCTTCTCGCCCTGACCTATCCTGAAACGGCGGGGCTACCAGAAAGGCTGAAAGCTCAGGTCAGCTGCCTTGGAAACCCTGTCAGGCAGAGCTTCCTCAAGACCGACCCCGCATCAGCGCGCGCACGACTCGGCATACCCAATGATGCTCCTGTCCTGCTGATATTTGGTGGCAGCAGGGGCGCGCGCAACATCAATGAGGCAGCAATTGCAAGCGCAGGCCTTCTGCTCGAAAGCTATCCTGACTTGCACATCATTCATGGCACGGGCAAGCTCGAGCATGCCGATGTCACAGAAAAGTTGCAGCAGCAACTATCGGCACGTCCACAGCTTGCTGTTCGCTATCACGCCCTGCCGTACATTGAAAACATGGGAGACGTCATTGCAGCCTCTGACCTCGTTGTTGCACGGGCAGGTGCGACCTCAATTGCAGAGCTGACGGTACTCGGAAAGCCCTCAGTTCTCATACCTTATCCCTATGCAACAGACGATCATCAGACCACTAATGCCTCGGCCCTGGTCGACTTGGGTGGTGCACGCCTTATAACAGATGCTCAAATCAAGCAGTGGCTCGATAATGACCTTAGTGAAACAAGAAGCGTAGAGACTTTTGTTTTTGCCGCCACGCTTGTAAAATTGATGGGCGACGAGCAACTTCGCATGAACATGGCGGAGCGTGCGAAAACACTGGGCAAGGCTGACGCGGCTAAAAAACTAGCTGATGCCCTGCAAAAAGTGGTCGCCGCTAACTAGGCGCACAAATAACGCCGCAGAAAAAAGAGCCGCACCTGGCTCATGACTAAGAAAACAAACCACAAAGGAATGCACTTAATGAATCCCCAGCAAAATACTAAGGTGCCCTACGCCCACTTCATCGGAGTAGGCGGCGCCGGCATGAGCGCACTCGCACTCGTACTGCTACAAAGAGGCCTTCACATCACCGGCTCTGACCTTAAGGAAAGTCGCTACACACGCAGTCTCGAAGCTGCTGGGATGGAAGTCGTCATCGGGCATGATGCAGCAAACCTAGGACCTATTGAAAGCAGCCCTCAGATTATCGTCGCCTCAACAGCGATTCCTGACAGCAATCCAGAAATGAAAGAAGCAAAGCTGCGGGGGCTACCTGTGTGGCAGCGTGCTCAGATGCTTGCAGAAATCACCAAAGATGCAACGACGGTGGCGGTTGCAGGAACTCACGGCAAGACTTCGACCTCATCAATGCTTGCTAACACCCTCGAGGTTTTAGGGCAGCACCCCGGCTTTTGCATCGGCGGCGAAGTCGAAGCCTTTGCGGCAAATGCGCGCGACGGCTCTGGCACGACCTTTGTGGTCGAAGCTGATGAAAGCGACGGATCCTTTGTCTGGCTGCGACCTCAGATTGCAGTTATCACCAATCTCGAGCCAGAACATGTCGACCACTATGAATCCTTCGAAGACCTCAAGACCGTTTTCAAGGTGTTTGTCAGTCGCATCAAAGATGACGGCCTTCTCATCATCTGCGGGGACGACGCAGACCTTATCACCCTGGGGCAAGTATCTGGAAAGGACGTACTCACCTACGGCAGTGGCGAGCACTGCGAAATTCGTTACCGTGACATCGAGCCCTTTGCAGACCGCCCGGGCTCGAGTTTCATAATCAACTATCAGGGCAGCAGCTATCAGGCAAGCATCACCTTGCCGGGCAATCACATGGTGGCCAACGCCACGGCCGTCTTTGCAACGGCTGTCAGCCTGGGCGAAGACCCTCAAAAGGCAGCTGATGCCTTAGGCAGTTTTCAGGGCGTCAGACGACGCTTTGAATTTATTGGAGAAGTCGAAGGAACCAGCATCGTCGATGACTACGGCCATCACCCCACAGAAATCGCAGCTACACTCAAGGGTGCAAAAGACCTGGGCTACGCACGCACCGTCGTCGTCTTTCAGCCCCATCGCTATAGCAGAACCCGCGCCTTCGAGGCAGAGTTCGGCATGGCTTTTGAGGCTGCTGACCTCGTCATACTAACGGACGTATTCAGTGGGGGAGAAACACCCATACCAGGAATATCAGGGCGCACCGTAGTCAACTCCATTCTGGAGCACAATCCCCAGGCTCAGGTCGTGTGGCTACCACGTCGTCAAAGCCTGTCAGATTACCTCTGTCGTGTGACGCGCCCGGGTGATTTGCTTATCACCATGGGGGCAGGCGATGTTACGACCGTTGGCCCCGAGTACCTGCGTGAGAAAAAAGAACAGGCAGCCAGCAGGGTGGAAGTGGGCTAGCCCTGCCATGGCAGATATTCGGCGAAAGAAAAGCTTTGAAGGCGATTCTGACCGGCACTTAAGTGATCAGGTCAGTAGGGATCGTCTGCGCAGTAGTAGACCGCGCACGCCGGTATCGTCACGCGAGCGCTCCACACGTCCGGAACGTTCAGTTCGCACGCAGGGCTCGTCACCTTCAGAGCCAGAGCTGCGCCTCAGGCCCCCAAAAAGGGATAGATCTACCGCCACTTTGAGCTCTTCAGAGCGCTCGCTCGCACGGTCTCGCGTTGCAGAGCGCGAAAGGGCGGCGGCCCGGCCCGGCAGCGTTTCAAGCTCCACGCTTGGATCGCGCTCACAAAGCTCGACGCGCAGTACTACTACGGCGACCAGAAGGCAAAGCACGGCACGTAGCGACACCCGTCGTGGCAGCAGTTCAGCTGATCGTCAGCGCGGTGATTCGAGCAGAAAGACTGATTCACTGGGGAGGTCGCGTAGGTCAGATTTGTCGCAAGCTGATACAGAAAAGGGCGCTGCAAGATCACAGCGCAGGTCTAAAGACGAGCGTGAGGCTGATCGCAGGCTTGCCCAAAGAAGAAATCAGCAAAGGGCTCGGACCGCAAAAAAAATGGGGCTCTACGGTCTTATTGCTGCTGCCGTGTGCCTGCTTGCCTGGGGTGCCTACACCCTCGTGAATTCAAATATGTTTACTCCTGACACTATTAGTGTTCAGGGTGCGCGCTTCCTCAATCAAGATGACATCAAAAAGATTGCAGACATTGCCCCCAACAGTTCAGTGATTACGCTTGACTCGACAGCCGTCGAGGACAGGCTGCGAGAAAACCCCTGGGTATCAACAGCGGCTGTGTCGACGCATCTGCCCCGAAGCATCAGCATTGAAGTAAGTGAGCGCACCCCTGCCATTAGTGTTGAGGTCGAAGGGGTCAAATGGGTGGCGTCCAGTGATGGTAGGTGGCTGGGAACCCTTGATGCAGAAGGTAGCAAGGTGCTTGATCCTCATGAGAGCTTGCAGCCCGTAGATATCAGTGCCATCAACCTGATTCCTGTCGATGCCGTGCCAGATGTCCATCCCGTGTGGGGTCAGCCCGTGTCAGAAGAGCAGCTGACAAATGCCCTTGCCTTACTGCGAGGTCTTGATAGTAGAATCGTATCGCGCGTTGTGCGGGTCGTGGCCCCAGAGGCTGGACGTACATCGCTTTTCACCACTGATGAAGTAGAGCTCGATGTCGGGCTGGCAGAAAACCTGCCAGAAAAGAGCAGTATCATACTGGCCATGCTTGAGGAGCATTCAGACTCTGTAGTTCTGATAAATGTGCGCAGTATAGAGAATCCTTCCTGGCGCGGCCTCAACCGCTAATGCATCCTAAGGTAACGTGAAGGTTACGCGACAAGCTCAAATTTTCGTATAGACACACCACGTATGCTGGGGTTTCATAAAAGTCTCATGTAGAGCATGATACTTATTTCACGACAAACTTGTCGGAAGGGGTCAACAGTGAGAATATATCCCGTTATGACTACGACCTTAACTTAAACCTTAACCTGAGGCTTGTACCACGTGGTACAAGAGGGAAGACCCGAAAGGCGGTAGTACGGATATGTTGGACACAGGTGCAAATTACCTAGCAGTCATCAAGGTTGTTGGCATTGGCGGCGGCGGCACCAATGCGGTAAATCGTATGATCGAGGCTGGTGTAAAGGGTGTCGAATTCATTGCGATTAACACCGATGCGCAGGCACTCCTCATGTCGGATGCTGACTACAAAGTTCATATTGGTGTTAACCTAACCAAGGGCTTGGGCGCTGGCGCCATGCCTGATGTTGGCGCACAGGCAGCAGAAGAAAATCGAGCAGAGATCCGCGAAGCTCTGCAGGGTGCCGACATGGTCTTCATTACAGCAGGCGAAGGCGGTGGTACCGGTACTGGTGCAGCCCCCGTCGTTGCAGAAATCGCCCGCGAGGAAATAGGCGCTTTGACGGTAGCGGTTGTTACGCGTCCCTTCTCTTTCGAGGGTAATAAGCGCAAAAAGCAGGCAGAAGAGGGCATCAATAAATTGATGGAGCAAGTAGACACCCTCATTGTTATTCCCAATGACAAGCTGCTGCAAATTGCTGAAAAGAAAACATCCATGCTTGACGCCTTCCGTCATGCTGATGACGTCTTGCGTCAGGGTACGCAAGGTATAACCGACCTCATTACCGTGCCAGGTCTGATCAACCTCGACTTTGCAGACGTGCGTACCATTATGGAGGGCAAAGGTTCTGCGCTCATGGGTATCGGTCTTGCCAGTGGCGACAATCGTGCCGTTGATGCGGCGACTGCTGCTATTTCAAGCCCACTGCTTGAAGCATCCATTACTGGTGCTGACGGTCTTTTGCTATCACTGGCTGGTGGCAGCGACCTCGGCATGCTTGAAGCTAACGAAGCGGCAGAGATTGTGGCAAACGCTGCAGCCCCTGATGCCAACATTATCTTTGGTACCGTCATCGATGATTCACTGGGCGACCAGATCCGCGTAACGGTTATTGCAACCGGCTTTGCTGGTGGTGCCCGTGCAAAGAAGTCGCACGAAGGAACCATGGGTATCGAAAGCATCATGAGTGATGATCCTGAAGCGACAGGACACATTCCAAAGTTTGAGCCTCTGGGAAGCTCGCTCGGTAGCTCGGATGATGACATCGACATCCCAGACTTCCTTAAGCGCCGCTATTAGAGCGCCCTAAGTGCAAATATGAGTGCCCCGTAAGGGGCACTTTTTTTATGCAGCAAGCAGCTCCTTTTATGCACGCCACCTGCCCATAATTACCTTTTAGCGGAAATATTACGAAACGGCAACCATGCCTATATCAGCCATGATAACTTTGTTTGCAAGTTGCCAGAAACCAAGCACTTTACGCAATCTTGCTTCTGGGGACTTTGCAAGACGGAAAGTGTTTGGATAGGTATTGAAAATGAGAAAGGTAGAGAGATGAAAAGTAAACTTCGCTTTATAGTTGCAGCGATGCTCACGCTCGCACTGTGCTTTGCTTTGGTTGCTTGTAATGGTGGGGATGATACCACCAGCTCAGCACCAGCAGACGCGCCAACTGACGGTAAGACAACCTTTGCCATTGGCTTTGGTGGACCGCTGACACAGGGTTCAGTTGGCTTTGGCCAGGGTGCACTTCGTGCAACACAGCTCGCAGTCAAGCAAGCTAACGAGAGCGACCAGGCTCGCGATCTGAACATCGAGTTCCGCGTTGTTGAAGCTGACGATCAGTCAGACCCAACTCGTGCTCCTGTTGTAGCTAACGCACTGGTTTCAGAAAGAGACCTCGTTGGTGTTGTAGGTCACTTTAACTCAGCTGTTACCGAGCCTGCAGGTTTGGTATACAACGAAGCTGGCGTTATCCAAATCAGCTACGGTTCAACCCGTCCTGACCTGACTCACATGGGTCGTGACAACTTCTTCCGTACCTGTGCAACTGACGCACTTCAGGGACCAACTGCTGCACAGTCAGCATGGGATCTGGGCTTCCGTTCAGCAGCACTGATTGATGACTCATCAACCTACGGACAGGGTCTTGTAGAAGCCTTCACCACCAAGTGGATTGAACTGGGTGGCGAGGTTCTGGTAGAAGAGTCAACTCAGCAGGGACAATCAGACTTCGGTCCTGTAGTAACCCGCATTCGTGCAGCTGGTCCTGACTTTGTATTCTTCGCAGGTACCGGTGACGCAACAACTGGTGCTGGTGGACTCTTTGCTCGTCAGCTGAAAGACGGTGGCGTTGAAGCACCAATGGTCGGTGGCGACGGAATCCAAGACCAGGTATTCATCGATGAAGCTGGTGCAACTGGTGCAGAAGGTACCATCGCAACCAAGCCAGGTATGCCAATCGAGGACATGCCAGAGGGTGCAGCATTCCTGCAGGCCTACGAAGCAGAGTTCCCCGGTGAAGCAGCAGGCGGATTTGACGCCTTCGCATTTGATGCAGCTAACGCTATCATCAACGCAGTATTTGAAGTAGCAGCCGACAAGGGTGCCGCTGAAGTAGCAACTCCTGCTGGACGTCGTGCCATCATCGAAGCTGTTCACAACATCAACTTCAATGGTGTAACCGGCCCTGTTTCATTCGACGAGTTCGGTGACAACAACAACGCAATCATCACCACCTTCTTGGTACAAGACGGCGAGTGGATTGCACATCCAGAGATTCACCCTTAATCGATAGGGTCTCGGTGGCGGAGGTACTAACCTTCATGGTCAGACTCCGCCACTAGTGTTTGCACTACAGAATGTGAAACTAGAAGAGGCACGCTGCTAAACAGCTACGTGCCTCTTCTTGGGAAAAGTAAAAGGCAGCCATATGGAATTTTTCTTACAACTACTCGTTGATGGTCTGACCGTAGGAGGACTGTACGCCCTGATTGCACTGGGCTTTACCATGGTCTACGGCATCCTATTGATGATTAACTTTGCGCATGCTGAGATGTTTATGACGGGTGGCTTCATTGGCTACGGTATGCTGAACCTGTTTGGCAATTACACAACTATTGGTATTGTTAGTGACGCCCTACCGTTTATGAGCTTCCTCAAATCGACGCAGCCCTTCTTTACCACGACGGCCTTAGGTTTCATCATAATGATGATATTGGTCTTTGGTACTTCAGCTGTGTTAACCGGGTGTTTAGGTATGCTCATCGAGCGCTTTGCTTATCGCCCCTTGAGAAACTCGCCGCGCCTCTGCGCGCTGATCTCAGCACTGGGTATGTCATTGTTCCTGCAAAACTTCGTACTCACCTTTGTGGGGCACCGTATGGTGTTCCCAACGCCAGAGTTTCTGGCAAATCTGGATGCGATTAATGTCTTTGGATATATCTTTATCGCACCCATCGATATGATTATTTTCTGCTCGGCACTGGTATTGCTGTTCGTTCTGGACCGCTTTGTTAACAAGACCAAGCTGGGTAAGGCAATGCGTGCGACTGCTCAGGACAAAGATGCAGCAGGCCTCATGGGTATTAACATTAATAGTGTTATCGCCCTGACCTTCTTCATCGGTCCCGCCCTGGGTGCGGTTGCAGGTACCTTCTTTGGAATGAAGTACGGTATCGTAACCTTTAACATGGGACTCTTCCCCGGTATTAAGGCCTTTACGGCAGCTGTACTGGGTGGTATCGGAAATCTACGCGGTGCGATGTTGGGTGGATTCCTGATTGGTATTCTCGAAGCTATGGCATCAGGCTTTGTCTCGATTTCATATCGTGACGTTATCACCTTTGCCGTTTTGATTTTGATTTTGATATTTAGACCAGGTGGACTCCTGGGCGAATCAGTAGTAGAGAAGGTGTAATCATGACTAAGAAAAATACATCTACTAACACTACTGCAAGCATGGAAGATGCTGCCGTGAAGGGTAAGGGCTCTGCTGCAGAGACGCTCTTTGGCGGCAAAGCAAAACCAATGTTTACTGGCAAGCTTTCACCAGTCAAGATGGCTCTAGTGGGTCTTTTGATGGTCGTCTTGCTGCTCCTACCGATTTATCTGCAGGGAATGGGCGAAGTCCTTCTCCTCGCTTCTTTTGTCCTTATTGGACTCTACATTTTGTTGGCCCTGGGGCTTAACATTATTATTGGTTACGCAGGTATGCTCGACTTTGGTCGTATGGCTTTTTATGCGGTCGGGGCCTACGCTGCGATGATTTTGGCAATACCGCTCGCAAACCTGATGGGGGACAACCTCAGCCAGTTTGCTTTCCCCTTCGTTTTGATAGGCTCGGGTATTGTTGCGGCCTTTGTGGGTTATCTGCTTAGCTTGCCGGTTATGCGCCTGCGCGGTGACTATCTGGCGATTGTAACGCTAGGCTTTGGTGAGATTGTCCGTATTACGATTCAGAACAATCCCTTTAACATCACCAATGGTCTGCTGGGTCTACCGCGATCAGGTGACGTGCTGCCCTGGCCGCCGTTCTTTGAGTGGCTGCGCGAGAACGTCGTTCTGGTTATGGGTAACGAGTTCTACTTTACGGTCACCCGTAACGTCTACTGGTACTACATGATTTTGCTGGTTCTGATTATCGCTATTATCGTCGTTCGTCGTCAGGACAACTCGCGTCTGGGTCGTAGCTGGGCTGCGATGCGCGAAGACGAAGTGGCAGCTACTGCCATGGGTGTTAATGTCACAAAGGCAAAGACCTGGGCATTTGTACTGGGAGCCTTCTGGGGTGGTGCCGCAGGTGCTTGCTTCGGCTTCTTCCAGGGCAGTGTTTCACCAGAACCCTTCACCTTCCTGAACAGCGTTATCGTGCTTGCGATTGTTGTTATTGGTGGTATGGGCTCAATCCCAGGCGTCTTGCTGGGTGGCGTCATCATTATGGGCTTCCCCGAACTGGTTCGCTGGTTTGCGATGAACCATCTGGGTGGCGGCGGCGGAGACATTGGCGGTCAGGTTGCTAACATGCGTAACCTCCTGCTGGGTCTGTTCATGGTAATCATGATGGCTGTTAGAACAGAGGGTATTATCCCGATGAAGCCAAAGCTGCATAAGCTCTACGGAAAAGGAAAGTTTGGCGGCACCGATGGTGCGGCTGATAAGGCTGCAGAGGCAGCTCCTAGCTCTAAGGGAGGTGCTAACTAATGGCGAAAACTGAAACACAAGGCTACTTGATGCAGGCGATTGATGCGACCATCCAGTTTGGTGGTCTGCGCGCTGTAGATTCAGTCAACATGAACATTACTGCAGGTACCATTGTTGCCCTGATTGGTCCAAATGGTGCAGGAAAGACGACCTTCTTCAACCTGCTGACCGGAATCTACACTCCTACTGAAGGTGAAATCCTTTTCGAAGGGCGTAGCGTATCAGGCAAGAAGTCACATGTTATTGCTGACTGGGGTATTAGTCGTACCTTCCAAAACATCCGTCTGTTCAAGAACATGACGGCACTGGAAAACGTCATGGTGGGTCGCCACGTGCGCACCTCATCTGGACCTTTTGCAGCAACCTTCCGCACGCCTTCTTTCAAGCGTGAGGAAAAGCAGATTCAAGAAGATTCTGAACGCTGGCTCGAATTTGTTGGGCTTATTGAACACGCCAATGACCTGGCAAGTTCGCTGCCCTACGGTGCACAGCGCCGTCTGGAGATCGCACGCGCCCTGGCAACAGAGCCCAAGCTGATTTGTCTGGATGAGCCCGCAGCTGGTATGAACGAATCAGAATCTGCAGACCTCGATGAACTGATCTTGCGCATTCGCGACGAGCTGGGTATCACGGTATTTCTGATTGAGCATGACATGAAAGTGGTCATGAACCTGGCAGAATACATCTACGTACTGGACTTTGGCAAGCTCATTGCAGAAGGTGTGCCTGCAGAAATCCAGTCGAACCCTGCAGTAATCGCAGCCTATTTGGGCGAGGGCGGAGCAGAAGCTCTAGTCGAAGAGCGCCGCAAGAAGAAAGCTGCTGAACGTGGCGAGGAATACAAGCCTCTTGATACCCATGGCGCCCCTGCGGGCACTATGGCGGAGGCTGTCCAAACCTCAGACACTGCCGCTGCTGCACCCGCAACAGCTGTCATGGACAGCGACGGTGTTGTCATGGTCGCAGCTGATGAAAATAAAGGAGAATAACGATGTTGCTGAGCGTAAAAGATCTACATACGAGCTACGGCAAAATTCGTGCCATCCGTGGTATCTCCTTTGACGTAGCAGAAGGCGAGATTGTAACCCTGATTGGTGCAAACGGTGCGGGTAAGTCGACCACCCTGCGCACCTTGAGCGGACTTGAAACCCCGCATCAGGGCACTATCACCTTCGAAGGCGAAGACATCACCGGTATGAAGCCGCACGACATTACCAAAAAGAGCCTGATCCAGGTTCCTGAGGGTCGTCGCGTCTTCCCGCAAATGAGTGTTCGCGAAAACCTCGACATGGGTGCCTTCCTGCGCAATGACAAGGACGGAATTGCCGAAGACTTTGAAAAAGTCATGGCTTTCTTCCCACGCCTCGAAGAGCGCATTAACCAAAAGGCAGGAACCCTGTCAGGTGGTGAGCAACAAATGCTTGCCATGGGTCGCGCCCTGATGGCACGTCCTAAGCTGCTAACGCTGGATGAGCCTTCCATGGGTCTAGCACCGGTAATCATCGAGGTCATCTTTGATATTATCTGCAAACTCAATGATGAGGGTATTACGATTTTGCTGATCGAGCAAAACGCCATGTTGGCACTGGGTATTTCAGACCGTGGTTACGTGCTGGAAACCGGACATATCAAGTTGTCTGGTACCGGTGACGAGCTGTTGTCGAATGAGGATGTGCGTAAGTCTTACCTCGGCGAAGACTAATTAGCGCACACCAGACGTCAAATCTTTGCGTCGAAGTTTCAAAAAGGGAAAACCCACGTAGTAACTACGCTAGGGTTTTCCCTTTTCTTATTCTCCTTAATCTTTGACGTCTGGAGCACGCTAACATCCATGTCATCCTGAACTATCCGCGTCTTCCTGAACTTGATTCAGGATCTCGCCCTTGGGGTTGTCATCCCGCACTTGATGCGGGATCTCGCCCTTGAACTTTTGTAGGGGCGAGCGTCCCGCTCGCCCGCGCACTTGACCTCAAAGAATCTCATACTGCTCACTTGCGCCAGCGCTACAAGTGAACTATACTACATTACATAAGTAATGTAGTTGCCTTGCATAAGGCGCAAGAGGGGAAGCTTGCATGCAGGTTGATTTCAACAGCATAAAGCCCATCTACCTTCAAATCGCAGAAGCGATAGAAGACGACATCATCACGGGTAGCCTCGCAGAAGGCGCCCCTGCTTACTCACAACTCATCCTTGCCAAAGAATTGGGCGTTAATCCTGCAACTGCGGCAAAGGGCATCAACGTACTGGTGCAAAATGGCACCCTCACACGCGAGCGTGGTAAGTCAATGACGGTAGCAGATGGTGCTAAATCGCGACTCATCACCAATAGACAAAAAAACGGTCTGAGCTGCCTCGTCAGTGAACTGGTAACAGAGGCCCGCAAAATAGAACTTACAAAAAAGGAGATCCTTTCCATGGTAGATGAATACTACTCGCGAAACGGGAAAGGGGCTATGTCATGACCACTGACCTTTACGATCAACTCCAGATTAATGTCGCCGTTCGCGCACAGGGGCTCAGTAAGTCCTTTGGAAAGAAGCAGGCTCTGACCGGACTCGATTTCCAGATAGACTCACCTTCGATAACGGGTCTTTTGGGGCGCAATGGTGCTGGCAAGACAACGCTGCTCAAGATGTGTGCTGGGCACATTCCTCCTAGTAATGGCTTGTTGCAGGTATGGGGCAAAGCTCCTCTCAACAATTTGAATGTCTTATCTATGCTCATCTATTCGACCCATGATGTGTCTTATTCGCAGGGTATCAGCCTGCGGGCGATACTTAATGACTACGTTCGTTTTTTTCCGAACTTTGATAACGACTTTGCGACCGGGCTTTTGGAATACTTTGACCTTGATGTGACCAGTCGCTATGCGCGTCTGTCGACAGGGCAGAAAAGCACTTTTAACTTTGCTGCGGCACTGGCAGCACGGGCGCCGCTTACGATGCTTGACGAGCCGACGCTAGGCATGGATGTCGCGGTACGTAAGGCTGCTTATGAGGTTTTGGTGCGCGAATATAGCGAGCACCCGCGCTGTTTCATCATCGCTAGTCACCTTATGGCAGAACTTGAGAACCTCCTCGATAGCATTTTGATTTTGGATGCAGGCAAGCTGGTTTTGCATGACAGTATTGATGAGCTGCGGCAAAGTGCCTATCAGCTGCGCGGCCCTGCTGCTGCCCTTGAAGCATTCACTGCGGGCAAAAAGATTATCCGTGTTGACCAGGGCGAGATTACCACGACGGTTGTGGTGCATGAGCCTGCAGCAGAAGAGGTGCAGCGCGAAGCCCAGGCTGCTGGCTTGCACGTCAGCGCGCTCAGCCCCGAAGAGCTGTATATCTGCCTGACGCAGGAAAGCAAGGGGGGTGACCTAGAATGTCTTTGGTAAAAGTCTCGCGATTAGAACTCGCCAACGCCTACCAGCTGTTTAGACTAAAACTCCGCGACTCACAGCGGGGGATAGTTGCTGTCTTGGTGTTTATGTTTGCCCTGGCTACTCTGAATGCAGCTTCCGCTTGGCAGGGTTTTGCTAGCAGCACCGACATGCTGAGCAGTCAAAACTTCCTCGATTACTCCGCACTTTTATTGATTCTTGCGCCCGCTGCGATTGCCTACATCTTTTGGCAGGAAGCTGCCGGCAAGAACGCTATCTATCCGCAGACCAGTATGAGCCGCTTTCTTTCGACTCAAATGCTTAGCTTGTTCTTTGTGCTGCTGGCGCTGGTTAGCGTATTGGTGCTTAACCTCATTGTTCACTTAAGTTTTAGCCTCATTAGTAACTGGGTGCCCAACCTGATTATGGGTTACAGCTTCAGCCCAGCCTTTCTGGCATCTGGTTTCGTTGCCGCCTTCGTTTTCTTGCTCGTCGTTACCGCTGGCTTTGCGTTTTTGACAGAGCTGGTAAAGGCGTTCAGGCTGTATGCCATAGTTCCATTGGTCGCATTCATCATTTTTGTGCAGTTCTATCATCTGACTCCACTTTTTCCATTCGACGACACACTTGCAGGAATCCATGCACTGTTTACTGGGCTTATCTGGCGCTTCTTGCATCCTGCAAGTCTCGTAAGCTTCGTTGCGATATGCCTGCTTGCAAGTGCTATTTTGCTTAGCCTGGGGATTATCTTGCGACACTTTAACGCACATGGTCGTGACACAAACAAAAACTCACTGCTCTTCACTTTTGCCTACGTGCCCGTCATCGCACTCATTTTAGTGATGGGCTTCGACCTTTACTTTGACGACAGTTTGCACTTGTCTCCCGATTCAGCTATAGCTGTCTTTCCCGCGGAACCAGTCACCATCACGGTAGATGCACAGTTGGTGCCAGAAGGGTCACCCGTCTATGTGTTGACCCAAAGTATTCATCGGGATCGTATGAATGTGGATGAAAGCAGCGTGGTGGTAATAAGTTCAGAAGAAGATGTCATAAACTCTGTCTTCACCTTTAGTCAAATGAGATTGACTGCCTTCGAAGAGCATGGCTTCTCGCCTCTACAGCATTGGTCTGATATATATGCTGCACGTGAAGTAGATGAGCTAGGTGTCGAAAGCAAAAGGTCAGCATTCACGGGCGATAAAATCGTTGTTGAATACAAGCCAGCAAGCTTCAATAAAGGAAGTGCCCGTCTGCAAAACCTGGTCAGTCCAGAAATATCTGCACATTTGCAGGTCTGGGCACCAGAGGATGGATCCTTTGCGCAAGATACCTTGGTCGTCCAGCACAGTTACACGGGTGAAGGCAAAGTGCTCTTTGTTCCCATCTGGTCAATGCTGGGCCTCATAGGAGAAAACGCGCAAAATGCTCGACCGAACATTGTCATTTCGGCACAGTAAAAAGGGGAGGAGGGTGACCATGAATGAACTGACCAAAAAAAATAACAAGCGCGCACTGGTCATCCACTTCGTCTTGTCTATTGTTGGCTTTGTGACTTTCATCATCCTAACGGTCACAATCGAGGCAGCAGCTGGGGGTAGCTCACCAAGTGCATTTCTGGGCATGCTGCCCCTGTACTTGCCTGTGGTGCTAGGATCGTTGATTTATGTCGCCTGCGCATATCGCTACCTGCTTCCTGCAGGTACTAATCCTCTCCGATCAGTCAGGTCGGTCATTATCCTGACTTTCATCGGGGGACTGTTTTTCCTCGTAGGCAGCACCGTTGCCACGATCCAGCTTGCGATTAATCCACAGATTGAATCTACCTGGGGCCTCATGTCTATGATTGCAGTATGGTTTTCGGTCCTGACTAATCCTCTGGGTCTGAGTGCTGCCACTGTTTCAGGGGTGTTCTCGACGCACATGCCCTTAAGCATAGTGCAGGTGCTCAACATTATTCTTATCGCGGTAATCGCACCAGGCTTGCTCGCCCTAGGTCTTTGGTTGAGACAGCGCAAGGGTGATGAAGTCACTTCTGCGCGCCCGCCAATGGACAGCGTTCAATCAGCGGGGGAGCTTGACCATGTTTAGATAAGGGAAAAGTGGGGGAGTGCGTCCAGGTATGGACGCACTCCGCCAATGAAAGGTTTGTATGTAAACAGGCATGTAAGACGACACAGAAAAAGGAGAGAGCTATGCCACTAAGAAATGCAGATGTAATGAAGTTTTTGGCCGTATGGGAAATGGTGCACGAGATGGCAGATGAAGGCATGAAGGCCTCTATCGAGCGCGGAAAGACCACGGAAAAAGGCGAAATGGCCTCAGACCCCAGCGCATTTGTCGACGGGCTGGCCGCCATCATCGATGAGAAAAAAGACAAGATCAAGACGGAACTCATCGAGGGGCGCGACGCTGAATTCGACAAAGATGACAGCGCGACCGCACGTGCCGTTGAAGAGGTCCGTTTCGAGGTAGCCGAGCTTCGCGGCAGACTCGAAACCATGAGCACCACGCTCGACGCCATTGCGGCAAAACTCTAAGGCGGTTTGCACGCCATGAGCGCCAAATCAAAACGCAGACGCCAGATTCTGTGGGTAGCCACGAAGCATTGGTGGGCGGCGGCAGCAAAAGCGAAATTCGGCTTTGTCTCCGTCACCGAACGCCGCGAAATCTTCGCGCGCGAAATGCGCTACTCATTTGAAGAACTCGGCCCTGCCTTCATCAAACTGGGGCAGCTGATATCAATCCGCCCTGACATGTTCCCGCCGCAGTACGTCTTCGAAATGGAGCACCTGCGCGACAACGTCCGCCCCACGCCCTTTGAAGACATGAAAGCACTGATAGAGTCCGACTTTGGACGCCCCATCGATGAGCTCTTTGACGATATCGAGACAGAACCCATTGGGAGTGCGTCCATCGCTCAAGTCTACAAGGCAAAGTTGAAGTTCGACTATGACCAGGTCATCGGCGACGATATGCCAGCGGGTACCGAACTTGCCATCAAGGTTATCCGCCCTGGCTCGCTTGCTAAGATTCGTGCTGACATTGCCGTGGTCACGCCTATTGTGAACTTTATTCATAAGTTCAAGGCCTTTAAGCGCTTTAACACGCCACAGCTACTGGAAGAGTTTTCTGAATCAATCACGTCAGAATGTGACTTGAGGATCGAAGGTCGTACCTCTGATCAGTTTGCCTTTGACTTTCGTGATGACCCCTACGTCATGACACCTGCCATCGTCTGGCCTTTGACCAGCCGTAATGTCTTGACGATGCAGTACGTCAAGGGTTGGCATCTGGATCAAAGTGAAGAGGCGACGGCCAATGGGGTAGACGCACGCTTCCTCGCCATTTACGGTGCTGATGTCTTTATGAAACAGGTTATGGTGATTGGACGCTTCCATGCTGACATGCACCAGTCGAATTTGCTTCTGACACCAGACGGCAAGATTTGCTACATTGACTTTGGCATTATGGGTGAGGTCAAAGAAGAGCACAAAGAAGCCATTGCTCAGATTCTTGCTGCAACCGTTTATGCCGATGCAAAGCGTGCGATTCTGTATTCGGCAGACATTGGCCTCGTTGTAGGCGACGACGAGCGCAAAGAGGTCATCGCAAAGGTCTCAGCGCTCATGAAGCGCACCTTCAGCAAGAGCCCGCGTGACGTGCGCGGCTTTGCGATAGGTTTTCTGTCAATCTTAAACGAGCAACGCGTTGTCGTACCACGTGGCTTTGGCCTTCTGGTCAAGGCACTGGTAGTAGTAGAAGGCTGTGCACAAACGGTCTATGATGACATCGACATCGTCGAAGCTGCAGAGCAGTTTACGACTGAGCTCGTGCTGAAACACATGATGCGCCCAGCTCGTTTGTACAAAAAGCTGCCTTTAGCCATAGACGCCGCCATCAACGAATTGATAGGTTAGCAATCTGTGCGGGCGAGCGGGGACGCTCGCCCGCCCACTCACAGAAAGGAGGGGGCGATTATCATGTCGCATAGGGAAGCCAACGATAGTGCGCAGGAAGAGAGCATACTGATGCCTGATGACAAGACCGTCATCGAGCACACCTTTGGTTTGCCGGTAGGCAGTCGTGTCGCGGTGCTCATATCCAACAACTTCAAGGCACTGGGCATTCATGCGTTACTCTGCGCTCTCGCGCTGGCCTTGCTGCTCGCTGGGGGCATGTGGGGGATGCTCCTCACAGCTCTTGCTGCCCTCACGCTCTATCCACTTCTTGCGCGAAAGATGCTCCATCCTTTTGTCGGCGGCATGAACCTCTTTTCCTTTTCGCTCCTTACTGCAATCCTCGTCACCGGATCTGCCATTGTCGGCCTCGTCACCTATGGCTCAGAGCCAGGTCTCACAGCGCTGCTCAATTTCCCCGCAATCGCCATCCTTGACATCGTTACCTCACTGTTCGGGTTCGATCAACTCGCTACACCGGGTAGTGCCCTTGCAAGCTATCTGATGCTCATAGTGGCGTCATTTCTGCCGGCACTCCTGATGCAGCTCGGTCTGAGCCTCAAAGGTGGTCACGAAAACGAAAGCGAGTAAGCTTAAGGCGGCACGGCAACGAAGGGGTCCATGACTGGGCGCACTCCGCCGCGTACTCTATACTATTAGCTGCAGAATTTACGAAAGAGCTGCACACAACAACCCCCGATCGTAAAGGAATGACCCGTGAAAAAGACCCTCATCATCGCACTGGCAACCGTACTGACAGCATCCATGATGCTTTTCGCAGCTTGCGGCAACAACAGCGAGGATCAGACAACTGAAGAAACAACCACGACGACCACTGAAGCAGCCGGCACGGCAAGCCTGCAAGACTTTGTCGAGACCCAAAATGGTATTTTCAGCTCGATGAACTCTGAAGAGCTCGCCATCGTGGTCAGCTCTGAGGGCACGACGCTCGTCTACACCTACCAGTTCTTCGCTGACGGCCTGTATGAAGACCTGGGAGTCAACGCCTGGGACAACGCCGCGGGCGAAGGCCAGCTGCTCTTTGACACCGCCAAAGCAGCCGTGCCAGAAATCACCGCCGTCAAAATTGTCTTTGAAGACGCAGGTGGAACGGTCTTGCAGTCTCAAGAGTTTACCGCTCAAGACTAAACATAAGGAGAGTGACCATGTTACGCGCCACTAATCTCAGTAAGCACTTTGACGGGACTGCCGCACTGCATGACTTGAACTGCAGCATTCCCGAAGGGGTCGTCTACGGACTAGTGGGCAGTAACGGTGCGGGAAAGTCGACCCTGCTGCGTCTTGCGGCAGGGATCTTTGCCCCTGGCACGGGGCAGATGACCCTTGACGATGCTGCCATCTTTGAAAACACAGCAGCAAAAGAGCGTATCATCCTGGTGCCTGATGAACTCTACTTTTTGTCACAATCCAGCCTTAACCGGATGGCACAGCTGTACGCGCGCTGCTTCCCTCATTTCTCGCGTCCGCGTTATGAGGCTCTGGTCAAACTCTTCCAATTAGACCCGAACAAAGCAATCCGTACTTTTTCAAAGGGTATGAAGCGGCAGTCTGCCATTTTGCTTGCGCTTGCCTGCGAGCCCCGGTACCTACTGCTTGATGAGGCCTTTGATGGGCTTGACCCACTGATGCGTGACGTGGTGCGCAAAATCATAGCGCGTGATGTTTCAGAACGCGGCACGACGATTGTCATTTCATCTCACAGCCTGCGCGAACTCGAGGACACCTGCGACAACTTTGCGCTGCTTCACAAAGGCAGCTTGCTCTTTGAAAACCCTAAGGCCGATCTGCTGCAGCAGGCACCGGACGGACTCGAGGCGCTCTTTGTGCAAAAGCTGGAGGCCGCTGGTTACCGCTTTGATGATGCCCTGGAAGAGGTGTATGCAGCATGAAAAACTTCTTTTCGCTCAAGCTGTACAAAGAGGGCCTATCGCAACTGCGCCTGATGGGATTTTTGACCAGCTTTGCACTGATTGCAGCTGCTGTTGTGGTGCCCGTCATTGCTGTGCTTACCTTTGGTGTACGCAGCATCGACACCGACGCCCTCGCGACCGTCACCCTTTTTATCTTTGCCTATGCCTGGGTGGCACCCTTAGTGCTCAGCTTCACGCTCTTCTCTTTTCTGAATAGCCGCAGGAAATCTGACTTCTATCACGCCCTGCCCGTGAAGCGAACAGCGCTCTTTGGCAGTTTTACGGCAGCGGTACTGACCTGGACTATTATCACGGCACTGCTTGCGCTCATAGTTAGCACAGCCGTGTATGCCTCACTGGGGGTAATGGTGCTCACGTCTGCCTTGACCTACCTAGGGGCAATACTGCCAGCCATTATTTTTGCCACCAGTGCAGCCGTTTTCGCACAAGCGCTTTCCGGAACGCGCTTCACAAGCATCGTCATTTACGTCCTCTTCATCGCCCTGCCACCGCTTCTGAAGGCCCTCTTTGCTGAAGGAGTCACCAGCAGCGTCCCATCTATCCCACCCGGTGAAGTCTTCCAGTTGGGCACTAATCTGTTCTACACCGCCTATAGCTGGGTAGACGTCAGCGTGCAAAACATCCTCTACACTCTGGCATACGCTGCCGTGTTCTTTGCAGCCGCTGCCGTGTTTTTCTTACGCCGCCGCAGCGAAGTCGCAGGCAGCAGTGCTATCAGCGCCTGGGTGCAGTGGCTGTGCCGCATCGCCCTGGGCTTCTTGACCCTAGTCTTTTTGTACTTTGCCTACAGCTTTATCTTTGGCGCCGCCCAATGGGTAATCGTTTCAGCGGTTGTGACGACCCTGGTGTTGCTCGCCTTTGAGCTCATCAGCACGCGCCGCATCAAAAACATCGTTAATGTGCTACCTGCGCTCGCAGCCTCAGCCCTCAGCCTCGTTGCCTTCATCACCCTGGTGTGGGGGGTCGCACACTTCGAGGCGCGTTTTTCACCGCAGCCCAGTCAGATCCAGTCATTTACGATTTCAAATGTCGACGAGTTCATGATGCCCGCCACTGACCAGCAAATGGCGCGCCTGCTTCAGTTTCAGCGTGACAAGACCCCCATCAGCGATGATCAGCTCGCGCAACTGTTGGTGGCTCAGCTTGATGAGGTCAACCAGACACCAAGCTGGGGGATTGTCAGATGGGACAGCAGCAACTTCGACAACGGCTCTTGGACCATCACGACAGACTTTAACATTACCCTGCAAAACGGCCAGACAAAGCTGCGCCGCATACCGGTCGGCACCGTTACCGATAGCTTTAGCGATGACGACATGAATTGGTCGCAAGATGTCAGCTTTAACGCACTGGGCGAAGCCCTAGCACACTACGGAGGAGTACGTCCATGAGAAAATTTCTCATTGCGGTATTATTTGTCTGCCTACTGATTGCCCTGTATCAGGCATGGAATTCTGACTACAGCGGCAGCGGTCTTTCAAACCGCGCCCCGTCTCCCATCGAGCAATCTGAATAAAGCCCAGCTCAGAGGGGGCAAGCTCTCAAAATGAGAGCTTGAAAAGTGACGTACTTGTCACCCCGCGCTCCGACGCGGGGTCTCTGCACCCAGCAGGGTGGTACTATTTAAGCTAAATCGAAAAAATTGCTGTCAAATGTGGGCAATTGTGATGATATAATGAGTAAACTATGAAATAGAAATGAATGAGCTTGGGGGAGCTTATGAAGAATGCACTCATTATTGTCGCAGCGGTCATTGTGTCATTCACGATTTTTTTGAATGTGACCCAAGGAGGCGACACCCCACGCGTTGCGAAAGACTCTGAAATGACCGAGGTCGATCTGGCCTTGGGTGCTGAAGTTGAAACCGAAGCTGCTCGTCCTACGGCTGATGAGCGCGATCTAGAGCGTCTGGTGGAATACGCCGCTTATAAGAATGAAATCTTTGAGGGGCTGTGCGCCCGCTTTACTGGCTGGTGCCATGCTGAAGGAACGGTTCTGTACTATACCTATACCTTTTATATCGACAACATTAATTTGGATGCCTTACATGGTCTCTTTGAGCGCATGACTGCTGAAGGTCCTAAGCTGCTTGAAGATGCTCAGGCTAACGTGCCCGCCTGTACGGCTCTCGTCATCGAGTTTCGGGACTGTGACAATGAGGTGTTGGAGACTATCGAATTTAGGTAAGGCAGCCTGCCTTTGATAGACTAGGGGCATGAATACTATCGCGCAGGCCATGGGCGACTTTATCGCCCGGCACAATCTTTATCAATCTGATACGCCGTTGCTCGTCATGCTTTCTGGTGGGGGAGACTCGGTCGCCCTCCTGCACCTCCTTGCTGAAGGTGCATGTATAACCGCATTGCATGTTAATCATCAATTACGGGGCGAGGAAGCTGATGCAGATGAGGCTTTTTGCGCGCAGCTGTGCAAAAGTCTCGGCATTCCCCTCGTGGTATCGCGCATTGACGTGGCAAGCTACGCCTCCGAGCACAAGCTCAATCTCGAGGATGCAGGTCGCATTCTGCGCTACCGCGCGGCAGAACTGCTCCTCGATGAAATATGTAGCGTACAGGGCGTCGACACAGATCAAGGTCGCATCGTCACGGCTCACACCCGCGATGATCGTGTCGAAAACTTTTTCACTCGTGCCATTTTTGGATCTGGCCTGGGTGGCCTTGCCGGTATGGCGGCGCAGCGCGGGCGTATTGTCAGGCCTCTGCTCGACACTGATAGAAGCGAGCTGCGAGCCTGGCTTGAGGCCCAGGGTCACACCTGGCGCGAAGACCCCAGTAACGCAGACGAAAGTCGAACGCGCGCTTTTATCAGGGCGCGCATCGTTCCTGAAGCAGAAAAGTTGCGACCAAACTTTAGAGAAAACCTCGCCCGCACCATGGATTTAGTTGCAGACGATGACCGCTTACTGACGTCCATGGCCTTGGGCTTTGCCAAAGACTTTTGCACCGAAAGGCAAGAGGGGGAGTCCATTAGTCTTGACCTTCACTTGATGCTGACCCTTGACCCGGTTATGGCTCGTCGCGTACTGCGCTGCGCCATCACTGAAACCTTCGATGATGCCTCACGTCTTGATGCCTCGCATCTGGCGGCAATTGTGGGTGGTTTGGACGTGCTCCGCCAACAGATTCAAGCAGGAGAAAAGCTGCCACCACGCAAAGTTTTGTTTGCAAGAGATATACCTCCTGCGCTGCGAGTTCAGATTAATTGCGCTACAATTAGGGTCGCGCGAATTATGCCTGCCTAAGTCTCCCAAGGTCTTAAAGGGCTTCTTTTTTTCGCGCCGACAGCGAAATCTTGCAGGGTTGTCTCAAGGGCAGTCCTGCCCTTTGTATGAATGAGAGGCGTGACAGCATACGATGAGCATTACACCAGATAACACAGCCGTACACCCCGATGTCGAACGAGTCCTTGTGACCGAAGAAGAGCTCTATGCACGCAACAAGGAGCTAGGGGCGGCGATTTCTGCTGACTACGCGGGCAAAGAGGTATTGGTTGTTGGGGTGTTGAAGGGTGCGGCTTGGTTTCTGTCAGATTTGACACGTCACATGACCTGCGATTTTACGGTCGACTACATGGCTGTCTCGAGTTATGGTGCGGCGCATAAATCATCGGGCGTCGTGCGCATCCTGAAGGACCTTGAGGTTCCTTTGGAGGGCAAGCACGTGCTGATTGCTGAAGATATTTTGGATACAGGTTTGACTCTGAAATATTTGATTCGCAATTTCTTAGGACGCGGTGCTGCCAGTGTCGAGGTTGCAGCCTGTGTGGTCAAAGAAGGCGCTCAGGAGGAAAAAATCGACGTGCGCTATGTTGGTTTTGTGCTACCGAATGAATTTGTAGTAGGATATGGGCTTGACTACGCTCAGAAGTATCGCGGCTTGCCCTATATTGGCGTCCTGCGTCCCTGCGTTTACGGTGAATAATTACCACTTCATATTAATCAATAAAGCACTTTTAGAGTATCCGCTGTATGGCCAGTTGTTTCAAACAATCGAGGGCAGCGAGGCTAGAGCACAAAAGAGGAGCAATACGTGGCAAATATAAAGCCCAATCCAAAAAAGAATAGCAAGCCTAATCCTGCTAAACGCTCAGGTGGCAGTGGGGGCAAGGCTCC
>Ga0131853_10002675_pt1 | contig 31914 bp, 14 predicted proteins | sample TergutLab28metaG_FD_92764 | JGI IMG/M metagenome (GOLD analysis project Ga0131853, IMG submission 92764) | Labiotermes labralis P1 segment gut microbial communities from Petit-Saut dam, French Guiana - Lab288 P1 (version 2) (version 2) | ecosystem: Host-associated > Arthropoda: Insects >... | reverse complement strand
GAATTTCTTGACTAGCTGCAAACCAGTTAGCTTCTCAAGAAAGATTCTGCACAGTGGAGTAAGTAAGTATTCGTATTAACGTTCTGCCATAATAAGTGACACGAACGTGGGGGTTCCGAACATCAGAGGATATTTCCGTACAGCTCGTCGTTATATTCTCCACTGCTAGGGGCTCCTTGTGCTCCTTTTCATGGGTATTTGAAAATAATAATAATAAAAAAAAATAACGAGCATTTGGAAGACAGAGCAACAGATACCGTGAACCGATTCTGGCGACGCTGAAAAAGATCGAGTTTTGAATCTTGCAGATCAGGTTTTGAAGGCGACGTAGGGCAATAAGAAGAAATAAATTATCTCGAAGAAGTAAATATAGAGCTCCATATACTATTTTTTACCACGATTCATAATGTGATTTGGAAGGTAAAAATTTTTGCCAACGTTTCAGCCTCCCCGTCGTCAAGGGTTATTTTCAGAAATGGGTGCGTATGATCATAGTGATTGTGTATAGAACTGCTTTTAGATCAATTTTGTAAATGAATTCATGTTGACACACAAAAAAATTAAAATGTAGTGGAACATATCTGTGTTTCATGAAGCATAGAAAATATGTTTATATTATTTAATGATTTCGATAATTTAATTTGTGCATGACACATCACTTTCATGTGAATAAACAATGTTAATTATGTAAACTATATTTACGTAATTAATATAGGCAAAGACCTTTCATGCTCAGTGTTTTACTGCCTACTCATTATTTGTAATTCTGTTGTCAGGCAAATGAGAATCAGTGAGGCTTTGTAGTACCCCAAGGCTACTTTTTTTTGTTACATATTGAAATTAGCTTTTGTACTGTAAATGGTGTTCAGTTGCTGTAAACGTTAGTTCTCATAGTTGAAGAATAAATACCAACTTGATGTCACTTGCTATTTTATGTATCCGTGTTGCAGGCTGAAGTTGTGCTTCAGCCTGCAACATGGATACCACTCCAACCCAACCACACCGAATCTCCAACACACATCGAACCAAGAACAATACGACCAATGTGGTAATTCAACAGAATAGTCGCAGGCTCCTGATGATGGATATATTAATGTCCGAAACATGTTGAGCACGTAAGAAGTGAAATAAAATAGCAAGTGACATCAAGTTGGTCTTTTATTCTTCAACTATCACAATGATGCACAGTCCAATAAACATAAGATTAGTTCTCATCTTCGTCAAACAATGGAGTTAAAGCTTCCGAGCACCATCTACACCATCTGTTCTGTGAACTAATTAAGAAAAACAAATATATGCACTTAGTAATATCTATATTTTTCATCTTGGAATGAAGAGTAACCTTTGTATTTTTATTCCATTTCTAATCGAATTACGCGGTCGAGAGGGAATCCCTCCTGATTCGTTTTCTGGGTATCCCAATTTCACATCACGGACCGGAAACGGCTGTTATAGGATAACTTGGGGGCGTTTCTCAGTTGCTGCAGCCGTACGTCTGGACTGTACTTGAAATTACACCTCAAATGCTTAATTTCTAACCCTTTACAGTCCATTACACTTTAGTCGTCCTGTCCCTCGACGCTGTTGTTAATTATGAGCATGGCAGTATGTGAACTAAAAATTAGGTATTTGGCACTTTAGCAGCAAAGACCAGAACTCTTCCCCTTGGCTGCTCCGAGTTTTCCATCGGCCTGTTCGCATGCAAAAACCCGAATCAATTTTTGGCACTGAAGACTTTAACTGCACTTTGTTTGCACATTGCATTTGGTGTAATACAGCCAACGTGAATTTAAACTGGGCGTAAAGACCTAAATGCGTTTCTGCGCTCGTTTTGATTCTAGCTCACTAATATTTGTTTCGAACAACTGTTTTAGAGAGAACTTAAACATAATTTTAGGTTTCAGACATTTGTAACAAGTACTACTGTTTGTGAAAGAGTTAAACGAATTCTATTATTGTGCTTCCTAGAGTAACAGAGCGAACTCGACAGAATTATCACCTTGTGCTTATGTTTTGCGAGAAGTTCCTAGTGATAAATGTGTCTGTATTGAGAGACGTAGTCCAGAGTAGCAAAGCGCCCGCATTGTGAGAGTATTCCCAAAGAGTGAAATATTGGTGAATCCACTAGTCTTACAGACAGATACAAATGTATACGGAAATACGTAACAGGAAGCCACGTGAGAAAGAGTAACCTTCGAGTAGAAAGGAAGAATGTGGAGACTGGGAAGGATAGGTGGAAGCACTGGATAGAGATTTGCGCAAATATATATAGAGGAAGACTGGAGCGGCATATTGGGATTCAAGGAATAAAGATTCGGATGGAGTAGATCTTAGAAGCACTGAATGCAGGAGTAAGTATTAGGAGTTTAGTTGGTATGAGAAGAGAGGATAGAAAAGAAGTACAACATTGAAGGTGAAATAAATGTGCACGGTCGGTAGCAAGAATAGATATAAAAATTACGAAACAAAATTTACAATGTAATCATTTTATATACTTGGTATACTATAGGGAAGAGTAATGAAAGAACTTTTTTCTTAGTAATTAACTAACTTAATGCACAAATTCTTTTTTATAATAAGTCTATTATATGCCCTTCATGTTTGGAGCATTATGTGCTCATCATCAGGAGGTCAAAATTGTATTATACAGGTTTGATGATACCATAAGTTGTATAATACAATTTTGACCTCATGATGATGAGCACATAATGTTCGAAACATGTAGAGGCATATAATAAAATTATTATAAAACAAGAATTTGTGCATTAAGTTGGTTAATTACTCGTACCAAGATTATACTGAGATGCACGGTCAGCGAAACGTCAGAAGAAAGAACTTTGGCCGAGTGCGAGGCCACGGAATGAAAAATCAAAATTGTAAATAGCGACGAAACTCTGTTAACATAATTGATTCATTAATTCGCTCATCAAGAATTGTCAGAGCACTCAGTGTTTATTTGTCTAGATGAGAGAAAACTGATGTCCACTTTTTTCTCCAATGGCGCAACAGCCCTTCTTGGGCCGGAACCCCCTCTTTATCGAGTCTTCACGATCACACTCAAACACCACACTCCGTAGGACTCCTCAGGGCGAGTGATCAGCCCGTCGCAGAGACCTGTACCTGACAACACACAATCTAAACAAGAGACAAACATACATGCCCCCGGCAGGATTCGAACTTGGTATTCCAGCAAGCGAGCGGTCGTAGACCCATGCCTCGAACCGCATGGCCACTGGAATCGACAGTGTCCAGTGTCAGTGAAATACATAATTGGAAGTGATTATTTCCTGAATCCTCCACTGCAAATTCTGCTCTCGCAGTACAGTCATTCAGAATCTTGCTGTGGACTTTGTTTTAAACCCGTTTTGTAGTCCTCGGGATGGGTGTACAGTGCACGGTGCAGAGGGACCATTACGGTGGGGGAAATGTTCTTCAGATTCTCCGGTAATCCCTGCCGCGTACAGCAGGGAGTAATAATCCAGAAGACCAACGTATGTTTTCTCTCTTGCGAAAACGTGAAATCATAGACAGACAACAGGAGTCCAACCAACAGTTGCCAACTGCGGTGCGTATCATTCGTGCTATTGGTTTATAATGACTCGATTTCTTGAAGCTGTCCATTTCTTCTCTTTGTTTCCTTCTCTCTTCTTTTTGTTCTGCTTTTCTTTTTTCTTCTTCTCTTCACCATCCTTTCTTTTTCTGCTTTTTTTTAAATCTATTTTTCCTACCACATCCTTCGCTTTGCGTGTATTATTTAGCTCCGTTATTTTCTTCTTTCTTTTTATTTCCCTTTTTAGGACAAATTTTTCTTGAAAATTCTAAAGTTAAACATACGAGATGACCACGATATTTGAATATGCATATCCACGTTTTAGTTTCTGAAAACGTTTATAGATTTTCACAAAACATTTTTGAATATTGTCATCGAAAATATCTCGAAGTTGTGCCTTCGAAGCGCATTCACATTCATGTGGAGCTTGTATTAAAACACTATTTCCGTCTCTACACGTGACTAACTAAGAAACCAAAAAAATTTATCTCCAAGTTTGAGAATGTTATCCAATATTGTCGAGTCGTTTCAAGTTCATTTTAATCAGATAATTTTCAGGGCCGATTTGCATTACGACAAGCCTGTATGGGATTTTACATCCTGTCTGCGTGATATGTACAAGCTGCAGTACACCACAGGGTACATCCTATGGCTGTATTTCCTACCTGTATAATTTGTTACTGTGGGATAACATGGCGGTCGCGCAAACTTTTGCTACGCTAGCGACACGACGCCGCCGAACTCCAGGTCATAAACCGATGTAAATTGCAGCTCGGAGAAATACGCAACTTCTTTGAAACTATACTCCTGCTTAATGCAAAGTAACAAATGACTGCCGTGCTGTAATTTTATCCTTACATGCTTGGTTTGATGGCAGGAACTAATGAATCGTTGCAGAGCGAGAACATTGGTATGGCAACATATCATATTAGGTATATACACGCCAATAATGTACAGAATATAGTTTGTACGGTAAGAGCTACGGTGGCGGCGATATTGCGAAACGTTTAGATTGTATAGAAAAGAGTAGAGATACACAGAATCTGTACTTAAGCCAGAAGTTGTTCATTAAATTGTGAAGCAACTGAACGAGTCCTTCCGATAGATCTGGAAGACTGTGTAGTACGGAAGTAGGATGAGTTGTCTGTGGAAATTGTTCTGTTTATTAACATATTTCTGTACTAAAAATTTGAGGATTTGAGGTGGTTAATAGTAAGTTTACTATCGAATTGCTTATTGCAGTGTCCCTGCAGATGGATATGTCACGTATATACGAAACACCATTACATATGTGACAAATTAGATGGTGTTAACTGAAGAATAAAAACCAACTAGATGCCACTTATTATTTTATTGTAGTTCTTATAGGTTCAATATGTTTCGCGCACTGTATGCCCATCATCAGGAGCTCGTGCTTTAGCCTGCAGTCCGGAAACTACTCCAGCCTAACCGCACCTAACCTCCAACGTACAGCAAACCAAGAACGAAACGATCAGTGTGGTAATGAACATCACAGTCGCGAGCTCCTGATGATGGGCATAGTAGTGCCCGAAACATGTTGAGCCTAAACGAAGTACAATAAAATATTAAGTGACATCTAGTTGGCTTTTATTCTTCAGTTATCACAATGATGCACGGTTCAACAAACATCAAATTAGATGGTGTTATTTTACAGGTCAGAACTTCCGCTTTGCCCTTCGGAGTCATTTATTGTTAGGTATATACTGTTATTATTTGCAACTGTATCGTTATAATTAATCCTCTGAATAGACCGCAGAGTCTGTACGTATTATTGCCTCGTGTGTTAACATTGAACACTGAGTGTTTCTTGGCTGTAGCAACAGAAGTTAAATACCGATGAAAGCGCGAGTTTCCGTCTTTTAAGCTTATGAATTATTTATGAACTCTGTCAAAATATTAACACAAGGAGCAACCATTAAGTGTGCTGGGAGCCGTCGTCAAACACTGAAGCGGCCCAGCTCTGTTTGTGCACTTAGAAACAGGACAACTAAGATGTAACTCAGGGGTGCACCAGTTTTCAAAAAATTTGGGAGATACCCGAGGACGCAAAAGTATTAGGCACCAACGTTCAAAATTTATTTGCTACGGCGACCTGCCTCTTGGTACTTGTGAATCCCTCATTTAACTTGTGAGATGAGGCTAGCGTACCCAGGCGGTGAACAGTATTCACGGTCGTGTATTTGGCACGTTTGATTCGGGTTTGTGAACTACCGGTTTCATATCTCGGCACGAAGGTCGGATATCTTGAATTCCACTTCGAGGCTTTCTTCAGCTTCTCCGAACAAATGCTGTGATAGTATATCAAACTGCGTCACGACCACATCCTTTCTTATCCTTGCCATTGCATTATTTGATGTTATGTAGTATGAGCTATTGACAGCTTCATTAAATAAAATGTTAATAAAAAATAAGAACTGTAAATAGGGATAGGGAAATATATCTTATTTTATTTTTTTTTTAAAGTGAAATTTTATACTTCAGAAATCAGCAACTTTAACTTTAGAGCCATGCGACGGTTTGACAAGAGACACCGTATTAAAATTGCATTGCTGAGGACAACTCAGTTGGCACAATTAAATTCTGAATGGCGAGTAATAAGAGCAGGGCAGACGCATGAACTGATCAGCTTGAAACGACGTCCTGAAATTACGTGCGGCAACTGACATAAGAATATGCGACTTGTGTTAATGTATCTCTGGTACAGTGTAAAATAACAACATGGCGGCAGGACGAAAACGTTCTTTACTTGGATTTACTGCTGATACGTAATAAACTGCAAGAGCTGGATATGTAAAATTTAGCACGGGGTTAGTTCGTGAGCGTACCTACACGTGTTTTGGAATGCTATTTGTAAATAATTAGTGAGAAGTACGGAGCCGGTGGGAATCTTCGAAGTTCTGTCCGACAGATGTTACAAAGTCGAAGCCTGTGTTTAACTTTTAAGTTTTTTTTTCCAAAAGATAATTTACCTTGTAGTTTATATATAGGTGTAAATTTCTATGCTGGAAAAATAATTTTGACGACTTTTGTTAGGAACTGCTTGATATTCTTACTTGTTATGTGGTGGTGATACGGAGTCTCTTATGATTTTGGATGTAAATGGGTCTCTTGACCAGCCCCAGACTATAGATGAATATGGAACGTAGTTGGAAAAATAACTAGTTGGCAGTGGAAACTGAAATTTGTCGATGAAAACCTCATTGCTGCTGTGTTCCTCATTAAATGTACAAGTGCTCTTCTGGGGTTCATCTAGGGCCTAGACCGTGAGAAGCCATTTGTTTACCATGTTTAAGTGGTGGAATTGCATTCCGTCATCCGGTGCATGTGTTGTAAGAATTTTTGTTGTCCCGAGTGAGCTTGTCTAACACATTTTGGCCTGTTTCTCTTGGCGTTATATGTGAAGTTCCGTTTGAATCTGGAGAATCAGATGGCTCGACCCCTCGGACTTCTAGGATAGCGGCTTGGACAGAGCTGGTATTTTCATTGTCATCGCATTTAACTCCGTAGACAGAAGCCAACCTGTTGCACCGAACAAACAAAAGCACCGAGACATGTGCAGACAACTTCTAAATCGATCTATTATGGAGGCTGAAGTGTTTCTGAATAATGGCTTTATTCTGTGGACCCGATGAGTTACATTTTGAAGAAACTCTTTGGCGTAGAGTCCCTCTTCAAAGGCTAAGAGTCACGTAGTATGTTACATACATATATTAAATATACATATCTAACACATTATGTGCATGTAGTTGGAATAAAAGAAGTGAGTGACTGCAAGAATGCGTGGAATGGAATACTTCAAAATACTGAGATGTTTTCGTCGAAGAATAGGATAAAAGGGCTTAAAGTGGATTCGTGTGGCTCAAAGGAGGGACAACGTCTCTCTTGCGTACGGATAATACATTTCAGGATGTTTAAAGTCGAAGAATATCTTGATAATGCACGCAAATAATACGAGTACTTGGAACATTCCCTGCTTCTGGGGTGTGGTGCCATGTAAAAATCTTGGATTGCCCTGAAAGCGAAGGCAACAAGCGCCCGGGGAACCCTGGCACCTACGTACAAATCTACGTGGCATCACCTTACAGGAGACGGAAATCTTCATCAGAACGGATCTGAAAACCACAAACCCCGTTTGGTATTATGTACTCAGCAATAGCTCTGTCCGAATGTTTGAACTGTTCGGCTAGAGATGTCGCAAACTCCGCTATTGATTTCTTCTTCAGTCCTTCCTGCAAATGTTTGTCACTATGCTCAAGCATCCGTGGTCACCTCTGTTTAGAGAAACAAAGCGAAGGAAATGTCTCTCTCATATGTGCACCTTCCTGGATGCAAAAATTATTTTCTAACGGGCTGAGATTAAACTGTGTGTAGGAAAGGGCTGTTACATCGTGTTTATTTCATCCGTTTTAACATTATTTATGTATAGAGAAGATTTACCACTTCATAGACTGACTGGCAACAACTGAGATCCAGTTTCTAGGCTTTGCATTTATGTAGTAGCGTAGTTCAAATTACGGCAACAGTTAATGAATCAGAGACCGCGTGAAAATGATACGGCATGGCATTTCTTTGAAACTGCTGTGAGTTGTTTAACGTTGACAAAAAATACATTAGCTACACTCAACCCCTGGCCTTCTTTATTTTGTAATGGAGCTCATTCACAATAAGTAACAGTGTGACATTTTCAATACCGTTGCGTTCCCTCGTGTTGAGCTGTGAGACTTCTTTGTCCTAAGTCTCTTAGGTTGTTTTAGTCGTTGTAATTTATCGCAGTTGTTTCCGCAGTTACCGCACAAGAGAATGACGCGAAAACACGCAGATGGATTATTTCCTTATTCTTATTCTTAAGAAGTTTCCATTTGGTACTCTTTGAGATAAACTTAATAACTTTAATGTATTATGGTTTTTTAAAAGATCCATTTTAAAACATCGAAAATATTTTCAGACGCGTGAATATGACCTTACGTATTGGGCATTTGTTCACTAAAATATGTAAGAGAGTTTACATGTGTAGATAAATTGTATTACATTATACATATTGCAAGTGAATTTGTTGGTATTATATTATTTAGAATATTAAAGCGCGGAAATGGAAAATAAATTATTGTGAAATTTCAACTGCGGTATCAAATCACACGAAATAGTGTTTGCCATCTGTACTTCATATTTTGAAGGTTTTAAACTTCATATTTCGGCTTGGGAACTGGCTTTTCGTACAGGACATTGATGCCTCTCTGCAAGCGTGTTGCAATAAGACAACTGAAATTGGGTCATTGCAGCTGCCTCTACATTTTTTCCAAAGTGTTTGGAAGTATCTTTCGACAAACCAAGAATAGAGTGTAGTATTGAGAGCAGCACATTTTAAAATTCTGATATATGGCATGCAGTAAAACTGTTCAGTATATATTTTTCTTTCACAAATACCGAGGGCACTACTGTTGAAGCCTCTAGGATACGGTGTTTTGTACAAGAGGCACAAATGTTACCATTCAGAAATTCTGACATCTGTTTACGAAAAGTATTTTTGTGTTTTGTTTGATTCTAAAAATGAGTAACTTCTAACTTTCAAAATTAGTCTCAACATCAGAGGTTTGAAATTATGACAGCAGTGTTGCTGAAGATCAAAGACGAGGGACTTCCAAGAACTGCTTGACGTGAATAGCAATTTTTATGATGCATTGAAACGACGTTGACTGTTTAACTGACGGCACAGCGTAGTAAACCTTACCAGTTTTTGTCAAACCTGAAATTGCAAATTTCGTAACTCGCCACGATCAACTTTTACGTGTCTATAAATTTGAGTCAGAATGGCGCATTTTAATTTTTATTGTACTCGAGCCCGTTATGGTAACTTTTGCGAACCTTCATTTGAGGATATGTTGTTATATATTCTTACTGAGTGAAAGTGTGTTCTCATTTAAATGAAGTAATTAGTTTATGCAGCGTAATGAGTTGTGTGGCGGATAAGCTTTTGTGACTTCCATAAGGTGAACCGTCGAGAATATAAATGAAAAAGCTATGATTGTTACAGATTTTTCATCGTCATTTATGTGATGAACCTGTCGGCTTATGTCGTCTTATTTTATGCAAGTTACTGACAATTTATTCCGTTTTCTGCTTGAACTTGTTACTCGAGATGCACTATTTTTACTGAGTGGTCGGGCGTAAATTTTACATAATCTTTTTACAAATTTCATGTTATGATGTGCAGTCGCTATTTTTGCGTACCGCCTGACTTAGTCTAAAGTATTTAGATTCTTACCACTTAAAATACATATTTTAAATTTTATGCAATTCTGGGGACGGGAGGGGGCAGCATTTTTATTACTAAACAACATCAGTATGTTGCTCTTCGGAACAGAAATATTTAGTGTATATTGTTTTGTAGAAAATAAATTTTAATATAGTTTGTATGTGAAAAGCAGGCTTAAAATGGCCTACTGGACCTTCTGGTAACGTAGCAGAAGCTAAAAATCAACTGAGAATTCAATTATGTACGTCCAGACTTGTTGAGGAACAAAATTCTTCTTGTTTCACGGAAAATTTCTTGTGTTTGGTTTCCGCCCCTTGCCTAGCGGGTGTAGTCGATATCTCGTGTTGTTGAACATGATCGATTACGAACCGCACGAGAACCACAAGACATTGCTGGAATGTTAATATATAGTCGGGTGTGGTGTGGGCGATTTCCTAAGTGGGTGTTTCCACTGCCGAGACGAACTACTAAAGGAAGACGAAAGTTATCGCCATCGCTGACTGAAAGATTTATATTTTTGTTCTAAACTTACAATAAGTTAGTGGAACATTGCGTATTTAAAGACGTTATCCTGATCTACCTTAGATGTAAAAAAATCTTTGAAATTAATCCCTTTAGAACTTTGTCCAGGGTACCGGATATTCTGCAGGATGTATTAATGGTTTCGGCAAAGATTGTCATCTTAAAATTGGCCACGGTATCTTATTCTTCTTACATGCTTTCCAGGTAGTCGTTTCATATACACGGCATTCCGGTGCTTATTATGCAGCTGTTTCCATCTTAAGAGTAATAGAGTGACGTTGGTACTTACAAGACACATTAGGCGGCGTCGAATTCCGGAAGACTCTGACGGTTCCTGCTTATCTCAGACAGAAACTGGAATCGTAGACAAATAAGCCTTCTGCGCTACAAATTGTGAGGCAAAGATGGTGAAAGTTTAATGTTACCTCAAGTATCACAGTGAGTGGAAATAGAAGATTAGGGAAAGCACGTAGCTTAAACTGTGTTTTGGAGTGATGTATATATTGAAAATTTAAAAATTGCTTCTAACTGTAAATAATATTTAATAGGTCTGTATGATCACTACACGCCTGTTACTGCCGTACATTTTTCGACATAAACTGGGTGAATTCAGGAGATTTTAATATTTATAAAGAAATATCGCATTTAATTTTTCGGATTAAAATTTAAATATTATCTCCAAAACGCAAGTCACTTCCATTTTTCGAAGGTAGTTTTATGATATGACAGTTCTGGTCAGTTTAGTGATGGGTTCGTGTAACATTTAAAGATTAACATCTAAAGTCTGGGGACCGCGGTAGCACAGTGGTTAAGGTGCTGTGCTACAAATCGGAAGGTCGCTGGTTCGATCCCAGCTATTGTCAGTGGACTTTTCATTGACATAAAATCCTTCCGATCGCTCTGTGACCCTGGGGTCGACTCAGCCTCGAACAGAAATGAATACCAGGAGTATTTCTTTGGGGTAAAGGCGGCCGGTGCGTAAGGCTGACAACCTACCACCATCCTGTGACGTTGTCACGAAATCTGGGAACTTTAACTTCCTGGAACCCTCTGGGCCTGTGCAGGCCTGTAACGGGACTGCTTTACCTTTACATCTGAAGTGTGGAAATGAAGTTAATTTTTTGCTATGAACTTCGGTCTGTTAAAATTATTGTGATATTTTTATCTTATCCACACATCACGGAGTTAGTGATTTCGTACCGCGGATGACTTTATGGTTACAAGATAAGAGGTTATTACAGCGATTAGGTATTAAGACAATGGTCTAAGGTCATTTGACGTCTTGTAGATTACTTGGTAGACACTAGCACTGCGGAGGAAACTTTATGCACGTAATACACCGTTTGGGACTCTGTGAAGTCGTAATAAATGTTTATAACATTTTGATTCTCTGCACTTTCATTTGTTCTCAAGTATGTGTGTTATACATCTAAGGAGTGGGGTTGAGAACACATCACGAACTTCGTAAACTTTCATCTGAAGCATCTTATTACACACTCCTCCCCTTCCTTATGTGAAAATAAAGGCTGAAGTAGTGATAGACTGGTGGTTGTAGTGTTATTGGCAAATATTCGCAATTTACGAGAACGAAGCCTGCCTCATCCCTCTTTTCCTTAAAGGACTCGGTCGCCAGGAACGCCCCATCTGCTACACTCAACTTTCTTTGCGGAAGTTTCCTGCTCTTCGCGAAATCGAAAATAGGGCTTATAACTTTTAGGTTTAGGGGAATATTTTCAAAAAACCGCCTTGGTAGTCATTGTATATGAGTAAGAAGCAAATGTGGCTTTTTTCCTTTAAGATATTTTTCGTCGTGAACCATCCTTCTCTGAGAACTTGGTTGCATTGAGGACCTTTTGAGGTACGTATGTAGATATGACCTAATTTTTAATTAGTCACTGAGATTTTATCCTGGAATTATGAATCAATTCTTTCTTAACACTGGGCAGTGGATGGAGTAGCAGTCAGCTGCATGCTTCGCCATCTTTATCCCGGGGGAGATACACCGGAATCCACCGGACAGATGGCTGATTGGGCTTCAGAGCATGTCTGGGTAAGGTGTTGTGAAAAGTGTTTTAGCCGGCCAGGTACTCTCCGATCTTCCATTCTGTAACCTGGTTATTTTACTCGGCTATTGCGGTTGTCTTCTTGTAGGCAGTTGTGTCATTTATGACAGCAACGATTTCAGAAATTAACTACGTAGAATGAAATCGTTAAGGGCGTACTGTGAACAAGGTATTAAACCTTTGGGTTCTTGAGAATTCCAGTAATTTCTTGATTGCCGGAGGGAATATTTGCTACTCAAGAGGGCCTGAGAAATAAGGGAGTAAACTAACGATTTGTTTCGTTTGTGTAAGATGCCTTCAGGTGACGAGGGAAAACAGAGGAAAGAATTAAATACTATGTTATAAAGTTGAGCGTAAAAATGAGGGAAAGAATATAGATTAGCGAAATACACGCTTGAAATGTCACTGTCTCAAAGGTAAGTGGAAAGGAAGTTGTTAATTTTGTTAAAGAAGAAGGGTCTGTAAGATGGAGGAGAGGGGCAACACATTACTATTGAAACTGAGAACTGCAAAATCATGAAGGTTTTGAGCCAAGAATTGAGGACTTGGTGTTTAGAGTGAATTAACTGGTCGTAACTTCTCTTCGGCTTGCTTATTGTTGTAATGCGGAGAAACTACGTAAGAAGGTAATCAATAGCTCAGAGGCTACATAGTGTACACACATGAACTCTGTCGATGAGGGAGCTCATTAGCAGCATCACTGCACATACGTATATGCTCTGTATGGTTTCCCTCAGTTGTTCCAGGCAGGTGTTGTAGCAGTGTTCTAATCAGGCCACTGATGCTTTATTTCACATATTTACCTTAAAATCCCACTAACAGTGCTACCTTTCACTCTGTGCCAATTACATACGAGTTCATGGAACGAAAATAAAGAAGGGGAAAAGTAATATAAATAAATAAACAAATAAATAACTGAAAAAGTAGGTAAATATAATCGTATTCTGGGACGTGGTGCTGCGTAGTTTGGTATATGTGTAAACTACGTTTCGGAGGAACCTACTATTTCCATCATCACGGTCGGCTGATAGGTCAGGACATGTCTACCACACTGTGCGTCGTTATGTTCTAATCGTCGCTGTGAGAACTTCAGATCTCAAATAACTAAACTGTAAATAAATAAATAAATAAATAAACTGAATAAGTGAATAAATACAGCAGAGTAACAGGTTAAGCGCAGTTTTTCCCGAAAATGAATGCCCTTACGCAAGAGTGATTAATTGAGGACTGAGATACATGACCTACTCATGTATTACGAATCTTTAAATGACATTTGTCTAGAATTCTGTGGTCAGCTGGCGAATTCAGTGGCGCAGCTCTGCTGACTGCGCGTGAACTCGGCGTCCCTGGAGTGCTTTCTCTAGAAAGGAAGGAACGGGAATCGTGAAGGTAGGGAGGATGCAGGGGGTTACAATATAGAGAAAAGGACGTTAGTTTGTACCTCGTCGACAGATAACTTGACCTTAGGGAAGTTCCTCATGGTGGATATTTTAATAGATTCGGTGTGTTTGCGACTGTGGGGTTCATTGCAGTTACGTCACCAGTAATCCATCGGACTGGATTCTAATAAATACTCTTTATACATGTGGAATCGAACATTTTTTTCAACTCGGATTTTCTGTTTTAAAAATTTACTGTTTACTGTACGAAAATCATAGCCATATTGAAGTTTATATCAAATTTAAAGGATCTTAACTGTTTACAGCACATTAGCAAATATGTTTATCGCCTGAAGAAACATTAAAGTTCTACACTTTGCCCACACAGTGTATTTACTTCCCGTGTGTGTGTCGTATTAAACGCTGAACGCTTACCCGAATCACTTACTACGAAGCTACACGGCGTTGAATACCGGAAGAAATCGATCTGTACATCGCTTCTGCCGCACAACGAGAAGCATCTACAGCTGCTTGCCTGATAGGGCTGACATTGGGCGGCAACATCTCTGACACGTGTGTCACACAGTTCGTCTAAACACTGCATTGCAGGCGATATCAGTTCTGCGCGTAGTCTAGGGGAAACGAAATATTCCTGAGGGCAGAGAACAAAACGAAGTTTTTCGTTATATTTTAATTTGTTTATCGGAAACTGGAGGCTTTTGTTGGCTTACTCTTGGATGACAGACCAATTAAGTACGATGAAATGAAGACGTTGGAGTTGATAATGTAAACACATTTGTCACTGTTTCTGCGTTCGCATGATTGGACCACGGAATATTGTTCAAAGTTTTGGCCTCATTATCAGGTTTTATGAAATTCAGACAAGTCATTTCGAGGTGTGAATTCGCTTTACTGTGAACAGTACATTTGTATTAGAAATGTTTGTATTTTTTAAAAACACATTCCTGCTTCAGGTGTAAGTGTATATTGTAGCTTTTAATAGATTTACTCTAATAATTCTCTAATAATGTAGTACATTTAAGGCCAAGAATGAATGGAGCTGTACGTCATCTCCTTCTTCTTGTGGCGCTTAACTGACAACTCGAAAGGATTTATTTCGAAATGTGTTATGCAGTTTTCCTGTTCATATACATGTTAGTATTTTGGTGGTGTAATTGTTATTTCAGCTAACATATAAAACAGATTCTAGCTTAAAATAAGTAAAGGTCATACATGGACTTTTCCAGTAATCTTAGATGGGTCATACAGTAGTTGATGTGTGAAGAACATGGTCACATATTTCTTAAGCTCCCTGTGGATTGTTATGAAACAGGTGCTGACTGCTTGCCCTTTAGACGAGAGAGCTGTTCACTGTAACGGCCGGTCGTAAGTTCCATCAAAATGCAAAAAGGGCTCAAGTAGAAGCAATTTGTTGCGGAAACGCGGCAGCACTTCTGTACAACGACTCGGGAAAATGCTTTTTTGTTGTGGTTCACTTAAGGGCCATTTTATTTAAGTGCAAATGGACTCTTGTTTATATCCTGTGAGTCTTCTGTCAGATGTCGATAGTTTCGTATAGGATACCATGATTCTATTTCACGGGTATAACCACACATCATCATCATCATCATAAACATCAAGGATTGGGCCCTTTGATCCGTTCCGTCTCCAGAGTTACAGCTGCCCGCGCCAACGCTTCTTCGGTCTTCCAATCGTTCTCCTTCCTTGTGGTCTGTAGTGATATGATTTCAAAGGGATTCTGTTTTGTGGCATTCTTTGCTAGTGTGAAAGCCAGATCTGTCTGTATTCATCTATCTTGTCTAGTATGCCTGTAATCCGTAGTTCGCGGCGTATGTAGTCATGTGTTTTGTGGTCATAAAGGGTGTAGCCTGCCAGAGGTCTCAGTAACTTCATTTCTGCCGCTTCAATTCTTCGTCTTTGTAAGGCTGTTAGAGTTCAATTTTCTGACCCACATAAAGATGTAGGTAAAACTATTGTGTTGAATATTTTCAGAATAGTTTCCGTTCTCACTTTCTTAAAAATAGTTCTCTTAATAGTACCTATTAACTGTAAAAATTTTGCTAATTTAAATTCTACACATTAACCACACATAAATTACAAATAATACAAAAAAAGACATTTAGCACTGAATAACACACGGAAGAGGCTGCCTCAAGCGGCAGCGATTCTGGCTTGTTTACGTGAAGCGCTCGCTTGTAGTCTCGTTCACATCACTGACTGCACTGTAGTTTCGCGCGGTTTTTTTTATCAGTCCAGTCATGCAGATGCCTGTATATGTAGTTCATGTAATTAGAGCATGATCGCTTCCTTCCACACCCTTTCCAAGTCATTATTCACTTAAATCCTACCATTCGAAGCTACACACACACACACACACACACACACACATATATATATATATATATATAAAACGTAACATGTATATATATTTATCTCAGTAATTAACCAACTTGATGCACAAACGTTTTGTTTTACAATAAGTTTATTTCATGCCTCTACATGTTTCGAGCACATGTGCTCGTCATCAAAAGGTCAAAATTGCATTACACAGCCTCTGGTATCATCACACCTATAGGTGGCCATCTCGTGCACAGGTTGAGAGAGGACCACCTATAGGTGTGAGGATACCAGAGGCTGTGTAATGCAATTCTGACCTCCTGATGATGAGCACATGTGCTCGAAACATGTAGAGGCATGAAATAAACTTATTGTAAAACAAAACGTTCGTGCATCAAGTTGGTTAAATACTGAGATAAATATACTGAGATGCGCGGTCAGCAAAACGTCGAAAAATGTGTGTGTATATATATATATATATATATATATATATATATATATATATGTGTGTGTGTGTGTGTGTGTGTGTGTGTGTGAATGTTACACATCTCTGGATTATGTTGTACAAGTGTTTTACATAATTTATAGATAAGTTAAAGTACTTCGTAATTACTTACAGAATTCAGAAGCTGAATAAAAATACGTGCACACCGTATAGAGTCGTACATGTAATTGTACCATATGTAAGAAACTATTTAGTTTTATTTCAAGCGGATAAAGCGACACTGGAAACGTGAGTGACAATGTTTAACGTTACTGAAGCTACAACCTGTTTTATGTGGGTTGTTGAGGCCCCGAAGCATTTTTAAGTACTCTTACCAGGGACGCACAATCTTTCCAATAAGTCAGGAGTCACCTCAGAATTCTAGACACCATAAGGGTTGCTTGAAAGAACTTCTACACTGAGTATACACGAGTAATAGATGCCAGTTCACATAATTTATTTGCCACGGCAACCTGGAGCCTGGAATTTCTGCATTCCTGATTTATTCTGATATGTTTTATGAAATATATAAAGTGTGTATTAACTTCAGTACCTGGTGAATGTGTGCCCCTGCTAATGTCTTGGGAGTTGAAACGTGCTGTGCAGTAAATGATAAGTAATTTGTTGTTTTCGTTTCTCAATGCATTTGTGATTATTTTTAATAATACGTAGTTATGACTTCCAATTTAAGCAGTGGATGAAATTTAATACATTTCAAGCAATATTTTTCTGGAGGGTTTGTGTTGTATATTTCATGTATGTGTCTCGAAATCTTTAGGGATTTTGTTATAGGAGTTGTCCAAATAATAGTTTTATTGTTTATAATTCACATTATTACCTTTTGGCCGCTACTGAATCATCTGACGTAAAATAAAATCTTGTCAGATGGCGTAGTGTTTTGAGAAGATTGGTAGAAAAAGTGGCAGGCAACACTAAACTGCACGATATTATGGTTGCCCGTGTGGATATACTAATTAATGTTCATACATAGTCTTACTGATTTACGTGTTCCGTGTATGGCCAGCCTGACGCTAATGATAATGGGTAGCCACAAACCAACGACAGAGACTGTACGAGCTGGAATGACTGGATAGTGTTGATGTTATTATTATACCGGGTGGTAGTAGCTATTAGCTGTTTTATACCGGTTGGTTGTAGCTATTAACTGCAAGCAAGAACAATGCTGTAAGCATACTGAATGTTGCAGTGTTCCGAGAGTTTTAGCAGTAGGCGTGTTTTGTGCTTGCGGTTGTATCCGTGGTGAAGTATAAAGAAAGGAAGGTAAAAAGGACGTAATTGAATGAGGAAGAAAGCGAGGATAAATTGGCAGTAACTGTGCTTCTGCTTAAGCTCAAGGTCGTGTAGATGTGTTATGTAACTGGGCACTAGACGGCAGTGAGTCGACGGCTTCAAACCCCGGCAGCTTTACGCCGGACAAAAAGCCCTCGTTAGCAATTGGATGGGACCTGGATCCGGTATGGACGTTGTAGAGATTGTAGTATCTTCTGCCGTTGTCGATACAGGAGATTTCACGGTCGTGTTGTTTGGTCGTTACATTGACTGAGGTATGCAGGTTGCATGGATTTTGCAGCAGGAAGGAAGAACGAGAAGGGACGGAAGCGATAAAGAGAAAAAGGATAACGAAAAGAGAAAAATGAATGTTAGAAGAAGCGAAAGAGAGAATGGTATGAAAAGCAAGGAAGAGAAGTGGGAAGGTTGAAGGACGAGAAATGTGAAATGTTTGTGTTGACAGTTACAGTTTTGGCGAAGATGCGAACATTTGAGGTGTTAACCGACTTTTTTGGCATGTGTGCAGTCTATATTTCAGTAGTTATTTTAAGAAAAAGCAAAAAATGCTAGCCGTAATAAACAGCTAAGTGATTGAGAAATCCTTGAAGGTCTATTTAATAGGAATGCAGGCTAAGTTCTGATCGGAACTCCTTTTATCTGGATTGCTCAGCCTGTGATCACATACTGTCTGTTACTAAATTTGCATGCACGAAACAAGCATAAATCTCGCCGATTTCCAAACTGTTCGCTCTCCCCGCAGAATCAAGACAATGATTTCTAAAAGTCATTGGAACTTTACAGCAAATTCATTCTGCTCGAGTCTCTCGTACGGGAGTTCACGAAGTTCTTCTAATAGGTACGAAGTCTGCATTTCTGTAGCTATTTTAGTCCACATGTCGAAGTCAGAAAAGTTCTGTAGTCTACAATAGTGACTGTAGAGTTTAATGATGCGCGTTAGGCGCGGTCGCAAACCTGCTGAGCGCCTATTAAAATCGTACACTACGTCTCTCCGTGTGTTCCCTTGTGCAGTACTTTCTAAAAGATGTAGAACAGCTGCATCTTGTGCTTTGTGTGGTATTTCGTATTGAAGAAAGTTACGAAAGATTGTCAGGCACGCGAATTTTCATCAGGTCCTACGATTTTAACGAACGCACGAAGGTCTACCCGCGTTACAGCGTATTTCTCGAGTGTCACTCATCAAATGTGTGTCCGAGGAATGATAATCGGTTCGAACAAAAACTGTAGAGAAGATCGACGCACGTTTTGTGTTCAGTATATACATTTCTGCGTTACTCATACGGTTTTATGGACGAAGTAACTCTTTGCCTACGTTTAGAAACTTGTACGCTGTGTTCCGTAAAAGTGATACTTTGACTTTGTCACACTTGTTTGCATTTGTTAGCCATTAACCCTGTATTCATTTTAAGTAAATTTACGATCGCTATTGATGAAGTAATGTTGTGATATTTTACAGCGTGTATTTGTTTTCCATAACGCTGTTACAAGATATACGAAATTGTAATACGTATTTAGTACATTTACTACATAGACAGAGACTTCGTAAAGGATTTTTCGGTAAGTTTCCTATCAATCATTTTCGAACCAGACCGATGGACAGCGCAGGGGCTCGGTGGGCATCATCATCTTTCTGTTTTCACCTGCTGAATAATTCCACCCCACGTACAGGGTTTGTAACATATCTCATACTTTTGTAATTGAAATAAACTTAGCAGACCGTAGTAGTAGGCCATGGAGAGTGTCTTTTCCGATTGAAACCTAGGGGGTTCATTTGGAAGGGAACAGCGCAAATGGATTTATGGTTCTTACAATAAAACCAACTAGATGCACTAATTTCTCAAATTTATTTTTGGAATAAAACACTACAATTTTCGGAATGTTCCTCTGTCCCTCATCAGGAGATTTTCATTATACACACAACAATGATATATGTCATACAGGTTTGCTGACAGCTTGCGAGCAGGATCCTGCTCGCACACTGTCAGCAAACCTGTATACACGTAACGTGTACCATTGCTGTGTGTGTAGTGAAAAACTCCTGATGAGGGACAGAGGAACGGTCCGAAACTTGTAGAGTTTTATTCCAAAAATAAATTTGAGAAATTAGTGCATCTAGTTGGTTTTATTGTAAGAATTTATCACGATGCACGGTCACCTGAACGTCAAATGGGTTTCTAGTATGTGGGCCGGGTAGCTCAGTCGGTATAGTGACTGACTACGAGCTGGACGGTCCGGGATCGAATCCCCTGGGCAGGCCCTGGGGCCCACCCAGCCTCCTGTAAAATGGGCACCGGGTCTTTCCCGGGGGTAAAGTGCGGCCGTGGCGTGCTGCTGCCCACTCACCCCCTTCTAGTGCCGCAGTCATGGAATAGTAGAGCTATACCTCTACCCACCTTCTGGGCCATACCGGGCCTGCAACGGGATCACTTTACCTTTACTATCTAAGTATAGCGTATGGTAAAGCAGAATGATACTGGGAAATGTGCTGTCACTTGATTGAAGCAGAAAGCTGTCATATTTTTTATAATTGGGCACAACTGGTCCCACGCCCCAACGACCGTTGTATGTACAAAAGTTCAACAACCTTGACAAAAAAATTAGCGTTTTTTGACATTAGTGACAACGTTAGTTTTACTCGGGAACTACGGATGGTCATGCCACGTATTTCGAACCTACACCACTTTACACGTGGAAGACAAAACAAAGTGTTGGGGTCTCTCCAACCCTGATTTTAGACCAATCGTGTTTGTTGTAGTCTTTACCACGTAGCTCTGAATCAAGCATTAACAGTGTACACATTTGTTTTATTATTGTGTGTGTTCTGCCATATTGTACTATGTTGTATAATTTATTTTCATTCTTTCGACTTATGGCCAATAACAGCAAGCACAGCGGAGGGCCTCTGTCTTTTCTCTGAGCACGACAGGTGTCACGAGGCGTGCCGCAAATTGTAGTTTTTCTGTTCGGTGAAGCAACAGTGCCCAAGAAAAGGAAAAGCAGTAATCCTGTGTCATTAACAGTGAACAGTTGCTTGTGAAAATAATGCTGGTTAATTATAACGAAAGAGTGTCACTGTCATCCTAGCTGTTCAATTCAGTGAAGAGTTCTATTTAAAAGATCGTCTTAGAGTGAAAGGCACTCGTTTGATTAACACAACTGTTTCGCATGAGAGAAGTCCAGGGTTCAGACCTCGACCTAGAAACCGGCTATGCTGACGTTATAAATAAATAAATAAATAAATAAATATACATATATGTATACATATATATATATATATATATATACAGAAAGAGAGAGAGAGAGATTCTATTAGGCTCTCAAGACAAGCTGTATTCCCCAAATTATGTAACATATTTTGTAAGTTACATAATTAATGTTTTGAAATTTATATATTTTCTCGAGGTTTCAGGATTTGTACTGGGCACGTATTTCTAAGGTCGTAAGATTTTAAAAACAGCGTAGCACAAAGCGAAATATTTCGAAGACTGCAGCTAGGAATATGGCGTACGCTAATAGCCTGTTGTGCATATTATTGGTTTGATTTACATACTGAAGGCAGTCCGTCCCACCGATACCAAACAGTGCGTTAATCTCACAAGCCTGTGTCCAATTAATTCAGACAATCGTCACTGTAGTTCATTAGTATTGAATTCAATTAATTTTGGATAATTCTAATAGATCGATAATCCAAACAGTTGCCCTCCCAGTTAGAATAATCAGCGATGGGATTCACGAACAGAAGGTAGCGTTTCACAAAATGTAATAATGATTTCTCCCAAGAAATTTTAGTCTAAGTTCTTATTGTGTGGAGTTCTTGTTCAAGGAACGTATTTGTACTGTTTTAGATATTTTCTTTTATTTTATACCAGGAAAGTAGATTTTGTATGCGTTAAGTTTGCATTGAGCAATATTTGTAAGGGTTGTCTCGTAAAAATTGTTTAATTCGTAACTTACGCTTATACTTCGGTCTGTTTCCTTAAAAAAATTTACGCTAATTCTTTTTGTTCTTTCTTATAATATTGCCACAGCATAGATATATTAAAGACAATTGCTACACATTTACCGTGTTGTTAATCAGTAGCACATTTATCCGTCACAAGTGACTGGTTGGAAACTTAAGATTTTTATTCCTAATAAAATAAAATAATAAAACAGCAACAGATTAACAAATGCAGACATACAGACCATAAGAATAATATAAATCTATCTGCAATATTTATGTATGCTTATCATATAGCTCCATAAAATATTTCACGTGTGTGGGTCCAGGTTTTTGTGAATAGTCTTTATCAAAACGGATGCCAAAAATTCTGCACGGCGGCCGTTTCGTTATTCTGCGTTTTTGAAAGTATTATCTTTGCAAAAATTGGGCGTGTTTCCAAAGACTCTTACAGTATGTAATTTTTGAAAGTAGACGTAGGGGGTTTGGTTTTACTTGTGTAATATTTTTATTGCTGGTTGCAGAAGAATTATGGGATCCTGCTTCGAAGTGTTCTATAACGGCCTAACATTTTCGCCTAATTTTGTAAAATCCGCTCAGCTACTTCGGTACTTAAAACGAGGTTAAGTACGGACACACAAAATGGTGATTTCAGAAACTTTTGTCACTCCTGCCTAAGATTATATGTGTAGTAGGCTAAAGACGAGAACTGACGATTGAAAAGCCGAGGAATGTGATGTTCGGTGGCTAGCAAATATAGTGGCTGAATGGGGCGGCTGCTTACTGAGACTTTGTGTAAAGAAGAATTATGGCCAAAAGGCGACTTTCACATTTGGGAGAAGCAGGCTTATGCCCTGAAGTGGAAAATGGTAGGAAGACATTTCGGATACAGATTTTTGTCGTCCAGAATATGACAGGATGTAGTCTAGGAGGTAAGTAAGAACATTTCGACGGAACCGAATGTAATGTTGATGTACAGTGTACAAGAGTGGTTAACTGTCTGTGCAGAACAGTGGAACTGAAAGCGCTGACGTGCGCTAACCGGAAATTCCTCATTTTTGTACTTTTCTTAACTTTTTCACGTGTTCCGCATGACCCATATCATCCTCCTTTACTCCATCATATTAATTTTGTTGAATAACAGAGTTTCGTCAAGTTTGATTTGAAATACACCCTTGAGGCTAGCAGCAAGTCTATGGCACATGAAGAGCATAGGTACTATAACAATGAAAACCATTGACGATACATCAGTAGATTAGGGTAATTGAATAAGGCATGCGGTGAAACATAGAACTAGAATCAATAAGTGGGAGACAACGTGGCCTTGTATTGAATGGAGCGCCATTGAATGGAAGCCAGTTGAAACTTGATAGGGTAGCTTCCTGGTAGAACTGGGACATACGGAAATGAAATGCAACGTCTCTCTATCGACTGCTGCCACGGCACTTGAGTTTCTTTTGTTCCTGTGTGATAACCGCGTTTGGAAGACACATGTATTTTCGCCCGAAACGTGAATACTGTAAGTTGAACAGCGAAGTGCTCTCTGTGTGCACGGCACACTCATCATTAACTTGCTCTCTTCTCTAACGCTGGCCGTTGAGACAAAATTTCTGCAGCGAAAAACAGGCGCGAGGCCGAATATATCCAATAACACTCAAGCTATAAAGGTTAGCGATTAAGGGTACACCTAGGGGCAGGGCTGAACAGCAACATGAAACGCGCTGTATTGGAAAATTCAGATTATCTGTTTTGTCGCAGATTTCTATAGATCTGGAACTACGATCACGAACTTCGTTACTATTTATGCAGCTCCATATAGGAGAGCGCGGACTGGCTAATCATGCAGGTAATTCAGGGTACTTTCCCATATTCACAAAAGCTCGTCACAGACACTTTTGTGCTCTGTCCATATTAATGCTAGCCTTCCACTTACGGCTGGGTCTTCCATGTTGTGTCTTGTTATCAGTATGTTCGGCTATCTTTTCTTGGGAATTGTTCATATCTCTTGAAAGATGAATGTACCTACTATCACAGTCAACTTGTTTCTGTTGCCCTAGATTGTTTAATGAAGGATGCAGTTAAGAAATTCCTCACTGTGATATATTTTTATCGTCTTCTTTTCCGTTAAGTCCTAATATTCCTCTAGTCTCTATAATCTTAACCATATCAGCCTGTGCTGTTTTACTAGGCTCGAAGGCAAATTTGCGGAAGTAATAATCAATATTTTGCGTCTTTAAAATTTGGGTTCACAGAGCAGACGCGAAGACGAAAGATTATGAACCAAATGTTATGGACGCGTCTGCGAATATAATTTTCCTGTAACTGCTCCGTAATATTTTGTTGTTTTGTTACTGTCACTACAAAAAGGCATGAATTTGTCACCTTTTCGAAATATTTATTTCAAATTTTATATTATAATTTTTTCTGACACATTACCATTGTAGTAGGCTTACATGCACTGATTTCTAAACACCTCATCATATTAGGGTCTAATGAAGTTTTCATAATATAATGTAGAGTGTCTGTAGGGCTGGAAGTTTCAAGGCGCTGAAAATGTGGTTTTTGTGCTTCTTGGTTATAAGATTGCCGATCCTGGTGGCCGCGCGGTCTAAGGCTTGGGTCTGCGGCCCCTCGCTTTTTGGGATTGCGATTTCGAATCAAGCCAGGGACATGAATGTCTGTCTCTTGTGAGTGTTGCGTGTTGCCAGGTAGAGTCCTTTGCTACGGGCCGATCCGTCGTCCAGAGGAGTCCTACCGAGTTTATGTGTGTGCGTGCGTGCGTGCGCGCGTATATGTATATGCGCGCTTGCGCGTGTGTGTCACTTAGCGTGATCAGGTGTAACAGTAACCCTCTGAGTAGGTAGAAATAACTCGTAATAAACAAGGAAGAATGAAAGACAGAAAGAAAAAAATTTACAGCACCTGTTGGAAGATTACAGTCTGGGTATGGTATGTCCTTTGTATTTTCGTTAAGAAGGTTACAATCGGCAGGTATCTAGGATAAACCCTTTCGGGCCGTAAAGAGGATTTACTTACAACAGTATAGCAATTTCCACAAATACCGAAATTCAAAGAAAAACGAAAAAGACATGGAAAGGATTTTTTTTTGCAATGAGCTCTTACTGGACCCGAAGAAAATTATTATATTAGGCTATCTACCAAAGGCTAAGTATAACCTATTTGGTAAGACCTCTGAAACGTCGGAAGGACTGTGTGTTCCAGTATTCGTATGGATATCAGCTAGCTTAAAACTGATGAGGATGTGTATGATGATAACTGTGCATAATGGCGAAGCTCTCGTTACCGCTATGGACCAGAAACGGACATAGGCCTACTCTGTTCAATTTCAGTCCATTCTGATCTTCATGGAACTTACTGATGGCGAATGCTAAAAGATGCCGTATAAATATCGATTAAGCGTGAAACACGTTAGTATCAGAGTTGTGTGTGTGCGCCCAATATTGATGCTATGAAACGCTGGTGTTTTTATGTCCAATGTGCGCAGTTTAGAGCAAAATAAAATTTAAAATTCGCCATAATAGTAATCTAGTGTTTATAATACTTCTAATGTTTCTGTTACCACCAAGGTAATTTTTAGATTTAATGTGTCTGTGTTGAAATTCATATATTTAAAAACACATAGGGCGCACACTAATTTACAATCGACTAAACCTTTACACAGAGTATTTGTTATTTTTGTCAACGCTATATACCTTCTTGTTCTTAGTCTTGTTCTTCGTGTTGTTAGAAGGCAATATACAGTATTCCAGTGCGTACCTTCGCCTCCGTAACAAACTTCTCCAATTTTTGACGTTTTGCTGACCGTGCATCTCAGTATATTTATCTCATTATTTAACCAACTTGATGAACAAAATTTGTTTCACAATAAGTTTTATTTCATGCCTCTACATGTTTCGAGCACATGTGCTCGAAACATGTAGAGGCATGAAATAAATCTTATTGTGAAACAAATTTTGTTTATCAAGTTGGTTAAATACTGAGATAAACTTCTCCAAGTCAACCCTGTTGTTTGACCCGCCTTTCCTGCCCTGAATTTTGCATTTAGTAATATCTGTTTGTGCACAGTCCCAGCTACACACTTTATAAACGTGTATATATATATGTGTGTGTGTGTGCGTGCGTGTGTCCTTTGAAGTTCACACTATTATAAAAATACATGTCTTGTATATGGATCTCGCTCGCGAATCGCGATTTAAAATCCACCATTTAAAAATAAGGACATTTCTCTGTTTTTCATATTCATAGCCAATGTAAATACATAAAAACTGAGATGAAATAAAGTTTATTGAAAACATTGTGGGAGCCCGCAAGCTATTTTAGTTTGAACTTGGCAGTCGTCAGTGAACATTTTGCTGTCCATCGTAAATTAATGTTCCAGGCAACATTTCTCAGTAAATATTAGTAGGGTAATATCTTAAAGTATGGATGAGGCGGGCTGGTAGCACGTACGGGGGTGATAAGTACTCTATGCGGGGCCCCAGTCAAAGAATCTGCAGGGAAAGGACTGCTTGGAAGACTTTAACCTTTGCCCTGCTAACGTGGAAAATATGGTGAGCTCCTAATAATACCAGCAGATGACAGATCGGATTTAACTCGGCGTTTAAAGGGTTAAGTAGGTATAGGCGGATCACGAAATAAATGAATCTTTATTCAGTAAAAAATGTGAAGTTTTCAGGAGTGTTACAGCAAACATTCTGTTCCCGAATTGCACATTGTTAAGGTATGAATAGTGTTATTTAATCTGAATGACAACCATTTTTATTTACATAAATTGGATTCAGTGCTGCATTTCGCAGTTCATTATTCTGTTGTAGAAACCCCGTCATCGAATCGAGCTACATTGCACGGCCGGTTACAACATTGATCTGCGTGTTACGAGTAAAACTGGCCCTTTTCTGTCTTTCGTGGCGGCACCGGTTTTTTTTTTTTCTGTTTTGCTTCGTATTTGCAGATTGTTCTTGTGCATTGGAATTTTCAATTTCCATACACAGTGGAGATTATTGTTTGACATTATGTTTCGACATTTTAACAGAAACTTCTTTCTTACATCTGCACTCTACTCTCAGTCAACAGTAATTACTTGTTATATGTAAGCTCCTAACAGCGATGGTAACGCCTCTTACCCTTTAATGGTCACCATATAGACTGATACGTTATTACTGATGTTTCGCAGGCACATTTTGACTCCATTTTCAGTGTGGACGTATTTAACTTACTGCATAGCGTCACATCCTAGACAACTGAAGTTTTCTCCCTCGTTTTCTATCCACCGAACCCAAACTTTTTCTTCTATTCAGTGTTTTTTCCTCTTATGTTTTTCCGCATTATATCTAATCCGCCTCTTTTAGGTTTTATCTTTTCATGGTTTTGCCTTCTTGTGTGTTCAAAGCAATTTGTGTCACCTGGACCAAGCTATCTTAATGCGCTTTCTGTGTGTTCTCCAAGTACACATATGCCTTTTGCTCTGCTTCAACGTGATGGTCAGTAACATTTTTCTGTAACTGGTTTTGCGTCCGTTCAGCATGACCATACCACTCCATCGGTTTGTTCAAGGATTCAAGGTTTCTTATCGATGGTGAAGTGACATCGATTTCTATATACAGTGTTCAGTATGACAACATTGTTTTGAAACCTAATTAATAAGTGATTAAAATTTCGCGTTTTACAAGATTACGTTATATTCATTTGTTATTGTGTTACTGTAACAAATGTATTCCGCAGCTTGTTTCCAACATGCCGTATAATAAGATTTGTCACAGACCGCGCACCGGGCTTCTGAACTACAGCGCTGTCTAGAACATTTCTGATTCGAAGCTGAAATATGTTCAGCTCAAGGAAGTGTCTTCTCCGTCCTTTGAAATGTTATTTGAGTTTGTTAAACTACTTTGTGGCAATCTACGTTGATATAGCGCCCTGTCTGCGTTGCCATGCCAACGTACCTCTAGACACGCTCCTCAGGTTTCAACAGTTTCATCAGATTTACTAAACGGCTGTTAAACAAGAAGCACAGAATGGACCCTCGAGTCTGTGGTCTGAGGTTTCACCTGAGGTTGTATGTGGTGTTTATGGCTTGGGGCATGTGTACGGCTAAGTTCACATTAGTACGCTTAATGCCTACTAACTAAGTTTCTAGGGAAATCTGATACACATCACAAAGTCCTAAAATTGGATTTTGTGAAAATGTCATGTACCAAGCCACGTTCACTCCGGTTTATAGTTTCATATATTTATGTTTTAAATGTATATATAATCCATACCCATGAAATCTTAATCAGAAGTGGACATGACGTGTAGTGTACACAGGAGAGATAAGAATTACATAAAAGTTTTTTTTTGTCAGAAACGCTGAAGGAAAGAGATCACATTGAAGACCCAGTCGTAGATGTGAAGGTATTAAAATGCATGTTATAAGAAAAAGGAAGGAAAGTGGTTCACTGTTGTCAGGTGGTTGAAGAAGGTTGGATCCAGTGTCGTGTTGTTGTGACCACGGCAATTGACATTCGGGTTCGTTAGAAGGCGGGCAGGTATTGCTGAGTCCCTGAGCGAAATCTTATTTTCAAGAAGGAATTTCTGTTGCAGTTAGTTAGAAACCCCAAACATATCATTATAAAACCTACATAATTATTATATTGCAGTCGTCTTGTTTATAACATGGTCAATAAATGTTCTAAGTAGTTACGTAAGGTTATGTGAAATCTGCTGGATCTGCGCAAGGGTGTAATTTGGTAGAGGTTACAATATTCGATATACTTGTCATCGTTTTGTGTAATAAAGATCGAGAAATCGGGGTGACGGAGAAGAAATTGACCATTTATAAAAAAAACCTTCCTTCAATCTTAGAAGCAGTAACACTGAAATTAGTCTTATGTATTTCCAATCGACCTGTTGCGGGACCGCGTTTTTTCTAATTTTAATGTTCAGAGTTCTGTTGAAATTCTATTTGCAGTTTGTGTTATGAAATTTGAGGTTCAGTTAAATAAAATGTTAATTAGAATTCGAGTATCGCTAGTTTTTAGATTTTAAGCTCAATTTAAGTCTGACTGACCGTCAAAAATCAAGTTCGGTGGAGTGAACCGTAACATTAAAATGTATCCTGAAGAAATAGGACATACCTTTTTTAGACATTTTTTGTAGTGGTAGCTGTTCTAAACATGATATAAACTATGAAGTAAACCAGTTGAAAATAATCAAGTGAAAGTAAAATGAAACAAAGGAAGTAAAAATGACAGAAAAATCATTAAGATGAATTGGAAAGGACATGATAAGACAAAACAAAGCCGAAGCTTTCAATGTAAAATGTAGTAATATTAGGATTAAGAAGTTCACTAATAATTAAATAAATTAGCTTTTGAAGTTAAATTTGGAGGGAGGGAGGGGACATGCCAAGGGCACCTTACCCTAAACGTGGGTACGTATTTTCCAGTCTCAACAGCAGCACATCGCATGGGACAAACTTCATATTTACTAACATAAGCAGCTTGTTGAGCTCAGTTCTTCGTTACTGCATGCCTTGTGCTGTGTGAATCGCGCTTACTGGGTGGAGCTGCTGCGAGGTGCGTGACGTCACAGGCTGACTTCCCGTATCTCGGCACCATTTAGAGTTTGTGACCTGGAGGTTACTGGATCGAGTTCATAGTGGATAATGTGTCGTAACACACCAGGTTTCGTTTTTCGTGTTTGTACGTACTATGCAGAGACACTATGATGCTCGAGCAGGGATAAAAGTGATTTCCAAATAAGTTGATATTTGTTAGCCTTATCATATTTTTTAATTTATTATATGTTGATTCGTCATCCTATTTGTTGTTTCTTAAGCGTTGAGTTCAGAATCTCAGATTTGATAGGATCGAGTTTCCGGTAAATAGCGAATAATGAGTATACAGTGTTAAAGTATGTGGTTACTGCCTAGTGTGAGGTATTCTGGTATGTACCTGGAGGAACAGCGAAAAGCTGCAAAATTCTCAGTCATGTTTGTTGTTGTAGGGCAGTCCGTTCAACAAGAACCTCCAGAATATATGCTTCAAGACTTCGTCTTATGACGTTTGTATAATGTGCGTGTGTGGGAAAATTTGAATTACAAGCTGAATTACGTATTTCGTCGTCACGTTATGTAAAGGTAAAGATTTCTGTCTTCACACCTTGGAAGCCACGTGGGGGGAGAAGAGATATAGCTGAACGCATTTTTACCCTCCGCTCTAAGTGGAGGTCAGTGGTCAAATCCACGTCACGACCTCTTTTCCCCCGGGTTATATATCCGGTATCAATTGAATAGGAGGGTGTAGGTGCTGCAGAACCGTCAACTACGCTTTAGAGGAAAAAAAATCTCTCGTCCCCGCCGGGATTCGAATCCCAGGGCCGTCCAACCCATAGCTAGTCTCTATTCTGACGGTGCTGTCCCGACTCCCGTCATGCTGTATATGTGTACTGCATTGCTAGATGTTTCCATTAGCCGCAAGACATACATGGTTATTATTTTACGTTACCAGTTTGCTCTGAAATGTGCTTTCGTAGCGGATTCTGTCTTCAGAGGAGTACATTTTCTAAAAGCTCTTGAGGTAGATGAAAGACACATTGCCGTCGTCTGGAATGTAACGCCGTTCAGTTTGATGGATAGGTGCAAACCTTTCGGAGACGCAAGCGACTGGTCTTGTGCAGGGTGGAAGAGTAAGTCGCGCGGAAGTTTCGGGGGGGGGGGGGAAGGTTACTTTCGCCCTTAAAGGGCTGTTTCATGGGATCCGATTGAGAAGAGAAGAAATGAAGTCTGAGAGTAGGGAATGTGTCTTAAACGGGACGAAAGTAAAAGCTATATTAAATAAGATCACCTTTTTCAACCTGTCCATTCAGAGCCAGTTCCTGCCTGCTTTTCCTTATATTAACTACAAGTTTTACCCGCGTGGCATTCCCTTCCATTCTGGGGAAGGAGGCAGAACGTGAATGCGAAGCGTCGGTTCCAAGTCTAGCGAAATACACAGCTTCAGATTCAGTAGAACTTGTCATATGATTGGAAAATTGTATATAGTATATGTTTGACTATATACAGTTTTCCAATTTTCACACACACAACGCGGATGACACACTTTCTAGATTGTCATTTGATACCCTGCGTCATATGAAAGCGCGGCAGTGTAAATTGCAGTTCGTTAAATTGCTGTATGAAATCAATTTTTCATTTGACAGGCGTAAACAACAATGAACATTTCATTTCGCATTTTTCAAAGAGTGTCGTGTTTAGTTAATATATACTTCTGCGTTGTGTAAACTATGCTGTTGAAAAAGCCGTCAAGCAACGTAGGACAGAACTGAAACATATGCAGTGCTGCTGCGCAAGAAGTGTTACCTACGTCACTGTTGCACACAAGCCCACCTTTTGTGTGTGACTTAGTTCCGACCTGAGGGACGGCTCTATTGACTGGACCATTAGGGTAGTGCTTCCTGGCAAAATGACGGATTGACAGAATGACATGCTGATGGTTTGCGTATCCGAATGTTATAGTGACTGCCTGAAAGAATAAGTAATTGGGTCCGCGACTGAGTTCCAAAGTAAACGGACTGAATCCACCTAATGTAGTTGTAACACGCCCGTTTCTGCGGTGTATAGTTAAGGAGACATTTGTTGAGGCCCTATTTTAAATTGATTTATTAGCTGTGTAACGGTATCTTGGCACAATATGAAGAGTCATGACATTCTTATGTTTATTGGACCGTGCGTCTTTGTGATAGTTGAAGAATAAGAGACCAACTTGATGTCACTTGCTATTTTATTTCACTTCTTATGTGCTCAACATGTTTCGGACATTAATATATCCATCATCAGGAGCTTGTGACTATTCTGTTGAATTACCACATTGGTAGTATTGTTCTGTAAAGACGGAGGATTTAGCATTAGCGTAAACTATGGTATGTATGGTGTGTGTTTGATGTGACGTGCTTTGTCGCTTTGTTGTAGTTGGTAAGCGTATTGCTGTTGATACTGACTGTTATGGTGTTTTCTGCTTTGTGATTATTGTGTTCTCAT